>Ga0182030_10006861_pt1 | contig 23890 bp, 21 predicted proteins | sample 812S3MmetaG_FD_121299 | JGI IMG/M metagenome (GOLD analysis project Ga0182030, IMG submission 121299) | Permafrost microbial communities from Stordalen Mire, Sweden - 812S3M metaG (Illumina Assembly) | ecosystem: Environmental > Terrestrial > Soil > Wetlands > Permafrost | place: Sweden...
CAGCAAAGACACTCTCGATGGGCTTCGTCCATGCGTGGAGCGCAAGGTCAAACAGTCCCCAGTGAATGGGCATGAGCAGACCGTGGCCGCCGAGAGCACGAAAGCTGCGGACAGCGCCATCCGGTCCCAGGTGAATGTCGGACCAAAGCGGGTCTGAAGCACCGATCTCAAGCATGGTGAGATCGAACGGTCCAAACTGCCTGCCAATATCGACGAAGCCATCCCACTCCCCCGAGTCAGCGCCGTAATAGACGCGGTGCTTGGGGCCGACGAATGCAAAGGAAGCCCATAAGGTCTCGAATCGGTTGAAGAGACTGCGACCGGAGAAATGGCGGGCTGGCAATGCGGTGATCGTCACTGAGCCGACAGTTATGCTCTCGGTCCAGTTCAGCGCGGTGCAGCGCGTGGCATCGACGCCGAGAGTATGCAGAATCTTCTCAACGCCGAGCGGCGTGATCCAGCGGGCGTTCTGAAGCTGCGGCATTGTTGCAAGCGCGCGGATGGTGCCTGCGCCAAGATGATCGTAATGGTCGTGCGAAATTACAACGGCATCGATAGATGGCAAATCCTGAAGTGCAAGCGGCGCGGGAAAGAAACGCTGGGGGCCTGCCCACTGCGTCGGGGCCGCGCGTTCATCCCAGACCGGATCGATGAGCAGACTTATCCCGTCGATTTCAACCAGCGAAGTGGAGTGGCCCATCCAGGTAATGCGCAGGCCAGAGCGAGGACTCGTCGCAAAGATCTGCGGATCGGTATGAAAGGGGCCAAGAGAATGTCTTGGTGATCGTGCCGCAGCTCCCAAAAAGAATCGGGGACCAATCTTGAACATCAGCGAAAGCCCACCGACCTTCGCCGGTACGGGATTCAAAAACTTTTTACCTTCCCGTTTCGCAGGCATCAGGGTCATGCTGATTGGATGGTTTATCTTGCGCGTAGATTCCTCAAAACGTATGCAGTCATGAGAATATGCAGCCGCTCTATTCCTCCGGCAGCAGCGGAGCAAGCGGGCAGACTTCGATCCGTTCGCGCGAGGCACCCATCGCAATATATAAGCCTGACGCAACGATCAGAACTCCACCCAGAAGCATCGAGATCGTCGGTATCTCATGCCAGAAAAGATAAGCGATCAAGGCACCGGTGAGGAGCTGCGTATAGTGGTATTGAGAAACGCTGGCCGCAGAGGAATGCTTCAAGGCAACATAGAAGCAAACGCTTCCCAAAGCGCAGAAGAATCCTGTCGCGCCGAGTGCAGCCGTGAGCCGCGCAGTCAGCGATTCAGCGTGGCCGATCATGCGCCCGAAGCCGTATGCGGCCATCACGATTCCAGAGAAGAAGACAAAACTCTCTGACTTTTCCGTCTGTGTGAGGACGCGCGACCAGACCATGTTGGCCGAAAAGCAGGCCACGCAAACCATGCAGGCAGCAATGCCGATCCAATCTCCCTGACGCGCGGAGCCAAAGGGATCGACGGCGACAACGACTCCGGCAAAGCCAACCAGGATGGCTAGCGATTTGCGCCAGTCAAGCCGCTCACGCAGGAACAATGCAGCCAGGATTGCAGTAACCATCGGAGCCATGAAGACAAGGATGTAAAACAACGTCAATGGCAGATGACGCAGGGCAACGACCACGCATAGGTTATTGATAAGATCCAAACAGGAGCGCAGGATCTGCCGTCTGGGCTTCTTCGGCCATAGAGACTTTACCTGATTGCGCCACCAGCCATGCAACAGCAGAAACGCCACGACGAAGAGGCCCAGAAACGCAACCACCTCATAGGCAGGCAGTCGCGAGCCTCCAATCATTTTGATGATGCTATCGGCCAGCACCCAACAGGTGAATCCAGACAGTGCAAAGCCAATTGCCTCGAATTCGGAATAGGAGGTCTTCATTGTTTGAAACAGTGCGCTATGCCCACATTAACAGAGAGACTCACTGTTCCAGCAGTCCACGCTGGCTCGATGAGAAGTCGTGAAAACAACTCACTCTTCGTTATCATCATCGAATTCGCCGTCTTCCATCTGGCTTGCTTCATAGGCGGCACGTTCTCGCTTGTCCCTACGAACGGTGAGGAGTTGCGAACCGATCGTGTGCTTGGGCACGAAGCAGTAGTTGTAGAAGGCCTCGAACAGCGCTACGTTGGGAATCCGTTTCTGCGTGAGCAGATCGTTGAGATGGTGCGAGAAGAGAGAGCGAAATGCCTCTGGGGTAATAGCGTAACTGGATCGCTTGCCATGAACGCGAACCGTTGCCTCCAGCCATCCTTTCTCAATCCAGGACAGGATTTCAGTCTTGCGTACATGCAGTATTCTTGCCAGCGATTCGATCGACATCCAATCGCAGCGAATCTCCCGGACCTTCAATTCGTTTCGTTGTAGCGCGCAGCGAACTGACTTCACGCTTCGCCCCAACACCTTTGCCGTTTCCGCGACCGAATGGGTGGCAATGTGTTCGCGCAATGTGTCGAGTTCACCTTCGGTCCAGCGCCGGTGCTCGTCGCGAATCTTCAATCCTATTTGCAGAACAAACCGCCAACAGGATTCTCTGGATCGGCCGCTGTGTCGTTGCAGTCGGCAAACGAGTTGACCGAGCTTTTCTCCTGACAATACGCGGGCCTGAATGGCCATGGCTTTGGCTTCGTCGCTCCACGCATTGATCGCATTCTGATTTTGCGCAGCATTCATCGGGCACCTCTGGGGATGGAGATGCGAAGAACTCTTCTACATATAGAGCTGTCGAGAAGAGGAAAAACGAACAGAGATGCGCAACTTTTTTGCAAACCGCGCGTTTAGACATATAATGCGATTACATACCACGCACGGCCTTGGTTTGCGTGGCTGCTTGCATTCGTTCGGCATTACAGATTGGCTTCCCACTCAAGGCTTGAGCCATCTGCGCAAGTCCGGTCAAAGCTTGAAAGATCGACAAATATTTACGCGGTGTACGATCTCTGCGATGCTTTGTTGGGATTGCTTTGGGAGATACGTCGGAAAGCTCGGCTGCTGTTTAGGCCCAGGCTTTGATTTGTGACCGATCCGGCATCCGCTCCTTCCTGTATCTGGTTCAGGATGACGGAAATCCCTGCTGAAAGATGGTCGAGATGCAATTGCCTACACCCTCTGAGCTATGCTGGAATGCGAAGTTCCCGCCTGAGCAGGAATGGATTGAACAAACCATTCACGTCGCCGTCGTGAACGTATGGCGACGCGCGCATCATGTCGCGCACTCTCAGTTGGGAAATGATTCTTTGGTGCAGGAAATCATGGAGATTGCCATTGAAGGGGCTGTATGCCGCCTCCAAACTGACTCTCCGCAAGGCCCGGAATATGTGGCATCTTTGCTGGAACGTTTGTTTTTGCAAGAAGTTAGGCGCAGGCGGAAAGCAAACAACCGTCTGGTTTACCTCGGTTCAAACCAGGAATTGCTTACCGGTTCTGCTCAAAATCCACATACTCTGGTTGATTCCGCGATAGACTTGGATAGAATCTTGCGTGGTATACCGCCGGACGTTCGTATCGCCCTTTTACTAAGATATAGCCGATCCCGATGGAGCGAAGTTGCCGCGGTTCTCGGAACCTCGGAGGCAGCTATACGTCTTCGGTGCAAAAGGGCGCTCGACAGAATTCGCCAGAAACTGGAGGGTCAAATTCATGACAATTAATTGTTGCAGTGCTGTGCGCAGTTGGAAAGGAAGCCGTGGCTGAGATTCATTCATTACCCCTTGACGGCGACAACGACACGCTTCTGTTTGAGAAACTTCAGGAGCACGTTCTTGCTCACTACCCCAACCCAGAGCGCAAGGGGTGTCCCGATCCGGCGGTTCTAAAGAGTCTGATCGAAACTCCCGGCGAGGTAACCCTTGCCGCTCTCAACGACTTGCACATCTTTAAGTGCGCGGAATGTACGCGCATGCTGATGGAACTCAAGCAACAGAAGAAGCACAAAGCCTCTGAGTAGAAACCATCTTTAGATTTCAGGATCGATCCTCCCCCCCTTATAAATAGATCGTGGCACAACTATTCTCCAAAAGAATCCAGAGAATCGGTGACGAGCGACCAGCAGTCCTTGGCAGTTAGGCGAGATTTTGTTTGTAGAGTGCGAGCAGTTCGGCCCAGGCACGTTCGGCGCCGACTTCGTTGTAGACCTGGCTGCCACGCACCGTCCAACCATGGTTGCAACCATCATAGACCTCGATCGTCGCGGCGAGATATGCTGCAGCGAAAGCGGCTTTGAGCGTATCCTTCGCGACGGGATCGCGTTTGTCGTCGTTGTCGGGGACCGCACAGAGAAACGAGGCCTGATCATGATTTCGGAGCCGAGTTCCGAAAGCGAGCTCAGCGTCTGGCGGCCGCTGATCCTGCGCCGGTTTCAGTCGGCCATTCACACCCGAATCTGCGGAGTCTGTCTATTTGACGGCGGGATGGTGCCCTCTGGAACCACAACCGGCTGGGAGATTCAGGCTCACTTGATTCTGAATCCCCACGCCGCGTCGCCTCTGCCTTTCTGGATCGAAGAGATTGTCATCGGGGCTGACGACGCCTTCGAGAGTTCGTTCTCGAAAACTAGCACCGACTAGGCATCGAGCCGGATTCTACGGAATCCGATAAGTCTTCCTTTGCCGTTGCCTTACACTGTATGAGATGGCAACCACGGCCCGTAAGAAACCCGCAAAGAAGGCAGCGAGTAAGAAGCCTTCAGGAAAAGCGGCGCGGAAATCCGCAAAGGAGGCGTCGCGCAAACCCGCGAGCAAGGATCTGCACGCCAAAGGCGGGGGCGATGCGCCAGCGGCTGGCGTAACCCATCAGGGATGGGTGGGCGGGCTCTTCGCCGCGATCGGACTGGATCAGGCTCCCGTCGATAAACGTCTCCAGCTCGCCGCGGAATCCATCTCCGAGGTCAAGCTTGAAACCGATTCACCTATTGATGACCTGATCTTCTTGACGACAGCTCCCGGCCGTCTCTTCGTCCAAGCCAAATCGACTGTCAGTCTGGCGACTTCGGATTCCGGGGAGATGGTCAAAACCGTCGATCAATTTGTCCGGCAGTGGCGACTGTGCAGCGAAGGCAAGAAGACAAGAGGTTGGGATTATCCGCTGAATAGGGATCATGACCGGTTCGTGATCGCAGTCGGGTATGAGACGCCTGCAACGATCGGAGTTCATCTGGCAAAGGCGCTCTCGCGTCACCGGGAGGGCCCACACACAACCCCGCAGGATCAGCAAAAGGCATTGGACCGTTTCAAAGCCTTGATCAAGGTCTCATGGAAGAAGTACTACGGGACGGTTGCGAAGAAGCAGGACATCGACAACATCCTGGATCTTGCGGTGGTTCTGAAATTCAACTTCGACGGTTCGGATTTTGCCGTGGGCGAATTACTGCTCAAGAACAACGTTGTCCAGAAGAGGAGTGCCAGGGCCGCCTTCACCACGCTCGCACATGAGTGCGAGGAGCGGATGAAACGCAGGACGAGCTTCACCATTCCCGAAATTCGCCGGGTGCTGGAGCAACATGGCGTCGAGCTGCTGGCCCCGGAGGACTACCGCAAGGAAGTTGAGGCTCTCAAGAAGAAGAGCCTGCAGGTGCGCGATGGTCTGGGCGCAGCCACCAGGCTGGACGTTGGCGACGGTCATCCAATTCCGATACCACGCGAGGTTTTTGGCATTGCAAAGGCCGCGGCCGAAAAAGGCTCCTTCCTGCTGGTCGGCGAGCCGGGAGCCGGGAAAACCGGCGTGGTCACGGAACTTGCGCGCCAACTGGAGTTTGGTGGAGGCGAGGTGTTACTCCTCAAGGTCAGCCCATCTGGATTGACGGGCCTTAAATCTGATCTGGCTCTCTCACACTCTCTCCGGGATGTACTTGAAAATTGGCCTGGTGTGGCTCCAGCATACCTGCTGATCGACGGTCTCGATGAGGCCAGGGGCGGACCGGCCGACGCCGAGTATCGAAGCCTTATCGCTGACGCATTGGGATTCCAGGACAGCCGCTGGAAGCTGGTTGCCTCCGTGCGCTCGTTCGATCTGCGCGCCGGCCAGCAATATAAGTCCCTGTTCAAGGGCGCGCCACCCAACCCCGACTTTGCTGCCAGCGACGCCGATTTTGCCAACGTGTGCCACATCGAGGTCCGTCCCTGGAGTGACGCTGAATTCGATGTCTTGATGGCCAAAGCACCAAGGCTGCGCAGTGCTATCGAGGTGGCTGGTGCAAACCTTCGTGAAATCGCCCTGGTACCCTTCAACACCCAGCTCCTGGCAGAGGTCATTTCCCTCGGCGCCTCTGATGAGGAGTTGGGCTCAATCCGGAACCAGACGGACCTGCTGAAGAAGTATTGGGATCATCGCATCGCTCCGTTGGGCGCTGAAGGAAAAGCGTGCCTCACGTCCGTCATCGATGCAATGGTGACCGAGCGTGGTGTCGAAGCCGACGCGGGTCCATTCGAAAAAGTACATGGCGCAACGCTCGACCGCTTGCAACAGGCGGGAGTGCTGGTGCCTCGCAGAAACGGCCGCCAGATCGCGTTCCGTCACAACATTCTCTTCGACTACGTCGCCAGCAGGCTTTATCTCGATCCATTCAAGCCTGAGCACCTGCAGCAACTATTTCTTCGTGATCGGGGCCTGGGTCTCATCCTTGGTCCGTCGCTGGGGTATGCCCTGCAGGAGCTGTGGGACTACCAGGCTGAACACGCGCTTTTCTGGGAGCTGGTAACGCTTCTCGTCTCCGACAAGAACGTTGATCCGATCGCCCGCAGCCTCGTCGCCCGGAGAGCGGTCGAGTTCACCAAGTCCATTGCGGACATTCAGCGGTTCGCTGACAATCTTCCGGACTCGAAGGCGTTAGGTGACGTTCAGACATCGCTGGTAGGGGCTTTCACGATTCTCTTTGAAGATGCGCCTCAGGCTGTATCGCCTGAGGCGTGGAGCTACCTTGCGTTATGCTCCAGTACAAAAGCAAATCTTGTGGGAACGGTCGCAACTCTGGTTGAGAAGCTATTGAAATCGGATCTGACTCCGCAGTCGTTCGATCGGCTCGGAAACGCAGCCCGGAATCTCCTGGAGTTTGGCTTTACCAGCCCAAAGCAGAATCCACATTTTGTGGCCTTCTGTGTTCCGCTCGTCGCAGATACGTATACCACGGATCGAATCGGATCGAGGACCCTCCTTGAGAAGGTATTCGAGACGAAGCGCCTGAACGCTGCTGCCCATATCGAGGTTCCGGCTATCACCCGAAACATCGGCACGATTGCGGAATACGATCCGGAGTTTGCAGTCACCATCTACGGTAAGGTCTTCCGCCATCAGGTGGACTCCCAAAAGGAAACCTCATTCTCGGGCAGCCAGATTATGCCGATGAGCACAAGCGTGTCCGATATGTATGGAACTGCGACCTATGTTCTGGCGGGACACTTTCCGGTCTTCATCGAAGACAACCCGCGCGCTGCCACGGAAGCGGCCATCGAAGTCGTGGAAGGCCACATCGCTACTCGTCATCCGATCCCGGCATCCATCCAGGAAAAAAGCCTGCAGGCTGGCGGAACAACAGTCCGGTTGATCGAGGACGGAAGCCGGTACTGGGCATGGGAGATTGAGACTGGTCAGCCCGACAGTTTCCAGATAATCGTTCAGCGGCTCATCGGAAAGCTCCATGAATCCGATATGGAGCAGGCGAAGGAAATGGTCGCAGTTTTCATGGCGACAAATCGCTTCGCTATCCTCTGGGCGAGGCTCCTCATGGTCGCTGCGCAGAAGCCGGACATCTACGCGCCCCTGCTTTGGGATTTGGCAATCCATGAAGAAATCCTGCTGTGCGCTGACACGGCAAAAGATGCAATCGATGCAATCGCAGCTTTCTACCCTCTGCGTGGCGACCAGGAACGGAGAAGTTTTGAGAAGAACGTTTTCGGCTATGGTGAGGGGGATACTGTTTATCAATCGGTGCGTCAGGCGAGCCTAGAAACCCTATTCCAGACGATCGGCGAACAAAATCTCGTCACAGATCAGGCCCGCGCGCTTGCCGTTCCAGAGGAGGGGGAGGCGCCCGCCTTGAACCATCGGCCATTGTCATCCCAGGGAGGCGTGGTGGAGTACCCTTTCCTTGAGCGCCTCCAGGACAATGGGGTCGATGTCGAAGCCCCAGCAAATTCCACGTTGCTCAGCTTGATCGCTGAGTTCAACGCAAAGACGGGACTCGGCAACCTTCCCAGACCTCAGATCGAAGATTCGCCCACAGCCCTTGGTGAGTTGAGGAAGCTGCGCAATGGCATCGAAACCGCAGAGGCAGTACATGCGGATGGACAAATCATTGCACGTGCGCGGCAGTTGCTGAGCAATGGCAATCTGGCCGTTCTCGAATCGGCGCAAAAGACCAAAGCGAGCTTCGCAGGCGCGGATATTCAGACGATCCAGGAAATCGCCCTGTCTTTTTCGGAAAACGATGCTCGCAACGCGCGCGACTCGATCAGGGAGTTAGCGGTCGTCCAACTCTACCTGTTGGCCCAGCATCCTTTCACGGCGAAGAAGGCCATCAAGCGGGTAGAAGAGTTGTCCTCTGATCCAGAGCCTGTCATCAGGATGGAGGTTGCGCGGAACCTCGCAACACTGTTTAACCTTGCGCCTGCAAAGGTCTGGAAGCTCGCCGAGTCTTTGACGACAGGAGAACAGATACCCTTCGTCCTAGCCCAGTTGATCGCAACTTGCCTTGCCAGCCTGCGCAATCGTGATCCTAAGCGCGTCGAATCGATGGTGTTAAGGATACGGGAGAGATTTCCCTATGAATTGACGGAGGGGGACGGGGAACGGAACCCCAGAGCTTCTCTTTGGAAAGTAAGCGCAGAAGTCTTGGCTGGCCTATATGTATGGAACGATCGAAAGAAGTTCCGCGATGAACTGTTTGCGTGGGCGGCAGACCCGCTGTTCTATGAAGATCAGATACGAAACGCCCTCTTCTATGTTCGCCAAGCGGTCTGTCAGGGCTACGATTCCGACACGCCCGACTTCAAAGCTGCTCGCCTGCGGACGCAGGAGCTGCTGCGAAGAGTGATTGATCACTCCGCTGTAGGGCTCGAGAGCTATCGCGCCCTTGGTCCGAAGGCGCAAAAGAAGAAAAAGGAAGACGGGAAGCGGTATGCAAAGTGCCTGGAGTATGGATGCGCGTCACTTTATTTCGGCTCCGGGGCTTTCCAGGAGAAGAACAGTGACGGCGTGTCTCCCGTTCTGACCGATGCTGGCAAGAGAAACTTCTTACGTGACGTGGAGTCCTCTCTACGTCGGCTTGGTGACATAGCCGAACCGCATACCGTCTACGAACTCGTACAGCTTCTTGACTTCATGCTCCCGGGCGATCCTGCCCTCTGCTTCGATCTCTTCACTCACGCATTAACGGAGAGCGGGCGGAAGCATGGATTCCAGGGAGAGCAGTTCGGCGTGGATGTGCTGGTCAGAATTGTGAGTCGCTGCCTGGCGGACCACGACTACATCTTTCGCGATAAAGCACGGCGAGACAGACTCGTCACTTGCCTCGATATATTCATAGAAGCGGGATGGCCGAATGCGTTGCGGCTGATATACCGTTTGCCCGACTCGCTTCGCTAAAGAGACGGATTTCAGGCAGTCGGGCCACATTGAGGTTCCATTTGAGCCCGTGGCCCTCGCCAACAGAGCACTACCAGTTTGGTCTTGAACTGCAGTGAAACGTAGAAAACGACAATGACTGGGCAGAATCTAATGAGCGTTGAAGTGCCAACAACGAGCGACCGGGGCACCCTCATTTTGGTTTGGAAACATCACCGAGACCGCGATCACTCGCCGCACTCTACGGAACAGCAGTTTGATTCTCTGAAACAATTGGCTTAACTTGTTTCTTCGCCATCCGCTTGCGAATTTTCGCCTGCCGCACCTCGTGGCTTGATGGCATGCCCAGGTAGAGACGTTGTGTGAATTCGCAGACCTCTCTGATCTCGCCCCGCATGAACATCCCGCGCGCCATTTGTGAATCCTTACCATACAGCTCAGAGAATTCTCCGAAGTGAAACTGTCCGAACAACTCGCGAGCCGTCAGGATCAACACCGGGTTCATGCTCATCCCAACGTCCAAACTCTCCCGACCCGCTTCCACAATCTTCTTTAGACCCTTGATCTCGGATGGATCTAGCGAATCATTGAACGTGCAGAAGCATAGTACCGCGCCTGGAAACAGCTCCCCGGCTTTCCGTGCCCGCTCGAAGTCCTTATCCTCAAAATGGTTGAATGACTTGCATTCGCCCAGAACCAAATAAGGCGTTGTAATCTGACTAAACGCGCCCATGGTAATGAACGCCCCGAAGTCGGCTTCGAAATCCGTCTGCCCGTTCTTCTTCATTTCGAAGCTTGGGATCATTGTCGTTTTATGAGCAACTTTTTCTTCAATGAAATGCAAAGCGTCCGCTACACAATATGCACCATGAGCGAAATTCGAGGTTGCGAACGGACCGAGCACACGATACGCCCATGCGTTCGTGGGTGGCACGCCGGCCGGGAAAGAAAACTCCGTCAGGCATCGTGGGCAATTGAGAGTCTGTCTCAGATCTTCGAGGCTGAACCAGCTCGTATGTAAGCAGAAATTGCATTTCAATGCCATGCCAAGGCGAAGGACGTTGCAGCGCGTCAGTGCCGCCAGATGACGATCCAACCTTGAAGCATCAGCTTGATTGCTCATCCTAAGCACCCGCTGAACATCGCCGAGCGGAGCATAAGCCTTCTTTACTTTTTTTCTTTTCTCCTGATCGTCGGCGGGCTCCTCAATCTCAACTTCCAGATCCTCATGCGCCATGCGGTCCAGCATCCGAAGAAGATCCTTCGATTCTAAAATGGTCTGCGTCGCCATTAGGCTTCCAAACGAGGTGACAATTTGCTCGCACACTCTTCCCGCCGGCGACAGCGTCAACTGATACCCTGAGGCTTCTGCAAGGGCGCCGAATATGTTGATCGGGTTCGGCATTCGGAGATGCTCAGTACTCTCATACGTACCTCCGAACGTCACGATCCCTTCGCGCGAGATCCAAGTTTTTTCCTGTCCGAAGTTGTACGTTAGTTTCGCGGCCACGTTCCGATTCCACGGAATGACCGGTGTGTTCGAGCCAATCGATTCGATTACGTTCGCCGATGCTAGATAACGCGAGCAGTAAGGGTCTGATTCGGCGAATTCATGTGGCTGAAAGCTGATATGAAGCCCGTTGCCCATCACGTAGGCGTTCGTCGATTTCTGTGCATGAGTGACCGTCTGCGGGGTTGCATGATCGGCACCCCGTCCCCATTCTTCCCAAAGGCGTGGCACACGCGGATCGGTAGTCAGTGGAAAATCGTGATTTGGAATCTTCAGAGTCTGGACAAACGCCTGCATACCTTCGAAGGACTGCGATTTGGCACAGAGAAGCGACGTCGCATGCCAAGCATTCGACGGGGGCGGGAAAGGGCGATGGTGTTCTACGATGAATTTTTCGCAGAAGCCTTTCAGTTGCGGCGCGAGTCGCGCAGGCAGCGGAACAATGGGCCACCCCAAAGCCCTATAATTCCAGTACTCAATTAGATCACACCCCGAGTTCTCATCCATGTAAAACAGGTGAGACTGCCAGCTGTGGCTATTGAGGAACGTTTCAAGCTTGTAGCGCGTCACCCGCAGCGGGAAGAGTTTTCGGGGGGCAAAAACGTCCGGATATTCGAGCGCCTCATATTCCTTGTACTTCCCGTCGAGAGCATTAATGTAAGTCTGCGCCACGTCAGATTTGTCCGGCAAAGCTCCAAACATCGCTGAAAAGAGCAGCGCATAGCGGCTGTCTTTGCATGTTGGAATTTCGACGTCAGGCCCATGCCGCTGCACGAATTGAAACTGTTCTACGTACATATCGTGGCAAATACTTCTGAGGTCCACGCCGATCTGGCACCGGTTCTGCTCATCGTGGGCCAGCAACTCGGCGAAGGATGTCAAACGCTTCTCGGGAAAGTTGATGCCATATTCCCGGATTTGTCCTTCCTGGGTTTCCACCACATAATCCGGCTGGAACGCTTCGATAAAACCGTTGATCATCGTCTTTGCGGAGATCGGCTTCTGATATTCCTGCTTATAGCGAGCAGGAACGGTCTTAAACAACGGGATAATGTAGTTGAAAACACCTCCCCACAACGAAGAGTTTATCTCGAACACGCGCTGCAGGGCTTTTCTGTCCCTCGGTTCGATGAGGAATGCGAGGCGAAAAGGCCGGATTCGGATCTGGGCGGATTCCATATTTAACCAGCGACCTACCTGCCATTTTATGCCACAAGCCGCGTATTATGCGTTAGTTGTGCGCAATTGGACGAATTAATCATCGGAAACTCCGTAGGATTTTGTATCGTTTCTCTCCGTCTGCATCTGCCGGATTTCAGGCGTACTTCTGGGCCGTTTTGGTTCGACGAAGGCTCGCTCCAGCATTTTTCGCCAAGTCCGGCGCTTACCACGCTGCCGAGACAACGGCCAGTAGTTCCTCGCTCGTGAGCGGTAGTGGATTGGCCTGCATGCTGCTGGCGCAAGCTGCCTTCTCCACCACAGCAGGTAGATCGGCTTGCTTGATTCCCCAGGTATGCAGCTCTGGAACATTGAACTCGGCGCAAAGCGCGCGCACCCATTCAATGCCATCCTCAGCGGTTGCTTGCTTGCGGCCAGTTAGCAGGCGCGCAATATTGGCGTAACGTTCTAGGGAAGGATGGAGCGGCGTACGGGCCTGCAAGGCGGCTATGTTGGCGGCCATGCCGTGCGGCAGCAGCGCCGCGCAGAGCGCTCCATGCGGCGCATTCCACCCACCTCCTAGCGGCGCGGCAAAACCGTGTACCACGCCCAGTCCGGCGTTGGCCAGCGCCAGCCCCCCGAAGATACTCGCCAGCGCCATCTCGCGACGCGCCTCATTGTCCGCACCGTCGCGATAGACGCGGCCCAGAGCACCGGCGGCGCGGCTGATCCCCTCGATGCAAAGCGCGTCGGTAATCGGATTGGCGCGCGCACTCACGTATGGCTCGATCAACTGCGTCAGCGCGTCCAATCCTGTATAGGCTGTTATCGCGGATGGCAGCGAATAAGTCAGTTCGGGATCGACCAGCGCAACTCGCGGCAGCATCATGGGGCTGCGCAGGCTCGCCTTCACGCCATGCTCAGGAGAAGCGAGCACGGCATTGCGCGTGACCTCGCTGCCGGTCCCGGCGGTGGTGGGCACCGCAATAAAGGGCAGCGGCGCGGTTGAAAGGTTGCGACCTTTTCCCACAACTTCAAGGAAATCGAGCGGCTCGCCGCCATTGGTTGCGACGATGGAGATTGCCTTTCCGGCGTCGATCGCGCTGCCGCCGCCCACGGCAACCACGACATCGCAAGCAGCTTCGCGCACGCGCCGTGCGCCGTCGCGAACCAGATCAACCGTCGGCTCGCCGTGGACGGCAAGGCTCTCCGCCGAGAATGCTGAGACCAGCCACGCGGCGCGTTCGCTTGAAGCGCCGGTGACCACGAATGGTCGAGTGCCGAAGCTGCGCACCAGTTCGGGCAGCGTGGCGGCAGTGCCCTCGCCAAAGATGATGCGTGTTGCGGTAGCAAATTCGAAGCGCATGGTTTCAGCCTTGTTCAGTCTTGAGGATCGGGAAAGACAGCGTTGTATTTCACGCTAGATCGCGGCTCGGCCATCATGGGGGCAACCGCGTCGCGCCACGCTGCGTAGTGAGCGGTCTGCTTATGCGCGACCGACGCTTCAGCACCGCGGTAGATTTCGATCAGCACGAACTGCGTCGCATCGTCTTGCTGCTGCACCACGTCGAAGCGCGCAATGCCCGGCTCCTGCACGCTGGCGCGGGCGTTTTCAATGGTTGCTCGGCTGAACTCTTCCACCAACTCGGGCTTGACGTGTACATGCACATGGACAATGAGCATCGAGGCTGCCTCCAGCTCATATTTTACGCAGGCTGCTTAGGGTGGGCGGCTTGGGTGCTGAGAAAAACCTGGCGGAACTTCAGATTGCATAAAGGACAACCACCGAGAGCCAGACGCTCCGGGCCACTGCTTCTAGACGGCAAAGTAGCATTTTGAAGATGCCAGTATGTCGAAGATGGTGGTGTCTAATATCGCCCGGTGCGATAAAAATGCCTGACCGCATCCATGCATTGCGGCGCGCGTGTTGCGAAAGTTTGACCCGCGCCTGCATCTTGATTTCGAATGCTTTGTTTCACGTCTGGGTATCAAGTTCCACGATCCGAATTTCAACGCCATACTTTCTGAGGGTCTTTTGGAATCTGATCAAAAGACAAGTGTCCCGCGCAATTCTGTCAATTGACGTGCAGAGCAGAACTTCGAACGGCTTCGGATTGCCGGCAGCGCTACGCATCAGGTCTTTAAGAGCTGAGTTTACGTTTAGGCCGGAATGTCCAGAATCGGTAAAGATGCTATCCCCACCAACGCTCCACCCTCTTTCTCTGGCGAAGCGCTCACACGTGGCAACCTGTTGACGGATGGAGTTGTCTTCCGTGGATATTTTCACAGTCGCGGTGCGGGCGTAGATCGCACAACGTATCGGTTGACCAGATGGTTTGTATGAAGGCTTCTTCTTCATGTGGCTCCTGCTCGATTTTCTCCGTGTAAAACGTGAAGAACTTTCTCTGGCCTGAAACTCGGCGCGGATATCTACTCTCGCTCTATGCAAGAACCGCATCTGCCAGATTCCTCAATAATTGAGGAACCTGGCAGCTGAAGAAGGATCTCCGGCTGCTTTCAAACGCAGCTCGCCATCGCAGGAATTTTTCCTTGGCCCGAACTGACCTATCGAAGTCAATCTTCGAACTCGTGGAAAGTAGCTGCGATATGGTTTCCGCCAGAGTTTCCAGATCTGAGAGTGAAGATCGGCATTGCCAGCAAACCAATAAATGGGCGCGAATCGCACTCATTTGTCCATTGGGCAGTTCGCCGTCCAGGTAAGCAAGAAGCATTTCATCGTTAAGATGCTCGCGTAACCGGATGATTCGCATTTTCATTTTCCCTTTCTTGATTTGTCATTTGCGACACCGCCGCCTGAAGCTTTCGTAAGGCGCGCGCCAAAAGAGTGTTGACAGAGTTTATGCTTATGCCTAATTGATCGGCGATCTCCCGGTACTTCAGCGCCTCAAGCCTGAGGAGCAATACTTCTTCTTCGCGAGGAGAAAGCACCGAGAGCAGACTTCGAATCTCCGCAAACTTCGAAATTGCTGGCATGGATTTCCCCGGCATGTCCATTTCATCCAGTTGCTCCTGGAGATTTCGATCTTTCATTTGCCTGTTCATGGCCCGACGCAACACGCAAATAGTCCATGCCTTTGGGTGCTGAATATCCTTGCCGACTCGCAGGGCTTGATAAAACTGCATAAAGGCATCCTGCGCGAGGTCCTCAGCGAGTTCGTAGTTTGCCGTCGTCCTGAGCGCATAGCGTACCAGGACCATATACCAGCGGTCATAAAGCGCCGTCACTACATCAGTTGCGTCAGATTCGTTCACGGTCCTCGCCAGGCGACAAGAAATCGCTGTCAAGGAGTGTCTATAATTGTCATTTTTAGCGACAACGAATAAAAAATACGTTGTCCGTTCAGACCTGCTTATGGGCGGATCGTGCGCCCTTGTCGGACAGCAGCGTTTGAATCGTTTGCAGAATATCCGCGTGATTCCGCCCCATATACCGCTCTATTTTGGGATTCTTTAGCAGGCGATCCAAATATCCGCACGCTACCGTCAGAGTCAGAACATCTGTGCCATATGATTCTTCGACGGTTTTAAGGTCTCTCAGGAGAAACTCATTCTCATCTTGCAGCATGGATCTGGCGGCTGTAGAAGTAGCCTGCAGCTTCTTGGAGGACGCTCCACTGGATTCCAGCATCTCCGGTTTTGTGACGGCCAAAAGCGCCTTTGCGAATGGTAAGGTATATGTGCCCCCAGCCACCATGTGCTCAGACGCCTCGATCTGGCGAACAGGTTTCATCTTTCGCAAAATGAAAAAGACCTTCGGGCTTACGTGCTTGTCGAGCAGGATTTGCACCGCCTCAGGGCAGATTCCGTTTAGCATGTCGCGCTTGGTGCGTATGGACTCCAGACTGATATTTAATGCGGCGGCGATGCGTTTTTCCGTCAAGCCGGTTTTCAGCGCTTCCAGTAGCATGAAGTGCTGTGCAATCGGAGGTATATGGTTAACGTGCCGATTGTAAGTGTAGGATTCATCATCCGTCGAAAGTAGGCACTTGACCTCCTTTTCTCCCATCGACTTCAAAATCTCGTAACGCACGTGGCCGTCAAGAAGAAGATAATCGGCCGGTCCTCTCGGATACACCACAAGCGGTTCAATCAGACCGACCTGTTTGAGCGAGGCTTCAAGCTGTTTATAAAATTCCTCGTATCGATAGCGTTTGGTTTCTCCCCTCTGCGACACGATGATGTCAAGGGGAAGGATGACGACATACTTCTCGAAAGCCGCTTTAATTGCGTTGATTGACATTGTTCGTCCTCCTAATCGAGCCTGTCTTTGAGTTGCTTTGGCATCTCCGAAACGCCTTCCGCACGCAATAGTGTGATGAAATTCTCATCGCCTATCAATTGGCGCATCGCGGATGTGAGTAGCAGGAGCCGCTCTTTTGTCAGTTCCGCTTTCGCGATAAGGGACTTTTGCTCTTGAACACGCTGTTTGTAAACTTGGACCAGCATTTGTCCAGTGACCTTGCGGCGGTTTTCTTCTGCTTTCCCCTCCCTTTGTTTTTTCTCAATCCGTTTTGCGATGAGCCGTCGAGCAGCAGCCAGTCTCGCTCCCCGCAATTGCCCGCTCGCGTATGCTTCTGAAAGAGCTTCTGAAATTTCCGTATCCTTGCCGCTCGCGATCTGTGCCGCAACACTGATCGGCAACCTCCCGCCCTCGACTGCGTCAATGAGTGAAATTTCCTTGTGTTCGACCAGGTGCACGATACCGGTGACGTACATACGCTCCATGCCGATCTTTTTCGCGATGTCCCCGACACTGTAACCGCGGTCGCGGAGGCTTCTAACCTCGCGAATGATATCCCTATTGGACGGCGGACGCCTTGCAATATTCTCGACCAGGCTCATTAGAAACTGATCTTCCCGCGATGCCTCGGTAACGATCGCCGGGATTGTTGTTTCGCCGAGAGCAATAAATGCTTCAATCCTTCCCTGGCCGCAGACGAGATCGAATTGCTTCCCATCCCCATAGGGCTCCTTGCGGCGCACCACCGATATGGGCTTTTTCAATCCTACCTCGCGAATGTTTGCAACGATCATCTGCCACCTCCCACGTGACCGCGTGCGAGGATTGGCGATGTGAATTTGTTCGATCAAAATCAGTTCGATGATTTGTTGTTCCTTCATGCGGCACTCTCCAGGCGAACTCGCTTCGCCATTTCCATAAAGAAGTTGAGATTGTTGAAACGGTAAACATCCAGAATCAGGCCGTTTTCCGGCCTGAAGGTCAGCCTCTCGGTTAGGAGATCAAGACGCGGCAAAAGATAGAAATCAAGAATCTCGTCGTTGCCGGGTTGAAGGCGGGCCGCAATCACGATGTCTGGATGCAGGCTCTCGTCAAATCGGAGCTGCCAGCGGAGATTTCCCGCTCGACTTTCGCGGCATCTTGCAAGAATCAGGGAGGCAGTGTATTCGGAATTTATGGTGAGCAGATCGTCGTTCTTGTCGACACCAACTGTGGCGCCAAGAGCCAGGAGCTGATCAATGATGGATGCAATCAGATCAGCATGTCGCCGACGAAGCTTGCGATTGATTTCGATGTAGGCGTAGTCCCGATCTGGAGTCCATCCAATGAGTGAGTACGCACGAGTGAGACTGCCAAAGCGGGAAGAGAAACAGGAGCTTGAAGGCATATCCTCAGTTTCATCAATGAGGATGCCGGAAAGCCGTCCTTGAGCTCGGAGCAATTCTCTCAGCCGCTCAAGAAGTTCTTCATCGGAGAGATTCAGATGACGAGAATCGATGATTGCCCGCGCTTCCGCAAATAGGCTCGCCGGAACGAGAGGTTCGAAGGCGCCGTCTCTCCAGAGCCACATCTGCGCAGGATTATTGACGCGCTTATGTTTCAATTTGAAGGAACGCCGGTTGTAAACGTTGGCACCGACGTACTTTGGGTTGATGAGCACCTGATGAACTGACGCGCGTGTCCAGGGGCGTCCGAATTCTCCTGCTACGCCACGGCCGTTCAAATCCTCCATGATTTCGCGCTCAGTTTTGCCTTGAACCACGAACATCTCGTAAATCTGGCGAACGGTTTCAACTTCCAGCTCAGGCCCAGGAACCAGGATCACTCGGTCGGTCTGCAGGCTCTTGCGCTCGCCTCTGCTCAATAGCCCTTTGGGATTTTTGTCTCGGTCGATCAATTGCCTTCGCAGGCCGTAGCCTGCGGTCCCACCCTGGCGAAACCCCAGTTCGATGAGGCGGCATTGACCGGAAAAGACTTTGACGGAAAGTTCCCGACTGTATTCCGCTGCCATCGAGCGCTTTAGGGTCTTGAGAACCGAAGAGGACATGCTGCCGTCGTTCTCAAATTGCTCTCCGCAATAGTGCACTCGAATGCCGGCTCTCTTGAGCACGTATTCGTAATAGGCGCTTTCGTCTACATCCTGAAAGCGTCCCCATCGGCTGACGTCGTAGACAAGCAGTGCGGAAAAATCAACGCGCTTGTTCTCTACGTCTGCCATTAACTTGTTCAGGCCTTCGCGTCCCGCAATGTTCAGTCCACTTCGCCCGAAATCCGAATACTCACGAACGACTTCCATTTGGTGAGCGGCAGCGTATTTGCGAATCACATCCAGTTGGTTTTCAGGGGAGTACTGTTGGTGTTCGGTGGACATGCGCACGTATTGCGCGGCTCGCTGGGGAAGAGGCGTGTTCGAGACGGAAGTGGAGGGCTTCTCCATTCGTTTGCCACCAACTCTTGCGGAATCGAAAATCCACCATGACGTGTCGCATCTGGTGAGAACTTAATTGACTCCATTGAACTAGTGGCGAAACAGAATCAGTTTTCGCGACAACAGGGTAAAAATATTTTTCTGGTGTCCCTTGGAATCACATCGATGGCTTTGACGTGTTTCCCCAATTTGGCAGCGAGATCATGAATCATCCCCGGAATCACTCCAGATGTCTGGCTTGTAAGAGCATAAGAATCATTACCTTCCAGCGTGTTTCCGTAATGTTGCAGACGCCTGGCAATGCAAGTTGAGCCAGTCACGATTCAATTCATGAAATGAGAGCAGGAATCGCATAAAGAACATCCAGGCGGGAGCAGATCTCCGAAATGAGTTGCTTTCGCGCTGCAAGCAGGGCATCGAGAGAAACATCATCGGCTGTCATTCCAATGAATTCTTGATCGAATCCAGAACCTCGTGTGGAGCTTAACGCAGCCTGCCGCATAGGCTTGAGCTGCATCTCCGCCTGTTTTCCTCAGTTTCGCCAAAAATCTTGGTGTGCAACATCTCAAAAAGACGAAAGCAAATATCGCACAATCTCGAATTTACCGTCTTCTTCCTCACCAAAGTAAACCTTAGTCACCTCATTGACGAGGTATTCTACTCTTCTGATTCGATCGAGCACTGCGGCGAAAAGCTCGATTTTGATCTCGCCAGTCATTCTGCCCGTACCGTTTGTACAGATCAGACCAGCGTGAATCGGAACATTTGTGTACTGTCCCTCGGACCCGGGCTGGTCGGCCGGCCCACGAAAATCGACGCTGTTTCTCGTGACAAACGTCCAGTCCTGCTCAAGAATCAGATCCCGGAGCTGCCAGTCTTTCCAGCCAGCCTTGCCCAGCCAGGTTACATGGGAGCTGTCATGGTAACCGTTACAAACAAGGGCTGCCCGGAGTAATCTGCAAAATATGACAGCAATAATGAGCTGGTACGCGAGCCAACTCCGGCTCGAACTGGGCCGGCGCAATCGGCGATGGGCGCGGGGCCGCGCTCATGTCGAGAGTTACGGCGATCCTGCGGTCATTGTCTATGCGCCGGAAGACCGGCGGCATGGAAACTTTATCGAGGCGGCCTATGAAGCGATTGCGGCGCGACCGGAGTGGATGCGGCGCTTCGACAAGATTCATGCGCAGGGGCGTTCGCTACCCAAGGCCGAGCGGCGCTGGCGAGAACTGGACTCGTCGATGAGTTCCGATGCGCTGCTGATGAATGTGTTTTGCACGCCTGGAGTGGCGGATTCGGTGAAGGTGCGGAGCGTGCTGGGGAGCGAAGGGGACGAAGTGCCGGTCTTTGGATGGAAGGCACGGGTGCCGTTGGCAAGCGGACGAAGTGATCGCACCGAGGTGGATATGCGGCTGGGTTCGCTGCTGGTGGAGGCCAAGTTGACGGAGGGGGATTTTCAGTCGAAGGCTGCGACTGTCGTGGAGGGGTACCGAGACTTCGATGCCGTCTTCAAGCGGGAGTTGCTGCCACGGGTTGAGTTGCTGACGAAGAGGCGGAGAGATGCGACGGAGTTTCCGGAGGATTATTCGCAAGAGTTTTCGGCTGAGCAGCCTGTGCCCGCCAGTGAGATGAGTCCCGCTTCATCCGTTGAGAGCGGGTATGCAGGGTACCAACTGATTCGCAACGTGCTAGCGGCGTATGCGGAGGGATGCAGCTTTTGCGTGATGCATGACGCTCGACGACCGGATTTGCGGGAGGCGTGGTTCAAGGTGATGGCGGCGGTCAAGTCGGCGGAGTTACGGGTGCGGTTGAGTGTTCTGACCTGGCAGGAGCTTGCGGCATATTTGCCGGAAGATTTACAGGAGTTTCTGGATTGTAAGTATGGAATTGTTCGGCCGGACAGAACGGCGTCGCCAGTGGACGAGCAGGAACTGTTCGATTGAGAGTGGCTGTGATTCGTAGTTCCGCAGCGCCTAGTAGCCTCCCGATTTGGCGGTTCGGCCGATCGAAACCGGATCGGAGACGGGGCGGCCATCCAATCGGAGCCCAGAGACTCCGGAAAACAGTTGAAAAGGCGACTTCCCATTCCATGTCTGCGGTCGACGGGCGCCTCGGCGATTTGCACTAAAGCAGGAATCCCGCTGGGCTAGATCGGTAGTTGAGCTCGCTAAGCCCTTGTGGCATTTCGAAGCTTCTGCGACCCAGCGTGCGTGACTCTTCGATCAACTGTCATGGTGCGCCTGCAGCGCAGGTTTTCGGAGCCGAGCAAAACAGACCTTACGGGTACGTTCGCGAAGGGCAAAAATAGTAGCGGGGCGGGGTATGCGAACGAGTCGGCCATCCGCATTGAGGAAGCGTGGCGATGGTGAAGGGCCAATCGGAACATATTCACAGCCTGACGCGAATAAAGCTGGTGCACACTGCAACTTGGTTTTTCTTCGTGGGATGCATTATTGCGATTCCAATCGCCAGCGCTTTGCGTCATTTTCGCTGGGCGGCCGTTTCGAGTGGGTTGGTGCTGGTCGAATGCGCGGTCCTTGCGATTAACCGCGGACATTGTCCGTTGACTGATGTGGCAGGCCGCTACACCAAAGATCGTACGGAGAACTTTGATATCTACCTGCCGCTTTGGTTGGCTCGACGCAACAAGACGGTCTTTGGCGCGCTTTTCGTCATTGGGGAGTTGTTCCTGCTCTGGCAGTGGTGGATTTCCGGACGATGAGTCCACCATGCAAAGAGTCGAAGGGGATTTGGAGATTTGCCGTGCACTCAAGAAGAGAATTCATAGGAAGCGCCGCCTTGTTTACCGCTTTTTCTGGCATTGCAATTACGTGTACAGCATGCGCCGGCGATCATGGATATGGGCTTGCACTACGCTCACTGCGGAGCCCACTTGACGATTCCGCGCAAGATGGGGCGTTGCTGAAGGAATTGGTTCGCTGCGCAACTCTTGCTCCCAATAGTCATAACACGCAGCCATGGAACTTCGAGTTGTCGCCCGGCGCGATTTCGATTCGCCCCGATCTCTCTCGACGCACCCCGGTCGTCGATCCGGACGATCATCATCTATGGGTGAGCCTCGGCTGTGCCACTGAGAATCTCGTACTCGCTGCCGCGGCGCTCGGCAAGCATGCCGATGTCGCATTCGATCCGCAGCAAGTCCGTGTCACTCTCGACAACACCGCAGCCGTTCGGTCACCACTTGTCAACGCAATCTTCCGGCGGCAATCTACCCGCTCCGATTACGATGGCCAGCCAATTCCAAACGACGTTCTACGCCAATTGGAGCGCGCCGCAAGCCGTGAGGGCGTCGAGCTTCTGCTCTTTACCGAACGACCCAAAGCCGAAGGGGTGATTGACTACGTGCTCAAAGGCAACAGTGCGCAAATTCATGACGCGGCTTTCATGAGAGAACTGAAGAGCTGGATTCGATTTAACGAGGCCGACGCGCGTGCCACCTGCGATGGGCTGTTCTCGCATTTGACCGGCAATCCAACCCTGCCGCGCTGGCTCGGTAACATATTGTTCAGCATGCTTCTAAGCGAGAAATCGGACAACGATAAATGCGCCCGGCAACTGCGCTCATCGGCTGGCGTGGCGGTCTTTGTCGGAAACCGCGCCGATCCGGCAAATTGGTTCGAGGTCGGTCGCGCTTACGAGAACTTCGCCCTGGCCGCGACTGCACTCGATGTGCGCACCGCTTTCGTCAATCAACCGGTTGAGGTTCCAGTTGTACGCGCGCAGTTCGCTCAGTGGCTCGGTCTTGGAGCGAGACGGCCCGATCTGGTCGTACGCTTCGGCCGGGGCCCTCAAATGCCCTACTCGCTAAGACGCCCGGTGGCCGACGTGGTCGCACGATGAATCCCTCACACAGCCAGTTTGCCTGCCTGACTCGCACTCCCCGCAGCGACGACCAGCCCATAGCGCACCACATCGAGTCTGACTCAAAGGAAAACAGCGAGGCTGCAAAATGATCCTGGTCGTGATCGCAGGGTTGGTGGCAATCGTCGCGGTTGCGTTCATCGTTGGATCTCGCCGCTGGGAATCCGTCGGCAAAGGGATGTGTGCCAACCTGGAAGATGCGCGTCTGCCCGACGCGAGAAAGAGATACGACTCAAAGGAATTGGTCGGCTTGCCTGCGCCGGTGCAAAGGTATTTTCAATTGGTACTGAAGGACGGGCAACCCATCGTTGAGGCTGTCGATTTGCAACAATCGGGCTCCATCAACATGAGTGCAACCGGAGAACAATGGAAGCGGTTTACCGCGACCCAGCGCGTGATAACTCGTCGCCCTGGCTTCGACTGGGAAGCCCGAATTGCGATGATGCCTGGTCTGGCCGCGCGTGTGCATGATGCTTACATCGTTGGTGAAGGTATTCTTCACGCATCGCTGTTCGGACTGATTCCTCTGGCGAAAGTGCGTGGCACCCCGGAGATGGCGCGGGGTGAACTCCTGCGCTATTTTGCCGAGGCCGCCTGGTATCCCACAGCCCTGCTGCCCAGCCAGGGAGTGCTCTGGAAGGCAATCAGCGACTCTTCCGCCGAGGCAACATTGCGGGATGGGGAAATCGCAGTGACGCTGCTGTTTCGTTTCGATAAAGACGGCCTAATCACGTCCTTTCGCGCGGAAGATCGCGGGCGCATGGTGCGGGGCACCGTGATTCCAATACCGTGGGAAGGTCGATGGAGTAGCTACGAGCAGCGTGACGGAATGTGCATACCTACCGGAGGCGAAGTGGCATGGGCCTTTGCAGAGGGGTCAAAGACTTACTGGCGCGGTCACATCACGAGCCTCCACTATGAGTTCGCACAAAATTCGGAGGGTTGGTCCTGAAATACGCCGATGTCGCCGGGATGGATTCCGGTTTGAGGTAAAATCTGATGGACGGAGCCGATCTGGGCCATCCCAGAGTTGCATTCCGGTCGATTGCCGGGGCGTTCAAGAGTTCGGCCTGCGCAGAAACTGC
>Ga0182030_10006862_pt1 | contig 23889 bp, 28 predicted proteins | sample 812S3MmetaG_FD_121299 | JGI IMG/M metagenome (GOLD analysis project Ga0182030, IMG submission 121299) | Permafrost microbial communities from Stordalen Mire, Sweden - 812S3M metaG (Illumina Assembly) | ecosystem: Environmental > Terrestrial > Soil > Wetlands > Permafrost | place: Sweden...
AATAAACTATAGTTATAGTCTTTAGTAATTAAATTTTAAAGTTTTATTTTTTTTATTTATAAATTGTATTTAATTTAATTTTTACTAATCAAATATATATATATATTTAGTATTTTATTATTTTGAAATAGAATATATTAGAAAGAAGATATATTATAATTATATAAAAAAGTTATATTAACTTCTATTCTAATACCTTAGATTTAGAATAAAGGCTTTTTTCTCTTCTTTCCTTAGATATCTAGAATACTAATAAACTTGTACTACTTTTTTATTTGCACCGAACTAAGGCCCATATAAAGCAAGTACTGCGAGTGTGACAGTAAAAGTATCCTATGACAGGAACTCTGTTGGAAAAAAAAAAGTCAGAACGACTCACAAAGTGATCGTCGCCTATACTAAGAATATAATATGATAAATCAATTATACAAGAGACTCCCCAAAACCCACCGCACCTTTCATGGGCCAACATGGAGCGAGTTGTTCAAGACTGTGCGAGAACATCCCGATCCACCCTTTTAAATAACGAACCCCCAGCGAGATCCACGCAAAGCGAGCGACAGTTCCCGCTTCCCAATAAAGTCACCATCAAGGCCTTTTCGACCTCTTCGGAATCAACAAATTCTACTTCTCTGGAGTTCGATAAGGAAACCCGAATGCTAGAGCAAGCTTTGTGCAGCGATGGTAAGGAACAACACATTAACGAGCTCGCTGTCAACATGCTTCTCGAGAAGGCTGAAATTGTGGCATCCGACACTTCAGATCCACTTCCTTTAGTATGGAATGGATCCGTTGAGTTTTCCCGAAGATCCATTTCTGCCTCAACGGCACATGGTGAAAGTACACGCCTTCTGGCCTTGACCAAGAGCAAATTGAGGAACTTTTTGAACCCTTTGTAACCACAGAGAACTCACGATATTTCTCCACCATCTTCAAATTCAAGTTTACAATCCCATATTGTAACTATGATAGTATGACCAGGGAACTTTGATATCGTCCAACAATGACCTCAGAGAAGGCTGGCGAACCTCACTCATACGACCAACGTGGAAAGAGGTCTATCAGCTCTGAAGCTTTGACAGAACATAAGAAGGTCTTTAATGGCCCTTCTAATGTATACTCTATCCATTCTGCGATCTAGACGTCAGCTTTGAAAATAAGGCCTCTGATACGTCACATTTTAAACCAAACGCGGTTTGGGATACAGTGAACCTAGTTGTGCAAAGAAGCCAGTACCTCTTAGCTATTTAATTTCTCAAATCAGTGGCTTGACTTACAATCTATCAGATGCGGAAAAGTCGCCGATGTATTTTAATGTAGCTTTATAAATTATCCTGCCCGAGGGCTGCTCTTGAATATTCAGGATCGAATCTCTTAAAGACCATTTAAAAGGGCAAAAAATATGTGAAAGTAAGTGATAAAATAAAGCTAGCTTATTCTTCGTCCAAGAGCTCTGGTTCTATCTTTTATATAAGTCTTCGTAAGGCCTTTTGAATGCGTACACCTAGTCAGTAAATTGAGGAGAAGAAAGAGCGGGGAAGGCGTCTCGTTCGTTTGTACTCCTTGGAGATGCTAGAAGGGTTGCCTCTTGCCCGCAAGCTTCCTTTTGATCTTTACGAGCCCTTTGAAAGGCTATTCGAATGTTAAAACCTAATCACTGCACTGAAGTGGGTGAGACATTTCGCCTCTCAATCTCCAAAGAAAAGGTTACCCAGAGAAGAAGGAAGCTTGAGAAATGGATATAATGGTAAGCGAATGGGTTTGACCGAAGCGATAGCTACACTTACTAAACTTATTCCCACTATGGAATCGCTTTGCTAGTTGACTGTTTGGAGAGTCGCTCGTCATTCTTTTCTTCGCATATCCCGATTATCCAAGATTATATTTCTAGAATCGATTTAACCGGAAACATGGTCGTGCACTTGTACTAAAGGAGACCGTATGGAGCATTTTGTGCTCCAAAAGCGCCTCCCTTCTCCTTTCTTAAACATAGCTTTTACCCAACCTACACAACCACCCAGCAATGGACGATTCTGCCTTATTGCCTACTCCTTCCAATTCACAAAAACAGTTAGCACAATCTCCTCGAACGGGATGGGAAGCCGTTAAGGTAGTGGTGGCCTCCGTCCGTGTGTCCATTCGCTCAGATTGTACAGGCTGTTTTTGTACAATTAAGGGGAAGCCAGACGTGTATGTTGTTGCGATTGGGCGGGTCGAATAGAAGTAACGTCTGAGAGGGGGATGGTAAGTGTGGCTATAGCATCGGTTCACCACGCAGCCGTTGTGAATTTAGATCTAGCACAATGCGCGAGCCGCTCGTTGTCCCTCTGCCCCCGTCGTAACCCATTGTTTATTGAAAAGGCTATAGTAAATTTATCTAAGTCTCCTAAAACTCTCGAGTATGAATAAAGAAACGAGAGGCTCAAAGACGAGGGTGACATCTCTTGACTTGTACACATATTCTTAAGAAATTTGCGGAGACAGGTCACAAAATCGAGGGCTTCCGTTCGATTTTCTAAATAACGCATTGGAAAAGCTACTTCGAATGTCTAAATTTAGCAATTACAATCAAGAAGCAGGAGCCCTTGGTTGGGAAACCTCTCAAAAAAGGTCGGGGAAAACGAAGCTAAGAAATGGACACAAAGATTGATCTTCTGATTCTCGCCCCACCCTTCTCCAATTTTGCTTATACACAACTAGCAAGTCAGTAAACCGAGAAGGGAAACCTAGCGGCTATTAAGCCTCTCAAATGCTATTATAGTGAATTACAGCCTTTCAAATATGTAGGAATGGGGTGACAGAATCAATAGACATCATCTGCTCAAAGGCACTGTTCGAATTCAGATAAAGTCTTTGAAAGGCTTGAATATGAAACTAATCAGTTCACCAAAGACGGCCTCTTTAATACTTAAACTCCTCGAATTCTCTAATGCGTAGGAATTGGTGACAGAATCAAGGGTGGGTCTTTCCCCTTTGGAGATTCAAGGGGCTGTCTTTGAAAGTTTGGGATATAGTCTTTCGAAGACGCGATTCAATGTGTATAAATAAGTGAAACAATGAAATGCAGGATTCGTGGCTCTTAACTATTTCTTTGAATCGTGATATAAATCCTGGAAGACTATTTGAGTTTGTGCAAATGTAAGTAACAAATCAAGAACTTACCTTTGCTTAAGGGCTCTTGTTTCGATCTTCCCATCCTTAATGAACGCATTGAAAGGCAATTTTAATTTATAGAATATTTTAGTAAAATGGCGAAGGCCATTCGACTGTTCGAACTTCCAAAAAAAAAAGGCTGGTTTAGTGGTAAGGAAGTTAGGGGAAAAAATATAATGATTCTCAGCCCCCTTTCTCACTTTGCTTTCACTTGACCCATAAAACCTCACAACGGAGAACCCAAGATTGCTCCCTGTTCCGTTAAATGTCCAAAAGGAGGCTACGCAATCTCTTCGAGAGGAAGTACCCGATCTCACGAATATGCTTAATACACTCTCGTCAACATAGCAGCTCTCTTTATTTTGAATATAAAAAGAGAAGTATAAGAATTGAAGACGAGGGAAATATTGCCTGACTTATAGAAGGTTTTGTGATATGCGTAGAAATAAATAACAGAATCAAGAATCGTTGTTGTAAAAAGCAATTTGGATGTGTAAAATCAATCAGGAAAATGAGAATGATGACTTGTCGGATAGTTAGTAAAAACGAAGGTAAGAAAGGTAGATATCGATACTCGCCTCCCCCCTTCTCAAACATTGCCTCCACTCAACCAGCATAAAGGGCCAATGGACAATTCCAACTTAGTCCCTGCCCTTCTGAATGTGCAAAATGAGGCTGCACAATCTCGATGAGAATGACTGAAGCTCTCAAGACGCTTACCTCCCCTGACTTCGCAATGGTGTGCTGCCCCTGGACTTGTGTAGAAATAGATAACAGAATCAAGAATCGTTGCCTATCCAAGGGCTCTATTCGATCCTCCAATTCTATATAAAAGAATTTTATCGGAATGTGTGGAGATAGATGGCAAAATCAAGATTCGTACCTTGCCTGTTTGATCTTCTGATCCTCTATGAAAGCATTAAAAGGGTATTTGAATGTGTAAACTCAATCAGAAAATTGAGAAGGAGGACACCCCGAATGTTCAAATTTCTAGGAAAGATGAGTCCAGCGAAAATGGGGTTAAGGAATGTAGATATTGATACTCATTTAACCTTCTCAAACATTGTTTCTACTTAACACACTCGCAACGACGGACGACCTGGCTCTCTGTCCTGCTCCACTCAATGTGTAAAAACAAATTAAACAACCTGAGCGCATAGATATCGCTGAGGCCATTGCCAACTTGTCGACCCCCCGTCTCCGCGACGATTGTGCCTTTGGACCAGGCACATTGCGCGAGTCGTTGGTTGTACCCCCACCCTCGCGACCTCTCGAGGGCTGGAGTCGTATTGCCTGACTCTGATAGATACTTTAAGTATCAAAAAGTAAGATACCGAGGACCAGGCTGATACTACCCTCGTGCAATGCGTAGAAATAGATTAAAAATTCAGGAATCGTTCTCTGCCTAAGGAGTTAGTTCTATCTTCCAACTCTATATAAAACAATTGATGGCTTTTGAATGTGTAAAACCGATATGTAAAATGGGAAGGAGGACATCTTGGATGCTCGAATTTGTATGGAGAAAAATCAATTTTGTGAAGACGAAGCTAAGAATTTGTCAATATTGATACTCGCCTCCTCTTTCTCACATTGCTCCCACCCGACTTATGCATCACCACAACAATGGACGACGATTTTGCTTTGTTGCCTGCTCCTCTGAATGTTCGAAAGGAGGTTGCACAATCTCCCCAAATAGAATTGACCGAAGCTATCGCGGTGCTCACCTCCCCCCGCCTCCGCGATGGTTGTGGGTTCTCCTCTGGCACAATGTACGAATCTCCCGTTGTCCCACCACCATCCACCCCAATCACCCAGCACCGCTCTGAAGTCGATCTTTCCGGAAACATGAAACTTGCACCTGCCGGAAAAGGTCTTACCTACTTGTCCGATATCACCAGGGTCGCGGAACAAACGATTGAGCAAATCATCCACTATAAAGATGCCTCTCCGTTCGTCCATTTCGTCAAAATCGCCCTGCCGATCTCAGCCAAAGCGCCCTTCTCAGTGCCCCTCGATGATCTCGCCAATCAGGTCAAAACATTTGCGGTATTGGTCGGCAAAGGAGACAACGAATCGCGAGCCCTCTTCCGTGGAATAGTCAAAAACAGGATCGATATAACCTACGAGAAGGTAATACCAGGGGAGCTATCTATCTCTTCTTTTGACTAACTATTCGACAGCTGATGCGAGTGCTTATGGATCTTGCTCTACGATTGAGCGCCCTCGCGACAGACCACCGAGACTCGGATAGAATTCGTTCGCTGCGGAAGCACATGGTGGAGACTCTATGGTACCTCGGCCGATTTACAGAGGTAAGAGAAACGCCATGCTTTTGAAGAATATTGCTGACCCAATTCAGACGCTAATCCGTCATATGGAGCACTATGTCGGTGTCAAAGTCCTGCGCGTTCAACTCGTAGAGTCACGATACGGAAAGCCCGAGCATCTAATAACCCAGCTTGATCGGGCACACGGGAATTGGGTCATGGTTGAGCCGACGAGCAAAGAGAAATGTATATATTTGGATTACTGGTCCCTTTGTTTTACTTCCGATTTTCACTTCATCAGGTAAAGCAGTACTGATCTCAAGTTTTTGTAGTAAATTATAAGCTATTCGAGAAAGGAAGACCTCAGAAGGGCACGGATTTCGAGAAGAGCCCAATACAAGGAGAGGGGTTTGAGCGAAGTCCTTGGTAGGCTGCTGCGTTTGGTGTTGAGGATGCAAGTTTTATGGTCAAACATGAATGTGTGTAGGAATATGGAATAATGAAGTTGGGCTTCAAGGAAAGCTTATGCTTTCTCGTTGATATTGCCTCTCAATCTATTAATCCAAGTGATAAAATGAACAATCCAACGATGTTTTGGCAGGACCATCCCAGAACTGTCAGGGAAGGGGCACCGTGAAAGGAAAGAGCATACAGCAGCAAGGTACATAAGCAAAGCTTTACAGCTACTGAACTAACAGGGACTGTTAGGGCACACGTGGAAGAAACAAAGCAGAGTTGAAGCTGTTTGATATAAAAGCTTCTAAAGAGAAGAAAGCTACGGAAGTGTACAGTTTCCGGTTGAGGTTTACCATAGACGTTCTGGTCAGTTCTTAGACCGAGCACTCCATTCGAGCACTAGGGTGGACAGGTCTGCCGGCCAACGGGGCGAATGGTGTTGGTCGCCGACTAAGCAGCCCTTCTACAGCTCTTGTCGGATGTCCCCAAGACCGTTTCAGAGAGGGGAGGCGGATTCACAAGGTATGGTCCGTCTTTCGACAGCAGCACAGCACAGGCATAGCGAGGGGGCGAGCAGATGCTGACAACATCTACAGCATCTGGACGTTTAGAAAAAGTTAGAATTCATTGTGTCGAATGTACCTTATATGTACATGTGGACAGTCAACCTAAGCTGAACAGAAAGGATGGAAGGATGTTAGAAAAGGCTTGGAGTGACGTTAGATTTGGAAGAAGCCTAGGAGTGGTGCTATGGGCAAACGTAGTTCTAATGCAGGAGTCTCACGGAACCTTTTCAAGTGTTCATATTATTCAAGAGCATTGGAAATACAATTCAATGCAAATGGTCAAGTCTTGAACTTTTCGATTCTCTATAATGACTATTCTCTTGTCTGATTTTCAGACTTCACTTCACAAACGTCAAGAAAGCCAGGGGGAAGCCACTAAAGGCCACCGTACTAGTATGCTACCTAGTACTAGACTAGTAGGGCCCTGTCAACCGAGGGAAGCGCTAAGATTGTCAAATTATATTTTTTTGCGATAAGAAATAAATTGTTTCTTGAATCCCGCATTTTGCAATAAACCAAATTTACCACTTCCCGCCGCCAAAATGAATGCCCATGCCCTCCTCACCTCCCAAGGTTGGCGGGGTACCGGCCATTCCCTCCACCCGACCAACGACACAACAGGCCTCTCGCGGCCGCTCCTCGTCTCCCAAAAATCCAATAATCTGGGCGTTGGCAAGAAACAGCATAAGACGAGTGATTTGTGGTGGATGAACGCTTTTGATAAGTCGTTGAAGGGGCTGGATACTAGTGTTGAGGGGAAGGTTACGCAGACTGTGACGAATGCGGGGCTGGATTTGGTAGTCAAGGGCGGTGCGAAGTGGGTGGGGAATAGTGAGGGACTGTATGGGAGTTTTGTGAGGGGGGAGGTGCTGGGTGGCACGATTGGAGAGGAAAGGGTAGAGGAGGTTGGGAAGAAGAGGAGAAGAGATGGGGAGACTAAGGAGGAGAGAAGGGCGAGGAAGGCTGCTAAGAGGGCGAAGAGGGTGCAAGAGTCTACGGCCGAGGACAACCCAGAAACTGAGGAATTTGATGTAGAAGGCGCGCAGAAGCTACAAACGAAGGACGAGCGGAAGGAACGAAGACGACAGAAGAGGTTACTGAAGGATGCAGAGCGAAATGCAGTGGAGGCATCGTCAGAGAAAGCTAAGAAGAAGAAGCGCCGGAAAGAGTAGCTGTCCTGGAACTCATGATTGCATGATATTTGGATTGAGCCTAAGAAGCATGGAGTTATAGCATAAAGGTGGCCCACGCCTCTGGTATCTGAATTTTGTGAAGCGTTACAGTAATAACACCATTTCAATAACTCAAGTCTCTTTTGGTATCTTTCCCGGTTTATTTGACAACAGCCAAGGTCTCCTCTCCCAGAATTCATCTTTGATGATATCTAGGTGCTGTATGGTAATTCTTGCCTTTGCTCTCCTCTTCCTGTCCTTTTCCTCTTGTGTCCTTGACAACTCCACTTGCTCCACGGTCTTTGCTGCATCTTCTTCTACCGCCTCAGTTTCTACACCCGGCTCCACCAATTCGTACTGATTGCGGTCAGGAGATGCAAGACTCCAAAGGGGGGCTTTGAACGACTTACGTCTCTGAAGACCACACTTCCTTTTTTGTAGATCTCAGGCTCGTTGTTGTAATTTATTTTGAATCTGGAGAAGAGGATCTCATTCTTGTCTGCTGCTAGGGAGCCCTGAAATCATGTGAGCTTCAAAATTCGGAATAATGCTAGACGTCTTACCGCAAGTTCTTTCTCGGCACTCTTTGCATCTAATCCACCATTTTGAATGAGCGCCCAGAAGGTCGTATTATAGAGATTATTGATGTGACCTTCGAGGCTTTAGAATTTCACTATGGGAAGGCTAAACAGAATATACTTACAGTCAACCTGTCTCCAACTCATGTAATCCCTCAAGTTCTGAACACTAGGATACTGGACCGCCCTCCCATCAAAGCTCGGCAATGGAGGAGAGAGAGGCACCTCAGGGAAAAATTGTGACCATAGATGAACATAGCATGCTGTAAAAGTGGATACGATGGTTGTCACAAGTTTGCTGAACTCACATTAACATCTTGCCTCATCTCAAGGAAAGAGTTATACCTTGACCTCCGTTCGAAAAGTGCTGTGGACTTATGGAAGACGAAACTTGAATGGAAAACCATCAGAGGGATTGAATGCTAGAATTCGTATGGACCAATACCTGTACTCATCACTGATTCCATACGCAATAACTATATCATGCAGCTCCGCCATGACAGCCTTGGCGGCAGCATTCATAAGATCGATTGCTCGACGGTCATTTGGCTTCTCGAAAGCATATTTATTTGAGAACCTTTATAGAAATAAGTAATGGTTTTAGAACAGAAGTTCTTTCCAAGGAGAGAGAAAACTTGCTTGTGGAAACCCCTGCCGTCGATTCGCACCACGATCCAGGTGTTGGGAAGCAGAATGTCAGCCTGCTCAAAAGCCTTGACGTATTCATATCTATGTATTGTTAGTGAGTTTTTGAGATATAGGAGAAGAATTTACTTGGAGTTCGCCATTGATATCATCAAGGAATAGGTTTTGTGAGATTCTGATGAGCTTTGCAAAGATGAGGAGGGGTAGCTCGAAGCGAGGGGTTGCAAATTGCTGACATTATAGGGAGGCTTTTTTTGGACATCGCTCCCCAAAATCTAAAGGAGCCAGTTTGCGATTTTTTATAAAAGAAAGGTTGTTGCGATTTCTATATTTTGGATGCTAGAATATTTCAACACCATACATAGCATGAGACCTTTTTACCGGAACCGCTTATAGGTAGAGCTTCACATGAGAGGGCGTTGGAACGCTATCTCGAGGTAACACAAATTTTCTCCAAGAACGAAATATTCCTTTCGGTCCATCATAACAATTATAATATATGATATAATTGTCTTACAATACGTAGAACAACAAGCTATTTCTAAAAGTTAACTTTTCTTCAGAATTTCTAATTACTGCCTTTATGATAGACTTTTGCTGCATGTCTGATCTTGTCTTCTCCTGAAAGCTCAATAACTACTCTCAGTCACTTATCATCTTCTCTCTTGAGAAGGTGAAGCCGCGAGGTAGGGGATTTGTTGCACACCTGACATTTCTCACAGTCTTTGTCAAGACTCCTCAAGATCTTCTCATAGCAACATGAGGTCGATATCTCCAAAAGAGAATTTTGAATGCCTTCTTGTGACAATACTCACAGATTCAAGTTCCTACTTGACCTTCTAACCTACCCTATTATCGGATGATTGCGCTTTGTAGTGCGGTCGGTACCTATGAGCTCCTGATCGAAGAAGAGGGTCACGTGATCAATTGAGGTCCAGGATATTTTTGGTCCCACACAAACAACTAAATTGCAAAATACTCAAAAATAGCAAAAAGATTATATGGAGACGCCAGGATTCGAACCCGGGACTTCTACCACTTTAACTATTATGCTAAGGTAGCACGCTACCAACTGCGTCACATCCCCAGGTACAGCACTGTTTGTGCTGTTTGTATCTCAAAATCTCCTATTTAAATATATACGACTAATCTCTTTGCTTGATATATTATGCACGGTTTTCATTGCGCACGGATTTTCTATTATGCATGCTCAAACTTTTGGTGCACAGGAGGTTTATGTCAGAATGCTTTAACACCAAATTTGATTTTTTTCCCATGCCTTTAACGCCTTTCAAAATCTTTCTAAACTACAACTCGCTGTTAGGTAATGTAGCTACCTTCTCTGAAATAACTTCTCCGCCTTTGCCCAAACCGGTGTCGTTTTCCACTCCTTCAGATGCAAAAGGCTTGGTAATAAGTCCTTGCTGAATGCCTCACTTTCCTCCCTAGGAAGCAAACTTGAAGGTGGTCAATGCTAATTACGCTTAGTCTTGGCTCTGCCTTAACCTCCACAGGGACAGTCGGCTCGTTAAATGTAGTAGCAACAGTGTAGACTGGAATAGGATTATTTGGGTTGGTGGTATCGGCGCTAATATCGCAGATAATAGAGAGCTTGCGGTTAGGGCTTCCTAGGCTCTTCATATCGACGAAGTTGGGGATCTTGGACATTAGATATATGCAGTTGACGAAGATGTCGCTCTCAACAATCTCAGGAAAAGGTCAACCCTTGGCTGTCTCTGCCATATCCCACTTCAAGACGTTCTCGGTTGGCACACCAGCGCGCAAACAGAGATCAACAGCTCCACATCGGCCGAGAGCGCCAATGACCAACACCCTTGGTACTTTACCAGTCTTAGCTTGTCCCTCCACCATGGCTTTCTTGACGTCCACAATCAGTGCATCCTCGTTTGGATAGCTCGATACACTTGGGAAAGGTTCCGAGGCAGGATGTGTGAGTTGCCAAGCCCATGTCTCAAGGGCGAGAGCTGCACCAGCAAACCCAGCATGATATCTGAACGCAGCAACTATCATCGAATTAATATATTAAAAAGTCCTTTTCTTTGGTAAGAGCTCTGGGGTTAGGAGCTGTTTGAGGAGCCGAGATAAGAACAAACAAATGTTACATGCTCTTGAGACAGCTCCCACCTCCGGAGCCCCCATAGAAAGAAATAGCAATTTTGTAAGGGGATTAGACGAACCTCGACGACCTCTGTCATCGGTCAGAAATTCGAGGTCGAGAAGAGTTCCACCTCCGCGGGGGAAACGGGAGAGGAGTTTGTCCCATCCACCTTGGCCTTTGTAGCAATGGGCGAATTGAACATGTGTGTGCTTCAGTGGAACTACAGATCCATTAGACACTTTAGGGAATTTAATTTTGTGGCTTCGTAAACTTACATTCTTCTACAGGAAGCTCCTTCAAATCAATAATGATATGATCCGTTGGAGCTTCGCGCTAGGTGTTTTCTGGGACCAGAGTAGCTCCTATTTTCTCGAATTCGCTATCATCAAATATGCGTTCTGGACTCCGTTCAACGTTAACTGTGTAACCCGCGTCTATGAGAGCTTTAGCAGTAGTCGGTGTGAGGGCGGAACGATGTTCGAGAGCCTTGCCCACTGCAGACCTCATTAGTAACTTGCGTAACATCATGCCATTGGGTTCTTACGCTCAGAACGCAGATGTAAAGTAGTTCCCGACATGATGGGCAGTTCCAATTAAAGTTAGGAAGTTCAATTGATTGTAAAAGGAAAGCTTTGGTCTCTCTAACAGCAAAGCGATCAGTTGATTTTATATATTCTGCCAGTGAGTTACTGACCGCCTGAGACTTTTTTGCCAAGGGGCGCTGATGCCGTATTATTTCCACCCTTCCATTCGCTAGAATTTAAGCAAGATCTTGTAGATATTTCCCCTTTCTAAAGAAAATGTCTTCCAGACCAAGCACTTGTCATAATGGTAGAAATCGAAGCGATTGCATTCTTGGAATAGCAAGCAAGCAAACTCTTTCACATTCACCTCGGAAGTATTAGTCTCTTCTTGGCACCAAGTATCATATCCAGATTCTTGAGACCAGATGTCACTACGCTCATCTAATAGTAATCTACATCCAGAGAGACGTGCTTTTGGAGAGAAGGCGTTCAGCTACGTTTAGTTGTTTCGAGTATGTTTCCTATCAATAGAGAAACACACTCTCGCAGCCAAATATATCCTCAGATCAGACACTATATTGATCTTGGCAAGAACCCAAATTCATCTACCCGAAGCTTAACTGAGATCTGGTCTTCAGTGAGACGACTTTAGGATCATGGGTCTGGTAAATATATCTCTAGTAGGCCTATGAAAGCAGGACCCGATTCTACGGCTCCTTTTATCATTTTGCTCCTACTCGGCCATGGCTCCAATCTTCGTATCACGAGTTTTCTTGGTTCTCACTTCTTTTTCACTTTTTTTCTGCCTCAGTTTCAGCCCTAAATGAAACAGAGACACTGCCAACCTTCGGAGATACCGTCCAGATCTTAGGTGCCCGTAAGTTCAGGTGTTGAGCATCACTCAACAATTCTAACAGTACCAGCTGGAAAGAACTGACCAAGACTTCAAAGATGGCTTGGTACTCGATCTCTTCTCCCCTAAGAATCGCACTTTTACCGTGAAACAAAACACCTCCCCTCTCGGTGCTCAGTTCGTTACCGGAACAACGGGCGAGCCCTTTGTTGCCCTCTCACATTACTCTTATATTATTCAAATGAACGAAACAGCCAGTGATTTAATTGCCAAAATTGAATTACCCTACGACTTAGCGATGCTGAACATAATGGGTATTCCGGAAGCCAACATTTATGTTGCAACATTGGCTTCGGACAAAAAGAGCTGGCTGGTCAATGAAGCAACTAGGAATGTGCATCGAAGTGAGAATAGCACTCGGATTATCAAAATGACTTCTCTGGACGGGGAGTATATGCTTTTGGGGAGACAGACTGTCCATACCAACAATATGTTTGTTTAATATGGACAAGGAGCAACGAGGACTGTCAATATGACAGGAGGACCTGGCATTCAAGAGGCCGAGTTTGTTGGTATGTATTTTTCTTTTCTCTGCATCCTTCCACATAAGAATATTCTTGCCTTTAATTTCCTCTATCTGAAGATCTCGATCATACCCCATCCAAGTTCCCACCCAAGAAAATCAGAACGGCGTACTGAATCCAACCCTTTCCAGATGGGATGAGATTCTCCGTTCAATCCGAAAAGTCACTAAAAATGAATGTGGATTTAAAGCAAGGAATCAATCCCGAAATATTACCCGCGAACACCCAATCCCTAAACTCTTTCATGTGGATTGTGAACACCAGTGATCCTCTCACGAAGGTCGGCGCGCAGATATTACTGCCGTGTAAGTCATACTTTATTAGCCATAACATTTAACGTCTCTAATGAAGTTCTAGTCAACCGTAATATGCTCGCAGCTCTGAAGCCGATGGGCTCGTCTCCTTCGACTATGTTGACTATTGCGAAAAGAGCTTTGAATGCTACGAGTGGGCAGTTCCTGCCTGTCAGTCCTGATACACAGGTTGTAAGTGAGCTGCCAGAAGATAGGATCTTACTCCCGGGGATGACTCAATCGGATGGGCAATATATTATCCTGGTGGCACCCCTAAAAGATGTTGGTCAGAGTCAGTTTCTTGACCCGCGAGTTTTCAAGGAAGGAGTCTAATTTATATATCTAGCACCACAGAATTAATGACAAGATATGGTAGATTGCGCACATTTTATAAATGAATATGGCGAATATGAAATATAGATTTATGTCAGAAGTGCAGAATAATGCCAAGAGTGCATAGGTCTCACAAAACACTTAAGTTATCTAATCCTGGATCTGAAATGCAAGAGACTCGTAGTGGAAGAGTTGCAGTTGATTTCATTCTTGCAATAAACGATGCGCGCTATGATTCAACCTACATCCTCAACATCCGGACGAATCGTAGGAGTATTGCCAAAGCTCTCCAAGCCCCTATCAACCACCATACCAGCAACAATTCCATTTGAAGCATCAACCAATGCTTGCGGATCCGTCATTGCTCCACCTGTATCCGCCTTCAGTGCAGAATACCTTGCTCCAGCTTGTTTCAGCAACTCCTGGACTTCCACTTCTCTGGCTAAGATCTCCCTTTTCTCCTGTTCCAGATCCGCCATCTTCTTATGCCTCAGCGCCATATCCTGCTCCATCGTGCTCATAGTCGTCTTCAAACGCTCAAGACATTCTGATAAACCTGGCAAAGGAGTAATCCTTGCGGGCATTTGGACATGCGCAGCTTCTGCATCATTATTTGGTTTATGCAGGCCGTCCATTCCGGCTCGAGTTTGGGCAGCTTCGTAAGCAGCTCGTCGTTCAGCTTCTGAATCATCTGATACTTCATCCGAGCTACCCTCCGCCTGGTGTATCATGTCTGCCATCTCCTTTCGTTGACGTCGTCTTGCCTCTCGCTCTTGCTTTTTCCCGAGTGAGATACGACCGTCGTCAACGAATTCATCGAAGCCTTCTCCCAAATCTTCATCCTCTCTAACTAACCGAGATTCGGCTTTCTTCTTCCGCGGTAGCAATGAGAGCTGCCTCCCACTTCCTTCATCTTCGAGAGCTATGAAATCTTGCTCATGAGCTAAGCGTGCTCTTCGCTCCTTCTTCTCCTTGATCTCAGGTTCACTTGGGATAAATGCAGCACTTGCGCCTACCTCAAACTTTTCATCTATGCCGACTATCATCGCCCCTTCTAACTCCGAAGCATCGAACCCATCATCTTCAGCAGTGGCTTGTAAAGCTGCGAAGTCCTTCGGCGTGGTTGGAGTAGAACTCTTCAATTCATTCAAATAGTCCTTGCTGTATGTAGGTCGTTCTTCGTCCTCGTCTCGGATTGACAAACCTTGGTGAGGAATGGTCTTTCGTAATGCATTTGATTCAATAACTCGGCGGCCTAGAGTAGCTTTCTTCGGTGTGAAGGCCTCGTTAGCTTCCAGCGCCTCGGCAGCATCTCCTGAAATAATCTCGCCTGGCCCAAATGAAAGCCTGGATGAAGCGGCTTTCTTCTTCTTGATAGAATTCGATCGCCCTATAGTGGGCGTGTTTGAGCTTCGAGCCTCACTAATTCCATCGTCTGCTCCAGTATCATCCGTATCTTGCTGTAAATCGTTCAAAGCTATGCTCTGTCGCAGTGAGGATTTCTTGAAAGCCTTCTTGCCGGGATTTGAGATTGCAGAAGTTGTAGATGCTATCAACACCTGGTCAGCCAGCTTCTCAGATCAGCTAGGTTCAAAGTTAAAGCTTCATGATACTTACGAGATTTCACGGGCCCAGTAGAAATTCCTGCATCGTTTGCGCCTGCTTCATCATCGTCGTCCACCTGAATCTTTCGTGCCTTTCTCTTTGAACCAAACACGGATTTCATTTTATCCAAAAACCGTCAGATCATGCTTGTCACTGCTGGTTCCCTCTTGTCTTCCGTCAAATTCTGCTTGCGGTGAGGAGAAAAAGTCGGCTTCAAAAAATGTATGAAGTCGTCAACCTTTTATCTCCACGTGACCTCCAATCTAGCTATTTTCAAGTCCATTTCGAAGCCTTTAATTCTCTGAGCGCATCCCCAACAACGACGACACTCAACGAACTCTCCAATCCACCGTCAAGATGCCTCAAGCTCAGCCAGAGCTAAAGAAGGTATGTTCAGCACCATTCCACCCTTACAAAAGATCCACAAATCGCGGACATCGACCCACACAACAGCGCGGCAGCCTCGAGGAGAAACGCGATGGTAAGTTCTAGGAGGACAAGTGGACTGACTCGAGACTGCAGTACCTTGATAAAAGGCTATTTGTGCAATTAAATGGAAGTCGTAAGGTTATTGGTGTCTTGAGAGGCTATGATGTGTGTCTCTTGATCCATTGAGAGGAGCCTTACTGATCGGGTTATTTAGGTCTTCTTAAACATTGTGCTAGACGATGCAGTTGAGGAAAAGGACGGTGGGGAGAAGGTTAGATTAGGGATGGTGGTTAGTTATAAAGCTCTGTTTAGCAGCGGGATGGTCAAGCTAATATGTTCACAGGTTATTCGAGGGAACTCAGTTGTCATGCTCGAGGCGTTGGAGAGAATAGGGGGAGGTAGAGAAGACAGAGGATAAGGTGCACCGGGCACAAACCCGAAATAGTTATGGCCGTCGGGCTTCGTACGGTGGAACAGTGGCATCTGGATTATCGGCGTTGTGAGGCACTACAAAATACCACCCACGTAGGGAAAAAGCAATTAATTATTTTGCAAGACATCAGCTACTTGAATTGCTCCCAGTACTTCTCTTCAAAACCGTCTACCATGGAACCCTCAAAATCTTTGACCCAGCCTTTGATACCACCCTTGAGCACTAGAATCTTTAGACTGCTTCGTCGGCCAAACTTGACTATATCATCTATATAGTCTTGCATCCAGCCAGCGCATCGAGGCCCTCTTCCTGAAGAGGAGCCTAATTTGATTAGCTCGTGTAATACCAGCACTCCATATCACAAGGTGCTTACCACAAAAGAAAATCACCTGCTTGATCGAAGCTCTATCACAAAGGTCCAACAAAGTCTTGCGAGACTGATAGAAACTCTGAGCAGGAAGGTTGAGAGAAGTCTTGATCGTACCACCCTTGAACAAAGTCAGAAATGCTTTAAGACTACTGTGGTAGCACGAAACTTGGTGTTGAAAACAGCAATCAAAGCAATAGAACATAGTTACTTGCCTCCCAGTCCGTTCGTCTGACATCAACAAGGAGAAACGGCCTAACACCAGGTTTGATATCCATATCATCAAACATCTTCATCAACTCGTCTGCACTGATTTCTGGACATTTTACTCTGGGAGCAGGCAATCCAGTCCACCATTCTGCTTGGGGAGGCTGTTGAGCCTCGGCCATGATTTTTGTTTGATTCTAGTAAATTGATAATGGATCAATACATAGGTGAGTGATTAGAGAGCACAGGGGAATTTATACCACCCGTTAGCTATCTATATATTTGCTAGTGTGCGAAGTTTTTGCATGAATCTTTCGAGTCAGGCTTCAGCAAGGTGACTCGAACTTCGTGGCGCGAAGTCGACGCCCCCTGGTATTTAGTTGCATTGTGACTCTTCAACATATTTCGACTGCATTTATTATTAATATTAGAAGACTCTCTAAGAGTTATAAGCTGTCAATAATCATGATCACTATGCGCATTTGTGTTTAAAGTTTGCTGGTACAATGGCTTCGGAAAGTATTCTCAAACGCGATTTTCTCATGAACGTTCCGGTGTAACTAAGACTTATGGGGTATTTATAACTTGTTGAATATACAAGATCTAGGGTACATCAGAAATCTACAATCAGCCCTAGTCTATGAACGACCCTTGGAACCCTTTTTGGACTTTTTATGCGCCTTTTCTCCGATTTCCTTTTCGTAAATCTCTGCAGCAGTTTCGCTAGGTTTCCTCTTCTTTGTGCTCTTAACGCTGACCGCTAGATTCCTTTGACCACTCTTTGTGGCGCTAAGGACTTGCTTCTCTGCATCCGCCCACCCAGGAGCTCCTTCTGTGATCTCATATCTTCATTATGATTAGTAACCAGTGAGATTGAAGAGATCATCACTGTACTTACTGGTCCAATGGTAAAGCATCAATCAATTCTCTTTGCTTCTCCCTCAGGGACTTCAGAGCTTCGTCACCACCCTCCTCAAGCTCTTCATCCAGCCCAGTCTCTAGAGGTTCAAAATGATTGTCAACAACCTCGTCATCAAAAGCGCCATCGGCATCTGCTCTGCTGACACTTATGTTTTCCCTTGCGGGTATCTGGGCCTCGATGGCTCCAGAGACCAATGAATTGAAATGAGAACTCATTTTCCGCATGATCTTGATGAACATAGCTAACAGCTGCGAAGAGGGAAGTGATAATTCCTGTTCGATAGCAGCCAAGTCTTTCCGTTGTAGCCCAACGGCTAGTAAAATGGATGACTGGATTCCTAATGAAAGCCAGAGTTAGCGTAGTTGGAAGAAAAATGTCATAAAACACAACACGATTGAGATGATCCCATTGCACATACCGGTCAGCTTAATATCGGGTTTTAGCCGCTCTGTAAAATACAGCATAGCTAATCGTGGTACAAGGTCAAGCACAACATGATAATCGAGCATGTTATTTGCGTACGACTCGAGTCTTTTGAGGTCGAATGGAGACAGAAGCTCGCCGAGCTCTGCCCTCGATAATGCTCGTGGTCGATATGATGTGTCGAGCCTGGCACCCATATTGGCAGATTCATCGATGCTGAGTGCTAAAACTGAGGGAAATTTTCGGAACTCATAAGAGAGAAGATCTAGAAAACGGCGGTCAAAGTCTCTTGCAAATGCCCCCAGATAAGATCTGTCTTCACTGCTGTTCTCCAAAGGCCGAATCATGACACAAGTATGCTCTCCAGTCAATTCGTTTGGAGTTTGTCGAAGATAGACCTAAAATTAGAGTCAGGTTTCGATATCATCTATGACGAAGTACTGGTGCATTGAATAGATTACTATTTAGACTCGAACTAGGCCTGAAATGTAGTGCAATCGCAAACGTCTTAAGGTCACTGACACTCGCCTCTGGAAAGGATGGCCTTGCTAAATCAAGATTGGACTTACTGGGGCAAATGAACTACGCTTCCAAAATCGATGAAGTTGTTGTGTGAGCCCATAACTTACACCGACATAGTCAAGGCTATCCGGCCGTCGTTCGGAGAGCTTGGAGAACAGAGGTGGCATCTTTCGAATATCTCTGACTTTAATATCATCATCAAGCAGTGACGCATTTGCTAGTTCGGCATCAGTAACTCGAGTCATGGTTGCCTCCACCAGTGCGTCCGCATCCTCGGAAAGATTGGCAAATTTGCCCTCGTAGAAGTCGATTAGAAGCTCGAGTGCTTTAGAACCATATCCCATTTTGATGTAGTCAGGGTTTGTCGCTATTCGCACAATACGAGCACCAGACAATCCAGCGAATGTTTCTTCTTGAAATTGCTGACTGACAATCCAGGGAATAAGGTCTCCAGCTGCTCTCTTACCCCGACTCAAGCCTATGTAGCGAATAAGTTAGTTTGTCCATTTGACTTGATTTTGATACTTCAGAACTAGTAATACTATGAGAATCACTTACTATTCAGTACACTTTCCTTGCTGATTCGTCCCTCTAGTGTAACCTGAATGACACATAAAGGCTCTGGTAAATGTTTACTGTCTTCTGATATTGGTGGCACAAGGACAAAAAGTTGATGAGCAGGCGCGTCACTCATTAGCTGAAGGTCGTCAGGAGAATTCTTGTAGTGACTAGCCACGTAAAGAGCTATCATTTGCTGCAAAAATTTCTCCGAGACCTCGTGGAATGAGAAAAGAGTATCACGATTGACATTCAAGAGTTGACATTGCGAGGGATCGGGGCATCCTTGCAGGGTGTTCAATTTCGACCGCGGAAGAGTAGCATCAAGGCACAGAACAGTATTAAGCCACTTTTCAACAGCATCGCCTTTTGCGTACCGAATTGGTTCTGAGAGTGTAATCTCTCTGAGCGAGCGGCCTCCTGAAAAGCCATTGCCTGTGACTTTGGCAGCTTTCCCAGTCGATCTGTCCGCCACTTCGGCATCTTTAGCCCCATTCGCTTTAGAGATGCCCCTTGATTGTTCTCGGAGCTGCTTGATCAATTTCAATGACAATGATCTGCCGGTGCCCTCATATCCATTAATGGTTGAAGCCATAAACACCAAATAAGGTCCCATAAGTTTTCGAACAAGAGGAAGAGGTATCGCAGCTGCTTCATCTATAACTAGCAGTTCAGCTTGTCCTAGAACATGAGCGTCTTGAGGTCTTATGTACTGAATAGTCTGACGGTGTTGACGGTGGATATTCACTCGAACAACAGCTTTGTTGAAATCCGGGTTTGTGGATTGGATGATGGAGTAGTCAACATGATCCATATATTTCAGTGCATCAAAGCCCTTGAAGATGAATTCAAATAATGTCTTCAAATTCTCTGGACTTGGGGATGTGATGAAAATGTTGCTGTATCCATGAGCTACTGCTGCAGCGACAGCTACACCCAAAGCCGCCGACTTTCCTCGTCCTCGAGCTGCTGTGAGAGTGACGGTGCTCCGTAGAGTCTTCTCCGCTATAGCGTCCACAAAAGTAAGGAGTGCCTTAGCTTGGTCCACGGTCTTTGCCAAAGTTACCAATGAGCCAACTGGCTGGGTATCTTGCAATGCCTCTTTCATACTATCCAGCTCTTTTTGAGACTCGCTCTTTGGCTCATCCAGATCTGGAGGAGGCAGCGCTCTCACGTTCTTGCCACCAGAAATAGGTAAAACATTCATTTCATCGTCTATGACAAGACATGATTCACACTTGCCAAGTGATAATATGAATCGCTCATTAAATCTCGCCGTAACATCATCATGGGCTTCGGTTCGATAACGAGAGTGTATGTCCATGGAGAGGGTGTATAGCTGTTTCAGACTGTTCATTCCCTTGAGGAGGAATACAACAAGACCACCACCTTCAACCGTTTCAATAGTTCTTGCCAATAGATTGGGAGTGATCGCTTCGAAGTCTTGCAATATACACATCCCATACGTATTCCCAAGAATCTTATCCGTTTCCTTGTAATAGACATATCGAATATTGTGCAGGGAAACGAAAAGCTCAAACGGATCCTCGGTATTCGCCTCTCTAATCCCGCGCTTGATCTCTTTCTTGATTTTTTGCTCGCGCTTCTTTCGGTGACTTGGACGTAGGGTCAGCTCAAAGCTGGTTTGCTCCTGCGGAGGTGGTTTATCTCACCTCGTAAATCCCAATAATTTATTTTTGTATGCCCACAAGACTGATCGATTCTGATTCTTTATATCCATTTCGGACATTATATGATGCAAATAGACAATGACATCTTTCGAGTGATCCCCGACCACCACGATGAAGCTTCTCTTCTTTTCCTGCACCCCATTGCGCAGGAGCGCTTGTACGCGCGAGTCTCTAGAGTCAAATTAGAGATTGATACTAGTAGTGGTGAAATGAAAGAGTTCACTTACAAGGCCTTAGTACTCATCTTTCCGTCTGCAGCTTTTCTCAATCTCCTCTAGACGGTGACATGAATAAAGCAGCAACTCGTTGAGCTTCAATTTGTTCCTCCCAAAAGATTTAAAAAATTTTGGAGGCCTCATGCGGTTAATACGGCCGACGAACAAGTACTTGTAGTGGTATCGGATAATGCGGCCGCGCGGGGCTTAGCTCGTAAAGTCGTAAACACATCATTGAACCCATCGAACCCCCTTTGACTTTACATTCCAGTCGAAATATTTCTTCACATCATGGAGACTGTCAAAAACGTCCTGAACAAACTCCACATTGGTGGGGACGAGGAACAGGAAACACAGCCCAAAGAACCCACTTCACAACAGCTAGAAAAGCTCAAGGAGAAATACAAGAAGGCGAAGCAAGAACAAGTTTTTGTATTCTATGATTCCCTCAGCGCGCCCGAGAAAGCTACACTCTACGAACAGCTGTCCTCATTCGACCCCGAACATATCAACAAAATCACGGACCGAGCTCTCAATCCTCCAAAACTAAAAGATGAGGACAAGAACAAGGAAGCAGGACTTGAGCCTCTCCCCGACTTCGCTACTGCAAGTATACTAGATTCGAAGGAAGAAGACATTGAAAAATGGTATGAATTAGGTCTTGACTTGATCGCGGAGAACAAAGTTGGCGTTGTGCTTATGGCGGGGGGGCAAGGAACGAGGCTGGGAAGCTCAGCTCCGAAGGGCTGCTTCAACATTGGACTTCCTTCAGAGAAATCACTCTTCCAAATTCAGGCAGAGCGGATACGAAAGGTGCAGAGATTGGCGGAGAAGAAGGCTGGCGTACAGGGGAAGAAGGTCGTGGTTCCTTGGTACGTAATGACGAGTGGACCAACTAGAGGACCAACAGAAAAATATTTCCAGGAAAACAATTACTTTGGTTTGGACCCGGTCAACGTCTCAATTTTCGAACAAGGTGTTCTACCCTGTATTTCCAATGATGGTAAGATTCTTTTGGAGACTAAGGGCAAGGTTGCTGTTGCCCCAGATGGCAATGGAGGTATCTATCAAGCAATCCTCAGCTCCACTGTTATGCAAGATTTGCGGAAGCGAGGCATTGAGCATATTCATGCATACTGTGTAGACAATTGTCTAGTCAAGGTTGCGGATCCTGTCTTTATTGGCTTCTCTGCTTCGAAAGACGTTGATATTGCTACGAAAGTGGTCCGAAAGCGTAATGCTACGGAGTCTGTGGGCTTGATTCTATTGAAGAACGGCAAACCAGATGTTGTCGAATACTCAGAAATTGATAAAGAGACTGCTGAGGCCAAGGATCCCAAACAACCAGGAGTTCTGAAGTTCAGAGCTGCGAACATTGTGAACCACTACTACTCCTTCCGGTTCCTGGAATCTATTCCGGATTGGGCACATAACCTTCCCCACCATGTTGCGAGGAAGAAGATTTCTTATGTAGATACCGAGAAAGGGACGACTGTCAAGCCAGAAAAACCTAATGGTATCAAGCTAGAGCAATTTGTCTTTGACGTCTTCCCCCTGCTAGAACTCAAGAAGTTCGCTTGCATGGAAGTAAAACGTGAAGACGAATTCTCTCCTTTGAAGAACGCAAAGGGTACTGGTGAGGATGATCCAGATACCAGTAAGAGGGACATCATGGAGCAGGGTAAGCGATGGGCGCAAGCTGCCGGTGCAACGGTAGTTAGTGAGGGAGATAGAGATGGAATTGAAGTTTCACCATTGGTGAGCTATGTAAGTTGGCTCTATCTCATAGCATGGCAAGACGCTAATCATATTTTAGGGTGGAGAGGGATTAGAGAAGTTGAAGGGCAAGACAATCACTGCTCCTGCAGTTTTGGAAAAGGAACTTAGCTAGAAATTTTACGAGGACGGCAGTATTTACGAATCGATAATTTCAATGATCTTACTTGTCTGCAGTCTTGAGCATCAATAGAACAAAAGTCCATCTAAATCTTCGTTGTTTAGAGCTATCATTGTCCGTCAGAATATGCAACTAGTATTTGAACATATTCCACCTTGAAGGTCCGAAGACTTTATGACGAGATACTATGTAAACTGCTTTCATCACCACTTACGGCAAAATCGTTCAAATGGAGCCAATATATATATAATTATGGAAAAAGGGAAGAACCCGGAGCAGGATCTTGGTCACTTGCTCTGCTCTATGAGTCTGCATTTTTCTGGTATTAATAGCGTGCGGGAAATACACTAGTAATGCATTCAGCAGATTCCAAGTTCCGAAATAAGCATCTTATATGTGCTCTCCAGTCATTATTATGATAGCTAAACGCAAGTACTTTTCGAAAGGGCTCGCATCTATTGCAAGGACTCAATAACCATAGCAGAAGCTCCACCACCACCATTGCAGATTCCAGCTACGCCAATTTTGCCATTTTGTTCTCTCAATACATTGATGAGAGTTGTAATAATTCTTGCTCCTGAGCAACCGAGAGGGTGACCGATGGCTACCGAACCCCCATGCACATTAACCTTTGCTTCATCCAAGCCAAGGATCTTCATATTTGCCAACGCAACAACTGAGAATGCCTCGTTGATTTCATAAGCATCAACGTTAGCAGTATCAATTTTGGCGTGCTTAATGGCCTTTGGAATCGCCAGCGCTGGAGCCGTTGTGAATTTGTTAGGTTTCTGTTCTGCATCTGCCCAACCAAGAATCTTGGCCAAGGGCTTGAGACCGAGTTCCTTCAATTTGGCTTCTGAAACAAGAACCACTGCCGATGCTCCATCGTTGATGGGTGCAGCGTTGGGTGCGGTCACAGTACCGCCATTGGGCTGAAAAGCAGGTCTCATAGCCTTCAATTTGTCGATGTTAAGGTTCTTGACTTCATCGTCCTTCTCGACCTTAATGGCTGGCTTGCCACGACCTCCACTAACCTCAACAGCGACGATCTCAGTCTTGAAAGCTCCCGACTCGGTG
>Ga0182030_10006863_pt1 | contig 23888 bp, 22 predicted proteins | sample 812S3MmetaG_FD_121299 | JGI IMG/M metagenome (GOLD analysis project Ga0182030, IMG submission 121299) | Permafrost microbial communities from Stordalen Mire, Sweden - 812S3M metaG (Illumina Assembly) | ecosystem: Environmental > Terrestrial > Soil > Wetlands > Permafrost | place: Sweden...
GCGGGTTCGAGTCCCGTCGGTCGCCCAGCCTTCTTGATGCGGGATGATCGGTCGTTCTCTGCGCGCTTTACTTGGCTTTACCATTGAGTTCAGCCTGGGTAAGGAGGCCACTGGAAAGAAGTATCCGCTTTTCTTCAGGGGATAACTTTCCTCCAGCATAAAAGGCGGCCAAAAGCATTTGTATTCGAGCCTGGTGGGCATCCTTCATCAAACCAAAGTTGGATTCGACGATGTCTTTTGCAGGTTCGTTATAGAGTTCATAATACTCAACTCCTTCGAGGTTGGCTTCCCTTTGAGCGAGAATATAGCCGATGTGCTTCTTCAAGCCGGCAAGGGCCTTGGCGTCGTTGTAGGGCTTTCCTTCGTTATGGGGAGAATAGATTTCAGCAGCGTTGAATTCGTTAATGATGACAGGTTTACCGAATCGCTTCATCGCCAGGAAAAGATCGACGGTAACTCCGTCAGGTGACGAGATTTGATGCGGATTGACGTCCCCGGGATAATAATAGTGGTAGGCAAGTTTATCGATCGAGACGCCCTGTTGCTCGAGGTATTCGATGAAACTGAAATAAACGTAGGTCGTGTCAACGACCGTGCCCACGGAAGCGCCTGCGGCCTTGCCAGCATCGTGCACAGCTCTGGCCATGCCGCGAAGTACGGCCGCCCATTGCCTCCCCTTGGGCGTATTATAATCCTTCACTGAGAGTCCGTTGCCGGTTTTGATGTCAGGCAGCAGGTTCAGCTCGTTCTCCAATTCCCAGTCGGAAATCTTCGAGGCGAACTTGAGGACAAAGGGATAAACGCGCTGGTAACCCTGCTGCTCAAGGCCCTCGTCCGTAGCAGGATATTTTCCGCTGTCGGTCACATTGTCCCCATAGGTGAAGGGGACATAAAGAATCGGGTGCAGGGTGATGTGGTATTTGTCCGCCAATTGAACCAGCTTCTCCACCTCGGCGACGGCATCGGATCGGTCATCAGTCAGCGGGATGTCAAAACGATAAGTGGTGAGGCCATAGCGCGCTAGCGTGGCGATCTCGGTTTCCGGATCGTTCCATGGCTCCTTTTTTCCGAGCGGATGAGCGCAGACACCCCAAGTTAGCGAGTGAGCCATAGCTGGCATCGCCACGAAAATGGCCAGAAGCATAAGACGAAGGCGCATGGGGCAGAATAAAGATATAGACGCGCCGTACATCAAGAACCACGCAAAAACTTTCGTTCGATGTGGAATGCCCCCTCCGATAAGAGCAGAGGTTGTGGTTCTGGCTGTTGCCGGTTCGAGTCCCGTCGGTCGCCCCGCCTCTTTTCAGAGGTCAAATGGCCTTGATAGCCTTAAATACGTGACGAAAGCTGAAGACGGGGCTTCTCCTCCATTTTGCGATACCCGCGCCGGAAACTGCCAGAGTGGTAAGTCCTGAGCCGTGTCTGGCTGCCCGCCGCTGGCCCAGTCGCCCTGAGCTTTGCATTTACGAGAGTTCCATCCCCGTACTCTGGTATTCACTTCGAGTGGACTCTTTGCGCTGCGATGGCCTGTACTTTTTCCAAATTCTGTTGCGCATTGGTATTGTTGGGATTCAAACGTAAAGCCTCCTGGAACTGGGAAATGGCTTCGTTGACTTCATCTTTTTGGGCAAAAGCAATCCCCAGGTTATTGTGGGCATCGGCATTGTTGGGATTGATTTCCAGAATTTTTTTGAATTGCTCCATCGCCGTGTCAATCTGACCTTTTTTGGAAAGAGCCACCCCGAGACTGTTGCGGGCCCGGATGTGGTTGGGATCGATTTCCAGGGCCTTTCGGAACTGGTCCATCGCCTCGTCAGCCTGCCCCTTTGCTTCAAGAGCAAGACCGAGGTTGTACAGGGCCTCGGCATTATTGGGATTGATTTCCAAGGCTTTTTGAGACGGCTCAGCCCCTTCACTCGCATGCCCCTTTTTTGCCAGAGCGATGTTGAGACTACTGCGGGCATGGACATAGTTGGGATTGATTTTCAGGGCCTCTTGAAACTGGGCAATTGCCTCATTCACCTGCCCTTTTTTTAAGAGAGCATCGCCCATGTTATTATGAACTTGCGCCAAGTTGGGATTAATTTCCAATGCCTTTTGGAACTGAGCAATCGCCTCATCAACCCACCCCTTTTGAAAAAAAGCATTGCCAAGGTTGTTGTGGGATAAGGCAAGAGTGGGGTTTATTTCCAGAGCCTTTTGAAACTGGGCAATCGCCTCGTCCACCTGTCCCTTTTGTAAGAGAGCATTGCCAAGGTTATTGCGAGCGTCGGCATAATCAGGGTTGATTTCCAGAGCCTTTTGTAATTGCACTATCGCCTCATCCACCTGTCCATTTTGTAAGAGAGTATTACCGAGGTTGTAATGGACTTCCGCAAAGCGGAGTTTGGTTTCCGGGGCCTGATCTGATTGGTCATAATTGAGATCGGTTGCCATGGCCTTTTGATACTCGTCGAGGGCTTCGTCCACCCGACCCTTTTTAAGGAGAGCATTGCCTGCGTTGATATGGGCTTTGTCATAGTTGGGGTTGAGTTCCATCGCCTTTTGGTAATGGACCATAGCCTCGTCCACCTGCCCTTTTTGGAAGAACTCCCAACCAAGATTGTTATGGGCCAACGAGGACAAGGGACTGACTCGAACCGTGTCATTCCAAAGAGAAAAGTCGTCGGCAAAAACCTCTTCACGAGTCAGGGTAAGAAAAATCAAAGGCAGGATCGCGACCAGGAAAGTCGCGACGGCCAAAAAAAATCCCGGGCGCGATTTCAGCGCCATGAGAAAGAGAGCCAGCAATTGCATCGTTATTCCCGTCAGAGGCAAATAATAATAGCGATCTGCCAAAATCCGATAGAGAGGAATAAAATTGGAAACGGTCGCGAGTCCCAGCCAATAAACAGCCACCCCCAAGGCGCCAATCCGACTGTTGCATGCAAGCCAGGCTTGCGATAAAATCACGATGGCAAGAACCACCATAGCGAGAGGCGTCGAAAGTCCTCTCATATTCTCCAGCGTATAATCAGCCGATAATTGGACGGGCCAAAACAAATGCCCCATCATAAAAACCCACAAGCGGGGTTCGATCAAAAAAACCTGTGAGAATGATCCGCCTAGATAGTCCAAAGGAATTCTGTTCGGAAGAGCAAAAAGGAATCGAGCCGCGAGAAAAGCTGCAGTCACCACCGCTGCGGTTCCCAAAAATAAGAGCCACGGCCCTTTTACCTCACGATGGCGAAACAAAAACCAATAGACGATTAGCAGGAGTGCCGCTGCCACGCCTGATTCCTTGCAGGTAACCGCCGCCAAAGCACAAAAAGTGCCCGTGCCACCCGCGAGAATGGCGCCGCGAAAGTTATCTGAACGAAAGGCAGTCGCTGCGAGCAACGCCAGCAGGGTGAAGAAGGTCACCAAAAGATCGGAGCTGTAATTCACCGCAGCCACAGGTTCTACCGCGATGGGGTGCAAAGCGAAAATCAGGGTGGCTGTCGCCGCCGCCAGTTGAGCCTTCAACACACTGCTCTTTCTCAAACCCGTTACTTCCGTGCCTATCAAGCGGCGCAACAAAACAAACAAAAGCGCGACATTCGCCGCATGGAGAAGATTGCTGCTTAAATGATACCCCCAAGGTTCCTTGCCCCAGATGGCGGCGTTCAGCATCAGGTAAAGAAGTTGCCCCGGACGATCTCCAAGCAGGAGGTTCATGCCCAGCACCTTTAGTGAAAGAATGGCGGGCAGATTGGAAATGGAAGTAATGAATCCTTCCTTGAGGATTTCTGTTCGCGCGTCATAAACAAAATCAGATTTCAGTGAAGGCCAGTAGACCAAAAAAGTGACCGCCGCCAGCAGAAGGGGCACCCAGACGTCTAAATACGGCGCCTCGAAAATTGATTTGGGATGGCACGTACTTGCGGCGGATGCCATCGGCAGGTCGTGCCTCTGTATGGTATTTTTTTTCTGGGATCGTTTGGCCATGCGGTCTCGGTGATGAGAATGAACTCTTTCTGCTTTCATAGAAGCAGATTTAGCTTTCGGTTAAAGCTCGGCAATAACGATGCCCTCCCGGAACTCAAACCATTCGGCGATCAGGCAACGGTGACAGAACTGGCCTTACTCGACTTGTGCCGGCTCCAAAGACTCGTAGCAGAGCTCCACAACCGCTTTGCCTTGGGTCTTGGCTACGAGTTCAACCAGAGCAGCCTTGATTTCTTCAATGCCGAGGAGTTCCGATCGGGCAAGATAAAGATGGACGTAAGGAGGAGTCCAGTCCCGGCCTTTCCCATCCCTTTGCCTCGACATCAGGCCATGAAGCTCAGCGCTTCTGCACGATCCTGACTAATTCCCGGTTTTCACGACCAGGAAAGCTCTCTTCGGGCAACCATTCCTGCAGCAACTCAAAATGCGGCTCAAATATCTCGGAGAGTTCTTCCCTTGAGACAGCAAAAGGTGGTCCGTTTTCCGTGTCCGGATTAAGATAGAAGATGCCGAATATTTTCCCGCCGGTCTGCAAAGCCGAGGAAGCGGCGAGCACATAATCGAGTCGTTGCCGGGGCTCGATGGCGCAAAAGCAGGTATGTTCCACCAGCCAATCAAACGATCCGTTCATTTGCAAAGGTAGTTGGAAAAAATCACCAACGACGAAGCTTACGGTGGTGTCCATCGCGGCCTGAGCAGCGAGTCGTCTGGCTTCGGCAATGGCCGTGGGTGAAAGATCAAGTCCAACCACCGAGCAGTTGGTTTGCATTCCAAGCGCCCGTGCGTCGTGGCCCCTTCCACACCCGGGAACTAAAATCCGGCCCGAGATATCGTTTTCTTGCAGAAATCGTACCAAGGCGGGAGCAGGCACTCCTTTATCCCAAGGCGTATCGTTTTGCTCATAACGCCTTTGCCATTCCAAGTCGTGTGGGTCGTAATTGATCATTGGATACGCCTGTTATTTAACAATAGTGCATGTGCGTGGTTTGGGAATCCTTGTTCTGATCTGTAGGATTGAGCCGATAAACACCAAAGATATTTTATACTATATTTTGCGTGAAAACTTGGCGTTGCAGAAAAACAGGGTAGTATATAGGCATGTCGCAGCCGGTTGGTTACACGCGCCGCCTTTCCTCGGTGAAAAAAGGGCTGGAGCCGGACGTATCTCCCGAGGCGACGTCGCTTCCGGGGCCCTTCCGGCCCGATGAGACTTTTTTCTGGGGCGTGGCCACCTCGGGTTACCAGGCGGAGGGGGGGTACAACGGCCCCGGCGAACCGCTTAACAATTGGGCTTGGGCCGAGAGCAACGGCGACGTGGTGCCTTCAGGCCGGACGTCTGACTTCTGGACGCTGGCGCATGAGGATTTCGAGCGGTGCCGCGAAATGGGGCTGAATGCCTTCCGCATGAGCATCGAATGGTCGCGCGTGCAGCCGGGTACCGTGCTCGGCTCGACCGAGGGTCTGGCCGCCGACGCGGAGCCCCCGCCCTTCGACGAGCGGGCGCTCTACAGCTACGCACAGCGGATCGCCGATTGCCGCGCGCAAGGTCTGGAACCGATCATCACATTTCATCATTTCGTCTGGCCGGCATGGCTCGGTCTCGACGCGTGGCTCAAGCCGGAGACCGTGGATCGCTTCCTCGTTTTTGTCGAGCGCACGCTCACCTACTTGCTCCGCACGCTGCCTCAGGATTTCGGATGCCCACCACCGCGTTGGTATATCACCCTCAACGAACCCAACCTGCAGGCCTTCAATCATTACCTTTACCGCATCTTCCCGAGTGGCAGTCCAGTCGGCGTGGGACCAACCATGCTGTGCCTGTCCCATCTTATGGAAGCGCATGTGCGCGCCTATCGACTGATCCACGAGCTCTATGCCCGGTCGGAAATCAAACCAATGGTCAGCTTCAATAACTACGCCAGTGATCTTTATTGGAGCGATACCGCCCTGCTCGACCTGCTTTTTGCCCCTTCTCGCAAGGTGCCGCGCCAGATGCTGCGCGAAGATTTGATGGAACGGGCCCATGCGTTTGATGCGCGCTTCAATGCTGCCCGCCTCTTCCCGATGCACGGTCCGCGCTATTTTCTCGGCCAAGGGCTCAAGCATTTTCATCACCTCCTAGCGCGGCGCGGCTTTACCTTGCCTGTCTGGGACCGCCTCGTGGCCCTGCTTTACGAGCGTGCGGAAGTTCCGCTCGATTACATTGCCTTCGATTACTACGACCCGTTCATCGCGCACGCCCTGCGCTGGCCAACCTGGCACGATTTTGATTCCCGCAAACGCTCCTTCCGTGATTGGGTGCTGGAAAGCGTGGCCAGCAAGTGGTGGGACTGGCGCATGCTGCCCGAGGGACTGGCTTTCTTCGTCAAACATCTGGGCCGTTACGGCCTGCCGCTCCTGATTGCGGAGAACGGCATGGCGCTGCGGCGTTTGCCCAACAACAGCCCTTTTCGACGCAGGGACAATCTGGCGCGCAGCCAGTATCTGCGCGAACATCTGCGCGTGGTTAACCGGCTGGTGGAACGGGGCCAGCCGCTGATCGGCTATCTCCACTGGTCGCTGTTCGACAACTATGAGTGGGGCTCGTTCGCGCCACGCTTTGGTCTCTTCTCGCTCGATTACACGGTCTATCCCACGCGTCATGCGGTCGATGCGACCGGAGATAATCCATCGGCCACCTACGCGGAGGAAATTCGCGAGGCCCGGCTGCAGTTTGCGGCGGCGGCCCGGCGCGCGGGGAAAAAACCGGCACAGGATGCCTCGGCTTCCGGCGCGACTTCTGCTACAAATACTGCAGCAACCAACGAATCGAACACTTCACTACCTGATAGCGTCCAATAGATATGATTTCACCGCGCGTCTTTACCGGAGGCGATCTGGCAACCAATGGTTACCTGTTGGAAGGAAAAGAGGGAGTAATCTGCTTCGATGCGCCGGAAGGCATGGCGCGCGAGTTGATGCGTACCGGGCTCAAGCCGGTGGCGCTCTTGCTGACCCACGGCCATTTCGATCACATGTGGGACTCGGTTTTGATCCAGGAGGATTATAGCTGCCCGGTTTATGTGCACCAGGCCGACCAGGACATGGTGCTCGATCCGTCTTACGTGAGAATGTTCGGCGTCGTGCCGCCCATTCGCGCGCCCTCCCAGGTGAAAAATTATGAGGTGCCCGAGCAGGGAGCGGCAAAATTTGTCTGCGCGGGCGAGGAGTTCCAGATATTTCACATTCCAGGCCACTCGCCAGGCAGCGTGGCGTTTTATCATCCCGGCTGGGGCGTCCTGATCAGCGGCGACACGCTCTTCTGCGGCGGAGTGGGCCGCTGGGATTTACCGGGTGGTTCGCGTTCTGCTTTGCTTCAGGGCCTGCGAAAACACCTCGTGCCGTTGCCACCCGAAACGCGCGTCTACGCCGGCCACGGCCCCAGCACAACCATCGGCCACGAGTGTGAGACGAATCCCTATCTGTATACCATTTGAGGTGCGGTCGGCGATTATGGCTGCGATTTTATGGCCACCATGAGAACAGGAGAGCCAAACCCGGTCGCGTAAACGACAGGAATATTTGAGAGGATTCCGTTGATTACAGGATATTCCAAAATATCGGTGCCTTGATAAAAGCCCCAATTCGTAACATACAAATTGCCGACGGAATCAATCGTCACGCCATACGGACCATCCAAGCCATTTCCCTTGGCGAAAATTTTGGGCGTACTTGAAAGACCTGAAGGAGTGTTGGAATACTCGTAGACGTAATTTTCACCAACAAGATGATTGGCGGTGAAGAGATTCCCTTTTTTATCAAACGCCATTTGTCTGGCGCGGCTGACTGTGGAAAAAGGTTTTTCATCCGGCATGTTCGACAAGCCCGATGGGGAGTTGGTGAACTTCAGAATCCCGCCAATTTCAATGGCAACATAAAGGTTTCCCTGCTGGTCAAAGGCCAGATCATCCGGTTGGCGACTTCCGACCAAATTGGCGTGCTCAGACGAGCCATCGACGAAAAGTACGGGCTGGTCGGAAAGGGTCCTTCCAGAAAAGATAAACTTATTGATATTTCCACAGGATTCGGATTCGTAGAGATTGCCAGATTGATCAAAGGCAAGACCTAAAGGAGCGTGTAAACCGCTGGCAAAAACCGTAGGCGTTGTGGAAAGGGTTCCATTCACCGACGCATATTTAAGGATACCGTTAACACCCTGATTTGAAACATACAGGTTTCCCAAACGATCCACCGCAAGCCCCCAGAATGGGGCAGTGCCACTGGAAAAGATGGATGCGGTATCGCCTGAAATTTTGGCTATGGTGTTATCAGTCAGACACGAAATGTAGAAATCATCCGCGCGGGTGCTGAAGCTGGTTGCAAAGGCAATAAGGAAAACGGCAGGGATGAATAATTTCATAAGGGGCCCCGAACGGGATTGTGTAGTTGGGTGGAAACTCCGAGCTTCTCAACCATAACGCATGACTCTTTAATATCGCGCGAAATCTTTTTCTCTCGTTCCGGACGAAGCTTTATTTTATGCCAATCCTTCACCCGTTATGCAGCCAGGCAACCTCCTGCTCTGTGAGGCAAAGCTTGTCCGCCGCGAGGGCCTCCTTGAGCCGTTTCGGATTCGACGTGCCGAGAATGGGGAAGACAGGAAAGGACTGATGAGTCAGCCAGGCCAGGGCGATTTGGCCCGGCGTGACGGAATATTTTTTTGCCAGTTCTGTTGCCCGCTCGCGGCGCTGATGATTCTCCGGCGTATCGTAACCCTCCTCCGTATTTCCATCGAAAAAGCCGTGAGCGGTCGGGCTGTAGGGAGCCGCCGGGAATCGGTTTTCGCGATACCAGGCGACCGAGGTCTCGTTCATCATCGCCGCCACGACGTCGGCCGCAGTTTTGTCCAATCGGAAAGTCGCCAGGCTCCATTGAGGCTCGGAAAGGACAAAGGGTTGGAGTTTTTTCGCGTCGGCGTAGGCCTTGGCTTCGGCGAGGCGCTTGACCGACCAATTGCTCGCGGCAGGGTAGCGGATGCGCCCGCGGTTGATCTCGCTATTGAGGTATTCCATGATTTCACCGACGGGCACTCGCGTATCGTCCCGGTGAAGATAGTAAAGGGTGATGGTGTCGTATTCGAGCCGGGCCAGGCTGTCGTCGATGTCCGCGCCGATGCGGCCCGGGGAAAGATACTGATCGACCTTGCGGTAACGCGGGAACGTCGGATGCCCTCCCTTGGTGGCGACAGTGACATTCTTGAGCCCGCGCCGGTGGACGTAGTCGCCAATGCCCATCTCACTCAGCCCATGACCACGCGGAAGCCAGCTGGAATAGACGTGGGCGGTATCGAAGAAATTTCCGCCCGCCTCCACAAACGCATCGAGCAACGCGTCCGACTGGTCCTGCGGCAGCGCAAAGAGACCGCCCACGCCGCAGCAAAAGGTGGAGAGATGAAGATTGGTGCCGGATAGGGGGTGAAGGCGGAGGCTCATGGAAATAAGGAGGTGAGTGGGAAATGCAATTTTTGTTCGCGAAGGCAACAATTTGGCACCCCCCTGTTTTTCGTCGATTCTCTTTTTCGCTTCCTGCCGGAAATCGGGGGAAGCGCCTCCGGGCATGAGCCATGCTTGCCGAACCACGCCGACACGCTAATCTCCCTATCGATGAAACCTGTAGCTCTTATTATCCGGGACGGCTGGGGCATCAGCCCGAAAGGCGCCGCCGTCGCGAAGCAGGAAGGCAATGCGCCGCTCCTCGCGAAACTCCCTTTTCACGAATACCTGTATAAAACTTTTCCCCAAAGCCGCCTCAGCGCTTCGGGCGAGGATGTCGGCCTGCCCGCCGGACAAATGGGCAATAGCGAAGTCGGTCACCTGAATCTCGGCGCGGGCCGGATTGTTTATCAGGAACTGACCCGGATCAACAAGGCGATCAAGGACGGCACGCTGGCGAAGAACGAGGCGCTGGTCAAATTTCTCGCCGCCCTCAAGGCGAAAAACGGCGCGCTCCATCTCTGGGGCCTGCTCTCGGACGGTGGCGTCCATTCGCACATCGAACATCTCTACGCGCTGGCCCAGGCCGCGAAGGACGCGGGCATTTCACCGGACAAGATTTTCATCCACGCGTTTCTCGATGGCCGCGACACATCGCCGACCGGCGGCGCGATTTATCTGGCCAAGCTTGAATCCAAGCTGAAGGAAATCGGCGCGGGGAAAATCGCGACTGTTATCGGACGTTACTACGCGATGGATCGCGACAACCGCTGGGAGCGCGTTGAGCGGGCCTGGAAACTGATTTTCCTCGGTGAAGGGACTTATACGGACGACGTGGTAGCGGCGGTCAAGAAAGAGTATGCCGAGAAAAAAACGGACGAGTTCATGCCCGCGTTTGTCTGCGTGAAAACGCCGCGCCCGCTCATCGCGGAAGGCGACGGGATTCTCTTTTTCAATTTTCGCGGCGACCGCGCGCGGCAACTGAGCCAGGTCGTGCTGCACGACGATTTCAAGGGATTCGCCCGCACTTATCATCCCAAGGTCAGGTACCTGATGATGACCCAGTACGACGCGACCTTCGACGCGCCAACGATGTTTCCGCCGCAATCGATGAGTCATCTCCTGGGAGATGTCGTTGCTGCGGCGGGCAAGCACCAGTTGCGCATGGCCGAGACGGAGAAATATCCTCATGTGACCTACTTTTTCAACGGCGGCGTCGAGACACCCAATCCCGACGAGGAACGCGACATGGCGCCCTCACCCAAGGTCGCGACCTACGATTTGCAACCCGAAATGAGCGCGATCCCGCTCACTGATAAAGTGATCGCGCATCTCGACACCGGCAAATACGACATGCTGATTTTGAATTACGCGAACCCCGACATGGTCGGCCATACCGGCGTCGTGTCAGCCGCGATCAAGGCCGTGGAGACGGTCGATGCGTGCCTCAAGCGCGTGGTGGAGAAAATCCTATCCATGGGCGGGGCGTGTCTCATCACCGCCGATCACGGCAACTGCGAACGCGAAATCAACGACGACGGCACGCCGAACACGGCCCACACGACCAACCTCGTCCAGTTCATCTACGCCGGGCCCAATGCTGACAAAGCCGTGCTGGAAGACGGCATCCTCGCCGATGTCGCGCCGACGTTGCTCTACCTGCTTAACATCCCCAAGCCAGCCGAGATGACAGGACATAGCTTGGTGACGTTTAAGAAGTAGCTGTAGCGGCGGTCTATGACCGTCGCTGACTTTCTTCGCCTTGTTTTCAAATTAATTTTGGAGTGAGAGCTGTCAGTGCTTCTTGCCTCCCAAACCAAAGCACATTTCATTGGTAAGCGTGGAATACGAAGCATTCGCGCCATCAGTTCTCCGCCAGAACCTTCCCTTGTAAGTTGGCTGAGAATCAGACCATTTCTCCTTGCCAGAATTCGCAATTAAAAATGCTTTTTGTTCGCTTGTGGAAAATGAGAGCCTCCCTGAAATTGGATCGCTTGGTCCGTTGGGCTTCCATATAGTTTCAATTACTACAATGCCTTCCATAAATTGATCTTCAAATTCGTAGCTTCCTTTTTTAAACGCATACCATTCCAATTCACCATTAGTTGAATCTCCCTTTCCGTGGGATATGGGCTGGCCGTAGCGACCAATGCATTGTTGAAAAGTGTCCCCAATGCTCGCGTCGCAAGAGATCGATCCAACGACAAAAAACAAAGTCCACAAGACAAAGTAGAACCCACTGCGCATTAATAGAACATCCCCGTACTCTTTCGAAAGAGCAATTACTTCTTCTGTGTTTTCTCTGTGTTCTTTTGTGGCTAATTTGCCTCCATGCTCATCGATACCCACGCCCATCTCGATTACACCGATTACGATCCCGATCGCGCGGAGGTGATTGCGCGGGCGACGGAGGCGGGTGTGACCGAAATCATCTCCATCGGTACGCGGATCGATTCGAGCACGCGCGCGGTGGAACTGGCCGAGAATTTCCCGAACATCCGGGCCACGGTCGGCATTCATCCGTGCGAAGTGGATGAGGCTCCCGACGACGTGGTGGAACGGCTCCGTGCTCTCGCGCAAGGTTCACGCGTAGTTGCAGTCGGCGAGATCGGGCTTGATTATCATCGCCTGCCGGAGAATCCTGCCGAAGCGGAGGCGAACAAACAGCGCCAGGCCATTCTCTTTCGCCAGCAACTTGAATTGTCGGCGGAACTGAACCTCAACGCCGTGATCCACCAGCGCGACTCGTGGGACGACACGCTGAAAATTCTCAGCGACTTCACCGGGCGTGTGCGCGGTGTCTTTCATTGTTTTGGCGGAACGATTGAGCAGGCGCGGGAAGTCATCGCGCTCGGCCATCTCGTTTCGTTCACCGGCATCGTCACGTTCAAGAACGCGCGGCAGGTGCAGGCCACGGCGCAGAGCGTTGCGTTCGATCAATTCATGGTCGAGACCGATTGCCCCTACCTCGCGCCGGTGCCCGATCGCGGCAAGCGTTGCGAACCGGCCCACACGCGACGCGTTGCCGAGCAGATCGCACAATTGCGCGGCGTGGCACTGAAGGAAATCGCCGCGCGCACGACCGAAACGGCGCGGAAATTCTTTAAGTTTTCGCGAGTCTAGGTAGCCGTCGCACTCCGTGCGACGGACCCGCGCACGGAGTGCGCGGGCTACCAAGGGTGATGAACGCCCTCGACAAGTTTGGGATCACGGGCATTTTAAGCTGATGAAAGAGCTCGAAGAAGGAAACGAATTGCAGCTCGATTTTACCAAGCTGCAAAAGGTGGCGAAGACCGGCCTGCCGGTATTGCCCGTCGTGGTGCAGGACGCCGACACGCGCGACGTGCTCGTCGTGGCCTATTCGAACCAGGAGGCACTGGAGCACTCGCTAAAGACGGGCATCGCGACTTTCTGGAGCACCTCGCGCAACGAGCTATGGATCAAGGGCGCGACCTCGGGCGACACGCTGCAAATTGTCGATATTCGCGTGAACTGTGAACAGAACTCGCTCCTTTACCTGGTGCGGATGGTCGGCGGCGGCGTCTGCCACACGAAGGATGCGCAGGGACACACGCGCAAGACCTGCTATTACCGCTCGCTCAAGGACGGAAAACTGAGTTTTGTGAAATAAAAGACGATTAGTGCGACGGCAGTACATTAAGAGTTGACCCTGTGGGTGCGGGTGACTTAGACAAAGACGTGCGCAAACTATCACTTTTCCTCTCTCTGGCCATGATGCTGGCAGTTGGCCTCGTGCTGGCCGGCTGTCAAAAGGCCGGCGAGACGCAGGCGCCGGCCACGATCAAGATCGGGTTGGCCGGAGCGCAGACCGGTTCGGACGGCCAAATCGGCCTGAGCATGCTGAATGGATCGAAGGTCGCCATTGACGAGTGGAACGCCAAAGGCGGCGTGCTCGGGAAAAAAATCGAGACGGTTATCCTTGATGACGAAGCTTCCGGCCAGAAAGCGGTGACGGTGGCACAGAGCCTGATCGATGCGGGCGTCGTGGCCGTGATCGGACATTTCAACAGCGGTTGCACCATTCCGGCCTCGCGGCTCTACAACGATGCGAAGATTGTCGAAATTTCGCCCGGCTCGACCAATCCCCAATATACCGAACAAGGTTTCCCCTATGCCTTCCGCATTTGCGGCCGCGACGACCAGCAGGGCGCGGTCATCTCCGCTTTCCTGCACGACCAGTTGAAGTTGAACAAGGTTGCGATTCTCGACGATAAAACGACCTACGGCGAAGGGCTTGCGACGGTCGTGAAAAACGCGTTTGAGGCGAAGGGCGGAACGGTGGTGATGTTCCAGGGAATCGGCAAGGACGACCGCGATTTCCGCGCCAATATCGCCGTGGTCCAGGGTTCGGGCGCCGAGGCTTTCGTGTGGGGCGGAATGTATGGCCAGGGCGGACCGCTCTGCGTTCAGTTGCGGCAGGCCGGGCTGACCATTCCCTTCGTCAGCGACGATGGCTGCCAGGACCAGGCTTTCGTCAATACGGTCAACGGCCCGGCGGCTCAAAATGTTTTTGTCTCGTTCGGCAAGGATTACAGCAGCCAGCCGGCAGCGCAGGCCTTCATCAAGAAATATAAGGACACGTATCAGCGCGATGTCGGCTCCTATTCGGTCTATGGCTACGACGCGGCGCAAGTGCTGCTGACCGCCATCGACAAGGCGCAGTCGACCGATGCGGAGAAGGTGGCCGCCGTGATAAAGAGCCAACCTTTCGATACCATCCAGGGCAAGATCGAGTTTGACGCCAAGGGCGACCTGAAGGTGGCCGACTACGTCATCTGGACAATCAAGGATGGCAAACTGCAGGAATTGCCCGCCAGCCCATGAGTCGTTGCGCACGGGAAGAAATGTTCCTTCGTTCCCAAGATGGCCGCCCTTCGCGGGAGCGAAACCTGCTCACGGTCTCACTTAATCTATGAGTTCTGGCTCAACCCTGACTGAAATCCTGATCGGCGGCATCTCGCGCGGCGCGATGTATGCGCTGGTGGCGCTGGGCTACACGATGGTTTACGGCGTGCTGGGGATGATCAATTTCGCGCACGGCGAGATCTTCATGATCGGGATGTTCGCGTGCGTATTTGCCATGGGGATTTTTTCGGTGGCTTGGGGCGATCATGTTCTGCTTAACCTGGGGTTGGGCATCCTCGTCGCAATGATTTTTTCCGCAGCGTACGGCTATGCGAATGAGCGCATCGCCTATCGCCGCCTGCGCAAGGCACATGTCCTCGCGCCGCTGACCAGCGCGATTGGCATTTCGACTTTCCTGCAATATTTCATCTTCCTGACGGTGAGCCGGGACACGGTGAACTTTCCCCGCTATTACAGCGATGCCCTGACAAATAACCATATTCATTTCGCGGGCGTTGATATCACCTACCTCCAACTGACGATCCTGGGCCTGACGCTGGTCATCATGGCCGGGTTATTTTACATGATCAATTTTACCCGACTGGGCATCGCATTGCGGGCGACAGCGCAGGACCAGTTGATGGCCAGCCTGGTCGGAATTCCGGTGAACAAGGTCATCGCCTTCACCTTTATTCTTGGCTCGGCGCTGGCGGCGATCGCAGGCGTGATGTTCTCGATGTACAACAACGTGCTGGTGTTCGACGCAGGTTACCGCGTGGGCCTGAAGGCCTTCACCGCTGCGATCCTGGGCGGCATTGGGAATGTTCCCGGCGCGGTGCTGGGCGCGATGATCATCGGCTTGACGGAAGCGTTGACGACACTGGAATTCGGCAGCGAATGGAACGACGTGACCACGTTCGGCATGCTGATGCTCGTGCTATTGCTGCGTCCACGAGGCTTGCTGGGCGAACGGGTGGCTGACAAGGTGTAATCATGATTCGCTGGCGTCCGTATCTATTGGGAATTCTGGGATTGGCGGCGATCACGTTTCCCTTTCTCTGGCTGCAATTGCAGCCGAATTTCAATAACAACACAGTAAAGGTGGCTTGGGCACCACGGCATGGATTGCAATTTTTCGACGACCTGCTTCCAGTGTTTGTCGTCTCGTTCCTGATCTGGATTGGCATCCGGGCCAACCGGCATTGGGCCTGGGGTGAGACATTGGCAAAGAACCCGACGTGGCAAAGCGCCGGCGTGATCTGGGAGAATTCCTGGGCATGGTTCGCGATGCCGCTCGTGCTCTGCGGGCCATTTTTCCTGAGCGCTTCGAACCTCGGCCTGCTGACGAATGCGGGAATTTACATGCTGCTCGCGCTCGGCCTGAACATGACAGTGGGAATGACGGGATTGCTGGTGCTGGGCTATGCCGGTTTTTTTGCCTTCGGCGCTTATTTTTTTGCGCTTGGACAACAGAACTTCTCTTACTTTCCGTGGTGGCTGGCAGCACCACTGGCGTTTCCGCTGGGCGGCCTTGTCGGTTATCTGCTCGGCCTGCCCTGTCTGCGGCTGCGGGGCGATTATCTCGCCATCGTCACCCTCGGTTTCGCGGAAGCTTTTCGTGAAACGATCCGGAATCTCAATGTCGCCGGAGGAGACCAGGGGATCATCGTCAAGAGTTACGCGTTGTTCCGGCCAATCGGCGGCACTCCGCTGCATCCGTGGCTGAAAAGCGACGACGCCTGCTACATCTTTACCGCGCTCATTTTATTCCTCACCGTCTTTCTCGTGCAGCGCCTTTATCACTCGCCGGTGGGCCGGGCCTGGATCGCGATTCGGGAGAACGAAGTCGCGGCGGCGGCGGTGGGCGTTCCGGTGGTGCAAATGAAGCTACTCGCTTTTTCCCTGAGCGCAGCGATTGCGGCGGTGGCGGGTGTGCTCTCCGGGGCCAAGGACGGTTTTGTCAGCCCCGCGATGTGCGAATTTCAGCAATCCATCATCGTGCTTGCGATGGTGATCCTGGGCGGTCTGGGCAACAGCTACGGCGTTTTGCTGGGCGCGGGCCTGCTTTATCTTGTACCGGAATATTTGAAGCGGCTGTCGATGCTCCAGGATAACGCGACGTTCAACACGGTCGTGCCCTCTTTCCTCCGCGATTCGCTCCAGCATCTTTCCGATTATCGCCTGCTTCTCTTCGGTGGCGTGATGGTGCTGATGATGCTCTATCGTCCACAAGGCCTCCTCGGCAGCCGACGCAGAAAAACGGAGATGCTCCACCAATGACGCCGCTGCTCGAAACCCGTGGACTGAGCAAGACCTTCGGCGGCCTCAAGGCCGTGCAGGACGTCGATCTTCGTGTGGACCCGAACCGGATCGTCAGCGTCATCGGCCCCAACGGCGCGGGCAAGACCACTTTTTTCAACTGCCTCAGCGGGATTTATCGTCCCGACGGCGGGGCCATTTTGCTCGAAGGTCGCGACATCACCGGACGCGCGCCGCACCAGGTTTGCAAGCTGGGCCTGTCGCGGACCTTCCAAAATATCCGGCTTTTTCCGGAAATGTCGGTGCTCGAAAACGTCCTCGTGGCGCAGTTCCAGCACCGGTCGATCTCGCCCCTGCCGCTCTTGTCGCGCTCGAAGCACTTTTGCGATCAGGAAAAACGGAGCCGCGAGGAGGCAATCGGTTTTTTGGATTTCGTCGGCCTGGCTCACCACGCCGACGCCGTCTCAAGCAACCTGGCCTACGGTCTGCAACGCCGCCTTGAAATCGCGCGGGCGCTGGCCACCCGCCCCCGCATTCTTTTGCTCGACGAACCGGCAGCGGGAATGAATCCGCAGGAGGCCGTGGAGATGGTGCAGTTGATTTCGCGCATTCGCGATCGCGGCCTGGCCATCCTGCTCATCGAACATCATATGAAGGTGGTCATGTCCATTTCCGATGAAATCCTGGTCCTGGATCACGGTGTGCAGATCGCCCACGGCGCGCCGGAAAAAGTGCGCAACGACCCGCAGGTGATCAAGGCCTATCTCGGCGAGGAAATTTCAAATTAGAGCGACATCATGCTGAAGCTTGACCAAGTTCACGCCGGCTACGGCGCCATCGAAGTGCTCAAAAGTCTGACGCTTGAAATCGGCGCGGGAGAAATTGTCGCACTCCTCGGCGCCAACGGTGCGGGCAAAAGCACAACGCTCCTCACCATCGCGGGCGTGGTGCCAGTACGCGGCGGGTCAATTACCTGGCAAGACGCGCCGCTGCCCACCGGCAATGCTGACGCCGTCCTGCGCCTGGGCATCTGTCTCTGCCCCGAGGGCCGCCACATCTTTCCGCGTCTGACCGTGTTGGAGAATTTAATCAGCGGAGGCTTTCTGCATCCGGCCAATCGCAACGCAGCCAAGCTCGAAGAAATTTACGGTTACTTTCCGTTACTCGCGGAACGGCGCAAACAACTCGGCGGCACGCTTTCCGGCGGTGAACAGCAGATGCTCGCCATCGGCCGCGCGTTGATGGGTGAACCCAAATTGCTCATGCTCGACGAACCGTCACTCGGCCTTGCCCCGCAGATTGTGGCCCGGATTTTCGAGATCATCCGCCGCATCAACCAGAAAGGCATCCCCATCCTGCTCGTCGAGCAAAACGCGCGGCAGGCGTTGCGGATCGCGCATCGCGGCTACGTCATCGTAACTGGAAAAAATCAACTTACCGGTACCGGCGAGGAACTTCTCGCCAGCGACGAAGTTCGTCAGGCTTATTTAGGCGAGTGATCAGCCTTCAGCCCCTCCCGAAAACTCGGATAGATTGGCGACCAGCCCGTGGAGCGCAACTTGGCATTGGAAACGCGCTTGTTGGTGAGACCCCGTTTGCGCTCCCTGTCCACGCGACCGTGGGGCGGCATCGGTTGGCTCAGGAACTTGCTGCACCACGCGTAATAATTGCGATACGTCACCGGCGTGCCATCGGTGGCATTGTAGATTTCCCCTAGCGCGCCCGACTCGATGAGATGCGCCAGCGCGGCCACAAGATCGCGCTGATGTATCTGGTTGATCCAGCGCAAGCCATTGCCTTCGATGACCGCCTCGCCCCGGCGAAATTTCTCAAAGAGCACGCCTCGTTTCGGCCCGTAAATTCCGCTCGAACGCACCACTGTCGTGCCGGAAGTCAGCGCCACCCGTTCCGCCTCGCGTAAAATGGCGCCCGTGGCCGTGAGAGGCTCGGCAGGAGATTCCTCCGTCACGACTTCGCCCAGGGTCTGTCCGTAGACCGACGTGGAGGAAACAAAAATCTTTCGCGCTCGCGGTTGGCGTGCGCCCATCATGAGCGCGCCCTGAAGAAAAACTTCCTTGTAAGCCGCCTCGCCGCCACGCCCCGAAGAAGCGCAATGAATCACAAGATCGTAGTCTTCGCTTGCGTCGTCCCAAAGGCGAGGATCGGCGACGTTTCCGGCAATGACGTGGTGAAAATGATGGTCGACCAGCGCTTCGGCGCTTGCTGCGGAATAGACCCATGCGCTGATTTCATGACCGGCTTCCTTGAGACGAAGCGCGAGCGGCAGACCAATGTAACCGCAGCCGATGAGAAGAGTCTTGGGGTTCGTCTTCAAGATGAGGCAAGCGTCCGCAGGAGCTACTTACTGTTGAGCATGATGACCAGAACAGAGGCATCATCGATTTTCCCGGTCTTATTTGGACTGAATCGTGCGATGAGTTTCTTATCAGACCGTACCCAGGCCGACCGGCCGCTGCGAAGCTGCACCGCATCCCATTCCAGACCGTCGTTGGTCGCGGCCAGGATGGCATCGATGTCAGCCTGAGTCAGGTTCGCCTTGACGGGATCGCTGGTGTTGCGCGTAAAAACCTCCATCGCCGAATGGTCGCCATCAAAATAGACGTTGACCGAAAAATGGTCCCGAGTGTCGGCTGAACCGCGCGCCGGAACGAACTGTCCGTTGACCAGACGCACTTCAAAAAGCATCTGGCCGCCCATGTCCTTGGCCGAGCCGTACCGCTCGCGCAATTGCGGAAGGGTTTCGCCAATATTGGCCAGCGCCATCGCAGGCCACACCAGGAGGACAACACCGAGCGCGATTTTTTTTCCAAAAGGGAAGCTGCTCACTTTTCTCTTATAGCAAATCGGAGCGTGAACTGGACAAAAAAACGAAGCGGCACGAGAATAACGGCATGGACCCGACCGAACGCGCACGCTTCCTTTTTGTGCAACCGCAGATCGACCCTACCGCTTATGTGGCAGCACAGGCCCTCGTGATCGGCGACGTGCGACTCGGCGCCCACAGCAGCGTCTGGCCGATGGCCGTCCTGCGCGGCGACATCAATTTCATCGAGATCGGCGAAGGCTCAAATATTCAGGACGGGAGTATCGTCCATCTCGCGGACGATCAGCCCACGCGCGTCGGCAAGCTGGTGACCGTCGGGCATCGCGCGATCCTGCACGCCTGCACGGTGGAAGACGAGTGCCTCATCGGCATGGGCGCGACGATTCTCGACGAGGCGATCATCGGCAAAGGAAGCATCGTCGGCGCACACGCCCTGGTCACCAAAGGCATGCGCATTCCGCCCGGCTCGCTTGTCATGGGCACGCCCGCGAAAGTGGTGCGTCCGCTTCACCCTGAGGAAATCGCCGACATCCGCCATTGGGCCGAGCACTACATCGAACTGGTTCCGGTCTACAAAATGCATTTCGAGAAATCGGGCCCGGTCGCTCAGTTGTATTAGGAAAATGGTAGACGTCGACCTCCGGGCGACGGTGCGACTCGAGCAACATGAGGCAGCCTGACTTTTCGCATCACAATCCATCATTCCAGGTAATGCCGAAAGCGGATAATCGTTAATCTTCCGAGGATGAACGATGCCCCGCCCGGCATCGGGCAAAAGTGCGGTCTACTTCTTCGTCACCGCTGCGCGGACCGTATCGAGCGTTCCGGCGGAGCCGAGCTTCACGCTCTTGGCCGCGATGAACTTGGCATATTCCTCGATGAAGATCTTGCCGGGCGGGCGAAAATCGAATTCGCCGGGGTGATCTCGGAAGTATTCGCGATGGACACGCGTCCAGACCAGGCGGCCGTCGGTGTCGATATTGACCTTGGTCACGCCGAGCTTGGCGGCGGGGAGATATTCGTCCTCGTTCACGCCGCAGGCGGTCGGATCGAGCGTACCGCCCGCCTTATTGATGCGCGCGACTTCGTCCTTCGGCACGCTGGAGCTGCCGTGCATGACGATGGGCAGGCCGGGCATCCGCTTCTGGATCGCCTCGATCACCTCAAAGTGAAGCGACTGCTGGCCCTTGAATTTGTACGCGCCGTGGCTCGTGCCGATGGCTGCCGCGAGCGAATCGCAGCCGCTCTTCGACACAAACGCCTCAACTTCGTCGGGGTTGGTCAGGCAGGCGTTGCCTTCGTCAACCTTGATGTCCTCCTCGACGCCTCCCAACATGCCGAGTTCGGCTTCAACACTCAGGCCCTTGGCATGGGCGCGATCCACGACGCGTTTGGTGATCTCGACGTTCTTCTCAAATGGATCGTGCGAGGCGTCAATCATGACCGAGCTGTAGAACCCGCTGTCGATGCAATCGTAGCAGGTTTCCTCGTCGCCGTGGTCAAGATGCACCGCATAGATGGCCTCGGGGAAAATCTCCTCCGCGCTGCGGATGATGGCCTCGAGCATGCGCTTGTCGGTGTATTTGCGCGCGCCCTTCGATATCTGGATGATGAACGGCGACTTCGCCGCGATACAGCCCTTGAACAGACCCATGGTCTGCTCAGCGTTGTTGATGTTATACGCGCCAATGGCGAATTTGCCGTAGGCGACTTTGAAAAGTTGGGCGGTGGTGACAATCATGGGAATAAATCTCGCGGGTTGAGTGAAAAAGTCGAGGCTGAGTTACAGAATCGGCGAGGTAGTGAAGCTAATGCCGTGCCGATTACAGCTAATGCCGTGATGATTACTCTGCAATTCCTCAAAAAACGCTCTCATCCCTGCGGGTTTGAGGGAATCAAAATCGCACCTTGGGTCAAAAGCTATTTGTGCAGCGTCTGGAGAAAACGGGTCTCGCGAGGAAAATTATCCAAAATCACCGTTTGCAAATCGAGTTTCTGGCTGGCGAGATCAATGTCGATTCCAACCACCACCCCTTGTTCGTCATAGTCGAGATTAACCCCTTCGGAAATTTCCCTTGTTTCCGCTGAGGACCGATCCGCCAAATCGATGTAGAGCGAGTCGGTGTCGCGGTAATAGGCAATTTTCATGGGACAAATCTCCGGTCAAAGAAGGCGTTATGTACAGTAACACGATCTGCCAAAGTAACCACCCTCAAATAACGCCCCTGAGCTTCATCTATCGGACCCCAAAAGCGAACACGAAAATCATCTTGCCGCTCCTCACGCATGGGAGTCTCAAGGATTCGGATACACCATTCCTTTCGAAGATAGGGCCGCTTTCGCAAGACCTCGTTTTCGAAATAGGGCGTGAACTTATAAACGTCCACAGATTGTCACCCTCCCGCAATGGCGGGGACGATGCTGACTTCGTCGCCGGTCTTCACGGGCGTTTCCTTGTCCTGAAGAAAGCGGACGTCTTCGCCATTGACGTAGATGTTGACGAAGCGGCGGACGTTGCCCTGCGCGTCGAGCAGGCGTTCGCCGATGCCGGGGTATTTCTTGTCGAGTGCGGTGAGCAGTTCGCCGAGAGTGGCGCCCTCGACCTCGACGGTGTCGAGGTTATCGGTCAAGGGCCGCAGCGGAGTGGGGATGGAGACGGGTATGGGCATAAGGGGAAAGGTAGAAGTGAGAGGGTAGAGGGAGGGGGGCCGAGATGTTCCGTTATGAAGTGGTATAAGCTGGTATGGGAATATTTCCGAGGCCCTTGAGGGGAAGCGAAGCTTCGCTGACAAGTGCTTTCCCAAGTGCAACTTGGGAACGAGGAATGTGGGCGGGAATGGGCATAAATTTAAAGATTCGATGGCGGAGCTTGGAACCAGGGGATTTCGATGCTTCCCACGTCATGCGTTATTTGATTTACACTGAAGGAGCGATGGTCAAACCGATCGTCGTAGTCGATCCGCACTCCGGTTTCGCTAATTGCTTTGAGGATGATCGTCTGTTGGCTGTGGTGATCAGGAAATGTGATCATATCCCCTTTGGCGACGGTTACCTCGTGAACATATTCTGATTTGCCCTCAACTTTCATCGCTCTCTTTGAGACGAAATGAACCTTGTCTCCAATGCGCGAGACGGAAACAAATCGCTGCTTGATGGAGCCAGCATCAACATCGCGAGATTCCACGACTTGGGGAGCATCGGCAATTCCACTGCTCACGGTAGAAAGAAACGCCAGCAAAAGAAGGTAGCTTCTCATTTCCTTACGCCGCCGCATGAACAGCGGTATCATTCGCGATGAGCGCCTCGAATTCGCGGAGGCTGGGGTTGATGAGGCGGGGGGCGGGGAGATGCGGTGCGACAGCTTCCGCAGTCTTGAGCCCGTGCCCGGTAATGCAAAGAACGATCGATTCGTTCGTGGGAATTTTGCCCGTGGCGATGAGCTTCTTCGCGCAGGCCACAGTAACGCCGCCCGCCGTCTCGGCAAAAATGCCTTCCGTCTCGGCCAGCAAGCGAATGCCCTCGATGATCTCCTCGTCCGAGGCGTCCTCGCACGAGCCGCCCGAAGGCTTGATCACGTTCACCGCATAATAGCCGTCCGCAGGCGTACCGATGGCGAGCGACTTCGCAATGGTCTTCGGCTTCGGCACCGGCCTGATGAGGTCAGTCCCGGCCTTGAACGCGGTGGTGATGGGACTGCATCCCGTCGCCTGCGCGCCGTGCATGGTAAAGGGCTGCTCGTCGATGAGGCCGACCTTAAACGCCTCCTGGTAAGCCTTGGCGACCTTCGTGAGCAGAGAACCGCTGGCCATCGGCACCACGGTGTGACGCGGCAAGCGCCAGCCGAGTTGCTCCGCGATTTCAAAGCCCATGCTTTTTGATCCCTCGGCGTAATAGGGCCGTAAATTCACGTTCACGAAGCCCCACCCATATTTGCCCGCGATCTCGGAACAAAGGCGGTTGACCTGGTCATAAGCACCGTGGATGCCGATGACCTGCGTGCCGTAGACGAGGCTGTTGAGCACCTTGCTCTGCTCCAGGTCAGCCGGGATGAGAACGTAACTTTTCAGTCCCGCGCTGGCAGCATGGGCGGCGACGCTGTTGGCGAGATTGCCGGTCGAAGCGCACGCGACGATCTGGAATCCAAGTTCCTTCGCCCGCGACAGCGCGACGGAAACCACGCGGTCCTTGAAGGAGAGCGTCGGGTAATTAAAGGCGTCGTTCTTGACGTAAAGCTCGCGCACACCCAGAGCCTTGGCGAGGCGGTCCGTCTTGACCAACGGGGTGAAACCGGTGTTGAGGCCGACCGTGGGATCGCCGTCGATGGGGAGCAGTTCCCGGTAGCGCCACATGCTGTGTGGACGCGACTCGATCAACTGCCGGGAAATGGAGTTCTTGATGAGATCGTAGTTGTAGTCGGCTTCGAGCGGACCGAAGTCGAACTCGCAGACGTGGACGGCCTTCTTCGGGTATTGGCGTCCGCA
>Ga0182030_10006864_pt1 | contig 23886 bp, 29 predicted proteins | sample 812S3MmetaG_FD_121299 | JGI IMG/M metagenome (GOLD analysis project Ga0182030, IMG submission 121299) | Permafrost microbial communities from Stordalen Mire, Sweden - 812S3M metaG (Illumina Assembly) | ecosystem: Environmental > Terrestrial > Soil > Wetlands > Permafrost | place: Sweden...
CTGCATGGCCGTGCGTCGGGAGCCATTTGAACGTGTGCAACGGCGCTCTTAACTTCCAAAGCTTCAAAAAACGGCGCCGAATCTGCGCTGCAGTATCCGATTGCTTTCATCCCCGAGCATAGATTCCGCTCAGACTTGAGTCACACACATGGAATCTAAGCAAAGATTGACCTCGAAACATCGATCCAATCCGTTGATTTTATTCAGAAAATTTGGAGCGGGCGAAGGGATTCGAACCCTCGACCCCGACCTTGGCAAGGTCGTGCTCTACCCCTGAGCTACGCCCGCGTCTATTTTAACGCGCCGCGGTCCGATGCGCTCCTGACCGCGAGCGGCGAATATACGCAAAACCGGCGCGGGCGCAAGCGGGGGCAGATCAATAGATGTTTTCACGACATGCCCGCTTGCCCAAGCCGATCGAACGTCACATCTTAGGTGACACATGGAGGGTATCAATGGATCTTGCACTCGGGCAGACGGCGGCCAGGAACAGCCCCGCGCCAATCAAAGATGTCACGACAGCCAGCTTTGAGATCGATGTCGTCGCCGCCTCGATGGAAGCGCCGGTTATCGTCGATTTCTGGGCGCCGTGGTGCGGCCCCTGCAAACAGCTGGCGCCTGCACTGGAAAAAGCCGTGGGCGGCACGCGGGGCAAAGTCCGTCTGGCCAAGATCAATATCGACGAAAACCCCGAATTGGCTCAGGCGCTTCGCATCCAGTCGATTCCGACTGTCTATGCATTCTTTCAAGGCCGGCCGATCGATGCTTTCCAGGGCGCACTACCGGAGAGCCAGGTTAAGCAATTCGTAGACCGGCTCGCCGCACAGGCCGGCGGCGATGACGGACTGGTCGCAGCGCTTGAGCAAGCCCACCAGGCGCTCGAATCCGGCGACGCGGACAATGCCATCGCCATTTATCGCGCAATTCTCGGGGAGGCACCGGAAACCGCCGCCGCCTTTTTAGGCCTGGTTCGTGCGCTTTTGGCGCAGGACAATATCGACGAAGCGAAGAATGTTCTGGCCCAGACACCCAAGGCCATCGCGGGACATGCCGATATTGCCGCCGCCAAGGCCGCAATCGACCTGGCGGAGCAAGCGACCAACGCCGGTCCGATCGGCCCCTTGTCAGAAGCCGTCACCCGCGATCCCGCCGATCACCAAGCCCGGGTCGACCTTGCCACAGCGCTCTACGCCGCCGGCAAGCACCAGGAGGCAATCGACCATCTTCTGGACAGCATCAAACGCGACCGCACCTGGAACGATGGCGAAGCACGCAAGCAGCTGGTCAAGTATTTTGAGGCTCAGGGGCCGCTCGATCCGGTGACTGTAGCCGGCCGCCGACGTCTGTCCTCGATCCTGTTCTCCTAGGGCGTCCGGAACAATGGCGAGCGGCTTTTCGGCGACGGGGCGGCTGCCGACAGAGCTACCGGTGTTCCCCTTGACCGGCGTTCTCCTCCTGCCGCGTGGACGATTGCCGCTCAACATCTTCGAGCGGCGTTATCTGGCTATGTTCGACGATGCCTTGGCCGGGGACAGGATGGTCGGCATGATCCAGCCATTCGACCCTCGTGCGAGCGACCTATCGCCCGCTCTGTTCAGCGTCGGCTGCGCGGGGCGCATCACCTCTTTCAACGAGACCGGTGACGGGCGCTATATTGTGGCCCTGGACGGCGTGGCCCGATTCAAAATCACCGAAGAACTGCCGTTGCATCGAGGCTATCGGCGGATCATACCAGACTGGACGCCCTTTGCTGTCGATCTGAATGAAGAGGACTGCACGATCGATCGCGGCCGCCTGATCGACCTGCTCCAAGCCTATTTCCGTCAGCAACAACTGTCCGCCAACTGGGATGCGATCGGGCAGGCGCCGGACGAACGGTTGTTGACCTCTCTTGCGATGATTTGCCCGTTCGAGCCGTCGGAGAAGCAGGCTCTGCTCGAAGCCGGTTGCCTTTCCGACCGCGCACGGCTCATGATGAGCCTGCTTGAGATCGCCATTGCTGCCCACGGCGAAGACGATCGCCCGCGACACTAACCCAGGCTCATCCTCGAGCCCGCCTTTCCGGTGATACCGATATGGCCGAACCTGACCGCAAAGCGGACCCCAAACTTTTGGAGATCCTCGTGTGCCCTTTGACCAAGGGGCCATTGCGCTATGACGCAGCGGCGCAGGAATTGATCAGCGACCGGGCCGGACTGGCCTATCCGATCAGGGACGGCATCCCAATCATGCTCATAGACGAGGCGCGACCTCTCGAAGACGACGCCTCAGCCCGATGAATAGGCCATAGTTTATGGACGACTCCGCCAAAAAGGTCTGGCCGCGCGCGCTTACTGTTAGCCGTGCAGAACGTTTGCTTCGCGTAGACTTCGACGATAGCGCCAGTTTTGAATTGCCGGCCGAATATCTGCGCACCCAATCACCCTCTGCCGAAGTGCAAGGGCATAGCGAAGCCCAGCGTCAAACCGTCGGCGGCAAGCGCCTCGTCGCCATTACGGGTGCAGAGCCGGTCGGAAATTACGCAGTTCGGTTGCTGTTCGATGACGGTCATTCGACCGGCATTTTCACCTGGGCCTACCTCCACGAACTGGGCCGCGAACGGGAAAAACGCTGGCGAGACTATCTGCAAGAACTATCCGCCAAGGGCCTGAGGCGTGACCCCTGAACCGCGCCGCATTTCCGCCATCAGTCAGGTTTAGCCTGACTTGATGCAGATACGCCCAGTTATTCTTGTCGGCGTCGCGCTGGCATTGGCCGTGCTCGGCGGATGCGACGACCAACACACCGCAAAGCAGACCGACAAGACTGAAAAGCAAACAACCGCAGGGCCGGAGATTTCCCCGGCGCGGCTGGGTGTCGGCTGGCATGCCGTGGCCGACAATCGGCTATCCGCCTGGGGCTTTGCCCGAAGTTCGATGCCGCCGGTTCAGGGCAGGATGTTGGCCTCGCAGTCATCCGAACCGGGGACGCTTTACAGCGACGGAGCGCGGGTCGACACGCTAGCCAGTATTCGCACCGCCTTAATGGCCAATATGTTGCCTGCACGCAGCAGCGTACGAATCGAGGAATTGGTAAACCGGGCTATTCCGACGCTGAACGCAGCAGAGCCCGGTCTTTCAGCCTCGCGACCGATGGTAGTTCTGGCAACGACGCCTTGGAACGACGATACGGTTTTGCTTTGGATCGAGGTCCCCGGCGTCGTCGCGCCGGATGGTGCAACGATAAGCGTGGAATTCAATCCGACCGTCGTCGCAGCGTTCCGGGCCTTAGGCGACCCGTCCGCCCTGCCCAATCCCAACGCTGCATCCGGCGGCGCAAACCCGGGACGTGCGGCGATGCTCTATGAGCTGTTGCTGCAGGCACAAGACTCATCAGCCAGGACCGGGGCGACCGGCACCGGGAATCAATATGCCGTTCTGCATATCGCGCACCGGTCGAGCGACCCCGCGCCGGCCGCGCCGGACCGCCTGATTACAGCGGCCGACGCCGTGGGCACCATCGACAATGCGCCAGAAGTCGTTCGTTTTGCGACCGCGGCGGCAGGTTTCGGCGGGTTGCTGCGCGGTGACCCGGCGATGCGCGACCTGTCCTGTAACGACGTCATTGCGCTGGCCCAAAGCGTTCAGCAGCCCGATCCGGACGGGTGGCGCGCCCAGCTTATCGCCCTGATGTACCGCGCCCAGCCGCTGATCGATCTGCCGCCGCATGACGACGGGGCGAAATAGCGCGGTCCGGAGCAGCGCGTCTATAGCGCGTTGACAGGAAATCACCCCCCCGGTACATCCGGCAGGTCCCTTGAAACGCTGCGAATAACGGTGATTTTCGTTGAAAAAGGTCTATTCAGACGCCGTTTCGGCGTTAGACGGCTTAGTCTTTGACGGCATGACGCTGATGGCCGGCGGATTCGGTCTTTGCGGCATACCCGAAAATCTGATCGACGCGCTGGTCGCATCGAAGGTCAAAGACATGACCGTCATTGCCAATAATTGCGGCGTCGACGGATTCGGCCTCGGCAAGCTGCTGGATACGCGGCAGATCAGGAAGATGGTCTCGTCCTATGTCGGCGAGAATAAGCTGTTCGCCCAGCTGTATCTGGCCGGTGAGTTGGAGATCGAGTTCAACCCGCAGGGCACTCTGGCCGAGCGCATCCGCGCCGGCGGCGCCGGCATTCCGGCCTTTTTCACCAAGACCGGCGTAGGCACCATCGTCGCAGATGGGAAAGAAGTGCGCGATTTCGACGGATATAAATATGTGATGGAACGCGGGTTGACCGCGGATCTCTCGATCGTGAAGGCCTGGAAGGGCGATACGGAAGGCAATCTCGTTTATCGGATGACCGCCCGCAACTTCAACCCGATGATGGCGACTGCGGGCAAATTCACCGTCGCCGAAGTGGAGGAGTTGGTCGAGCCCGGGCAATTGGACCCGGACACAATCCACACCCCGGGGATTTATGTGAAGCGCATCATCCAGGGCACAAACTACGAAAAGCGGATCGAGCAACGCACCATTCGTCAGAAGGATGCCGCCTGATGCCCTGGACTCGCGATCAAATGGCGGCGCGCGCCGCCCGCGAACTGAAAGACGGCTTTTACGTCAACCTGGGCATCGGCATCCCGACTTTGGTGGCGAACAACATCCCGCCGGGCATCTCGGTGACGCTGCAGAGCGAGAACGGCATGCTGGGCATGGGCCCGTTCCCGACCGAGGACGAAATCGACGCCGACCTGATAAACGCCGGTAAACAAACCGTCACCAAGTTGCCCGAAACCAGCTTTTTCAGTTCGGCCGACAGTTTCGCGATGATCCGCGGCGGCCATATCGACTTGTCGGTCCTGGGCGCGATGGAGGTGTCGCAAAACGGCGATCTGGCCAACTGGATGGTCCCGGGCAAGATGGTCAAAGGCATGGGCGGGGCGATGGACCTGGTCGCTGGGGTCAAGCGCGTAGTCGTCGTCATGGAACACGCCGCCAAGGACGGATCGTCCAAGCTGCTGAAGCACTGCACACTGCCGCTGACCGGCTCTGGCGTGGTCGACATGGTGATCACCGAACTGGCCGTCTTCACGCTGAAGCGCGGCGACCCGACCGGGCTGACGCTGATCGAACTCGCCGACGGCGTGACACTGGACGAGGTCAAGGCAAAGACCGCCGCCGACTTTACCGTGGCGCTGGGATAGATGAGCGACAAGACGGTCGCGGCCAAACTCGGTATCCGACCGGGCGTTTCAGTGCGATTGTTCGCGCAGCCTGCCGATCTTGAGACGCTGTTGGGGCCGATGCCCACGGACGCGGCAACCCATGTCGATGGGAAAGGGCCGTTCGATACGGTCGTCGTCTTCGTTCCGACGAGCGCGACTTTGACGACTCATTCGGCCGCGGCCGTAGCTGCGCTGAAGCCCGGCGGCCTGTTGTGGCTCGCTTATCCTAAGAAGACCGGCACCTTGGCGAGCGACATGTATCGCGAGCGCGCCTGGGAAGCCTTCGCTACACAGGATTGGCGCCCGGTCACCCAGATCGCGATCGACGAAACCTGGTCGGCGCTGAGATTTCGCCCGGCCGTCGACGTCAAATCGACCCGCCGGCCCTGATGCGTGGTTATTTTGCCATCGGGGTCGAGGATATCAGCAAGCCGCATAATGCGGGCAATCTGATGCGATCAGCCCATGCATTCGGGGCGAGCTTCTTCTTTGCGGTAAAGCCGGACATCGATTTCAATGGATTGCGCCAGTCCGACACATCGGAGGCGGCGTTTCATATGCCGTTCTATGAATATGACAGCCCGGCGGCGCTGACTCTGCCGCGCGGTTGCAGCCTGATTGGTATAGAGTTCCTTCCGGACGCCGAGAACCTGCCCAGCTTTCGCCACCCGACCCAGGCCGCCTATATCTTCGGCCCGGAAAAAGGGAATCTGTCGCAAGGAATATTGGACCGTTGCGACGACGTGGTGAAGATCCCGACCAAGTTCTGCGTGAACGTGGGCGTGGCCGGCGCCCTGGTCATGTATGACCGGATGATCGCAATGGGGAATTTCGCAGAAAGAAGGGTCGGCACCCGCGCGGCGATGACGCGAAAGCCGCACCCGCGCGACCGCTAGAGATTACAGCCTCAGTAGCGGCGCCAACAGTTTACCCAACCAAGTCAGATAGCGCGGATGTTCGCGGGTCAGCAGCAGGCAGACGCAGCCTTCGCCGGGTTCCGCCACCATGCGGTGTGAATCGCCCGGCGCCATATAGGCGAAATCGCCAGCGGCATAAGTTCCGGTTTCGTCGGTAAAACCCCCTTCGAGCACAACGGTCCATTCGTCCGCGGCGTGGCTGTGGAGCAATGGCCCTCTGCCGCCCGGTGCTTTCATGATCCAAAGACGGGCAGATTCGTCCTTAACCGGGATGCGGAGGGCGCGAAACCCGGCGGGCAATCGACGCCATGAGCCGGTCGGCTTTTCAGCCAAATGAGCCCGCAGCGGCGCCGGCCAATTGGCCGTGAAAGCTGGAACCGGTTGTTTCAATTGAGGCGCGCTCGGCTCGGCGGCTGCATCGATCGCGCGAAGCGTCCTTTGGAAAAGAGACGGCGGCAGGAACGCCGGGGCAATGTCGTCGAGCAACGCGCCGCCGATCGCCAACGCGGCATCCGCCGCACGCCGACAGGACAGGCAAGCGTCGAGATGAATGGCTATCATCAGCGCCTCCGCTTCCGAAGCGGAGCCAGCCGCATAATCGATCAGCAGTTCGCTGGGCGGATGATGCGTCGGGGCCTTCTCTATTGGGTCGAACGCATTTTCCATCGAAAAACCTATGGCCCGCGCTCACCAAATCTCCGCTGCGGACACGAGAAGGAGGAACCTGTTTAAAGTAACATGACTACGCGACTGCAACGAAGACGGATCACAGTTTTCTAAAGTTTGACGAAAGGTGCCGCCAGCTTGCCCGCCAAAGTTGTGTAATGAGGCGCGTCCCGCACCATGATCAGGCTGACGCAGCGTCCCTCGGGACCGATCACCGGCCGATGCTCCTGGCCGTCGGCCAGACGGGCGAAGTCGCCCACGCGGTAACTCTGGTCATTATCGACGAAGAGTCCGGTGAGAATAACCGTCCACTCGTCGCCCTCATGACGGTGGGGCAGTAGTTTCATGCCCGGCGGCGCATCGAACAACCAGACCCGGCCCGAAGTGTCGCTGCCGGGAACACGGCGCATGCGGAATCCGCCCGGCAGTCTGCGCCAATGGCTGCTTGCCAAATTTTCATTGAGAAAATCGGCCAATGGCGGCGGCTCGGTTTCGCCATGGTCGCTGTCGGAATCAATGGCAGCGAGCGTGCGGTTCAGCATATTCGGCGGCAGACGCGCGGGGGTCAGCCCTTCGAACATCGCACCACCGGCAGATTGAACCAGCCGGACCGAATCCCGGCAAATCGAGCAATAGACCAAGTGGGTCGCGATCATGAGCGCTTCGGCAGAAGAGGCTGTCCCCGCAGCATAATCGAATAAAAACTCTTCCGACGGGTGATGAGTCGGTGAGGGTGCAGCCGGATTCGGGAAAGTCGCTATTACATGCTTCATGCGTCGTTACCCAAAAACGTCCGCAGGCGCGCGAGAGCCAGACGCAGCCTGGACTTCACCGTGCCCAACGGCAAACCGACCTCGGCTGCGATTGCGCTGTGCGACTTGCCATCAAAGAAGGCCAATTTGAGCAGAGCGCTTTGCTCGTCCGGCAGGGTGGAGATAGCAACCCCCAGTTTGCGCGCCTGTTCAGCCGATTCGAGCTGCTGATCCGGTAGGTGCTGAGGTTCGGGAGCCAATGTAGGATCGTCCGGGTCGAAATCGAGAGGCCGGTCCCGACGAAACCGATCGATACGCTTGTTGCGCGCAATGGTGAATATCCAAGTCGCGGCGTTGGCTTGCGCCGGATCGTAGCGGGCCGCCTTACGCCAGACCAAGAGCATCACTTCCTGGGTCAACTCGTCAGCACCCGAGGAGTCCGTTCCGGTTCTGACAAGATAGGCCTTAACGCGTGGTGCAAAATGCGCGAACAGCGCAGCAAAGGCCGAGCGATCCTGCCGCGCACCGATGGCGACAATCAGATCTTCAAACGATGAGCCGGCGCGAAATAGAGGTTCAGGCATTATGTCGCCATGAAAGGCCATAGTTCCGGCCTGCACAAGATGTGTGTTTACGACGGAGGCGTGCGGAGTGAACAGGCGCCGGTTATGTGAAGCTCTCGATCTCATGATACGCTGTACGCGTAAAATCCCATTGAAGATCACCTGACCGATGGGCATTACCATCACCATCTGACGGTGGCGTTGCGACCGATATCAGGCTTAGACACGATTACGCTGAAATAATGATCCGCCAACTCATCCCCTTATGCCTTGCGCTGCTCGGTTTTCTGGCATCCGCGTCCGCGGCTTCTGTTCCTGCCCGGGCGGCGGAAGCCGACACGGTCGATTCGCGCCAGGAACCGTCGCTGGAGGGGCTGTACAGCGATTGGTCGCTATACGGCATGCAGGAGAACGGCAATTTGACCTGTTACCTGTTGTCCGGCTTGGAGCGGTCGAGCGACACGGTGGCGCGGCGCAGGCCGGCGGTAATCCTGATCACGAACCGACCGGCCGAGGGCAAGCGCGGAGTGGTGAGCGTCAACCCCGGCTATGTCTACGAAGACGGCAGCACAGTGCTGTTATCGATTGGGCGCAGGCAGTTTCATCTTTTTACCGCCAGCGGGTCCGCCTGGGCGCAGGACGGCGACGATCAGCAGATCATCGCCGCGATTCGCGGCGGCTCGGCCCTGGTGGTTACGGGTCACATGAAAGGCGGCCCGGCGACCACCGACACCTTCAGCCTTAGGGGATTTATTCCGGCGCTTGCCGCGCTGGACCACGCCTGCCCCGTTGCAGGGGAAGCCCCGGCGTCGGTGCCCCACCGGAAACGAAAGAACACGCGATGAGCGCATCGTCCCACGCATCCACCTTTGCCCCGCCGATCGCGCCGGACGGCAGGCCAAGCCTGATCGGCCTGGATCGCTCGGAGCTTGAAGCGACACTCGGCACACTGGGCCTGCCGGCGTTTCGCGCACGGCAGGTCTGGCATTGGCTGTACCATCGCGGCGTCACGTCCTTTGAGGCAATGACGACGCTGGCCAAGCCAGTGCGCGAACAGCTGGCGGAGCGCTTCTCGATCGAACGCCCGGCGGTCACGCGCGACCAGGCCTCGGTCGACGGCACGCGTAAATGGCTGATCAAGATGAACGACGGGCAGGAGGTCGAGGCAGTCCATATCCCGGAGACCGATCGCGGCGCGCTTTGCGTCTCAAGCCAAGTCGGCTGCACGCTGACCTGCCGGTTCTGTCATACGGGAACTCAGCCGCTGGTCCGAAATCTTGGCCCGGATGAAATTCTGTCTCAGATTTTGACCGCCCGCGATGCGCTGGGCGAATGGCCGGCCCCCGGCACCAATCCCAACAACGTGACCAGCATGCTAACCAATATAGTCATGATGGGGATGGGCGAGCCGCTGTATAATTACGACAATGTCGCCAAGGCACTGCGTATCGCGATGGACGGCGACGGCGTCGCGATCTCAAAGCGCCGCATCACGCTTTCGACCTCAGGCGTGGTGCCGATGATGCGGCAATGCGGGGCGGAGCTCGGCGTCAATCTCGCCGTGTCGCTTCACGCCGTGACGGACGCGATCCGCGACGAGCTGATGCCGATCAACCGGGCCTATCCAATTCGCGAACTGATGCAGGCATGCCGCGACTATCCCGGTGCAACCAATGCGCGGCGCATCACTTTCGAATATGTGATGCTGAAGGGCGTCAACGATAGCCTAGCCGATGCCAATGCGCTGGTCAGGCTGCTGTCGGGCATACCGGCCAAGGTCAACCTCATCCCGTTCAACCCCTGGCCGGGGTCGAGCTTCGAATGTTCCTCGCGGACGCAGATCGAGCGCTTTGCCCAGGTGCTGCTTGCCGCCGGCTATGCGAGCCCTGTGCGCGAACCGCGCGGCCGAGACATACTGGCCGCCTGCGGGCAGCTTCGTTCGGACAGTTTGAGGCAAAAGAAGATTCGCGCGGAGGCCGCACCCGAAACGGCCGCGGCCACGTCGTGATGGGCGATATGACCTGGCTGATCGGCCCCTGGGCCCTGAATATGTGGGTCGGGCTGGCGGCCTTATACCCGCTGATCCGGATTTTCCGCCGTGCCGGACTCGACCCGCGGCCGGCGGTTCTCGTCTTCGTGCCCGTGGTCGGCTTCGCGATTGTAGGCAGCATCCTGGCCTTCAGGCCCTGGCCTCGGATCGCCCCGCGCGTTCCGCCCAAGCCCGCGCGCAAACCCCGTATGGCGAGGGCTGGCTGATGCAGGGCTATGACGACCTCTGTCGGCTTTTCGGCATGGACCCGTTCTGGGCGACCTACATGATCGTCTTCATCGCGCTGACCTATACCTGCTGTGTTTTCGGCGTTGTGTTCGGCAAGATGGGACGATCCCCTTTCTGGGGCTTCATCTTCCTGCCTCCCTATTTCGGCATCATTGCCTTGTGGATCTTCGGCCTGGGCCGCTGGCGGCAGGAAGAGGTCACGCCGCCCCGAGGCTAGGCGGTCGCCAAGCGTGCGCCGGTTCTGCGCCCAAAGGGGTCTTGCCTCAGCATGCGCAGCCCCAATATGGCCGGAGCAATCAGCCAGGGCAGATTGAACGGCAGATAGATCGCCGGGTGGGGCGGCGGCGTCGGGCCGATGAAGGTCGTGACGAAATACATGAACATGTTGGTCACCGCCGCACCGGCATAGATCAGCGACAGGGTACGAATCCAGGGTCGGGCGAAAATCAGCCCGTAGACGACAAAGAACAGGATCGGCGTCTGGATGAAGCCGTCGAACAGGGTGGTCGCGATCAGGCTGGACGGCGGATTGAGATGCTGCGGCTCCTGGGCCACGGCCCAGTCATAGAGCGATCGCAGCGGCAGCCAGGGGCTGTCAGGCGTGACTTTGTAGCCGATCGCCTCAGGCAGGCTGTCCAGGAAACCGTACAGAATCGACAATATGAAGAAGATGACCAGCCCAAGATCGAGTGGGCGGCGGAAAATGCTGAGCGACCGAACCATGCGGCGAACTCCCCCTATATGATCCAGGCCTTGGACGGCATTATTGATCGGCGCATCGCGTTGGGCCGCCTTGGGTCACAGTATAGTCTAGCGTCGCTTCAACCAAGGGAGATTTGGGAAGTGAGATTTCAGAGAGGTTATCCGTCTCAGTCTTGGCGGTCCTTCGGGTCCGCAGCATCGTCGTAGCCGCGGCGGGCGCTGAAAAATACAAGAGCCATCAACCCGCCACCGAGAACCAGACTGCCGATGCCGCCGATAATTAGGGCGGTGATGCCGTTGCCGTTCATTTCCCCGCCACCGCCGGCGGCAGGGTCGGCGCCGATGTTTGTCCAGACGTGGAAAGTATAGCCTACGGCGCTGATCAAAAAAATTATCAGGGCGGCAGCGACAAAAAACGTGTTGCGGTTCATCCCCCGCATATAGTCCGGTGGGACCGTCTACGCCAGGGCCGCGGCCCGACGCGTTGAACAATTTGCACCTGTGGGGTTTTCCCCATGCATGCACGACCCGGCAATTGATCTTCCCGTACCCCGGCACGACTGGGCGCTGTTCCTCGATATCGACGGCACGATTATCGATATCGCACCAACGCCGCGCGAGGTGACCGTCCCGTCCAGTCTTGCGGCCTTGCTGGAGAGGCTGGCCAGCGTCCTGGGCGGCGCGATGGCCCTGGTCAGCGGGCGGGCATTGGCGGACATCGATTCGATTTTTGCCCCTTTGCACCTTGCCGCGGCGGGGCAGCACGGCTGTGAGATCAGGCTTGCGCACGGCAAGCCCGTTTTGGCCGGAACGTCCACGGAAGCTCTCGTTGGCTTGCTGCCGCAGCTTGAGGTCTTTGCCGAAACCAGGCCGGGTATTCTTGTCGAAAACAAAGGCATGACGATTGCCGTTCATTGTCGGCGGGCGCCGCAATATCAGAGCGAACTCGAAGATTTTCTGGCTAGCCTAATCGCCGAACAGGCCGACGGGCTTGAAACAATCCCGGGCCATCGCGTGTTCGAGATCAAGCCGCGCGGCTTCAGCAAACGGACCGCGGTGGAACTCTTCATGCGTTCAGAACCTTTTGCGGGCCGCGTCCCGGTTTTCATTGGCGACGACCGTACCGACGAGGATGGATTCGCCGCCGCTCTGGGTTGGGCGGGACAGCTATCCGAGTCGGGCCGCCTGCGCCCAGCATCGCGACCTGGGGCATCGCAGACCCCGCCCGGACCCGAGCATTTTTGTCTCATATCGTGACGGTGCTGAACACAGATGCAGGATAAAACGCTATGCAGACTCTCGATCTGGCCGTTATCGGAAACAGCGTCGTCAGCGCCTTGATCGACAAGCAGGGAAGTTACGTTTGGCACTGCCACCCGCGCCTCGACGCCGATCCGATCTTCTGCACCCTGCTCGACGCTGAAAACGGCGGCTTTATGAGTGTCGAACTCGAAGGCTTTAAATTCAGCGAGTAGCAGTACCAGCGCAACACGGCCATTCTTGCGACGACTCTGACCGATGAGCATGGCGGCGCGTTGCGCATCACGGATTTCGCCCCCCGCTTTAAGCAATATGACCGCATGTATCGACCGGCGATGCTTATTCGGCGCATCGAACCCGTGACCGGAAGCTGCCGTATCCGCATACGAGTCAAACCCAAGTTCGATTATGGCGCTACGCGACCGAAAACGACGCAAGGCAGAAATCACATCCGTTTCTGGTCGGACGATATGGTCGTCAGGCTGACGACCGACGGCCCGATTTCCTATATCGCCGAGGAAAACTGGTTCGTCCTTTCCACCCCGATCAGCCTGATGATCGGTCCCGACGAAACGATTGCCGGGTCGCTGGCCACAACCGCCAGAAGTTTCCTCGAGAGAACAGAGGAATATTGGCTGGATTGGGTTCGATATCTGTCGGTTCCCTTCGAATGGCAGGAGCGGTGATACGCGCCGCCATTACGCTCAAGCTTTGCAGTTTCGAAGAATCCGGCGGCATCGTCGCGGCGATGACCACGTCGATTCCGGAAGGGCCGGAGGAAGGCCGAGGCTGGGATTATCGCTTTTGCTGGATACGCGATGCCTATTTCGTGGTTGAAGCGCTGAACCGGTTGGGCGCCACCCTTACGATGGAAGGGTTCATCCGTTACGTGACCGAAGTGGCGGCCATCGACCCGGGCGGGGAGTTGAAGCCGGTCTACGGGGTCATTCCGGGTACATCGCTGACCGAGAAGGAGTTACCGCATTTACCGGGATATCGCGGCTTTGGCCCGGTAAGGATCGGAAACGCGGCGGCACTTCAAACCCAGAACGACGGTTACGGCAATGTCGTGCTTGCGGCGGCACAATGTTCTTCGATCATCGGCTGCCCAAGCCTGGCGACCTCAATCTCTTCCACCGGCTTGAGCCCCTGGGCGAACGCGCGATGGCCTGCGCATTTCAGCCCGATGCGGGCTTATGGGAATTTCGCGGCAGGTCACGCGTCCATACCTATTCGAGCGTCATGTGCTGGGCCGCATGCGATCGTCTGGCCAAGATCGCAGACGTACTCGGGCAACTGGATCGCGCCGAATATTGGCGCGTCGCCGCCCACCAGATCCGAGAGGAAACCCTTGAGCGCGCCTGGAACGCGGAGCAAAACACATTCACCGAAAGCTTGGGCGGCAGCGAGGTCGACGCCAGCCTGCTGTTGCTAGCCGAACTCGGCTTCGTCAAGGCAAGCGACCCCCGGTTCCTGGGCACGGTTGCGGCAATTGAGAAAGAGTTGCTGCATGGTCAGAACATCTTTCGGTATGCCGTGCCGGACGATTTCGGCATGCCCACCACGGCATTCAATATCTGCACCTTTTGGTACATCGACGCCCTGTCGATGATCGGCAGGCGCGACGAGGCGCGCGTCATGTTCGACGAGTTGCTGTCGCGGCGGAACCATGTCGGCTTGCTGTCCGAGGATGTCGACCCGACAACGGGAGAGCTGTGGGGCAATTTCCCCCAAACCTATTCGATGGTCGGGATCATCGTTTCCGCCCTGCGGCTCAGCAAGCATTGGGAGAGCGCGTTTTGAGCCGGCTGATAACCGTATCCAACCGCGTCGGCATCCCGACAACGGGTGCGGGGCGGGCGGGAGGGCTCGAAGCCGCGCTGCGCGAAGCGCTCGAAGCTGACGGCGGCATCTGGTTCGGCTGGTCCGGTGAGGTCGCCGAGACCCGCTCGGAGGCGCCTGCCATTCTGAAAAAGGGCAAGGTCACCTTTGCCACGGTCGATCTCAGCCGGGCAGACTATGAGGATTACTATCTGGGCTATGCCAACAGCACGCTCTGGCCGCTGCTGCATTATCAGCTCGGTCTCATCGAGTTCCACCGCAAGCAATTCCGCGGCTATATGTCGGTCAACGCCTATCTGGCACAGATGCTGGCGCCGCTAGTCGAGCCGGACGACCTTATTTGGGTTCACGACTATCATTTGATTCCGTTGGCGGCGGAACTGCGCAAGCTCGGCATCAAGAATCGTATCGGCTTTTTTCTGCACACACCGTTTCCGCCGACCGATATCATGGTGGCGCTTCCGCACCACGACATGATGATGCGCGCGCTGTGTGCCTACGATCTCGTCGGGTTACAGACCGAAAACGGCGTGCGCGCCTTCCTGGACTATATCGCCCGCGAGGCAAACGGCCGTCTGGAGTTCGACGGATCGCTGTCGGCTTATGACCGTCTGACGCGGGTCGTTTGCTTTCCGATCGGCATCGATACCGAAGGTTTCGCCAAAAGTGCGGTCCGCGCAGTGCGCTCGGTGGAAGCGAAACGGTTGAAAGCGAGCATCGACCAACGGCTGCTGATCGTCGGCGTCGACCGGATGGATTACAGCAAGGGTGTGCGCACGCGATTCGAGGTGATCGACGATCTGTTGTCGGAATGGCCGGAAATGGCCGCCAAATTTACCTATCTGCAGATCACTCCGCCGTCGCGGTCAGACGTCGTGCCCTATCAGACTCTGCGGCGTGAGGTCGAACATGCCGCGGGCCATGTGAATGGGAAATATTCCGATATCGACTGGGCGCCGATTCGCTTTGTGGTCAAAGCGGTATCGCGTTCAGCCCTGGCGGGCATCTATCGCTCCAGCCGCGTCGGTCTGGTGACGCCCTGGCGCGACGGGATGAATCTGGTCGCCAAAGAGTATGTCGCCTCTCAGGACCCGGACGACCCGGGCGTCCTTGTGCTGTCGCGCTTCGCCGGCGCAGCCGTGGAGCTGAAAACCGCCATCCTGGTCAATCCGCTGGACCCCGGCGAGATCGGGAGCGCTATACACCAGGCACTGTTAATGCCCGTGGACGAACGCCGCGAACGCTGGCAAGCAATGATGGAAGTGCTCCGCGCCAATACGATCGACGACTGGACAGCGAACTTCCTGAAAGCGCTGAAGGCGACCCGGCCGCTGGATTAGGCAGGCAAAAACTTAACCTGCGTCGCGGTAGCATACGGCAATCCCGATCTAGGCGTGCATATATGACGTATCAGTAACTGCGAGTCTGAGCCGATGGGCGTGATTGTACAGTCTCGTCCGGCTATAGTGTTTGGGTAATCGACCCCAATACGAATATTATGTTCTGCCCCGTTCTGGGGATGAGGTCGGGATGAGGAAGCCTGCTGGGCACAGCTTGAGGGATTGGACCGGCCTTGCGGTTGCTTTAATTCTTTTTTTAGCGGCGGCAGTCCCGTTCGGGAAGGCCGTGGCACATGATCTATCGGCGCACAGCCACGAGGTTCTTGCGCCGATGCCGTCAGCCGACAGGATGGCGCCTATCGCCGGCAATGGTCTGTTCGTCCCGTCAGGGGCGACGGTTGGGCAATCTCCTGCGCCGTCCGCTTTTATCAAACGCTGGCACATGGTTGGGGTCGATCAAGCCTATCTTGGCAGGATAGCGGCCGCCCCCGTCGCCGGACCCGCTTCGGGAACGGTCGATACATTCACCCTGCCTCTGTTCGATGACACTGCGGTGACGCTCTACAAGACCGGGATGAAGCAAGACGCGCTGGGAAGCACGATCTTGACCGCGAGGGTCACCGACTCACCGGGGGGAGAGGCAACGCTCGTTATCCGCGGCGGCCGATTGGGCGGGTCGGTACGGCTAGGAAATCGGGAGTTCGTGATCGAGCCCGGACCGACGAGCGGTTCCAAGATCGTCGAGATCGACCCAAACCTTAGACCCCACGCCAATCCTCTGCCCAAACCCGCACCCTTGGTCCAGCCTTCTTCGCCGGGATCGGACGCAGCGCCGACGCCGCCAATCCAGGCTTCCGGCGCGCCGACCGTAATCAATATTTTGGTCGCCTATACGCCGGCGGCGGCAGCCTCGATCACCGACATCCAGTCGGCGATCTCGATGGGCATTAGCTATACCAATCAGGTGCTGGTGAATTCGGGGATCAACGCACAGATCAATCTCGTTGGCGTGATGCCGGTCAATTACAGCGAGGGCGGCAAAGGCGCGGTTTCGGTCCTTACCGATGAGGTGAACGGCACGGGAGCATTTGCCGCAGTTCAAACCCAACGCGCCGCCCTGCAGGCCGATCTTGTCTCGGTATGGAGCGTGTTTACCGATGCCTGCGGCATCGCCTATCAGCTTGACGACGCCGATATGGTATCAACCGCGACCGACGCGCCCTACGGATTCAACGCGATCTCGCTCAGCTTCGGCTATGGCTGCCTAACCGACGCCGTCGCCCATGAAATCGGCCATAATATGGGCGCCGCCCACGACCGGTATGTTGTCCCGGTCTCCGAGCAACTGCCCGGCGAATATAATTTCGGCTATGTCGATATTCCCGACCTTATCCGGACAATCATGTCCTATCCGGACGCCTGCACCAATGTCGGCAAAACCTGCGCGATCGTGCCCTATCACAGCTCGCCCAACCTGACCTATCAGGGCCATCCGCTAGGCATCGCGGACACTGCCACGAATGCAGCCGACAATGTGCGGCGGATCAACGAAATCGCGCCCTATGTCGCCCTGTTCCGGACCAACTATGCATCAAACTATACGCTGTCCGTCGCTACCGCGGGAACCGGTAGCGGGACAGTGGCAAGCACGCCGACAGGCATCAGCTGCGGTGCAACCTGCTCGGCCAGCTATACAACAGGCAGGGCCGTAACCTTGACCGCTACGCCCGCCAGCGGATCGACCTTCACCGGCTGGAGCGGTGCGTGCAGCGGCACATCGACTTGCACCGTGACGATGAATAGCGCAACGGCTGTCACGGCGACGTTCTCGACGATTCCGACCAGCTACACACTCTCGGCCGTCGGTTCTGGAACCGGCAGCGGTAAAGTTACGAGCACGCCGTCCGGCATCGCCTGCGGCGCAACCTGCTCCGCGCCTTTTACCATCGGCAGTTCGGTAACATTGGCCGCGGCGCCGGCCAGCGGCTCGACATTCACCGGCTGGAGCGGCGGCGTGTGCAGCGGCACCTCCAGCTGCGTTGTGACGATGAATGCCGACACGACCGTGACCGCCACCTTCGCGATGATCCCGACGACCTACATGCTGTCGGTTTTCAATGCCGGTACCGGTGCAGGCGCGGTCACGAGCGCCCCCTCGGGCATCGCCTGCGGCGCAACCTGCTCCGCGCCTTTTACCATCGGCAGTTCGGTAACTTTGGCCGCGGCGCCGGCCAGCGGCTCGACCTTCGCCGGCTGGAGCGGCGGGGGATGCAGCGGCACCTCAACCTGTACGGTGCTAATGAGCGCAGCCGAGTCCGTCACCGCAACGTTCACGGCGCTCCCCACGACCTTCACGCTGTCGGTTTCGAAAGCCGGGAACGGTGCCGGGACAATCTCAAGCGCCCCATCCGGTATAGCCTGCGGGAGCGCCTGCAGTGCCGGTTTCAATTTGGTAACCGGCGTCACGCTCACCGCGGCTGCAAATCCGGGATCGATTTTCACCGGCTGGGGTGGCGCCTGCAGCGGCACGTCGACCTGCACAATTCCGGGCACCGCCAATACCGCCGTCACTGCAACATTCATGCTGACCAGCGTGCTGTCGGTGACAAAAGCCGGGACAGGGACCGGCGTGGTGACGACCGCGCCTACCGGAATTACCTGCGGTGCGACCTGCTCTGCTTCCTTCTTGACCGGCAATTCCGTCACCCTGACTGCGGCGGCCGCCAGTGGATCGACTTTCTCAGGGTGGAGCGGCGGCGGATGCAGCGGCACATCGACTTGTGTCATGACGCTCGGCGCCAACACATCCGTAACCGCAAACTTCACGCTTTTGCCGACGACGAGCATGCTGTCCGCCACGAAATCCGGAACCGGTACCGGGATCGTGGTCAGCACCCCATCCGGCATCGCCTGCGGGGCAACCTGCAATGCCAGCTTTAACATCGGATCCAGCGTGACGCTGACCGCGACCGCAGACAGCGGCTCGACCTTCACAGGCTGGACCGGCGGCGGATGCAATGGAGGCGGTGCGTGCACGCTGGCGCTTTCCGCGGACACGACAATTGCCGCGAATTTTGTGACGAATACGGTAACGACGATCAATCTGGGTGCTGCGATCTTGCCGTCAAGCCGGTCCGTTCAGGTCGGATCGCTGGCGACGCTGTTCGGCACGATCATCAATAGCGGCCCCGGCACGGCAACATTTTGCACGATTGCACCGGCAACCAGCGTGCCTGCGAATTTCATGTTTCAGACGACGGACCCCGCCACGAACGGCCTGACCGGGGTGGCGGACACGCCGGTCGATATTCCGCAAGGAATGGCGCAAAGCTTTCTATTGGCCTTCACGCCGACCGCACCGTTTAACCCGACCGATGTGGCGTTCAACTTTTCCTGTTCGAATGCCAACGCCGCGCCGTCGTACCCAGGCGTGAACACCCTACTGCTATCGGCCTCGGTAGTCCCGGTGCCCGACATCGTGGCGATTTCCGGGACAACGACCAATGACGGCACACTGCATATTTCGGGAACGACGGGGTCAGGGGCATTCGCGGTTGCGGTCGCAAATGTCGGCAGCAGCGCCCAGATGAACGCCGTCCCCGACACCGGCGGGGCCAATCTGCCGCTCACTTTGTCGATCTGCCAGACAAACCAATCGACCGGCGCCTGCCTGGCGCCGCCGTCATCCTCGGTACCGGCGACCGTCAACAATAATGCCACCGCCAGCTTCGGCATTTTCGCGACCGCCGGAGCCGCCGTGCCGTTCATGCCCGCCGTCAACCGCATCTTTGTCCGCTTCGTCGACAGCGGCGGCGTGACCCGCGGCTCGACCAGTGTCGCAGTGCAGACGCAATAATGCTCTAACGCTTTACTGTTGCGGTAGGGGTGTCGCCATCGCGTAAAAGGCTCGCCGATAGGCCCACTGTTGACGCCGCGCCAAAGCCACAAGATACGCCGCCAGAAATACGGCCATCGCCAAGGACTCGTAAATCTGAACAGGATGAGGCGCTATTCCGTCTCCAAGCTCTATCCCCCATGGCAAATTTGTCGGCGTCCCGAAAGTCCGGTCTGGCAAGCCCGCAAATAGGCAACCAAATCTTCCAATCGCTATCCCGAGACAGAACGGGCCAACGAAGATCACGCCAGTCGACACTTTTACTCCGCGCATTGCCTTGTAAATTTCTACGCCAATGATGGCGCCCGCCAGTGCCCCGACGACGCTATTAGATAGGCTGGCGGCAGTATCCCGCAGAGTATTGAACGAGCCGGCCAGCCACGCCCCCGGCACCGCCCCAGCCACCAGGCACCAGGCAGAAGAAGTAGCCCGGACCAACCATATTTGCGACGCGCTCCGTCGCTTGCCGAAGCCGCCAGCGGAACAGACCCGCGCCGAGGAGTGCGCTCGAAGTCCAGGCCAAGGCATCGAATACAAGATGCGCCCAGGGGGGCTGTGGGAATGTGGATCAATATTGCGCCTGAGTTTGGCTTTAGAAAATTCACCCCAACAGCAGAGAATCGCTCAATGCCAGGAGGTTGATAGCAGCAGTCTGTGCGAGGGTGATCTGGCGCACAATCAGATTCCGCGCAGATGTGACTCTCCGTTGTTTTAGCCCGCGCGGCTTGCTCCTTTTGCGCGCGCCGCCTAAGTTCCCGGCGCTTTTGGAATCGGCGAACGGGACCCATTATGGCGGATATTAAAAAAGGCGCGGTCAAGAAGGTTGTGCTGGCCTATTCGGGCGGCCTGGACACCTCGGTCATTCTGCGCTGGCTGCAGGATAATTACGGCTGTGAGGTCGTGACCTTTACCGCCGATCTGGGCCAGGGAGAGGAAGTCGAGCCGGCGCGCGCCAAGGCTCAGATGATGGGCGTCAAGGAAATCTATATCGAAGACCTGCGCGAGGAATTCGTCCGCGACTATGTTTTCCCGATGTTCCGCGCCAACACGCTGTATGAGGGCGTCTATCTGTTGGGCACGTCGATCGCCAGGCCGCTGATCGCCAAGCGCCAGATCGAGATCGCCCGGGCGACCGGCGCGGATGCCGTAGCCCACGGGGCGACCGGCAAGGGCAACGACCAGGTGCGGTTCGAGCTGACCTATTATGCGCTGGAACCGGAGATCAAAGTGATCGCACCCTGGCGCGAATGGGACCTGAATTCGCGCACCGTCCTGCTGGATTACGCCGAGAAGCACCAGATCCCGATCGCCAAGGACAAGCGCGGCGAGGCGCCCTATTCGACCGACGCCAACCTGCTGCACATCTCTTACGAAGGCAAAGCGCTGGAAGACCCCTGGGTTCAACCGGATGAATCGATGTTTACCCGTTCGGTCGCACCGGAGAAGGCCCCCGATACGCCGACCTATGTCGAAATCGAATTCGAAAAGGGCGACGCCGTAGCCATCAACGGCAAGCCGCTCTCCCCCGCATCGCTTTTGACCGAGCTCAATCGGCTGGGCGGCGAGAACGGCATCGGCCGGCTGGATCTGGTCGAGAACCGCTTTGTCGGCATGAAAAGCCGCGGCGTGTACGAAACGCCGGGCGGAACCATCTTGCTGACCGCGCACCGGGCGATCGAATCGCTGACCTTGGATCGCGGCGCGATGCATCTGAAAGACGAGCTGATGCCGCGCTATGCCGAGCTGATTTACAACGGCTTCTGGTTCTCGCCCGAACGCCGTGCGCTGCAGGCGCTGATCGACGAAACCCAGCATCGCGTGTCGGGCACCGTTCGGCTGAAGCTCTATAAGGGCCTGGCCTCCGTGGTCGGCCGCAAGTCGCCCAATTCGCTTTATCGGCTGGATTACGTGACTTTCGAGGCGGACCAGGTTTACAGCCAGAAAGACGCCGAAGGATTCATCAAGCTAAATGCTCTGAGGCTCCGGCTCGGCACGATTTCCGAACGCGGCGGGAGCTGACGACGCCCGGATTTGCAGAACCGATTGCCCCGGTTACGCTCGAGAACGATTTCGTCCGGCTGGAGCCTTTACGTGCCGAGCATGCTGCGGATCTGGCTGAGTTAACCATCGGCACCGGTCTAACGCGCTGGTTTCCCGAACCGCTGGAGACGCCGGAAGCGGCAGACAGTTTCGTGCCCCACGCAATCGCGCTCGAAACGGCCGGACAGGCGCTGCCGTTTGCAATCATCGACAAGCGCAGCGGCAGGATCGCCGGTTCGACGCGATTTTTGAACATCGCCGCGGAGCATCGGCGGCTGGAAATCGGATTTACCTTCATCGGTCGCTTCTGCCAGCGCAGCCCGGTCAACACTGCGGCCAAGCTGTTGATTTTGACCCACGCGTTCGAACGGCTGAACTGCCTTAGGGTCGAGCTCAAGACCGATTCCCGCAACGCCCAATCCCGGGCCGCCATCGCGCGTATCGGCGCAACTGAGGAGGGTATGCTGCGCAGCCACATGATTTGCGCCGACGCCACCCATCGCGATACCGTTTATTTCAGCATTCTCCATGCCGAGTGGCCGCCGATAAAGGCTCGGCTTCTGGCTCGGCTGGGCTGATGCGCAAGCTGGACGCGTCGGGCCTGTCCTGCCCATTGCCGGTGCTGAAAGCGCGCAAATTGCTGATCGCCATGAAGCCCGGCGAAACCTTGGAAGTTTTGACTACCGACCCCATGTCGGTTGTCGATATGCCGGTCTTTTGCGCACAGGCCGGACACGTCATCATCCGTGAGGAGAAGCAGGGCGACAGCTTTGCCTTCGTGATCGAAAGAGGTTTGAAGTGACGCGAGCCGAGGCGGCGGAGCTTGCGTAAAGCGCGGCAATCCTGCAACAGGTGGCGGCACAATTCGGTTTCGCAATGCAGCACCCTGCGACAAAGCTTGTCGCACAACGAGTCGTCACCATAAACTCGTCTTAAGAATTGGATGTCCATGCCTGAACCCATCGTCACAGCAAACGCCGATATTGCGGCTATGAGTTTCGAGGACGCGCTGAACGAGCTTGAAAAGATCGTTCGGCAGATCGAGGATGGGCGCGGCAAGCTGGACGATGCGATATCGGCTTATGAGCGCGGCGTAACCTTGAAGCGCCACTGCGAGAGTAAGCTCAAGGAAGCACAGGCAAAAATCGAACAGATCACCGTTGGTGAAAACACCATCAGCTCGACCCCGTTCGGTGGGTAAATAAGTATGCTGACAAGTATCAAAACCGGTCGTCTGCTACACGATGCCATGGCCGAAACCAGCCGGCTGATCAATCTGGCGATCGACGATATGCTGCCCGACGAAGAGGGCGACGACGGGAAGCTGATCCGTTCCATGCGCTATGGTTGTCTTGGCGGCGGGAAACGGTTGCGTCCGCTGCTCGTTCTGCAGACATCTGCCTTGTTCGGGGTCGCACAGAGCTGTGCGCTGCGGGTCGCCGCGGCAATCGAGTTCATTCACTGCTATTCGCTGATCCACGACGATCTGCCGGCGATGGACGATTCCGATCTGAGGCGGGGCAGGCCGACGGTGCACAAGGAATTCGACGAGGCGACCGCAATCCTGGCAGGCGATGCGCTGTTGACCATGGGATTTGAGGTGCTGGCCGAGCCGGCGACGCACGAAGACCCCAACATCCGCTGTCAGCTGGTCGCTGCTTTGGCCTCCGCCGCGGGCGCTGCGGGCATGGTCGGCGGGCAGATGCTGGATCTGATGGGCGAAAATAAAACATTGGACTCGGCGGGCATTGCGCGGCTGCAGCGCCTGAAAACCGGCGAGCTGATCTCATTTTCCTGCGAGGCAGGAGCGATTTTGGGCAAGGCCCCGCCACCGCAGCGACATGCTCTGAAAGCCTATGCCCACGACCTGGGTCTGGCGTTCCAGATGGCCGACGATATTTTAGACGCCACCGGCAGCGAGGACGATACGGGCAAATCGGTCGGGCAGGATGCTGCGGCAGGAAAGTCGACGTTCGTCTCGATCCTGGGACTGGATCAGGCGCGCGAACAGGCTGCGATGCTGGCCCGTCAGGCGGCGGACCATCTCGAGATTTTCGGCGGCCGGGCGGACACGCTGCGCGAATTGGCTCAATATGTTGTTGAACGGCGCGGATAATGAGTAACGAAGTCAGCAATTCGGAGGGCACATTGCGGAACACCCCGACTCCCCTGCTCGATGCAATCGAAATACCGGCCGATCTTCGCAAGCTTGAAGCGGATCAATTGCGTCAGGTCGCTGACGAATTGCGTCACGAGACGATTTCGGCCGTATCGGTCACGGGCGGTCATTTGGGGGCGGGACTTGGGGTCGTCGAACTGACGGTCGCGTTGCATTATGTTTTCGAAACCCCGCACGACCGGCTGATCTGGGATGTCGGCCATCAGGCCTATCCGCATAAGATTCTGACAGGCCGGCGCGATCGCATCCGC
>Ga0182030_10006865_pt1 | contig 23885 bp, 22 predicted proteins | sample 812S3MmetaG_FD_121299 | JGI IMG/M metagenome (GOLD analysis project Ga0182030, IMG submission 121299) | Permafrost microbial communities from Stordalen Mire, Sweden - 812S3M metaG (Illumina Assembly) | ecosystem: Environmental > Terrestrial > Soil > Wetlands > Permafrost | place: Sweden...
ATCGACGAAGACCCCGCGGGCCACGAACTGCTCGAACTGGGCCACCGTCGCACCGTCGAGCACTGGTGCCACTGGGATGCGCAGGAGACCCGCCTCTTCGAGCACCGTGGTCGATGCCCGGGGCCGCGTGTACGTCCTCGTCATCTCCCAGAATTCGTCGCGATGCTCGAAGCGCGCGGTGGCGCGGGCGTAGCGTTCGTCCTCCGCGATCTCGGGGTGGCCTATGAGGAGGGCGAAGTCAGCGAACTGCTGGGCGCTGTTCGTCGTGAAGTTCACCCAACCATCGGCGGTCGGCTCCACGGAGGGGACTTCGATCCTCCGTGTCGACGCCGTCATCTCCCCTGGCGGCACGGGCCTCATCTACCTGACCTCGGCCACTCGGCTCAGCTTCGGACTGAGCAAGAACGGTTATGTCCCCGAGGTGTTCGAAAAGACCAACACGCGGACCAAGATCCCGGTGGTCGGCGTCCTCGTCTCGGCCATAATCGGCTTGTTGTTCCTGTTGCCTTTCCCGAGTTGGGCTTCGCTGGTCGACATCGTCACCGGGGCCTCGGTGCTCATGTACGCCGGTGCGCCGCTGGCCCTCGGCGCTCTGCGCAAGGTCAAGCCGAACCTGCCCCGTTCCTATCGCCTCCCCGCTGGACCGGTGATCGCCCCGCTCTCGTTCGTGCTGGCGAACTTCATCGTCTACTGGTCGGGGTGGAACACCGTGTCCCTGTTGATGCTGGTGTTGGTGATCGGTTACATCATCATGTTGGGCAGTGCAGCCCTGCACCTTAACGAACATGTTCCGCAGTTCGACTGGGGGGCCAGTATCTGGATCTTCCCGTACATGATCGGCATGACGGTCATCTCCTACTTCGGCAGTTTCCCTGGCCCCACCGCCATCTTCGGCGGGGTTGGCCCATTTAAGGGGGACATCATCGGAGGCAACGGCGATCTTCATTTGTGGTGGGACCTGCTGGCACTGGCTATCTTCAGCCTTGTCATTTACTTCGTGGCCATCTGGAAGGCACTTCCCGAGTCACAGGTGGATGAGTATGTCAGGGACGTATATCCGCCGCCGGCGCCCGAGCACTGACGCACCCAATCGGGTAATCCATCAGGCGAGGTTTCGAGCTCGGTTTCGGCGGCTCTCAACAGATCAGAGAGTCAGGTGCCTCTCGGTGGGCCGGGGACACCGCGCGCTCAGTAACCGATGTGTTACGGTAGCTGAATGGTTACGGACGAGCCCCGGGTCGAGAGGGCGGTGTAGTCGAGTTGGCCCACGCACCCACTGCGGGTGACCCGTTCGAGGCCCTGGGCGATCCCAACCGGCGCGAGATACTTCGCCAGCTCAGCGCGGGGGACAAACCCGTCCAGGAGATCGCGGCGGCAATGACCATCAGCCGCCCCGCGGTCTCGCGTCATCTCCGCCTCTTGAAGGAGGCCGGGATGGTGACGGAGCGGGCGCAGGGGACCCGGCGGATCTATCACCTCCGCGACGAGGGTATGCGGGCGGTCCAGGCGTACCTCGAAGGCATATGGGGCGAGGCCGCGGCGCGGTTTCGACTTTTGGCCGAGAACACCGATCCCAAGTCCCCACGATGACCGCTCCGCTGAAGTTCTCCTTCGATGTCGACTGCTCCGCCGAGCATGCGTTCAGCGTGTGGACCTCTCGGATCGACACCTGGTGGCCATCGGACCACACGGTGAGTGGGGAGGCGGAACTCGTCGTGCTCCAGAGCGGCGTCGGTGGTCGGATATTCGAGCGCACTTCGGATGGCGTGGAGCACGATTGGGGTGAAGTGACGCACTGGAACCCTCCCACGCGGCTGGCCTACCTGTGGCACCTGGGAGGGGACCGGACCGCTGCCACCGAGGTCGAGGTCCGCTTCGTCGCTCGGGGCGTCGCGACGACCCGGATCGAGATTGAGCACCGGGGCTGGGAACAACTCGGAGAGGCCGCGGACCAGTGGCGCGACCGCAATCGGGTCGGCTGGGACACGTTGCTGCCGCACTTTGTGGCCCACATCGAGAGAGGAGAACAATGATGCCATCTGGCACGAAGGAAGATCCGTGGGTGCTCACGACACCTCCGGGCACCTCGAACTACACCATGTACAAAGACGAGGAGGCCGATCCCCCCGCCCTCGTCTGCCAGGTGGGGTCCACCACGCTCCGGTACCACGTGCGGGCAATTGAGGACCTCCACGCGTGGTTGGTGGAGCAGGGGGACTGGGTGCTGCTGGGCGCGGCCGACGAGAAGAAACCGGCCGCCGACGGCACCGTCGAGGCGTGGGGGCGCTCGGCCGACAACCCGGTAGGTGGCTGGTACGGGTTGCGCAACGGTTACCGCGGGAGATTCGGAATGTATCTCCCACCGCTGCTCGAGGCGCTCGGCCTGGCCGAAGTGACCCACGATCCCCGCAACAATTCGATGCGGGCATCCTGAAGCAGGCGATCAAGGATGATGATGAGCGAAGGAGACATGTGTCGGTGACCAAGGTGATTCGGTACACGACCAAGCCTGAGTGCGCCGACGAGAATGAACGGTTGGTCCGTGACGTGTTTGCGGAGTTGGCGCAGGGAAACGGAGAGCAACTGCGCTACGCCGTGTTCCGCCTGGAGGACGGGGTCAGTTTCGTCCACGTCGCCGTGCTCGAAGGTGGGGAGAATCCTCTGTCCACGTCGGTTGCCTTTGCCGAGTTCCAATCCGGGATCCGGGAGCGGTGCGTCGAGGGCCCGGTCGCCGCCGACGCCGATGTTGTCGGGTCATACCGGTTCGTGCCCCGGTGATCGCCCGCCACCCCTGCGCCGCCGCAGGTCGATGGACCGGGGAGACTCAGCGCAAGTGGGTGCGGAAGAAGGCGAGAGTGCGCGCCCAGGCGTCGTTCGCCGATTTCTCGTCGTAGCTGTCCGAGCCGTCACGCATGAAGCCGTGTCCAGCCTCGGGGTAGACGATGGTGTCGGGATAGCGGGCTCTGATGCGCTCGATCTCGGCCGGCGGTATGTAGGGGTCCTGCCCGCCGAAGAAGAGGATGGTCGGGCAGAGCGGCTCACCCAACTCGTCGGCGATGCCGCTCCCGTAGAAGGCGACCGCAGCCGCGAATCCCTCGGCGTGCAGGGCGGTGGACCATGTGAAACGCCCGCCCATGCAGAAGCCGGTGACCCCGATCCGCTCGGAACCGAAGCTCCGGAGCGTGCCGGCCGACGCTCGTATGTCCGCGAGCACCTGCTCGAGCTGGAGGGCCCCCATCAACGTCGCATAGTCGGACGCCTCGGTGCCCCCGCTGCGGAAGAACAGGTCAGGGGCGATGGTCGCGTAGCCTTCGGCGGCCAGCCGCTGGCAGAGGCGGAGGAGCTGCGGGCTGATTCCGCCCCCCTCGTGGATCACCACGATGCCCGGCCAGGGACCACCCGATTCCGGGAGGCTGAGGAAGTAAGGCAGTGCGATCGGCGGCATAGGGTCGATTGTGGCAGATCCGTGCGCCGGGCACCGCGTGGCGCGGTGGATCAGGCAGGCCGGGCGTGCTCTAGCGTCGGCACCGAAGAAGGAAGAATCTCAACGGACCTGTCGATTTGGCCTTCGCTCGTTCGTCGTATTCGATGAGCAAGCCCGAACGTCGGGCCGAGCAAGAGAGGAGCCAACCATGGCCGAGTACCTCATTCTCATTTACGGAGACGAGTCCGCCGCCGAAGTGAGTGACGCAGAGGCGACCAATATCATGATGAAGGGCCACCAGGAGTTCGGTGAGCGCAACGCCGCGGCACTGCGAGGGGGGAATGCCCTGCAACCCACGACGACGGCCACGTCGGTACGCCAGGACGCATCGGGCGGCTTCGTGGTGACCGACGGGGCCTTCGCCGAGACCAAGGAGGCACTCGGAGGGTACTACCTCGTCGAAGCCGCCGACCTCGACGAGGCCCTTGCGTTGGCCAAGCAGGTCCCGATGCCGTCGGGCGGAGTCGAAGTACGGCCGATACGGACCTTCGACTGAACGGGAGCCGACGTCCCGGGGACGCCTCGGTCGAGGCCGCGGTCGCCGACGCGCACCGCCGCGAGTGGGCCTTCGTGCTCGCCGCGACGGTGCGCGTGACGGGGGACATCGATCTGGCGGAGGAGTGCGTCCAGGACGCCTATGCCCGCGCCCTGACCACGTGGGGCACCGGCGGCATCCCGGAGAAACCGGGGGCCTGGCTGACCACGGTGGCGCGACGGCGTGCCATCGATCTGGCCCGCCGCGACTCGGTGCGCGAGCGGACCCTTCCCCTGCTCGTCGAGCCGGTCGGTGCCGAGCCCGGTGCAGTCGACGTGGTCGAGATCATCGACGACCGGCTGAGCCTCATGTTCACGTGCTGTCACCCGGCGATCGGCACCGAGGCGCAGGTGGCGTTGACCCTGCGTTTGCTCTGCGGGCTGACCACCGCGGAGGTCGCCCGCGCCTTCTTGGTCAGTGAGTCGACGATGGCCGCCCGGATCACGCGCGCCAAGAAGAAGATCGCCATGGCGCGCATCCCGTTCCGGGTGCCGCCGGTCACGGAGCTCCCCACGCGGATTGATGCCGTCCTCAGCGTCGTCCACGTGCTGTACTCGACCGGACACACCGCTCCCGCCGGCGCCGATCTGATCCGGCGCGACCTGGTGGAGCGATCGTTGGACCTGGCGCGCGTCCTGCGCACCCTCCTCCCCGACAACGCGGACGTCGCCGGCCTGCTGGCCCTCGTCCTCCTCACCGACGCCCGGCGGCCGAGCAGGCTGGGTGACGATGGCCGTCTCGTACTGCTCCCCGATCAGGATCGCACCCGGTGGGACCGCACGGCCATAGGGGAGGGGGTCGCGCTCGTGCATGAGGCGCTGGCGCGCCGACCCCCGGGCCGCTTCGCGCTCATGGCCGCCATCGCCGCCGTGCACGCGCAGGCCCCGTCGTGGGAGTCGACCGACTGGACGGAGATCGTCGGGATCTACGACCTCCTCGTGGAGATGTGGCCGTCGCCTGTCGTCGCCCTCAACCGCGCCGTCGCCGTCGGCCTGGCGCAGGGCCCCGGGGCCGGACTCGTCGCGCTGGACGCGCTGGGCGACGAACCGCTCCTGGCGACGTACAGCTACTTCGCTTCCGCCCGCGCTGATTTCCTCCGAAAGCTGGGACGGAGCAGTGACGCGCGCCTGGCGTACGAAGAGGCGCTGCTCTTGAGCGAGAACGCAGTGGAGCGGGCCTTCCTGCTGGACCGTCTCGGTCAACTGGAGCACTGAGCGGCCGGGCCGCCTGGGGTTCGGGAACGGGCTCAGCCTACGCCGCGAGCCCGTCGATGATCTCGACGTGGGGGAGTCGGCCGAGCAGGCTCCCGGGGACCAGGATTTTGGAGCGACGTACGCCGGATCCGAGCACGACGATCTCGGTCGCGGCGACCCGGCGGTCGATGAGGACGGGCCATTCGGCGGGCAGTCCGATGGGTGTGATCCCTCCGTACTCCATGCCGGTCAACCCGACGGCTCGATCCACCGTGAGGAAGGACGCCTTGCGTGCATCGAGGAGGCGCCTGACGACTCCGTTGATGTCGGCACGCGAGTCGGCGAGTACCACGCATGCCGCGAGCCGTTCGCTCCCCTCGCGCTTGCCACCGACGACGACACAGTTGGCGAGCGTGTCGGGTTGCAGTCCGAACTCCTGCTGGGTCGCGGCGGTGTCGGACAGCGACGGATCGATTTCGACCACGCCGACCTGTTCGAGCAGGCCGGCGCGAGCCAGCGTGTGGTGGGTCGGTGCTGCCAGCAGATCGGGACGGAACGACGCCGGAACGCTCGATAGCGTGCCGAGTGTGAATAGTTCCATCGGCGTCATCCTGTCAGCTTCGAGTCCTCCGGCAGAAGCCCACGGCGCCGCGCACCCCTCGGCGGGCGTCCGTCCTGGTTGAGCGCCCAAAAGATCGACCGCAGTGGTGTGGCGCCAAAATTGGAGCTCGCCAAATCCCAGGTGATTCTCAGGAGTTGCCCCAGGACGGCTGAAGTCTGATGGCAATCTCGGTCCTTTCACAGTCCTGACCCAGCGGAAGTGGCCATTCTTTAGGAGTGGTGAACCAGTCCGACGACCGAGACAAGAGGCTCTTGATGGTGCGCCACGGTGAGAGCACGTGGAATGTGCTCGGCCTCATTCAAGGGCAGGCGGACGGACCCACCTTGACCGACAAGGGTCGTCGGCAGTCAGCGCAGGTGGCGGAGGGGTTTCGGCGGGGCCGGGCCGGGGCAATTTACTCGAGTGACCTTGCTCGGGCGCGGGAGACCGCGGCATTCGTGGGGAACGTGCTCGGGCTCCCCGTCGCAATCGATCCGGCACTGCGGGAGCGCTGTTTCGGGTCCTATGAAGGGCTCCCGCTGGGCGCGCTCGAGACCGTGGATTCGGGGATATGCGGGGACCACGTGGTGGATGCAACTGCCCGACCCGACGGGGGGGAGTCGCTGGACGAGGTCTACGAGCGAGTCGGCGCGTTTCTCGAGCGGCTGGGAGGCGAGGGCCACCGCGGCGACGTCATCGTTGTCAGCCATGGGGGAGCCATTCGGGCCATGCGCGCCTTCTGCGCCGGCGTCGCGATGAGAGGAACGCAGTGGGACGTCGTGGCCAACGGCAGCGTGTCCACCGTTCGCCCACCATCCATCACCCGTCACGGAAATAAGAGCGAACCACGAGAGCACGGAGGGTTACATGCGTTCAACAGCCCTACAGCTTCCTGAGAGAACAGAGAAGCCCAGGTCGGCCGGCATCACGATGGTGGTCGATGGTGGTCTTCCCACCCGGTATTTCGAAGATGTCGTCGAAAGCGGGGCGGAGTTCCTTGATTTCGTGAAGTTCGGGTGGGGCACCGCGCTGGTCACCAAGGACCTTCCGCAGAAGATTGCGATCCTGCGCAACGTCGGGGTGAACTTCTATTTCGGTGGGACGTTGTTCGAGAAGTTCGTCCTCCAGGACCGGCTCGACGACTTCCGGGCGCTCTGCGCGGCGAACTCGTGCCAGTTCGTCGAGGTCTCCAATGGGACGATCGATCTGAGCAATCATGAGAAGGCCGGGTACATCAGGAAGCTCTCGGACGAATTCCAGGTGATATCCGAGGTGGGGTTCAAGGATGCGGAGCGCTCGGAGAACCTCCCGCCCAGCCGTTGGATCGAGTGCATTCACGAGGACCTTGACGCCGGAGCGCGTCTGGTCACCCTCGAGGCGCGGGAGAGTGGCCGCTCCGGCATCTGCCGTCCCAATGGCGAACTCCGCTTCGGGCTCATCGAAGAATTGTTGTCGAGCGGGCTCGACCACGAGATCCTCCTTTTCGAGGCACCGTCGACAGAGCTCCAGAATTACTTCGTGAAGCGCATCGGGCCGAACGTCAACCTCGGCAACGTCGCCGCCACCGCGGTGCTCGGGCTCGAGACCATCCGGTTGGGCCTGCGGGCCGATACGCTCACCCGCTTCGAAGGCGGGAGTGTATGAGGGAGACCAGGGACGCCTTTCACCTGGCGATACCTGCGTACCACCTCGAGGATACCGAGGACTTCTATGTCCGTCAGCTCGGGTGCAAATTGGCCAGGCGGTATCCGGATCGGATCACGCTCGACTTCTTCGGGGACCAGCTGGTGTGCCACCTCAGCGAGCCCCCCGTCGAGCGCCAGACGCTCGACCTCTACCCGCGCCACTTCGGCGTGACCTTTCGTGAGGCCGCGGACTTCGAGTCTCTCCATCATCTCTGCGTGGAACGGAAGATCGAGATGTTCCGCGAGCTCAGCACCCGCTTCGAAGGGTTGGTAGAGGTGCACCGGACCTTCGTCCTTCGCGATCCGTCGGACAACTTGATCGAGTTCAAGCACTACGCCGACCCGCGGATGATGTATTGATGTCAGCACTGGCATCGGAACTCTCCCTCCCCCCCGTCCGTCGAACAGCGGGGGGTCAACTCTCAGAGCTGATTCGGACCCGATCCACCGCCTTGGGTGCGCAGTCCTACGTTGCGCACGCGCGCGAGGACCGGGGGCTCACGTTCACCGACCTCGAACGCGCGGTGCAAGGATGGGGCGACACCCTCGAACAGAGCGGAGTCGCCCCTGGCTCCACCGTTGGCCTGGTCATCGCTGATCCGATCGAGTTCTCGGTCGCCTTCCTCGGGACGATTGCCTCGGGGCGCTGGGCCGCGCCGCTCGACCCGAGCACCCCCGCGCCGGGCTTGGATGCTGCGCTCGCCCGCGTGCAGGCCCACATCGTGTTCTCGGACCAGCCCAGCGGGCTCCGGGCCGACTGGGTCGACCGTGCGCACACCCCGTCGACCGAGTGGAGCAACGGGGAAGTTCCCGGCGGTGCGGTGTTGGCGTCGTCAGGGACGACCGGCGTGCCCAAGGTGATCCCCCTGCACCAGGGGCGTCTCCTCCATACGGCGCGCCGCGTGTCGGAGCACCACCGACTCACGCCGAGTGACCGGGGATTCAACCCGCTGCCCTTGTTCCATATAAACGCCGAGGTCGTCGGCCTGTTGGCGTCGCTCGTCGCCGGATCGTGCCTGGTCCTCGACGACCGCTTCCACCGCACCCGCTTCTGGGCGCTGATGGAAGAGCGCCGGATCACGTGGATCAACGCGGTGCCGGCGATCATCTCGCGTCTGGCCACCCCCGACCTCGACGAGGTCATTCCGTCGCGCATCAGGTTCATCCGATCCGCGTCGGCTCCGTTGCCGGTGGCGACATCGACCCGCTTCGAGGCGAACACCGGCATCCCCGTGGTCGAGACCTACGGCATGACCGAAGCGGCCAGCCAGATAACGGCCAATCCGGTCACCGGCGTCCGTAAGCCGGGATCGGTGGGTCTGCCGGTCGGTGTCGAGGTGCGGGTGGTCGTGGGCGAGTCGGCAACGCCAGAACGCCCGCCCGCGCCGGGAGGCTCCATCGGCGAGGTCGAGATCCGTGGGCCTTCGGTGATCGCGGCGTACGCCGGTCATCACCACGGGGACCGGATCGACGCGCAAGGTTGGCTGCGGACGGGCGATCTCGGGCATTTCGATGAGGACGGGTACCTGTACCTGGACTCCCGGACTGACGACGTCATCAACCGGGGTGGCGAGAAGGTCTTTCCCCGTGAGATCGAAGAGCTGATTCTCGCCGACCCCGATGTCGAGGGCGTCGCGGTGGTCGGCTCGCCCGATCACGAGTTGGGGCAGGTGCCCGTGGCGTACGTCGTGCTGCGCGGTTTCGAGGACGACGACGACAACGACATCGACATGGCGGCAGAGGTGACGGCGCGCCTACGGGATCGCCTCGCGGCGACCCTCGTGCGCAGCAAGCGACCGGTCTCCCTCAGCGTCGTGCGCGCGCTCCCGGCCGGGGCGACGGGCAAGGTGTGGCGACGGGCCTTGCGCGACAGCGACATCCCGGCCGTCTACCACCTCGACTGTCGATGACCGTCACGGTCACGGGCACGGAGTCGCCGCTGGATCCAGCGATTCCCGTGAGCGGCACGCGCAAGCGCCTCGATCACGTCGACGCCATGCGCCCGGTCAAGCAGTTCGGTGTCGTCTCCACGCACACGCTGCTGTTCTTTGCACCGGTAGGGGCGGGATTGAGCGTTGGGGCGGCGTTGCAACTCCTGCATGTCACACGCGAGGCCTTCCTGTTCATTTCGGCCTGCATGATCGCCTACAGCTTCCGGGACGTGCGGCACTTCGAGCTCCGCCCCTACTGGCGCCGACGCCTCACCTCGGTCGGCATTCCCTACCTGTGCTGGACCCTCATCTACTTCCTCATCACCCTCCACGGCACCACCGGATCGGTGGCGTCGAGGCTCGACCACCTGGCGTACCTCGTGGGCACGGGGTATTACCAGCTCTACTTCTTGGTGGTCCTTCTCGAGTTCTACGCCGTGTTCCCCCTCCTTCTGCTCCTGTTGCGGCGCACCGTGGGGCATCACGGCCTTCTCCTGGCGGCCAGTGCCGTGGTGCAGGTGCTCATCGTCTCCCTGATGCACTGGGGGGTACTCCCGCACTGGATGCGAGGCTTCTGGGCCACGCGCGAGGTGACCTCGTACCAGTTCTATCTGATCGGCGGGATGGTGGTTGCCTTCCACCTCGACGAGGTGCACCGGTGGCTGTGCGCGCACGTCCGGCTCGTCCTCGGGCTCACCCTGGCCAGCGCAGCCTTGGCCGAGGGCTGGTACTACCTCGCCGTCTACCACGTCGCATCGTGGCTCGGCTCCAGTTCCGACCCCTTCCAACCGGTGGTCATCCCGTGGAATGTCGGCGCCATCGCCAGCATCTATCTCCTCGGCGTGTGGTTGGTCGCCCACCAGCGCTCCCCCCGGACACGCGCATTGACCACAATGGGGTCGGACGACTCCTACGGCGTCTATCTGGCCCAGCTCGTCTTCATCACCGCGTTGGGTTGGTGCGGCTGGCGGCACCTCAACGCGTACATGCCCTGGCCGATCCTCAGCCTGATCACCGTGGTGATCGTGTTCACCGCCTGCGTCGTGCTGACCGAGCTCCTGGCCCGCACGGCGCTGGCGAAGGCGCTCACCGGACGGTCTCGGATCGTCGCGAAGGCGTCCGACGACGGGACGGGGCGACCGGCGGTCTCCGCCGCGCGCACGTAACCACTCGGCGAATCCGTCGTCGCCCCCAACGCCGTCGCCCGTCAGAGACGGAACAGGGGTGAATTGTACGATCTGCCTGCGCTGATCCCCTCCGGCTCCAGCGACGCCCGTGCCATCGCGTCGCGGGGGTGCCGTCAGCTGCGCCACACTGGATGGCATGGCAGCCCAGTTCATCTACACCATGCGCGATCTCAAACGGTTCTACCCCCCTGATCGGGAGGTGCTCCGGGGCATAAACCTGTCGTTCTACCCGGGCGCGAAGATCGGGGTCATCGGTTCGAACGGTTCGGGGAAGTCGTCCCTCCTGCAGATCATGGCCGGGCAGGACGACGGCTTCACCGGCGAAGCCCGCCTCACCCCGGGGTTCACCGTGGGCTACCTGGCCCAGGAACCGCAGCTGGATCCGGGGAAGGACGTCGCGGGCAACGTCGCCGACGGCGTGGGGGAGGTCAAGGGACTGCTCGACCGCTTCAACGAGGTCTGCGCCGCCTTCGCGGAGCCGGATGCCGACTTCGACGCCCTGCTCGCCGAGCAGTCCGACCTGCAGTCGAAGATCGACGCCGCGGGTGCCTGGGATCTCGAGCGGACGTTCGAGATCGCCATGGACGCATTGCGGCTCCCACCCGGTGACGCCGATGTCACCACACTCTCGGGTGGGGAGCGCCGGAGGGTGGCCCTGTGCCGGCTCCTGCTCTCCAAGCCGGATCTGCTGCTCCTCGACGAACCCACGAACCACCTCGACGCCGAGTCGGTCGCCTGGCTCGAGCGCACGCTGCAGGACTATCCGGGCACGGTGGTCGCCGTCACCCACGACCGCTACTTCCTCGACAACGTCGCCGGGTGGATTCTGGAGCTGGACCGGGGGGCGGGCATTCCCTGGCAGGGCAACTACTCGTCATGGCTGGAGCAGAAGCAGGCCCGCCTGGCCGGCGAGGAGAAGGCCGATCGGTCGCGTCAGGCCGCGCTGGAGCGGGAGCTCGAATGGATCCGGATGTCGCCACGGGCCCGCCAGAGCAAGGGCAAGGCGCGCATCACCGCCTACAGCGAGCTAGTGGCCGAGGCGGAGGCGGCCGAGCGCCGGGCCGAAAAGGTCGAGATCACCATCCCCCCGGGGCCGCGGCTGGGCGATCGGGTGGTCGACGCAGACGGCCTGGTCAAGGGATTCGGCGATCGTCTGCTGATCGACGGGCTCTCGTTCCTGCTTCCCCCCGGCGGGATCGTCGGGGTCATCGGCCCGAATGGAGCGGGGAAGACGACCCTGTTCAAGATGATCGTGGGCGAGGACGAGCCCGACAGCGGTTCGCTGGAGGTGGGTTCCACGGTGGCCCTGGCCTACGTCGACCAATCCCGTGACAACCTGGCCGCCGACGCCACCGTCTTCGACGAGATCACCGGTGGGCAGGACCGGATTGTCGTCGGCAACCGTGAGCTCCATGGCCGGGCCTATGTGGCCAGTTTCGGCTTCAAGGGAAGCGATCAGCAGAAGAAGGTGGGGCAGCTCTCCGGCGGTGAACGAAACCGGGTGCAGCTGGCCAAGGTCCTCAAGAGCGGCGGGAACGTCCTCCTGCTCGACGAGCCGACGAACGACCTCGACGTCGATACCCTGCGCGCCCTGGAGGACGCGCTGTTGGGGTTCCCCGGTTGCGTGGTGGTGATCAGCCACGACCGCTGGTTCCTCGATCGGGTGTCTACGCACGTGCTGGCGTTCGAAGGCGACTCCGAAGTCGTGTGGTGGGAAGGGAACTTCACCGACTATGAGGCCGATCGGAGGAAGCGCCTGGGTATCGACGCCGACCAGCCCCACCGTCTCCGCTACAAGCCCCTGGTGCGGGGCTGACCGGAGGCGACCAGGGCGCGGCGCCGGTCGACGACGGAGCGGCGGGGCCAGTGGACCTCGGTGGCCCAGCCCAGGCGCTCGAACGCCCGGATGAACGCGGCGGAAATGTCGACCTGTCCGGCCTCCATTCCGTGACGGGCTGACCGGGGAAACGCGTGGTGCGCGTTGTGCCAGGCGTCGCCGAAGCTGAGGAGGGCCAGCGGGGCGAAGTTGGTGCTGCGGTCCTTGTCCCCGAAGGGTTGCCTGCCGAAGGTGTGGCAGAGCGAGTTGGTGGCCCAGGTGACGTGGTGCAGCACCGCGACCCGAACGACGCCGGCCCAGAGTCCGGCCAAAAGGGCCCCCCAGAGGGTGCCGATGACGATCCACCCGATGGCCGTGGGGATGAGGAACGAGAGGACGGTCCACACCAGCACGGTGCGTGACACGAACGCCAGGTCGGGGTCGTCCAAGAGGTCGCTGCTCCAACGCGGCGCGTTCACTTCGTTGCGGACGAAGAGCCAGCCGGCGTGGGCGTGCCACAGCCCGCGGAGCGAATGGGCGAGGCCCGGCCCCGTGGGCACGGGTGAATGGGGGTCCCCGGGACGGTCCGTGTACGCGTGGTGGCGGCGGTGCTGCGACACCCAGCTGGTCAGGGATCCTTCAATGCCCATGGTGCCGGCGATGGCCAGGGTCACCTTGAGCCAGCGCGAGGGAACGAAGGAGCGGTGGCTGAAGAGCCGATGGAATCCCAGGCTGAGCCCCAGCCCGGTGACCACGTACATGCCGGCGGCCAGCCCCAGGTCGAGCCAGCCGATGCCGTGGTCCCAGAAGATCACCACGGCGAGGACCACCGCGACCAGGGGGACGGTGACCACGAGAGCTGCGCTGACCAGTTGGACCCACGAAGCCCGGGGCGACACGAGGTCGGGCACCACCTCGGCCTGGGTCGGGGCAATAACCGGCACTCGCTGAAATCCCTTCGATGATCACATCAATTGGGGAAAACGGAAGTGTCATCCGGCCCAACTCCCCTGAGCATAGCCGTCTCGATTTTCGGGCAGGGGGCACGGGCCCGAGTGCCCGGGGTGGCCGCGCCCGGGCTCCGGGGCCTGTGCAAAGCTTGCTCGGCGGCGCAACGGCGAGGGACGACGGGACGATGTGCGACAGGAGGGGGCTGTGGTGGGACGGGGGTCACGCAGAGTGGTCGCGGCCATGGCGGTGGTCGCCAGTTCGCTGGGCCTCTCACTCCCCGCAGCGGCCGGCGTGGCCACACCGGTGGAGCGGGCCAGCACCAGTGCACGGGGCGTGACGAAGAGCGCCATCAATGTCGTCTTCCCCGTGGTGAATCTTCAGGCACTGACGAGCGTGTACGGCTTCGCCGGCGACGTCGAGTACACCGAGCAGGCGAAGGCCATCCATCTTTTCGTGGGCCAGATCAACGCGGCCGGCGGCATCAACGGGCGCAAGATCAATGCGATCATCAGCTCCTTCAACCCAGCCAGTGAGTCGGACATGCGCGCGCTCTGCCAGGACTGGACCCAGGGCAGCCCGGCCGCCTTCGCGGTGCTGGACGGCGTCGGCGACTGGACGGGCGACAACGAGCTCTGCATCACCCAGGAGGGGCATACGCCGTTCATCGGGCAGTGGACCACCGTTTCGAACTGGACCCAGGAAGGCTCGCCCTACCTGTGGTGGACCGGACCCGATGATGCATCCATTCTGCAGGCGGTGGTGCAATGGGGCCACGGTGCCGGGTTGCTCGGCGCACATCGCAAGGTCGGGGTCATCGCGGGGGACCGGGCCAGCGATCAGCTGGCCCTCGACGACTACCTCCTTCCCGACCTGAAGCGAATCGGGGTGCAGCCGGTGGTCGAGACGATCCCGGCCGAGCCGGCCGAGGCGGCCGCCACCGGCAGCGCTGCTCCGCTGATAATGGAGAAGCTCCGCGCCGCCGGTGTCGACTCGGTGATCCCGCTCATGCCCTTCAACGCGTTCCTTCCGGTCCTCTCGGCCGAGACACAGCAGAAGTACTTCCCCAAGCTCCTGCTCTCCGACTACGAGAGCTCGATCGAGTCGGCCCTCGGGCTCCTCCCGATCCCCTTCGAGAAGGCGCTCGATGGCCAGGAGGGGGTCACGACCGAGACGTTGGGCGGGATCGACGACTCCCGTCCCGAGGCCCAGGGCGGCTATGACCCCGGAGTGCGGAGTTGTTGGAGCACCTGGCACAAGGCCTATCCCCAGATCCCCAAGGGCAACATGAACGACTTCATCGAGGAGCAGGGACCGGTGCAGGGCTGGTGTCAGGAGATCCGGCTCTTCGCCAAGGCGGCCACCATGGCGGGCCCCGATCTGAACCGGAGGACCTTCGTCGAAGCCATGTCCAACATCAAGAATTTCCCAGGGGGTTACTCGCCGATCCTCAGCTTTGGCCCGGACAAGTTCTCCGGTCCGACCCAGTACGAGGTGGTGAGCCTGCACAACAATGTCCCCCCGACGAGTGTGTGCCGGTTGCCGCTGGGCCCTTTGCCCCCGCAAGGGCGCTGCTGGCACATCGTCGAGTCGTGGAAGACGCTTCCCAAGGCGTCGTGACGATGAACCTCGGTCGCGAGAAGTCCCAATGGGAAGAGGAGGGGTGGTGCCTGATCGACGGCGTCTTCTCCCCCGAAGAGGTGCGCGCAGCTCAAGTGGTGCTGCCCGAGCTGTTCCCGACGGCCGAGGAGTTCGCGGCCGACCTCGACCCCGCGCGCAACCTCCCCTTTCGCATCGACTCCCACTCGGTGATGCCGGCCTTTCCCTTCGAGAGCAGTGCGCTCAACCACCTGGTCCTGCACGACAAGGTCATCGACCTGGCCCAGGAGTTCCTCGGCCTGCACCATGTCCGCCTCTACCAGGGCATGCTCAGTGCCAAATACTCCAATGGCGCCCCCGACGACGAGCAGTTGCTCCACGTCGACTACGGCAACCACACACTGGTGGTGCCGCGTCCCGAGGTCGGCTACCAGCAGCTCGAGCTCTTCATCTACTTGAGCGACGTGACACCCGAGAAGGCGGCGACCCGCATGGTGTCGCGTCGCCTGACCACCGACATCCCGACCGAGAGGGCCTATCTCAACCCGGCCGAGTACGACCACCTCTACCGGTCCGAGGTGCCGGCGTCGGGTCCGGCCGGTTCCATACTGGCGTACCGGCCCGACGTCTACCACCGCGGCGTGCGGATGACGGCCCCCGACTCGGCTCGCTTCATGTTGCACGTGTCGTTCAAACCTAAGGACACGGATTGGCTCGGCTCCCAGGCGTGGCCGGGTGCGGCCGAGGGGTTCGCATGGCATCGGTTCATGCAGCAGACCAACGTGCGGCAACTCACCGTGCTGGGTTTTCCCGAGCCGGGTCACCCCTACTGGACCGAGGAGACGCTGCGCGGGGTGGCGGCGCGCTACCCGTTCCTCGACATGGAACCCTGGCGGCGGGCGCGACGCGCCGTCGACCGCCCGTGAGCGCCCGGCCCGAGGCAGCCGACACTGATGACACCGCCGACGCCGCGGCCGACGGAACGTGGTGGAAGTCCGGGGTCCTGTATCAGATCTATCCCCGGTCGTTCGCCGACTCGAACGGCGACGGGGTCGGGGACCTGCAAGGGATCATCGAGCACCTGGACCACTTGGCGTGGTTGGGCGTCGACGGCGTCTGGCTCTCACCCGTGACGCGATCACCCAATGCGGACTGGGGTTACGACGTGGCCGACTTCACCTCTGTCGGGCCCGAGTTCGGAACGCTCGAAGACGTCGATCGCCTGATTGCCGAAGCCGGCCGGCGCGGGATCCGCGTCCTGATGGACCTGGTGCCCAACCACACGAGCGATCAGCACCCGTGGTTCGTGGACTCTCGCTCCTCCCGGACCGCCGCCAGGCGCGACTGGTACGTCTGGGCCGACCCCAAGCCCGACGGCTCGCCGCCGAACAACTGGGTCAGCAGTTTCGGCGGGCCGGCCTGGACCCCCGACGCCACGACGGGTCAGTCCTACCTGCACAACCACCTGGCCGAGCAGCCGGACTTGAACTGGTGGAACGAGGAGGTGCGCGCCGCCTTCGACGGGATAATGCGCTTCTGGTGCGACCGGGGCATTGCCGGCTTCCGGATCGATGTGTGCAACGTCATCATCAAAGATGCGTTGCTGCGTGACAACCCACCGGCGACCGAGGAGGACGACTTCGAGGCGCAGATGTTCGGGCAGCGATCGGTGTACAACACCAACAGGCCGGAGGTGCATGACGTCATTGCGCGTTGGCGCACGCTGGTCGACACGTATGGCGAGCCGAGGGTCCTCGTGGGCGAGACGCCGGTTGCCGTCGACGAGTTGGCGGCTTACTACGGCAACGGCATCGACGAGTTGCATCTCGCCTTCAACTTCCCTTTCATCAGCGCGCCGTTCGAGGCGGCGGCGCTGAGGGCGGTCGTCGAGCAGACCGAGGCGACCCTCCCTGCGGGCGCCTGGCCGGCGTGGACGGGCTCGAATCACGACATGTTCCGCTTCGCCACCCGTTGGGCCGGGGACGACCCCCGCAAGGTGCGGGCCGTACTCCTCATGCTGCTCAGCCTCCGGGGCACCCCCGTCCTGTACCAGGGCGACGAGATCGGCCTCCCCAACACCCCGGTGGCGCACGAGGACATGCGCGACCCCCTCGGCGTGCGGTACTTCCCCTACTACGAAGGGCGCGATGCGGCGCGCACGCCGATGCAATGGAGGGACGGCCCCGGGGGTGGCTTCACCGATCCGGGGGTGCGGCCATGGCTTCCCTTCGGCGACGTGCACGCCTGCAACGTGGAGGCCCAGCGTTCGGACCCGGATTCGGTGCTCGCGCTGACGCGTGCGCTCATCGCCCTCCGACGTGAGGAGGCCGACCTGCGCACCGGGTCCTACCGGGCGCGCCCCGCGCCCGTGGGGGTTTGGGCCTGGAACAGGGGGGATCGTCATTTCGTCGCCCTCAACATGACCGACGAAGCGGTGCTGGTCGAAGGCGTCGACGCGACGCTGCAGATCGGATCGGTCGGCTCGCGGTCCGGCGAGGTGGTCGAGGGCGCGCTCTCCCTGGCGCCGTGGGAGGGCGTCATCGGCGTCACGCTGCCGCAGTCCTGAGCCATGGCACGCCGCGCCCTCGGTGGCGTGCCGAGCGGTCGGATCCGTCGTCGGGCGAGCGTGGTCTTTCGACTGGTACGACTTCTGGTACGAGTCCGAATTGAACGCACGGGGCTCGTCGTCGCCCGCCCGCCAGCGAAATCGATACACCAAAATCGCGAGCCCTTGGGTGCGACTACATCATCGACGTCTTAGGCCGCGACGAGCTCGCTCGGCTGGTTCGCTTCGCGCTGCGACGGCGTCGCGCGCGAAGAGCGGCCGGGGAGGGCGAAGCGGAAGATCTTGAAGATGACCGAACCGAACTGCCGGGACAGGCGGCCGGTGTTGTACGGGATGCCGTAGCGCTCGCAGATCTCGCGCACCTGCGGTGCGATCTTCTGGTAGCGCCGGGCCGGGATGTCGGGGAACAGGTGGTGCTCAATCTGGTAGCTCAGGTTTCCGGACATGATGTGGAAGAGGCGGTTGCCACTGATGTTGGCGGACCCGAGGATCTGCCGGAAATACCAGTGGCCCTTTGACTCCCCCTCGCACTCCTCTTCGGTGAACTCCAGCGCCCCGTTCGGAAAGTGGCCACAGAAAATGATGATGAAGGACCAGATGTTGCGCACCACGTTGGCCAGCGCGTCGGCCGCCAGCGTGGACAAAAAGAGTGGCCCGGTCAGCGCAGGCCACATGACGTAGTCGCGGAAGGCGAGCTTGCCCGACTTGCGCAGCCCGTTCTTCAGGGAGAGCTTGGCCTCGGCCCAGGGCTTCTTCCCCTTGCGCACGTGTCCGAGGTCCACATCGTGGAACATGATGCCCCAGTCGAAAATGAGGGCCAGCCCGAGTGCGTACAGCGGGTTGCCGAGGTTGGCGGGCGACCAGTCCGACTCACCGCTGATCCGGATGACCCCGTACCCGAGGTCCCTGTCCTTCTCGGTGATGTTGGTAAAGGTGTGATGGAGATAGTTGTGGTAGTGCTGCCAACCCTTGGCCGGACACGACGAGTCCCATTCGAACTGGGTCGAGGAGAGGCCGGGGTCCTTCGTCCAGTCGTACTGGCCGTGCAGGACGTTGTGGCCGATCTCCATGTTGTCGAGGATCTTCGAGAGCGACAGCGCCGCGGCGCCGGCGAGCCAGAACGGGGGGAGGAAGCCGAGGAACAGCGAGGCCCGCCCGCCCACTTCGGCCCATCGCTGTATGCGGATCAACCGGCGGATGTAGGCCACATCGTCCGCTCCGAGCTGGGCCGCGATCTCGGCCCTCAGGTCCTCGAACTCATGGGCGAGCGCCTCGAGCTGTTCGGCGGTGAGGCCATGGGCTTGCGCAACGGTGGTCATCAGGATCCTTTTCGCGCCAAACCCGGCTACAGGTCGATCTCGACGTCGCCCACCGGAACGCTCACGCAGATCCGGATGTTGGCGTCGGGGCCGGTGGTGAGTTTGCCGGTGACGGCATCGCGCACGGTGCCCGCGCACAGCTGGCGGGTACAGGTGTGGCAGATGCCCATGCGACATCCCGAGAGGGGAGCGAGACCGGCCGCCTCAGCCTGGAGGAGCAAGGGCCTGCCGTCACTGGCCACCCCGATCTCGCTGACCCCGAATTGCACGGTGCCGTCCCCCGGACCGGCTGCGCCGAACGGGATCAGGGTGAACGACTCGGTGTGGAGATGATCGCTCCGGCCGCGGCGCGCGAAGAGGTCCCGGGCCGAATCCATGAGAGGCGCCGGACCGCAGACGAAGGCTTCCGCCTCGGCCCACTGTGGCGCGGCGCGATCGAGCTGCTGGAGCGACAGGAAGCCGTCGAGGTCCCCCCGCCCGGGCTCGTCGGTGAAGATCCGGACCAGACGCACGCCCGGCGCCGTGCGTGCCAGCTCCACCAACTCGTCGCGGTAGAGCATGTCGTCGTGGGTCAGGGCGTAGTGCACGAAGGTAAGCGGGTTTTCCCACCCGAGCGCGCACCGTGTCCGGAGCATCGACATCACCGGCGTGATGCCGCTCCCGCCGCTGATGAGCAGCAGGTGGCCGGGTTCGGTTTCGGGCAGCGTGAACGTCCCCTGCGCCGAGGTGAGGCCGACCGTCTGCCCTTTCTCGGCGAAACGACGGAGCTGCTGACTGACACGCCCCTGCGGGTGGGCCGTGACGGAGAGTTCGATCAGGCCGTCCCCCGCCGTGGCGCAGTTGGCCATGGAGTAGCAGCGGGTGTGGCGCACCCCGTCGATCTCGACGGAGAGCTGGGTGTGCTGGCCGGCGCAAAAACCCGTCCAGTTCCCGTTCGGGCGCAGCGTCAGCGTCACGCTGCGGGGCGTGGTGCGTGCGACCGCCGTCACCTTGGCGCGTACCTCGGTGGATGACCACGAGGGCCGCACCAGCTCGACGTAGCGGTCGACCCCGTAGGGGGTGGCCACGGCGTCGGCCACACGCAGGGCCTGGCGCAGGACCCGACTGGCGAGCGGGCGGGACGGAACAACGCCCACTGGCATAGGAGAACCGTAGCCTACGCGGGAGTCCCTGGTCAGGCGGGCCCTTTCGCCTCTGGCGCCCGGCGGTACCCGCCCGGCGCCGGGTTGGCGGGTTGCCCATGGAGCACCCTGGGGGCAAGGAGGGCTGATCAGCCGGGGTGTCCCGGCGCACGAGGGTCCCGCGCGGCACAATCAGGGATGCCCGGCAATCGATGGATGTCGGGTGACGCGCCCCGGGGGGAGGCGTACGACCGCCGGTTCGAGGAGCTGGCCGCCCAGGGCGTGGACATGCACGGGGAGGCGGACCTCATCGACTCCTACCACCCGGCCTCGGTCCTCGACGCCGGGTGCGGCACCGGGCGGGTGGCGATCGAACTGAGTCGCCGTGGCCGTGCGGTGACCGGCATCGACCTGGACCCCCGCATGCTCGAGGTGGCCCGCCGCAAGGCCCCCGGCATCGCTTGGGTGCAAGGGGACCTGGCGGATCCCGCTCTCACACTCGACCGGCAGTTCGAGGTCGTGGCGATGGCGGGGAACGTCCTCATCTTCGTGGCTCCCGGCACCGAGGGGTCGGTGCTCTCCAACATGGCCCGACAGCTCGCGCCGGGCGGCCGCCTCATCGCCGGGTACTCGCTACGCCCCGATGGCCTTTCGGTGGCGCGCCACGACGAGCTGGCCGAACGAGCCGGCCTCACCCTGGAGAGCCGTTGGTCGACCTGGGATCGCCAGCCGTTCGCGCCCGACAGCACCTATGCCGTGTCCGTGCACCGGCTCGGCTAGCTGGCGACCGGCGACCCGGTCAGCGACAGGTGGTCGGAGCCGGTGAGCTCGGCGAGTTGTCGGGCTGCCGCGGCCCGAACCCTGGCGATGCTCGCCCGGCGCACGTGCGCGTACCCGTGGACGTCGTTGGCCAGGTCGACCACCGCACGGACTGCGTCGGCGGTGGCGGGCGTGAGGTGCCCCAGGGCGATCGCAACCCAGGACAGGTACTCGTCGTGGAACCTCCGCTCGCCGCGCCGTTCGGCCGACCACCCGAACGGGTCCAATGGCGTGCCACGGAGGCGCCGACCGGCGCGCAGGAGGCGGAACGCCGGTCGTGCCGTGCGGACCAGCGTGATCTTGCGCTGGAGGCCCAGACTGGCGAGCAGAGGCGGCTTGAGCATGTAGACGCGGCGGGCCCCCGGGAAGGCGCGCGCGAAGGCCTGCTGCTCCCCCTCGAGGAGGTGGAGGCGGGCCACCTCGTACTCGTCTTTGACCGCCGTCAGGGCGTAGAGCCCGCGGGCGAACGACCCGGTCACCGAGAGCTGCGGATCGCCGGTCGCCGACCGCTCCGTGCCGGCCACGTCGGCCACCCGTCTCAGGTAGGTACGGGCCACGCCGGTGCTCTGGAAATCGATGAGCTCCGCCACCCGCGACCGGACCAGCTGGCGCAGCGCCGCGGGCCAATCGGGGTCGGGCTCGAGGTCGGCCGGCACCTCGGTCGCCGGTCGTCCGAGGGGGTGGTCCACCGTGGGAGAGAGCGCCTCGGCGAGGGACTCGGGCAATGCCACGGCGGCGCGCCCCCAATCGAGGGCCGCCAGGCTGGCGGGCACATCGACACCGTTGAGGCGGATCGCCTCGGCCAACGCCTCGGCACCGAAGGGCAGCAGACCGGCCTGGAAGGCGGCGCCGACCAGGACCAGGTTGGCGGCCAGGTGATCGCCGGTCAACCTCTCGGCGATGGATTGGGCGTCGAGGCACACCATCTCGTCGGCACGGGTGGCCCGGGCGATGCGGGCTCGCAGCCCCGCCGACAGGGGATAGGACGCGCCCTGGTGCCGCAGCATCGTGGCTGTCGGCACCTCGGCCACGTTCACCACCGCCACGGTGCGCGCCGCCGACGCCACCGCGAGGGCATCGTCGCCGGCCGACCCGAGGAGATCGAAGCCGAGGAGCAGGTCGGCTCCTCCCGGGCTGGCGTGGACGTCGCCGACGATCGGCGACGACGAGATGCGTACGTCGGAGGTGACGGGGCCGCCCTTTTGCGCCAGCCCCGTCTGGTCGATCCCGGCGGCGTGCAGCCCTTCGAGGTGCGCGGCCATCTGAATGACTCGCGACGCGGTGACAACGCCCGTCCCCCCGATCCCGGGCATCCGGATGACCGTGCTGCCCGACCACACTCGTTGAGGCGGGTCGGGTAGCGACCCGGGTGGCGCCGTATACGAGGGGGACGCCGCGGCGGGTGGGTGAAGGTGGCGGGCGATGACGAAAGACGGGCACTCCCCCTTGACACAGGTCATGTCGAGGTTGCAGCTGCCCTGATGGACCGACATCTTCGTACCGAACTCGGTGTCGATGTGGACCAGCGACATGCAGGTGGCCTGTTCGGCGCAGTCGCCGCAGCCCTCGCACACCCGGCTGTTGATCCACACCGACTCGGTGAGCGCGGGGCGCTGGCCCCGGTTGCGCAGCCGCCGTTCCTCGGCGGCGCAGGGGTCATGGTGGATCAGTGCGGTCACCCCCGCCGTGCGAGCCAGCTCGTGCTGTGCCTTCGTCGTGTCGTCCCGGTGCATGACCGTCGCGATGGGATGGATGTCGGCGTGGGCGAGCTCGTCGGGATCGGGCGTCGTGATGATCACCTTGGCCACGCCCTCCATGGCCAGCCAGTGCGTGAGCTCGGGGACGCCCACTTTCCCGATGGGGGTCTGTCCTCCCGTCATGGCGACGGCGTCGTTGTAGAGGATCTTGTAGGTCATGGTGACTCCGGCTGCGACTGCTGCTCGGACGGCCAGAGAGCCGGAGTGGAAGAAGGTGCCGTCGCCTATGTTCTGCGCGTAGTGCGTGTCGTCGGTGAACGGCGCCATGCCGATCCACTGGGCACCCTCGCCGCCCATCTGCGTCATGCCCACCTTGTGGCCCCGTCCCTCGTCGTCGAGGGCCGCCATGATGTGGCAGCCGATGCCGAGGCCGACCAGCTGGTCGTCGTCCGCGCGCGTCGAAATGTTGTGGGGGCAACCGGAACAGAAGTACGGGGTGCGTGGAGCCGGCGCGTCCCCCGCCAGGTCGATGCGCATCCGGGGGGCGGCACCGCGGCGGTCGAGCGCGGCGCGGACATGGGGTGGGAGCGCTTCGTCACGCCACAGGCGGGCCAGCGCCCTCACCACAAGGTCGCTCGTCACCGCTCCGTGCCGCGGGATCAGGGACCGGCCCTCCCCGTCCTCCTTCCCGTAAATGCGCGGTTGGGAGGGTTGGCGGTAGAGGGCAGCCTTGAGCTGCTCCTCCACCACGGGTGCCTTGTCCTCGACGACCAGGACCTCATGGGCCCGGTGGACCATGGCCCGCAAGGCGAACGGGCTGAGCGGCCAGGGCAGGTCGATCTTCACCAGGCGCAGGCCGAGGTCGTCCTGGTCGTGCGCGCTGAGTCCGAGGTCGCTGAGGGCGCGTTGCGTGGCGGCGTACGACATGCCCGAGGCCAGAATGGCCCAGCGGGGGCGGACAGGCTCGCTCGTGATGCGGTTGAGCCCGGCCAGTTCGGTGTACTCGTGGACCCGGGGGATGCGCACGTCGACGAAGTTCTGCTCCGCCTCCAGGGCGCCCGGTCCGACCAGGGCGCGCGGATGCCAGACACGGGTCTGGTCGGGCGGCGGAATGCCCAGCGCCCCGAGGGCCGGGATGGCGACGGTGGCACTGGCGTCGGCGATGTCGGCCACTATTTTGAGGGCACCCCATAGACCGGCGTAGCGCGAGAGCGCCACGGCGTGGAGCCCCAGGGGGATGATGTCGCCGACAGAGGATGGAGCGAGAACCGGCACACCCAGCGCCCGCGCCATCTGCTCGCACGAACTGGGCAGGGTGGAGGACTTCGAGAGCGGGTCGTCGCCCACCAACGCAACGGCCCCGCCGAGGGGCGCCGTACCCGAG
>Ga0182030_10006866_pt1 | contig 23882 bp, 19 predicted proteins | sample 812S3MmetaG_FD_121299 | JGI IMG/M metagenome (GOLD analysis project Ga0182030, IMG submission 121299) | Permafrost microbial communities from Stordalen Mire, Sweden - 812S3M metaG (Illumina Assembly) | ecosystem: Environmental > Terrestrial > Soil > Wetlands > Permafrost | place: Sweden...
GGACCGAACACCTGCACCGAGACCCTGCAGTGCGATAGCGGCTCGTGGATCGCCCGGGACAGTGATCCCTCGAGCTGCGACACGAGCGTGGAGCCCAGCGGAGCGTGCATCACCGACAGCGGCTCGGTCGCCCCGCAGAACACGTGCACCTCCACGCTCCAGTGCGATGACGGCGTCTGGGTCGATCGGTTCGACGACCCGACGGCCTGCCTCTGATCGCTACCCCCCTTCCAGGGTAGCGCTTGCGCGCGCGGGGACGTCGGTGCTTGAGTTCGGGGGCGATGGATAGCCGATCGGCGCGTCATGGATGACGGCGGGCGCAAGCCGCATCTCCGCACGCTCGATCGATCCGAGGACTCCGCCGAGACGGCGGCCCAGTGGCCCGTGCGGATCGGCGACGTCGTCGACGACAAGTACCGCATCGAGCGACAGCTCGGGAGCGGGGGGATGGGGATCGTGGTGGCGGCGCGCCACCTGAAGCTCGGCGAGCTGGTCGCGCTCAAGTTCCTCCGCCTGGAGCACGCGGGCGACAGTCACCTCGGAGAGCGGCTGAAGCGCGAGGCGCAAGCGACCTTCCGCCTGCGAAGCGAGCACTCGGTGCGCGCGATGGATGTCGGGCAGCTTCCCTCGGGCTCGGTCTACATCGTCATGGAGCTGCTGGAGGGGGAGGACCTCCGTTCGATCCTGAGCGCCCGTGGCACGCTGCCGGAGAAGGACGCCGTGTCCTACGCGCTGCAGGTCTGCGACGCCCTCGAGGATGCCCATGCGCTGGGGATCATTCACCGCGATCTGAAGCCGCAGAACCTCTTCCTGGCCAGGCAACCTCGGGGGACGAGCATTCTCAAGGTGCTCGACTTCGGTGTGTCGAAGCTCGACCCGGCGCGCTTCGACGCAGCGCCCATGACCGATCCCGAAGGGGCCGTGGGGACACCGCGCTACATGGCTCCCGAGCAGTGGGGCAGCGGCACGCAGGTGGACGCACGCACGGACGTCTGGGCCCTCGGCATGATCCTCTACGAGATGTTGACCGGCTCGGTCCCCAACGGGCGTCGCAGCGCCGCCGAGCGGCAAGCGCTTCTGATGGCGGGTGCGATCCAGTCGCTGCGGGCGCTCCGACCGGAGGTGACCCCCGGGATCGAGCACGTCGTCTTGCGGTGTCTGCGCGCCGACCCCGACAGGCGCTGGCGGTCGGCGCGGCGCCTCGCGGTCGCGCTGCGCGAGGCGCGCCCCGACGTGGAGCTCGCACCCGCGGGCCTTCCGGTGACCCGGTCGGACGTGACCGCCTTCGATCCCCAGGCGCATCGGTCGGAGGCACTGGCGCAGGCCTTCGGTGGCCGCAGTGCGCGGCCGTCCTCGGCAAGGCCGGGGGCGCCGTCGCAGGTGGTCACCAGGCGCGCAGCCTCCCCGTCCATGCCGGGATACGGACGGCTGCCGGATCCGCCGGCCGCCGACCCGGACGAGGCGACCGAGGTGAGCGTACCGAGGTTCACGGCCAGCGATCACCCTCCCACGACGTCGAGGCTCGTCGGCACGCTGCGTTCGTTCGAGGCCGTCCCCGAGCCTGTCGCCCCCGTGCTCCCCAGTGCGCCGCCGCCTCCCGCACCCGCGGACCCGCGGCCGCTGATCTCGGCATCATCTTATCCACCCCACCTCGTGACCACGCCGTCGGTCCCTCCGCTCTCGCACGCCTCGCAGACTACCCCGCGCCCGCGCCTGTCCGCTGGCCTCGTCGGTTTGCTCGCCGTGGCCGTCGTGGGGACGGTGGCCGTGGCCGTCGCCGTGGCTGTCGCCGTCTGGCGCAGCCTGGCGGCTCGCTGAGGTGCCTCACTGAGCGGGGGCGGGAGCGTTGCACGTCCCGTAGCCGTTCAGCGTGCCGATGCACTGCACCCCCTGCGCGGCGTTGCAGCACTCCTGGCTCTGCCCCGCGGCACACCGTTGCCCGTCCTGCACGCAACCGGTGGACGGCGTTCCGCAGACGAGGGGCGACATCGGACCGCCCCCTGGCAGACAACCCCCGCTGCAGCAGTCGTTGTCGGTCTGGCAGCCCGCGCCCATCCCCTGGCACGGGGCGAGCGCCCAGTAAGCGCGCTGCGATTGCTGGGGCGCGACGATCGCCTGGTTGACGAGCGTGAACGCCGGGTGGCTCACGTCGGTGCCGGGCGTGGCCCCGGGAGAGATGGCGGTGACCCAGAGCTTCTTCGGAGTCGCGAGCGTCGGGTAGGCGTCCGTCCGGAAGCTCGCGAACACGACCCAGTAGTACCCGCCCACCTGCACGGGCAGAGGCTTGGGCTCGTAGTTCTGCGTCGCGAAGCTCGCCTGGGATCCCGTGTTCGCGTTGGTCAGGGCGACGCGAACGTACCCACCGCCGCCCGTGGGCTGCAGCATCGCGAGCGCGCCGTCGACGTAGACCACCTCGTTGACGTAGTCGGGCAGCATGTTGCTGTAGCCGTCGCCGGCCTGGGCCGTGGAGTGCGTCTCCTCGAAGACGATGCTCTTCGAGTCGGGCAGGAACGTCGGCACCTTCGTGAACGCCTGCGCGCCGTTCCCGGCGTCGGGCCCCGTCGAGTCGTAAATGGTCTGCGGGTTCGACAGGGTGACGGAGCCGAAGCCGCCGGTCCCGCCGTCGCCGAGAGTCGTCGCGATGTCGAGGATGCCGATGGATTGGCTCGGTGTCCCGGAAGCGGCCACCGAGTTGACGTAGACGAGGTGGTTGCCGTCGACCGAATACTCCGGCACGAACATGTCGAGGTTGCCGTTCACGGTCATCGTCGTCGACAGCGGCTCGAGGCCTGCGTCGCCGAGGAGCGGCGCGCCGGGGACAGCCCACGCGAGGAGCGTCTCGCCTCCCCAGAACTGGTTCATCGCACGCAAGATCACCTTGCCGTCCGGGCTGACCGTCCCCCAGCCGAGCCCTCGCGAGTCGACGCCCCCCGCGATGTCGTACGGCAGGTTGGCCGGGGACGTCGCCAGCTGCGTGTAGCCGCCGTCCGTCTCGATCCGGAAGACGCCCGTGAGGGGACCGTACACGTCCTCATCGGTGCCCATCGTGATCGTGTTCCCCGACGCCGCCACGCCGTGGCAGATGACGCAGCCCGGCTGCAGGTGCGACGGCGGCTGCGTCAGCCCGGGCTTGACGGCCCAGAGACCGAAGTCCGACCCACCGTCGGGCAGCGTGTCCCCGCTGTAGCTCTCGTAGTAGATGATGCCCGTCAGCCGGCCCGGGGCGATGATGAGGTGCGCTTGCGCCGGCCCGTACGCGACGCCGCTCGCGGCCTTGACGATCGAGAGGACCACGACGGCGTTCTGGCTGGGCGGCGTCGGCTGCGCGCTCGCGAGCGCCCCGTCCCACATGGCCTGAGGGATCGCGGCCTGGAGCTGCGCTGGGTTGCCCAGGTGCCCGTAGCCGTCCCAGTGGAAGCCCGTGGTGTCGAGGCTGATCTTGAAGTCGACGGGGGCGACGGATCCCGCCGAGAACTGGGCCACGGGGGCGAGGAGGCCGAGAGGAAAGACGGTCAGATCGTACGGATAGATGATCGTCGTCGGCGTGCCCGCGTCGCCGCCGGTCGGTTGCCCCTGGAGGGCCGTCATGTTGCCGCTCGAGATGCCGGACGAGCTTTGCGGGATGATGGTCCCGTCGGGGAGAGTCACCGTGCCGAGCTGCGCGCTGAGGTTCACGGTGACCGTGACCGTCGTCTTCGCCGTGGTGCCCCCGTAGGTGGCGATCACCGTGGCCGTCCCCGCAATCGTGCCTTGAGGCGTGAAGGTGCCCGCGGCCGTGATCGCGCCGACGGTGTAATCGGCGAGGGTCCAGGTCGACGTCACGGTCTTGGTCGCCCCGTTCAGCGTCAGCGTGGTCGTGAAGGCTTGCGGGGGAACGACGCCGTTGGTGACGGTGAGCGTCGGGTTCTGGGGGCTGATCGCGAGCGTGCCTTGACCGAGCCCTCCATCGCCGAAGGACGGCCCGTCTCCGAAGGAACCCGCGTCCCCGAAGGGCGCGTCCGACGAGCCCGTATCGGACATCGACGCGTCGGGCTGGAACACGCTGCTGCTGGCGTTGCTGCCGCACGCCGCGCCCGCGAGAGCCGCCACCGTCAGCGTCAAGACGAGGAGCCGTTGTCCGAAGGTGCCCATCCCATGAGAATACTGGATCGCGGGTCGATCGCTGCCGGTCCTTGGTGGACGAGCTACTCGAGCTGGAGAGAAGACCCCCGCGTGGAGTGACGAGGATCTTGGCCTCCTGACGTCGGTCCCACGGGCGCCTCGCGCCACCTCGCGGTTCCCGGCACGCGAATTCCCACGGCGTGGTTCGCGAACGCGGACGATGGGTGGGCACTTGTAGATCCAGGACGGTACGAGGGACGAAGGCCCTCATGCCTTCGGAAAAATCCTTTGCTAACCGTCATTTGCGCCAGGAGCGCTCGCGGGCGACGACGCTCCGCGTACGTCGACATGCGCCCTTCCAGGGCGAGGCACGCAGGTTGCGATGGGGTGCGCACCATGAACACCGCGCCCTTCCGTCTCGCTCCGATCGTCTCCCTTCTGCTCGCCGCCGCCGCTTGCTCGTCGGGCCCAGGCGCCGAAGCCACCGGCTCCAATGCCGCGGCCATCACGGGGTCGACGATCGTGTCGCGAGGCGAGGAGTGGGTGAACGCCAAGCTTCACTACTGCCAGGCGGCCCAGGGTGACGTGGACGGCGACTCGTCGTGCTGGGCCTGGGAGGGCTCCAGCCACCGCTGCGACCGGACGAGCAACTCGGCGTGGAATGCCTACCGATCCGACTGCTCCGGCTTCGTGACGTGGGCGTGGGGGCTCCCGGCCGTGGGCGACGGCGGTTACGTGACGTCCGAGTTCGCGCCGTACGCCACCTCGTTCTCGCACACGATCAGCGGCAGCGACTTGCAGCCGGGGGACGCCCTCAACAAGACGCCCGACGAGCACATCATCCTCTTCAAGCAGTGGGTGAGCGCCGGCCATTCGGCCGTCTTCATGGAGGAGCCGGGGTGCTCGTCGTCGGTGCCGTACGCGCACGAGTTCACGTCGAACGTGTCGATCAGCGGCTCCGAGGTGTACGTCGATTACGAGGGCGCGACGTTCTACGCGATTCGCTACAACGGCACGAGCGCGGGCGGAAGCAGCAGCAGTAGCAGCAGCGGCGGGGGTAGCAGCAGCAGCGGCGGCAGCAGCAGCAGCAGCAGCGGGGGTGGCAGTGCCGCGCCGGACGCGTGCAGCAAGGGTGCAGGCTTCTGTACGGAGACCCTGCAGTGCGACGGCGGCCACTGGATCATCCGGCAGGATGACGCGGCGGCGTGCACGACCATCGACAACGTCCAGGAGCCCTGCAGCGAGGGTGGCGGATACTGCACCGAGACGCTGCAATGCGAGAGTGGCCACTGGGTGCCGCGAACGGGCGACTCGGCGGCGTGCACGTCGGGCCCTGGAGCCGGCTGAGGCCAAGCTCACTCGGTCTACTCCGAAAGCCACGGGGCGCGCGGGCGTGCGGTACCCTCCGGGGATGGCGGCACGCTGCGCTGGAGTCGTGCTGCTCGGGTGCCTCGTGGCGGGCGCGGCGCTCGGGTGCTCGCGCCATTCTCCGTCGCAGGAGTCCACTCCGCCGCCGAACGGGCCGGCACTCCCGGTCGCGCCGGTCGGTCATCAGGGGCGCTGGCTCACCGACGCCGAAGGACGCGTGTTGCTCCTCCATGGCGTCAACATGGTCAACAAGACCGCCCCCTACTACCCGGCGGCGGCAGGCTTCTCCGACGCGGATGCCACCTGGCTCGCCGACAATGGCTTCCTGATCGTGCGAGTCGGCATCCTCGCGACGGGGCTGATGCCGACACCGGGGGTCGTCGACGCGGGTTACGTCCAGCAGATCGCCACGACGGTGCAGGACCTCGCGAGCCACGGGATCTTCTCGCTGATCGATCTGCACCAGGACGGCTGGGGCCCCGTCGTGGGGTCGGATGGCTTCCCCGCGTGGATGACGCTGACCGGCGACGCGGGCAACGACACGGACGCGGGATTTCCTTACTACTACGAAGACAATCCCGCGCTTCAGCAGGCGTTCCAGAGCTTCTGGGACGACGCGAGAGGTCCCGACGACGCCGGGTTGCAAGACGACTACGCCACGATGTTCGCGGCGGTGGCCACGCAGCTCGCCGGACAGCCGTACGTCCTCGGCTACGATCTCCTGAACGAGCCCTGGCCCGGCACGACGTGGAGCGCTTGCCTCAACGACGCGAACGGTTGTCCCGCGCTCGACAGCAGCGAGCTCGCCCCGGCGTACGCGAAGGCCGTCGCCGCGATCCGAGGTGCAGGCGACCAGCACCTCGTGTTCGGCGAGCCGTTCGTCCTCTTCAACTACGGCACTTCGACGACGAGCATCCCGGTACCCGGCGGAGATCCGAACGCCGGGATGAGCTTCCACGTCTACCCGCTGTCGCCGAACCAGGCGCCGGCCGTCATCGGCAACGCTGTCTCGTGGTCTTCGGCCACGGGCGGTGCGCTGCTCAACACGGAGTGGGGCGCGACGGTGAGCCCTCTGACCCTCACGCCCGAATCGGTCGCCCTCGACGAAGCGTTCGTGCCCTGGATCTTCTGGTCGTTCTGCTGCGAGCTCGTCCCGTCGCTCCAGCAGGCGCCGGGTGGGAGCAACCTCGTGTCCTCGACGGCGAGCGTCCTCGTGCAGCCGTATCCGCTGGCGGTCGCGGGGATCCCGCAGCAGCTCACCGTCGACCCGTCCGCGGAGACCCTGTCGTTCACCTGGTCGACGGCCCCGGCGGCAGGAGGCACCTTCCCTGCGGGCACGGTGACGACGATCGTCGCGCCCGCGCTCGCATACCCCGGCGGCTACGGCGCCACGGTGACGGGCGGGTGGATCACCTCGGCGCCCTGCGCGCCGCTGCTCACGGTCGCCGCCATGCCGGGGGCCGCGACGGTGACGATCGACGTCCAGCCGGGCGGGAGCTGCCCGTAGGTCCCTCAGCGAAAGAACCCGAGGTGGACGACGAGGAGCCCGAGCAGGAACGAGGCGAGGTTGGCGCATCCGCTGACGAGGATCGCGCGACCGAGACGAGCACGCGGGAAGAACAGCGCGTAGACGAAGACCTCGAACCCGAACGCCCACACCTCGGCGACGACGATGACCCACGTCCACGACCATCCGAGGTGAGGAAAGAAGAACCAGACCAGAGGATGCGTCGCGAGGTTCGCGATGAGGACGGCCCCCATCCGCCTCGCGAGCGAAGGCTCGACGCTGCGAAGGAGCGGGACGGCGATGAGCTCCTCGGTCACGATCGTCAGCGCGAAGCCACGCAGCCAGAGGGTGGCGAGCATCACGCTCCCGATTTCGCCGCGTTCCGGCGAACGAACAGAAAGGCGAGCATGGCCAGCTCCAGCCAGCCGTGGAAGCGGGCCAGGGTCAAGTACGCGGTCAGGGCCTCGTGCACCCGGTACACGCTGAGGAGAACGAACCCGAGCGCGACCACTGTCACGAGAGCCACACCCACGGCGCCGAAGTCGGCCAGGAGGCCGCGCACGGTCATCCGGAAGGTGAGCGTCCCCTCGGTGCGAAGATCGTCCTGCGGGATCCAGCCGAGCCACGTGGCGTAGTGAACGCCCTGCAGGAAGACGAAGAGCACGGCGACTCGCGAAGCCGTCTCGATCGATGCGCCGGGCGCGAGCCCCGCACCGAGCGACGACAGGTGAGTCCCGAACGCGGGAGCCGCCGACAGCGGGATCGCGCCCGAGAGGATGACCGCAGCGAGGAGCGTGAGGACGAGGACCGGCACGGCCGCCCAGGTCAGTCGGCGCCGATAGAGGAAGAGCCACACCGCCACCGCGACGAGGTTGTGCCCGTGAGCCATGACGAGGCTCGCGGCGCGCACGTGGGTCAGGGCCAGCCACGCCAGCGGCGCGACGGCGAGGGCGACCAACGCCGCCCGGAGCAGGGCGCGACGACCTCGCGCGGCAAACCCGAGCGCCGTCAGGAACCACGCGGCACCGATGCTCAGCTCGCCCGCGTCCACGGGAATACGGATCACGTGGGCGACGGAGAGCGCTCGGAGGGCGACGATCGCGACCGCGGCGAGGACCGAGACGGCGATCAGCCCCCGCGGGATCCGCTGCCGCAAGACGAGGTAACGGGTATCGGCGGCGAGATGAGCGACGCCGAGGACGGCGGGCCCGACGAAGAACATCACGACGGGCGCTGCGACGGCGAGCGTGAAGAGCACACCGATCTGCAGCGTGGCGAAGACCGCCACGCGCGAGTCTCGCCGTCCGAGGACGCGCGTGAGGACCGCGCTCCGCGTGGCCAGACGCAGCGTCTTGCGACGTACGACGTCCAGCGGGTAGGCGGCGAGCTCGAAGGTGGACATCGGTCAGACCACGCGACGACGACGCTGGAGGGCCCCCACGGCGACCGCCGCCCCCAGCATCAGTCCGAGACCGCCGCCCGCGGGCAAGCCGGGCGAGACCGAGCAGCCCCCACTCGACGACTTCGAAGACGAGCCTTGCGTCGAAGAGCCGCCTTCCGGCATCTGGCAGAGGACGCACGGTTCTTCGGTCTCGGCGTCGGGGTCGCCGGCATCCAGGGCGGTGGGGCCTCGATGGAGACACGTGGTCTCGACGCAGACGCCCGGCTCGTCGTTGCTGGGACCCGCGTTGTCGCAAGACGCACCGGCAGAGCCTTCGCAACCGTCCGGCGGGAGTACGTCCGCGCGCGACGGTTGCGCATACGAGAGGACGGCAGCCAGCGCGGCGGCCGAGAATGCGGGAGGGGAGAGGACTCGACGGATCGACATGGTTGGGCCTCTTTCAAGGGGACCGGAGCGCGGCTGCGCCGGCCGCGAGATGGCTGAGCAACAAACGCGCCCACGAGAGCAGCCCCCCTTGGTTGCCACGGATCGAGAGAAGTGGGTCGGCCTGTGTCAGCGGCGAGGCACGTGGACCACGTCCCCATCCGGGTGACAGTGGCGAGAGGCTACTGCGGCGGCGTCGTCGGCGCGCAGGTCGATACGCCGGCCCCGACGATCTCGAACGGCTCGGTCTCGCGCTTGGTGGTCGTGTGGACGGAGGGTTGGTACTGGAAGACGTCGGTCGTCCCGCCGGGACCGACGAAGAGCCAGAAGTCACCGCCCCAGAACGCGAAGGCGAGGCTCGAGCTCGACGGCGCGTAGTTGATCCCGGTCTGCGGAGCGACGCTGATGATGTGGGCTGTCGTCTTGTCGATCTCGGCGACCGTGTACGGCGAGCCCTCGAAGGCGCCGAAGAGACGCCCGTCGCCCGTGCCGGTGAGCTCGGCCTCGTCGCCCTGGAGCTGGTCGTACTGACCGACAGGCGTGAGCGTCAGCGACGACGTGTCGATGCTGGCAAGACCGCGGTTCGAGGAGGGCGTCTCGAGCTCGTCGTCGGTGACGAAGAGCGTGTCGGTCGTGGCTCCCGCTCCGTTGGCCGAGAAGCCCATGCCGAACGTCTGAAAACCGTGCTGGCCGGCCTGGTACGCGGTCTTGGTGCAGGTCTTGGCGTTGATGTCGTACTTCACGATGGTGCCGTCCTGCGCGAGCACCCAGGCCACGGCGTTGCGGTCGACTGCCATCGAGAAGAAGTCGGAGCTCGCGCAGGTCACCTGGCCTACCTGGGTGAAGGCGAGCGTCGGCGGGTTGAACTGGTAGAGCGTCCCGTTGACGTCGACGACGTAGACGAACTCCGCGGCCTGCGAGCAGCCGGCCCCGCCCCCGCTGCTCGATCCGCCTCCGTCCCCCAGCACGTTGCCGCCGCTGCCGGAGCCGCTCCCGCCGCTGCTGCTCGCGCCCCCGTCGTCGTCGTTCGCGCCGCCGGAGTAGCCCTGCTCGTCGTGGCCCGAGCCAGCGCATCCCACGGCCAGAGCGAGCCCGGTCCCGACCGTCCACCCCCACACGTCACGACCGCGCATCGAACACCCCCATGAACATGGCAGGTGGGCATCCTAGGCCCGCCGTCGCGGCAGGATGTCTCCAGCGCATTTCCAACCAGTGTAGGCTCGCTAGCCAACCAACGGAGAGACCACCATGGGCGACGCAGACAACCTGTTCGGCGATGAGCACGTTCGCCGCTACCGCGAGACCGGTGGCAAGGTGGGTCACCTCTGGCGCGAGGGCTCCACGATCCTCCTCTTGACGACGACGGGCCGCACGACCGGTGAGAAGCGGACAGCGCCGCTCATCTACGCTGAGGACGGACCCCGCTACGTGATCATCGCCTCGAAGGGCGGCGCCCCCGACAATCCCGGCTGGTACAAGAACCTCGAGAAGACCCCGGAGGTCGAGCTCCAGGTGAAGGACGAGGTCTTCCGGGCCCGTGCGCGCACCGCCCACGGGGAGGAGCGCGCGCGCCTGTGGCTCGCGGCGAACAAGGTCTGGCCGTCGTACGACGAGTACGCGAAGAAGACCGAGCGCGAGATCCCGGTCGTCGTCCTGGAGCGCATCGGCTCGTAGGGCGCCGCGTCTGGCTCAGGGCAGGCGCACGACTCCGACGAACGACGCCGCGGCCACGCTCACGACAGCGCCCGTGGGCGTCAGCGTGCCATGGGCTGCGTCGAACGCGAAGGCAGCGACGTTGCCGGTCCCCTGGTTGGCGGCGTACACGAGCGTTCCCGTCGGAGCGATCGTGAAGTCGCGCGGCGTCGTCCCGCCCGACTTGGTCGAGCCGGCCGCCGTCATCTTTCCGGTCGCCGGATCGATCGCGTAGACGACCAGGCTGTCGTCGCCCCGGTTCGAGGCCAGCACCCACGCGCCGGATGGATGCACCCACACTTCGGCTGCGGTGTTCGTCCCGGTGAAGCCCGATTGAATCGTCGACACGGTCTGGATCTCGGCCAGCGTCCCGGCGGTCGTGTCGAGCGCGTAGGCGGTCAGCGTGCTGTTCGTCTCGTTGATCAGGTACGCGAGCTTGCCGTTCGGGTGAAACGCCAGGTGCCGGGGACCGGCCCCCGTCGCCGTCATCACGTGGGGAACGGCGTTGGGGGTGAGCGCACCCGTCGTGGCGTCGAACAGGAACTGCGCGACGTACCCGGAGCCGAGGCACGGCACGAACGCGAACTTGTTCGAGAGGTCCGTGATGATCATGTGCGCGTTGACCCCGACGCTCAGCGTGCTCTTCGCGTCGCCGAGCCCGCCCCCCGGTTGAACGGGCAAGACGGACACGGTGCCATCGCCGTAGTTGGCGACCAGGACGAAGGCCTCGCTCCGATCGAGGGTCACGAAGGGAGGGCCGTTGCCGCCCGACGACACCGCGCCGAGGAAGGTGAGCGCGCCAGTCGTAGCGTCGATGGTGTAAGCGCCGACGCGGCCCGTGGTGTTCTCGTCGACCGTGTAGAGATGCGCAGCGGCACGGTCGACTGCGAGGAACGACGGGCTCGTCCCGAACGCCGTGACGCTCGAGGTCGCGGAGAGCATCCCCGACGCAGGGTCCACCGAGAAGACGTCGATGTTCGGGCCGTAGCCACTCGCGTAGGCCACGAGCGGGCCGAGAGGGGCCGTCGCGTCACCGCCGTCGGTTGCGGGGGGAGGAGCCGTTCCGTCGGACATCATCGTTCCCGAGTCTCCCGCCGCGTCCGTGCCCGCACTCGCGTCGTGCATGGGCGACGCCTGCCCGTCGCCCGCCGCAGCGTCCCCGCGAAGATCATCGGCTGCCGACCCCTGGCCGCCACATCCTGCGGCGACGAGAGCCAGGACGAGCGAGAGGCGACGCGCGGGCACCGACGTAGACTGAACCCTCCCCATCGAAAGCGCACGCCGATCGCCGCTGGCGCATGGCGGCACATGTGTTGCGCTCGCAACGCCGCGATCTTCGCGCACGACACCTCGGCGCGCTCGTTGCACGCGCGGCGGCATGAGAAACCGAGCCTGCCCCCTCGCGATACTTCTCCTGGCAGCGTGCGGTGGTTCGACCGCAGAGATCCCTGCCGCTCCTTCGACGGCGTGTGGCGCCACGCCGGGGCAGGCCGTGATCCTGGCGACGGTGTCCGGGAACATCGACGCCCTGGTGAGCGATGGCGTGAGCCTTTACTGGCTGGACGGAAGCGCCGGGACCCTCAGCGTGGTGCCCGTGGCGGGCGGTGCGACCCAGGTGCTGGCGACGTTCGCGCCGCTCTGGACCGGTCCGTGCGGGGGTCTGGCGGGCACGTCCACGCTGGATTGCCGTACGTTCTCCCTGGCCGTCGACGCTGCGAACGTCTACGCCGCGGGCCCTCTCGGCATCGTCTCCGTCCCCAAGACGGGAGGTGCTCCGCGGTCGCTGGTGACGCTCGACGGCAAGAGCGAATACGTGCTGGGCCCCTTGCTGGCGGGCGGAGGTGCGCTCTTCTGGCCCCAGATGGAGGTCATGACGGACCCCGATGAAAACGAGCTCGCCGCGCACATCGCCAAGCTCGACCTCTCCAGCGGGACGCCCGAGACCTTCCTCGACGCCAGTCAGCAGATCGCGACGGCGTCGATCCTGGCCGCGGACGCGACCAACCTCTACTGGCTCGGGTCCGGGGACGTCCCGGGGACCGGCGGGATCCGCGCGACACCCCTGGCCGGCGGGCTGACGACGACGGTCGTCTCTTCCGCCTCGCTGGCCGTGGCGGGCATGGCGGTCGTCGGCGATCAGCTCACCTGGGTCAACCAGGAAGAGCTCGGCGGATGCGTGTGCCCCGGTCCCCATCCGCAACAGCCCGAGATGGTGGAGACCGCGCCCCTCGCGGGAGGCGCGTCGACGTCCCTCATCACGTACGACATCGACACGGACCCCTTCGTGTCCGTCCTCGGCGACGCCCACTTTGCTTATGTCGTCCAGCAGGGGGACAGCACTTCGGCGTCGCTCGTGGCGGTTCCCCCGGCAGGCGGGACGCCGACGACCCTCGTCGCGAGCGCCGCCATCGACGTGGCGACCCTCGACTCGTGCAGCATCTACTTCTCGTCAGGGAGCACCGTGCAGAGGGTCGCCAAGCCCGCGCCCTGACGGAGGAGCGGGAGCCTCTACTGCAGGATGCCGCCTTCGGACGGCGGCTGCGGCGTGAAGCCGACCGGAGTGATGCACGAGGACAGATCGAAGAGGATGAACTCGATCGCGTCCTCGTCCGGGGAAAGCGGCGACGTCGAATCGCAGTCGGTCGGCACGGCGTTTCCGTTCGAGTAGTCGCTGGCCGACCCGGACACGTGCATGTCGCTGTAGACCGCGCGCCCGCAGTACTCCGGCACGCCTGCGTCAGTCACCGGAGGGTTGAACGGCATGTCCCACGAGAAGTACTGCGTGCTCGCGGGCTTCACGGTCGAATCGGTTTGCACCCACGGCGTCGCCACGTTCGATGCGGTCACGAGGGCCGTGTCGCGCGCGTTCGCCGAGGGGACGACGATCTCGCCACCGGCGTTGAGCGCACCCACGTTGCCGAGCCACGACTTGAGGGCCACCCCTTCCGGGAAGGGTTTGCCGTTGGGGAGCGTCGTCTCGATCGTGCCGGTGATGTCGTTGTTGTAGGGCGAGTCGTTGCCGGCGAGGCCGAGGTTGGCCCAGTTGGCGATGTTGGGAAACTGCGGGTAGGCCGGGCCCGTCCCCGAGCTGTAGCCCGTGAAGAAGGCATAGTGGTAGTGCTCGGCGAACACGCGGCCTCCCGCGCTGATGTACGGCGCCATGTAGGTCGCCGTCGTCGCGCTCACCCCGAGCGTCGGCGACCCCTCGCACGACAGCATCACGATGTCGTACCGCATCAGATCGGCCTGGCTGTCCCAGAGCGACGTGGGCGCCGCGAGGGAGCCGGACGCGGAGTTGCCGCCGGACCCGTGGAAGATGTGCACGCCCGGTCCGTTCGGGTCTCCCTGGAACACGCTCTTGTCGACGCCGACGCGCGTGAGCAAGCACTCGAGCGTGTCGGCGCCGCCCGTCGACACGGCGATGTTGGGCATGCTGGCGAATTTGCCGTCGGTGAGGTTCTTGGGAAGCGTGATCTTGCCTGCGGAGTTCGACGCCCCGCACGCCGCGATCGACGGGACGATGATCTCCTTGCGCCACTTGCCGATCTGCACGACGAGCGGGATGTTCGCCCCGTCGGGCACGTTGTTCAGGGTGAAGTTCCCGCTGGTGTCGGTCAGCGCATAGGCGATCGGATCGCCCGAGAAGAGCGCATCGCAGGAGCACGAGTTGGCGCCGACGCCGATGGGGATCGAATCGAGCTGCCCGCCGGTGGAGTTCGGGACGTAGACGACGACGTTGTAGAGCGGGTTGCGGCCTGCCGGGTCGAGCACCGTCCCCGAGAGCGTCGTGCCGGTCGTGCTGCCGCTGCACGAGTGCACCTGGCACTGGAGGTTGTGGCACCCCGCGGCGTCCTGCGGCTCCACGCCGCCATCGTCGCCGCAGCCGGTCAGGCCACAGCCGCTTCCGCTGCTGCTCGCGCCGCTGCTCCCTCCGCTCCCGCTGCTTGCCCCGCCATCGGCGAAGCCGCCCTCTCCCTTCGAGCCCCCGCAGCCGGGGGCGAACCCGATGCTGAGGAGGGTGAGGCAACCGAGAAACGAGACGATCAGCGGCCAGCGAGACATGGAATTCCTCCGCGCAGCGGACATCCTGACCTGCGCGCTCATGCCCTACAAGGTCCTTCACGACGTTCGTGCCTGCCCGGACGCACCCGAGACGCGCCATCCAGGGTCCCTCCGTGGGGGCTACGGCGAGTGATCGGGAGGCGGCGTGTCCTTCCCGTTGGGGGGAAGCTCGGGTTTCTTGATGTAATCCATCGGCAGCTCGCCCGTCAGGGCGCCGAGCCAGGTGACGATCGCCGCGATCTGCGGGTCCGTCAGCTCCTTGCCGATCTGGTGCCTCGCCATCATGCGCACGACCTCGTTGAGTGACGTCAGCGAGCCGTCGTGCAGATACGGCCCCGTCATCGCCACGTTGCGCAGGCTCGGGACGCGGAAGACCATGTAGTCCTCGTTTTTCTGCGTGAGCTCGAAGCGGCCTCGATCGCGCGTCGTCGGCCACGCCTTCATGAGGCCGAGCTTCTGGAACATCGTGGCCCCCACGTAGGGCCCGAAGTGACATGTCGGGCACCCGGTCTCGACGAACGTGTTGAACCCGATCTTCTCCTTGTCCGTGAGCGCCGACTTCTCACCCGCGAGGTACTTCTCCCAGCGCGACGGGGTGAAGAGCTTTCGCTCGAAGGCTCCGATCGCCTTCGCGACGTTGTCGAACGAGACAGGGGCCTTCTCGCCAGGGAAGGCCTTGGCGAACGCCTGGACGTATTCGGGCATCGAGAGCAGCGTCGCTTCGATCTTCTTCGGCGACGCGCTCATCTCGACGGGCTTGAGCATCGGCCCCTTCGCCTGCTCCTCGACGCTCGGGAACCTCCCGTCCCACATGAGGGCGAAGTAGCCCGCGGAGTTGTAGACGCTCGGCGAGTTGCGCGTTCCCTGCTGCTGCGCGTGGCCGGTGGACACCTTCATCCCGTCCACACCGTACTTGTCGAGGAGGTGGCAGGTGTTGCACGAGACGTCCTGGTTCTTCGAGAGACGGGGGTCGTAAAAGAGCATCCGCCCGAGCGCGATCTTCTCGTCGCTGAGCGGGTTCGTCGGCGTGCTCACGACCGTGGGGAGCGGGCCGAAGCTCTCGGTGCGCCCCTCGTCGATCTCCGAGCTCGCCGTGGGCCCCTGATCCGAGGGGACGGACGACGCGGCGGACGCGGTGGTGGACGGCGCGGCCGTGTCGCGGGCCTTCGTGGCCTGCCAGACACCGAGCCCGGCGAGGAGCACGACGACGCCCACGAGCGCAGCGACGAGCGTGGTCTTCGACGAACGGGGCCCGACGGCGACTTCGCCTTTGCTCGCCCGGGTCGGCGCGTCCAGCACCGCTGTCGTCGACTGGGTGGATACGGGTACGGGTACGGACCCGGGCACGGAGGCTGTTGCGCCGAGGCTCAGCGGCACGAGGGCGGGGGTCTCGGCGCTGGCGATGAGGGGCGAGCTGGCCATCGGTCCGCGGCCCGTGGTTCCCATGGCCACGCGCGCCCGCTCCACGGTGATGCGCGACTCCGCCGGAGCCAGCGGCTCGAGGGCCAGGGCCAGCTCGGCCGCGTTCGCGTAGCGATCCTTGGGATCCCTCTTCAGGCAGCGCTCGACGATGTCGACCATCGCCTGGGGGATGTCCTCGCGGAGCTCCTTCAAGGATTGCGGCGCCTCGGTGACGACCTTGAGGACGAGCTCGGGCATCGACTCGGCCTCGTACGGCCATCGGTCGGTGAGGAGCTGGAAGAGCACGACGCCGAGGGCCCACACGTCGGAGCGGGCGTCCACGTCGCGGGCAGAGCGCATCTGCTCGGGCGACATGTAGAGCGGCGAGCCGAGCATCGATCGCGTCTGCGTGAGGCCGCCGCCCCCGGTGCTCTCGAGCGTCTTGGATACGCCGAAGTCGAGCACCTTCACGCGGGCGCCCCCGCCCACCGTGCGCGTCAGGAAGAGGTTCTGCGGCTTGATGTCGCGGTGCACGATCCCCGCCGCGTGCGCCTCCGCCACCGCCTCGCAGGCCTGGGCGATGTACTCGGCCACGAGCTCCACCGGGAGCGGCCCTTGCTCGTTGAGCACGGCGGCGAGATCCGAGCCCTCCAGGTACTCCATGACCATGTAGGGCGCGCCCGAATCCAGCGTCCCCACGTCGAGGACCTTGGCGGCGTGCTCGCTCCGCAGCTTCACCGCCGCGCGCGCCTCGCGGAGGAAGCGCGCGACCGCGTCGTCGTTGCCGAGCGCGTCGTCGCGCACGAACTTGATGGCCACGCGCTGATCGAGCTGCTCGTGCCGCGCGGCGACGACGACTCCCATGCCGCCCACCCCGAGCACGCGTTCGACGCGATACTTTCCGGCGAGGAGGTCGCCCTCCTTCACGGGGCTAGAGCCGGAATCGGTCATCCTTTCGACGAGTACCACGCCTGGCAACCACGTACGAGCCCGGCCGTTAGGCGCGGGTTAGGATCGGCTGCCTACGCTCTCAGGGCTGTGCCATGGATCCTCATCGTGGACGACGATCCACAGGTCTGCGACGTACTCACCGAAACGCTGCGGACCGTGGGGCACGAGGCGCGAGGTTTCCTCGACGCGAGCGACGCGCTCGAGGCCTTCGAGAGCGCGCCGGAGATCCCGCAGCTCGTCATCCTCGACTTGTTCTTGCCTCACATGAGCGGGCGGGAATTGCTCAAGCGCATCCGGACGGGCAGCCGGGCGCCGAACGTCCCCGTCCTCGTCATCACCGGGACGGACGTGGCCGCGACCGAGCTCGAGCCCTGGCCGATCGTGGGTGTGATGAGAAAACCCGTGGCCATCGACGACCTTCTGGCCGCGGTCGCAGCGGCTCTCGTCCCCGCAGGATGAGACCCCCGGTCATTGCGCCGGAGTCGTCCCCACTGCGATCGTCCCGCCCGTGGCGATCCACTCGAAGTTGTCGACGAGCACGGTCGAGTCGAACTCCGAGTTGCCGGCGTCCCAGATGGCGAATCGGACGGTGATGACCGACCCCGGTTGGGCCGGGGCCTGCGTCTTCAGCCAGCGCGTGGCCCCGGCAGGACCGACGCTCGTGTGCCAGACGTCGAACCCCGTGCCCGCGAGATCGGTCACCCCGAGCGGGCAATACGGGCTCGGAATCGCCGGGCAGGTGCCGCCACCGCTGATGCAGTGCGACGCGAAGCGCTGCGGCGACGTCGGATCACAGACGTCGAAGAACCCCATGTTCACGCTCACGGGGTGGTTGTTGCTGTCGAACGAGATGTTGCCGAAAGTGGAGCCCGTCGGAACGTAGGCGCCTGTCGGTGGGGGCGAGACCAGCGCGACGAACTGGTCATTATACCCGCTGGTGTCGCAGACCCAGTCGGGGAACTCGAACGAGTAGAACTTGAAGTTGAACGCGTAGCCGGTGGCGTTCGTCGGCACGCGGATCTGAAGCTCGAGCGCGACGTCGTCCGCGATGGCCTTCGTCGGAGGGCACGCGGGATCGTCCTGCGGGAAGCCCGTGGGCGGCGCGCCCGCGGCGTTCGTCTGGCACGAGATGCCGTTGCAGGCGCCGGTCTGCCCCACGCTGCGCGAGTAGCCGCTCGACATGGCGAGCATGTTCTGGCCGCCCTCCACGTGGACATTCGGCCCGAACCCCGACTGGATGCCGACCTGAAGGGCAACGGTCGGGAAGGGCGTCCCGTCTGCACGGACGTAGGCCGCCGAGAGGACGCCGTACTTGCGGTCGGACATCGTCGCTGTCGCACACAGCTCGATGGCCTTCGCTGCGTCGCCCGCGGCGACGTCATCGAGCGCGAGACCCTGATCGCACGGCATCGCGTTGTCCCCGGGCACGCCGCTGCAGTCCTCGTCGCCCCAGGTTGGCGGACCGCCGTCGTTCTGCTGGAGGACGTCGACGGCGCCAGGGTTCACGTTGGGGTCGCAGTCGTTGCAGTCGCCTTGGTTCGGCGTCCACCCGTCCTTGTCCATGTCGTCGTCGGGGTTGGTGACGTTGCAGTGGACGGTGCCGCCCGACGATCCCGCCTGGCCGTCCCCGAAGCTGGCCACAGCTCCGTCGCCGCCGGACGAGCCTCCACTCCCCGAAGTGGCTCCTCCGCTGCTACTGCCCGAGGAGCCGCCGTCGGTCCCATCGGCCGCAAATCCGCTCTGCTTCGCACCACCCGAGCAAGCAGCTGCGACGAGCACAACCGAGATCCCACCGGGTAACCACAAGCTCGCTTTCACGGATCGCCTCCACGCCTCGCACACGGACCGGCGGACGCAGTCTGGCCGCACCGGGTCGACGGGCGCCACTCTCGATCCCGTCCCCTTCGAGCCCGGGGTCATCTTTCCATCGCGCGTGTGTCGCGAGGCCGCGGGCACCGCGGTACCGTTCTCAGTGCCAGAGCAGATCGTCGGCGATGAAGTAGGCCGCGCCCCCCGATTCATCCCGCGACACCAGCTCGACGACGTATCGCGACGCGCCGATCCTCATGCGCCCCTCCCCTCCTGGCGCGACGATGTGCTGCATGTCCGGCGTGGCGACGACGAGGGGGCCGCCGTCCTTCGGCGAGAGGGACACGCGAACGACGCCACCGGCGAGGGCGTGGTCGACCTCGCGGACGACACCGCAGCGGGCGACCAGCCAGACGCGGCCGTCGAGCGTACGGACCGTCAAGGTCTGCCCGACGCGACCGCCCGACGGCGCCTCCTCTTCCTCCAGCGTCAGCACGACGCGACGTCCGATGAGGGGCCGCAGATCGAGCGACGCCGGGAGGCGGTACGTCAGCGAGACCTCGTGGAAGGAGATCCCGGGGGTGCCGAGGAGCAGGCGGTCTTCCTCGAGGTGCTTCACGACGCCCTGGCCTTGTGTGACGACGCCGCGCCCCAAGGGGATTCGCACGACGGAGTGCGCGCCGCCGACCATGAAGAAGCTGATGTCGGGGGACCCGTCGTCCCACCCGTTCTCGTCGTCCCACCCGTCTTCGAGGAATTGCTCGAGGGGAAAGACCTCGTGGTCGTCGTCGTCGTCGTCCGTGACGTGCTCTCCGGTCAGGACCAGCACATCCACGGGCCGCGTCACCTCGGAGGAGTCGTTGGCCCACGATCGGTTGAATGCGTTCATGCTTTCCCACGTTGCGACCCGCATGCCACGGGGAATCCGGCGCAGATACGCGCGGTTGCGGTCCTGGTGGGGATGGGCCTCGATGCGGGCGCCGTCCAGACCGGATCGAACCGGATGCAGGTCGTACGGCTGCGCTTTTGCGACGTATCTGGAAACGAGCGGGCTCTCTTCCCCTCCGACGGGTTCTACGATGGCATCGCAAAGGCCTTCGCGACCGCCCCGACGGCAGCCCCACCGACGACGAGCCACGTCGTATTCACCCGGAAACGGACGAGAAGAACGGCGCTGACTGCGGCAATGGCCATCGTGGGCCAGTCCACCAGCGCCGTGCGCCCGAGCTGGACGGTCACCACGGCCATCAGGGCGAGCGACGCGACGTTCACTCCGTCGAGAAAGGCAGACGCGAGCGGCGAGCGGCGGACGCGAGCCACGAGCGGTCGAGTCACCGCGACGAGCAGGAAGCCCGGCAAGAAGACGCCCACCGTGGCGAGGAACGCGCCCGGGCCGCCGCCGAGGAGATACCCGATGAACGTCGCGGTCGTGAACACGGGACCGGGCGTGACTTGCCCGATGGCCACGGCGTCGAGGAGCTGCGGCTCGGTGAGCCAGTGCATCCGGTCCACGAGGTCGGCACGCAGGAAGGCGAGCAGCACGTATCCGCTGCCGAAGACCACCGCGCCGATCTTCAGGAAGGAGAGGAAGAGCGCGAGCAAGCTGACGGGGGCCGCGACCGTGACACCGCTGCCGACGAAGCCTCCGAGGAGGACCGCCCTTGCCGAGCCGTCGGTCTTCCCGAGGCGCCGCCCCGCGACGGAGGCGACACCCGCTCCCACGAGGACGACCAGGGCGTCCACGCCGAGAGCCGAGGCGACGCAGGCCACGACGCCGAGGGCGCCGAGGGCGGAGGACTTCTTGATGGCCTTCGGAGCGAGCCCCCAGAGCGCCTGGACGACCACGGCGATGACGACCGGCTTGATGCCATAGAGGACACCCGCAATCTGGGGGACGGTGCCGAAACGCACGTAGGCCCACGCGAGCACCGTGACCATGAGGGCCGCGGGCAGGATGAAGCACACGCCGCCGATCAGCAGCCCGAGCCAGCCCGCCTGCTCGTAGCCGATGAAGATGGCCAGCTCCGTCGAGCTGGGACCGGGGAGCAGGCTGGCAGCGCCGAGGAGATCGAGGAACCTCTCGGAGGAGAGCCATCGCCGTCGCCGGACGACCTCGTTCTCCATGATGGCGACGTGCGCCGCAGGTCCCCCGAACGCCGTGAAGCCCAGGCGAAGAAAGAGGAGGGCGAGCTCCGAGAGCCTCGCGCGCGGCGTCGGCTCGGTCGGCCCGGCGCGGGTCGTCAACGGGGCGCTGCGGAGGAAGCTGGCTGCGGATCGAGATCGGGCACGGCCTTGCCCGGCTCGGACGGCACCTGGATGAAGCCCTTCGCGGACGCCTGGTGACATCCGTTGCACGCCGCGGCCGCGTGCTGGAAGGCGGCGGCAAAGGCCGCGTGGTCTCTGGCCGCGGCGGCCTTCTTCAGCTCGGGCGCGTTGGTCTCGAGGAAGGCCTTGGCCAGCACCGGGATCTGCGCGGTCGGCCCCTCCTTGGGCAGCTCGGCGTTCGGCACGTCGGTCTCGAACAGCTCCTCGATCTCGCCGGCCTCGAACTCGGCCAGCTCGAAGCGGTTGGCGTTGGCCGCACGTCCGGCGATCTCGAACCGTCGAGCGACCTGGACCATCACGTTGCCGAGGCTGGCCTTCGGTCCGCTCGCGGCCGACGGGGCGCCCGTCGAGGAGCTGACGTCCCGGGAGCAGCCAACCAGAAGGGCGAACCCGACGAGAGCTCCGCGCCTCACGATCCGCACACGCTCGGCTTGCCGCCGCCCCCGCAGACCTGAGGAGGCGTGCAGGTTCCGCAATGGATGACGCCCCCGCACCCGTCGCCGTTGTCGCCGCAGTCGTAGCCGAGGGCCTGGCAGGTCCGAGGCAAGCAGGACCCCGCGTCCGGGTAGCCGCACTGCCCGTAGACGCCGCCGCCGCCGCATGTGTCCTTGCCGGGGCACGCGCCGCACGCGATCTGTCCGCCGCAGCCGTCACCCGCCGGCCCGCAGGCGATGTGCTGCTGCTGGCAGGTCAGCGGAGTGCAGTTCTGCGGCGGCGGGGGCACGCAGGACGCCAGGTCGAAGAGCATGAACTCGAGCGCCTTCTCCTGCGGCGTCAGGGGAGCCGGGACACATTCGGTCGGGAACGTCGTGAAGTCCGACAGTCCGGCGTCGCCGATGTTCGCGTTGCCGCTGACGTGAAAGTCGGTGAAGACGACGCGACCGCACTGCTGCGACGCAGGGGACCCGACCGGCGTGAAGAAGCCCAGCTGCAGCACCTGCTGGGGCGCGTAGATGAACTGGTCGGTGGGGGCGATCACGCCGACGACATCGTTGCGGATGTTCTCGAGCGCGATCTGGTCGGGCCCGGAGAGCGCACCGACGTCCTGCAGCCAGGTCGCGAAGCTCTGTCCCTCCAGGAAGGTCGTGTCGATCGTTCCGACCAGCGAGTTCGGAGAGTCTCCCAGGGGAACCCACTCGGCGGTCCCGGAGAACGGCGGATCGTTGTCGAGCCAGAGGTAGCTGTAGTGCGTCGCGAAGACTCGACCGCCGGCGTTCGTGTACGCGATGAGGTTCTGCTGGTCGGCGGCGGTAGGGGCTTCCACCGTGGGGCTGCCCACGCACGGCAGGACGACCATGTCGTAGCTGGCCAGCATCGTCGGGCTGCTCCGGAGCTGCTCGGCTGCCGGCGTTCCCGGACCCAGGTCCGACCCGTTGGCCACGTAGAACTGCACGCGACCTCCGCCGCTCGGCTGCGTGAACTCCGCCTGGTCGATGCCCATCTTGAGCAGAACGCACTCGGTCTGATCCGCCTCCCCCGTCTCCACGGCGATGAGCGGGATGTCACCCTCCGTGTGGTTGCGCGGCAAGCGCGTGACGTCCGTCGGAAGCGCCGTCGTCGCGCACGCCGTGACGCTGGGGATGGTGATCTGCCGCCGCCAGCGACCGAGCTGGATGACGAGCGGGATGTCGGTGCCGACGGGCACGTTGCCCAGGGTGAACGTTCCATCGGGAGCCGTCTGGGTCGCGACCAGCGGATTGCCGGTGACCTCGCCGCCGCACTGGCTGCACTGGACGCCCGGGGCGAAGGCCGACACCGCGGCGTTGGGGACGTAGACGATCGCGTTGTAGATGGGATCCGGATTGCCGAACTCGGGCAGGGTGCCGGCGACGACGGTGCCGGTGACGGTCGTCGTTCCCCCGCCGTCGCACGCGACCTGCTGCAGGCACAGGTTGGTGCAAGGCAGCGGGTTGCCGCAGTGTCCGTAGATCCCCGCGCCACCGCAGGCGTCGGGGTACTGGCAGATGCCGCACTGCAAGACGCCCCCGCAGCCATCCGCCGCCGGGCCGCAGTCGAAGCCGAGGGCGGCGCACGTCCTCGGGGAGCAGAGGGGTCCGCCGTCGGGGCCGAGACCCTGCCCCCCGCCGCACTCGCTGAACCCGCCGACGCCGCAGATCTCCGGCTCGGGACAGCTGCCGCACTGGAGCACGTCGCCGCAGCCGTCGCCGTTCGGGCCGCAGTTGTAGCCGGAGGTCGTGCACGAGCGGGGCTTGCAATGCGCGACCACGCCGTCGAACGGGGCATCTCGAGGAGGGCTGCCTTCGAGGGGGCTGTCGTCGAGGGGACCATCCCGGAGGGTGACGTCGGTCGCCGCGTCGGGAATGGCCTCGGGCGTCAGGAGGCCGGTGCGGCTCCCGCAGGCGTGGACGAAGAGGGCGGTCACAACCGCGCCGGCCCAGATGCCGAACAGGCGCCTGGCGGCGCGACGGGGGACCGATGCCATGGCCCCAGTGTACCGAGCGGACGGGGTTTTCCCTCGCGTGTTCGATCGACGCCGTGCGGTAGCGCAGTCGGATAGGCTGGCGAAAACCTTGACCCTCCTCATCGCGCTCGCCGTGCTCACGGCACTCGTGGTGGCGTACGTCGCCTGGCCGCTCCTTCGACCGAGGCCTCCCACCGCGTCCCCGAAGGATCTCCCCGCACCCGCCGAGCCTCCGAAGCCCGCGGCGGAAGAACCGGTACCGGATGCGCCGGCAGCGGAGGAGAAGGCGCCTCCCGTCGACGAGCCGCAGCCGGAAGACTCGGTTCCTCCGCCGACGCCCGCTCCGGAGTCGGTGCCCGTGTCGGTACCGGTGTCGTCCCTTCCGACCCCCGTCCCCGAGGCTCCGGGCGACTCCTCCC
>Ga0182030_10006867_pt1 | contig 23882 bp, 18 predicted proteins | sample 812S3MmetaG_FD_121299 | JGI IMG/M metagenome (GOLD analysis project Ga0182030, IMG submission 121299) | Permafrost microbial communities from Stordalen Mire, Sweden - 812S3M metaG (Illumina Assembly) | ecosystem: Environmental > Terrestrial > Soil > Wetlands > Permafrost | place: Sweden...
ACGATCGATTGCAGATACTCTTTGGTCGCCACCAGCTCGCGCCGCAGCCGCTCGCTTCCCACCGGGTCGTGTGCCTGGGGCTTGGCGATCGCTCTCGGGCCGCCGTTCGGCTCCGCGTCCTCAAACAGCACCATGAAATACCGTTCCTCGGTACGGGATGAGCTCCGGAACGGGATCACCTTGATGGTGACATCCTTTAGCTGGCCGCCGTCTTCGATTCGGAAGCCGACTTCCCTGGCTGTGTCGTTCGTTTGTCTGGCGGTTCGGATCGCCTTGCCCAGACCTGCAATCAAGCCTTCGCGGGCCAGTTGCAGAAGATTCTTGGTCGGCTCGCCCGGCGAGAGCTCCAGGTACGGAGCCGTGCGGCCCCGGACCTGAACGATGTTCAAACTATCGTCGATGACGGCGCCGGGCGGCCCATGTTCGGCCAGCACCAGCCGGTCGGCCTCTCTCAGCACGTCCCCTCCCACCCGGCCCTCGGCAGTTCTCTGCCGGAGAAGATCCACCCGGGCTTCGGCGCGGCGGTCTTCACTCGGCCGAGGCGCCGGCGGACTTGCGGACGGCCGCAGGGAATAGATCTTGTGGGTCTGCTCCACCGGATGAAACGAATCGGTAAGCGTGCCGATGCTCTCCGATGGACCGACCACCAGAAAACCCGCCGGCTTGAGGGCGTAATGCAGAATCGACAACACCTTGCGCTGCAATACGGCGCCCAGGTAGATCAGCACGTTACAGCAACTGATCAGGTCCAGCCGGGAGAATGGCGGGTCCTGCGCCACGTTGTGCCTGGCAAAAACGCATACTTCACGAATGCTCTTCGCGATCTGGTACCCGCGCTCCGTTTTACTGAAGAACCGGTCCAGTTGCTTAGGCGAGACATGGGCCAACGCAACGCCTGTGTAGGTGCCCGTGCGAGCTTTTGCGATCGCCGTTTCGCTGAGATCGGTGGCGAAAATCTCGAACGGAAAGCTCAGTTTCGCGTCTTCCAGGAATTCGATCAGGCAGATGGCGATGGAATAAGCCTCGTCGCCGGTGGCGCACCCGGGCACCCAGATCCGGATCGGATCCTCGGGCCTTCTGTTCTTCACCAGAGCGGGAAATACCGTCTTCTTCAGTTCCTCGAAGACCGTGGCTTCCCGGAAAAATGCGGTGACGGTGATCAGACAGTTCTCGCACAACGCGTTGGCTTCCTCGCGATTCTGCTCCAGATCCTGGCCGTATTCTTCCAGCGTGGCGAATCCGCGCAGCGTCATGCGCCGCCTGATGCGCCGCACCAGGGTGCTCGGCTTGTAGTGCGTGAAGTCCACTCCGGTGGCGGTCCGCACCAGCCGCAGTATCCTGGTCAAATCCGCATCTCCGGGCGGCTCCGCCCCCTCCCGATGCTCGAACGGCACCCGAGAATCGTGCGGGATCGCTACCAGGTGCCGCGCGATTCCCGCCGGAGGCAGGACAAAATCCGCCACCGCGGCCGCGATGGCGCTTCGCGGCATGCCATCGAATTTCGCCGTTTGCACCTCCTGAGCGAAGGTGATACCACCCGCCGCCCTGATCGCCCCGAGCCCCAGCGTTCCATCGGATCCGGTTCCCGACAGAACCACGCCCACGGCCCGCCTGCCGCGGTCTGCCGCCAGGGCGCGGAAAAAAGCGTCGATCGGCATGTTGCGGCCATGCTCCGGCCGCGGCGCCGTATGAAGAACTCCACCCGAGAAGCCTAAATCGTATCGCGGCGAAATCGCATAGATATGATTGGCCTCGGCGCGAGTTTCCCCTTTCACTTCGGAGACGGGCATTCTGCTTGTTTTGGCAAGCAACTCCGTCAGATGGCTCTCTTGCTTCGGATCCAGGTGCTGAATCAGCACGAAGGCCATGCCGGTATCCTCCGGCAAATGGCTGACCAACTCCGTGAACGCCTCCAGGCCGCCGGCGGAGGCGCCGATGCCAACAACTACGGGGAGTGCGCTGCCGTCGTCGAATTCCCCGTCAATTGGCGGCGCCGGAGCCACCGCGGGAATGGGACTGTTCTCTGCTGGCCGACGCCTGCCGGTCTTCTGTGCCAAATGCCACCCTGACCTTTCTCGAACCCGAACCCGAACGCGACGAACAGAGCACGCCGAGTGCCACTCTCGCCCCCGTCTCCGCGCCCGCGAGATTCGGTTCCAACGCGCAACCCGTCGCTAACGCTCCGGGCTCCAATGCCGTCATTGATAACACTAGGCTTCCAATCAGAGCCGCGACCATTAATCAGAGCCGCGACCGGGGTACCCTCTGGGTCGGGAGCGGTCTTATGCCAGGACGCCGAGACCGGGTTTCGCGACAGAAACGAGCTAGCCAACTGACTGAATTGTAGCGCCGTCAGGCAGCTTTGGAATCCGCCAGCACGTCTTTGAGGGTCTTGCCGATCTCCATGAATTGATCCAGGCCGGCCGGCTTGGTGATGAAATGGGCGACCCCGAGTTCCTTGAGCAGCGCCTCGTCCCGCGGCGACCGCGAAGAACTCCACACGCATACCGGAACCCCATCGAGGATTCTGGCCCTTCGGATCTCGCGCAGGATGTCTTCGCCGGTATACTTGGACAGGTTCAAGTCCAACAGGATCAGGTCTGGAATTGCCGCATCCGCATAGGCTCCCTCCCGGCGGACGAACGCCAGGGCTTCGGTCCCGCTCAGCAGGTGAACCAGTTCAAAGCGGAGATCCTGCTTCTTCAGCGCCCGGTCGAGCAGGAAGACGTCCGAGCCGTTGTCTTCAATGACAAGAATCCGGGCTGTGGGAACTACTGATGCCTGTTTCAAGCTCACTCCCCGTTGGCACAGCCATCGCCGGCCGCTCCGTCAATCATTTCACACCCGATCGTGCCAGCACTTGCGGTGCCACTTGGCGCGCCCGTACAATAAACCGCTTGGGCGCCGCTCCGACATAGTAAAAGGGATAACAGGTCACCATCGTCAGCACGTTTTCCGATGTGGGAGCCAGTGCCCCGGTGTTATTCGGGTCGACGATGGCGAGCGCTTCGACGACGTATTGGAAATCGCCGCTCAACGTGGCAAACTGAATCTCGTCCCCGGTCTTCAAATCCTTCAGCCCCCGAAAGAACGTATCGCGGTGACCCGCCACGCCGACGTTACCGGCCTGCCAGGGCAGCGCCGTCGCCGGAATGTGGCCGATGGCGAGCTTCAAGGTCTTGCGGTCGATGCCTTCCCGCACCATGGCGGACAAGTGCAGCCTCGGAATCGAGATTCGTCCAATGAGCTCGGTTGCCGACGGACGCCTCGATGGCGACTCGGGGTCCTGCGCCAGGCGCGAGGCCACAAGGGCGGCGCCGCCGCCCAGTGTCCGGTCGAACTCCCGGCTCTCATAGGTTTGGTATAGCGCGCGCTCCACATATTCGTAGCTGTAGAGCCCGAGGCAAACGATTCCCAGCGCCAGGAAGAAGTACCGGGCCGCGGTTCGCGGGGCTGTCGCCGGGAGGATAATACGGAGTCTCACTGGCCCCCCGCCGGGCGTTGGGGTGGCAGAACATAGCCTGTGCGCGTGTGCACTACCAGCTTGTGCCCGTTGGCCGCCGACGCGTTCACGGAAATCTTTCGCAACGAACCCCGTTCGCCCGATCGAACCGGAACGTAGCCGATGGTGTAACGGGTGCGAATGTCGCTCGCGATCTGCAAGGAAATGCCGGTAACTTCGGAAAGCTCTTTGGGGAAATAAGCCTCGCCGCCGCTTGCCTGGGCGATTCGCCGCAGCAGCGCCGGGTTCCGCTCCGGTTCGTCCTCATCGATAATTCCGATCGTGTAAATCGTGGCGCGCGATTCCAGGACCTTGCGCACCACCTCATCCGCCGCGTGAACACTGCAGTTGTCGCCTCCGTCGCTCACCAGCACCAGGGTCCTTCTGTCCCGTCTGCCCAACTCTAAGTGTCCCAGGGAGAGGACGATGGCGTCGTTGAGCGCCGTGCGGCCCTCGGCACTGCCTGTCCACAGGGCAGCCTGCAGTTGGCCGAGGTTACCGGTGAATGGAATGCTGGCGGGAAGACTCAGAGTAACGCGATCGCTAAAATGCACGACAAAGATTTCGTCGCTCCGATTGCTGGCGCCGATGAAGGCCAGCGCCGCCGTCACTACCTCCGCGCGCTTGTTTCGCATGCTTCCGCTGGTGTCGATAACCAGGCCGGCGGTAACCGGGACATCCTCGTTGGCGAAATGGGAAACGGTCTGCAGCTTCCCATCCTCATACACCACGAAGTTGCTCTTAGTCAGGCCCGAGACGGGCTCGCCCGTAACCGACTTGACACTGACATCCAGCAGGACTAACTCGGCCGTCGCGCTGAGCGTGAAGGGTCGCTCGGCTGCCGCAACCGCGGGGACCTGCGCCGGGAGTGTCCGCACGGCAAACGCCAGCCCGAGGATGAGAATGTCTTTTCGCACTGTACCTTCCCCCGCGCCGTGGTCCGTTTATATCGACCACGGCGGTTTGCAGGCGCCTGGTCTAGGCCTTGTAGGAACGGCGTTTGGGGCGAAACCCCAGGGCGGCAAAGATTGCCAACGACAGGAGTCCGGCCAAGCCGACTAGCGGCATGGAGCTGGCGGTATGGGGCATCGCGGGCGTTTCGGCTTCAACGGCTGCCGGAGCCGGCGTTGGCGGTGCAGCGGCAGCGACGACAACCGGAGCCGGCACGGGCTGCGCGGCCACGATTTCGCTGGTCGTGCCACCTTCGTCCACTGCCATAAGCGGCACTGTCTTCAGTTCCTCCACCGCGGTCGTCTCGGTTAAGATTACGGGAACCGGAGCCTTCACAAAAGCGGCAATCTGCGCAGCCTTTTGTTTCGGGTAGGCAAACTCCTGTCCGAAGTTGTCGCCGGGATAAAACCAGGCCCGAAGCGCTCTGGGCTGGCCCGCGGGGACTTCCCAGAACTGGAACACGGTTTTCCCGGTCGGCCTCAACCGGTAGTTCGGGATCGCCAGGACCGTCGCGATGACGTGCGTCTGATCTTTGTCGAAGATCCGGACAATGTGCCGGTCGGAGAGCGAATCGACCAGCACCATCACGTAGTCGCCGGGTTGTAAGGTTATGGTGTGGTCCGGCGTACAGCAATCCGGCACCTCAAGGGGTTCAGTGATGGTCAGGGTGGTTTTCTTGTCCCAGGCGTCGGCCTGGAGGCTCGGTAACAACGCAACGCCGATACAACCGGTGAAGGCTGCCAATGCAATGTACTGAAGGTTTTTCATATCGTGATCAATTCCTTTTCGAACTCGCTTTGTCTATAGGCAGATTGGGCACCAAAGCCGAAAGCCCATAAAATCCGGGCCTCCAAGCGGATCTGGCGCCAATTCATGCAATTGTTGCCGCCGGTCATGCAGGATCTGCTGCCAGAGAAGCTGACCGAGGTCCCGCAAAAACCCCCCTGCCGCAATAGACTAGCCGAAGTCAAGTGAGCGGTGATACAAACTCCAACCTCGGCTCCCGGGGGTACGCCGCTGCTACAGCCTCACTCTTCTTCAGCCCGCCGATTACAGCAGAGGGCAGGGTTCAAAGTTACATCGCCAATTCAACTTATGTCCTAGCAAGCCGACGGCCACCGTTAGTCGGCGGCGTGCGCGGGGTGCGCGCGAGCCACCACCCGCGGCCTTGCGGCGACGGCCCTAACCTGCGCGTCATCTGGTGCCTGTCGCGCTCGGCGCGGCAGGCGCCTTAGGGCTCGCGGCGGTAAGGTCCCGGTTGATTCCCTCCAGGTGAGCGAGCTCCGCCTGCAGCCTTGTCCAGTCGCCTTCGTTGGCCTTGGTCGCGATCGGCAGGCTAAGGTCCTGGTAGAAAGCCAGAATATCGCTCCGAAGGTCTGGCGGCATGTCTATGTAGTGACCGTCCAACTTATGCAGCAGTTTCGCGTACGCGTCGTCAGTCAGCTTGTATGTGCCTGCATTGGTCACTTCTCCGACGTCAATATTGTCATTGGGCAGTGTAAGCCGGCCGGCGCTCACAGCCGCGAGTAACTCGCGATACCGGTCGATCGACGCGTTGAAGCCGGCCATGTACAACTGTTCCGTTTCCGGGGTCAGCTTCCGGAACGCCAGCGCCTTGAATGGGCCCACTCTGGGTACGATGCGGAAGAAGCTCGTCAGGACTTTTGACCGGATACCCGGCCGTTCATACGTGCTCCCCCAGTTCTTTTCGTAACTGGAGCGCGACAGATTATAGAGGAACTTCTTGCGCGTGATGCCGGGAGCATCCTTCCGGATCTGGGGACCCTTGATCTGCCACGCGACTCTGGTCAAAGCCGGAAGGATTGTCCCCACCGCCCGCCGGTACGATCCGAGCGCCAGATCGAGGTTCAGGAACACCTGCTCGATCCGCATTCCATAGGTGTCCTCAAAAGCCCGCTGCAGCACGGGTTTGGCCACCTGAAAACCAATGAACTCTTTGAAAGCCGCCGAAGCGTAGCGGCTCTTCGCGGATTGAAACACATCGAATCCAAACTCTGTCTTGGTGTGCGAGGAGGGGTCGTCCGCATACGTGATGGACTTTCCGAATTTCGCGCGAAGCTTGGGGTAGAGCAGCGGCACCGAGACGTTCGTGGCCATGCGGTGGCCCTTGCTGTCGGCTGCGAAATGCGCCAGCGCGCCTAGCGCAAATGCATACTCGTCCAGATCCCGAGACTCGCGAATCAGGTTGAGGATGAAGTCGCCGCTCCGGACGTAATGCGTCAAATCGCTGAATAACTTGCTGCCGAACGGATAATATCCCAGGTCCTGGATGATGCAGCCTCCGTACGCATAGCCGTGCGCCACTTTCAAATCGTCCGGCACGGCGGCCGGGAAGCGTTTCAGAAGAAGCGGCTTGATCGCGCTGTCCCACGTGGAATCGATAATGGCCTCGTGCGTCAGCACCGAGTAGGAATAGGCGTTTGGGCACCAGCATACAGCCAGCAGGCCAATCGCGGCGCAGGGGAGACGAACTTTCCTTGCAGTCGTCATTTATTGAAGACCTTTCTCTTGATATCCGGCCAGAACTCCTTTCCCAGATTGCCGGCCAGATCCAACCCCAGTGTCACCGAGCCCTGGATAAACCCGAGGCGCACCGTATCGACCCGGTCCGGATACCACCGGTTCGAGAGAAACGCCGCGCCATAAGCGCTTCCGATGCGCCAGGTGGACAGCGTTTCGCCGCCGCGATCGGTGTGCGTGAGCAAAGTTCCCCGTAGCGCATGTCCCGACCGGCGCCAGAAACCGCTGCCGCCCGCTCGAAAGTATCGCGGGTCCTGATGCAGCGTCGAGTCCAGTCCGAACGCCAGGGCGCTGTGGACTCCCGACCAGGCCACCATGGAAGCGACACGCCTGCCGTAGGCTTCGGCGCCTCCTCGCCACTCCGTGGGGGCGGCATCCGCCTGTAGGATTGCGGCGTATGCGGCGTCGCTTAGAATCGACGTCGGCCCGTACGTGGCTTGGGCATGATAGTGCAATTTGCCCATCACGTCCAGCGGATCCCCGGTCTGGGCAATCCCCGCCACGGGAATCGCCGCCAGCAGCGCGAGTATCGCTACCGCCATCGATGTGCGGCTTGGTCCGCATAGCATGAATAAGTTCATCGCAGTGTCTCCGTTCTTGCTTCAGTCAACCGGCAACGGTTGCCTCCGGAAGACCGCCAATAAAACCAGGAAGATCGCCCCGCAGGTAACACCCATCAACAGAAAGATCTTCCCTGCGAGCACCAGGGGACTGAACACTACCGCTATGGAAACGAACCCGGCGGCCCAAAAATATTCCTTTCGCCAAACCGCCCGTTGCACCAGGATGGTGGCCCCCAGACAAATTGCCAAATCGACCGCGAGTTCATAACTTGCCGCGAAACGGGAAAATACCGACGCCATCAGCAGCGCCGGAATCGAAACCCACTTGATGATTTCTGTCACCTTTTGGAACATCGTTTGCACCTTTGCCTCGCCTCCACACGAAACTGTGTGGCAGAGCCCGCCCCGGCAGGCTCTCCCGTGGCGGGCCGCTATAGACGGGTTGCAGGGCTTTCGGGACACGTTTCTTTCAAAGCGTGAGACCACGCATCCGCCTGCTTTTCAGCCTCCGCTTTCGCGATTCCGTATCGCTCCTGAATCTTTCCGACCAGATGGTCCTTTTGGCCGGTGAGCGTTTGGATGTCGTCGTTTGTGAGTTTGCCCCAGCGCTCCTGGGCAGACCCCGTAAGTTGTTTCCACTTGCCTTCGATTTGGTCCCAATTCATGTTTTTCTCCTGCTCCGCCGGTCTCCCGGGGCAACTTTGGAGGGGCACGTTGACCACCGTTTGAATTCCTCGCCTTTTGGGGCCGGATTGCCGCGAGCCGCCCGATGCGGTCTCACGGCGCGGTGAAATGTGCATTGCCAAACGCAATTTCTGCACCCGGGCGCGCCGCCCCATCCCGCATTTCCGCACCGGCGGCCCTGCGCCGCTTGGCACGGCTCGTGCACTGGCAGAACTCGACAGTTCCAAAAGGGAGGAACACCAAGATGGCAAGAAATACATCGGTCATGGGAATCTATCCCGATCGCACAACCGTGTCGGACGCGGTCAACGTTCTGCGTAAAGCGGGGTATCGGACGACGGATATCTCGGTCCTGGCGTCTGATAACCCCGGCTCAAAGGATTTCGCGCTGGAGAAACACACCATGGCGCCGGACGGCGCGGCGATGGGAGCGGTTGCCGGTGCGGTGGTTGGCGCCGCGTTGGCCTGGCTCGTTTCCAATCAGGCCGTGTCTCCCGTCACGGCTCTCGCGCCGCTCGTCAAGGCCGGACCTGTGCTGGCGGCTTTCGCCGGCGCCGGCGCCGGCGGGGCGCTGGGTTGGATCGCGGGACTGCTGGCCGGCCTGTCTTTGACTAAGTACGTCGCCAAGCGCTACGCGGGCAGAATCAGGCGCGGTGGCATTCTCCTCTCCGCTCACTGCGATAGTCCGGAGTGGTGTGACCGGGCGAAGCGGACCCTGAAAGACACGGGCGCCCGCGATATCTCTTCCGCCTCGGAGAGTTCCGCCGACTACGGAACCACGGACAAACCGACCGAGAGGGCGCCGGCGGCCGTCCTGGTTCTTGACGAAGTTCCGGCCGAACAAGTTGTGGAAGTCGTCCCTCAAGAAACCAGGAAAATCCCTCAAGAAACCAAAAAATAGGAGCCCGCACCACCGGGAGGCAGCAGAGGCTGCGGACCATATTTAAGGGGGACCGGTGGTCTGCGTGCAATAACCAACAGCGAACTTAACGGAGATAACTATTATGCAATTCGTTCGAGTAACCAGTGCGGCTGCCCTGTTCCTGCTTCTGGCGACGATTGACCCCGCGTACGCGCGGCAAGACCGGCAGAAGGAAGGACAAGGCAAGCCTCAAGCAACGCAGGCCAGGCAGGAGCCAGCGAAGCCGGCGCCCGCCCAACAGCAGCGCCCTCAGGCGCACCCGCAACAACCGCAGGCACGCCAGCAGCCACAGCAGAAGCAGCCGCAACAGCAGCAGCGCGCACAACCTGCCCAGCAACCGCAGCAACAGCGGGCGCAACATGCGCAGACTCAGCAACCGCAGCGCGCGCAACCTGCCCAGCAACCGCAGCAACAGCGGGCCCAACAACCGCGGCAAGCAACACAGCAGCCGCAACAGCAGCAGGCACAACGCGCGCCGCAACAACGGGCCCAACCGCAACAACGGCAGGGACAAGCCACGCAACAACTACCGCGGCAGCGAGCCCAACAGACCGGGCAGCCGCGGCCGCAACAGCAGGGACAAAGTGGACAGCAGGCCCAACAACAGCGCCAACCACAGCGCACCGAGCAGCAGGCCGCCTCGTGGCAGCAGCAGCAAGGATGGCGGCAAAAGGGCGGCTGGCAGGGGCACGCCACCTTCCAGCAGGATCGTGCGCAAAGCTGGGCCAGCGACCATCGCACCTGGGCGCAGCGTGGAGGCTACGGCGGTTCCTACATTCCCCAAGCCACCTTCAGTCTCTCTTTCGGCAGTCAACACTGGTTCCGGATGCAGTATCGCCCCACAATGTATATGGGCTATCCGCGCTTCGCGTACGGCGGCTATTCGTTCATGCTCGTGGACCCCTGGCCGCAAAACTGGCCGGACGACTGGTACGACGCCGACGATCTTTCCATCGAGTACGGTAATGACGGTGGGTACTACCTCTGCAACCGCCAGTATCCAGGCGTCCAGCTTGCGATCACCGTCGCACTATAGCCGTCATAGTTCACGGATCATGGGGCGGCCCAGCGCCGGACGCGCCGGCTGCCTGCGCGCGCCGGCGTCGGGTGCTCTATTGGCGCTGGAAAACGAGGGTGATCGGCTTGTGCTCCGGCCTTACGACGCTCACCACCAGCGTGCCATCCGCGCTCAGCGTGTAGCTTTCGAGAGTAACCGCGCCGGATTGCGTGGTCGTCACCTTCAGGACATCGTGATCCCACCGGGTCTTGCTCTTGAGGTCCTTGCCGGTGTGTATCGTGGCGTCGCGCTGGCTGTCGGTGATGTCGCTATAGAAGATGGTCTCGGCGGCGCCCTCATACGCGAAACTGCGAGCCACGGTGATGTTGCCCTGCCGGTCGTTGATCGTCACGGTGCCGGTCTGCACCGCGGGCTGGCCGGTAAAATCGCTCTTGGCGGGCACGAGCGTCCACGTGCCGTTCAGCGTAGTGTGGTTGCGCGCCGTAGCGGAGAACGCGAATAAGAGCGTCGTCAGGACCGCTCCGGTAATTGTGGTAGTTGAATATGTTCTCAAGATTTCCTTCCCGTCGGCTACCGTTTTGAAACCGGATCCCCGGTAGCGCGGGAAATGTCAGTGCAAGCGCCGTACCGTTCACAAGGGACGAAATCGCACCCCACCGCGGCACGGATGGACCTGCAGTAAGTGCCGGGTTCGGCGCAGATTCTGCACCTTGCGCCAGTGAACTGCCCGGTCCGCCGGAACGGCGGTTGGCCCGCGGTCCCGTCATAGCTCCACTCGCCGCTTTGGACCCGCGCTTGCAATCATGCATCGCGAGGAGCAAAAAGATGCTTTGGACAATTTGTGTAGTTCTGCTGGTTTTGTGGGCGCTGGGAATGGCCACCTCCTACACCGCCGGAGGCCTGATTCACATCCTGTTGGTTCTGGCCTTGATCGTCGTGGTCATCCGCCTGTTTCAGGGACGCAGTGTCGTTTAGATCCATCAAATGCGAAACCGCGCCGGCAACTGGGCCGCGGATTGCTGTTGGTGTTTTAGGAGACTATAGAAATGCCGTTGATAAACATCGTTGTTGCGTTGATCGTGGTTGGCCTCGCCTTGTGGCTGATCAATAATTTCATCCCCATGGCTGCCAGCATCAAGACGATTCTGAACGTGGTAGTGGTGGTGGCGGTGGTAATTTGGGTCCTGCAAGCGGTCGGGTTGTGGAGCCGCGTCACCAGTTACAAGTTCATGAATTGAGCCGGTGCTGGATACTTTGGTTCGCCGGTTCCGCCGCGGGCTTGCTAGAATAGAGGGAAATGCCTCTGCAGCCTGTGGTTTCGGGCCGGATTCTCATCGTCGACGATGAGCAACGCCAGTGTGCGGCCTTGGCTGCCATGCTTTCTGGCGGTGACTTTGAGACGCAGATCGCTTTTGACGGGCAGGAAGCGCTGGAACGGCTCAGGGAATTCAACGCCGACGTCATCGTTTCGGACCTCGTCATGCCGCGCATGGACGGCTTTGAACTGCTCCGCCACCTCAAGGAACGCGGCGACCTGACACCCGCGATCGTACTCACCGGCTTCGGCAGTACCGAAAAGGCGGTGTCCGCGGTTCATGACCTCAAGGCATTCTGGTTCCTGGAGAAGCCCGTGGAACCGCGCGCCTTCAAGGCCCTGCTGGAGCGCGCCATCCGCTACAACAGAAGTCTGCGGAAAACGGAGGATCTCAAGCGCGACCTGAGCCTTCGGGGCGTCCTCGGAAGCCTGGTGGGAACCTCCCCGGCGATGCAGCAGATCTTTTCCCTGATCCGGCAGGTGGCGCCCACTTCAGCGCCCGTGTTGATCTGTGGAGAGAGTGGCACCGGGAAGGAACTGGTGGCGCGGGAGATTCACAACTGCAGCCCCCGCTGTGATGGCCCTTTCGTCGCCATCAACGCCGCCGCCTTACCCGAGACTCTGGTGGAAAGCGAGTTGTTCGGGCACGAGAAGGGCGCGTTTACGGGAGCCATGGAGCGTTCGGCCGGCTGCTTTGAACAGGCGGAGAAGGGCACTTTGTTTCTCGACGAGATCGGCGAGATGCCGCTCTCTACGCAACCGAAACTGCTGCGCGTGCTCGAGGACTTGCGAGTGCGGCGGCTGGGCGGCAAAAGGGAAATCCCGGTCGATGCCCGTGTGCTTGCCGCCACCAGTCATGAGCTCGGCACGCATCTGCGCGAAGAGCTTTACTATCGGTTGAGTGTCTTCCAGATCGTCGTTCCGCCGCTGCGGGAGCATAAGGAAGATATTCCGCCGATCGCCGATGTCATGCTGCAGAATATGAACAGGAAGCATGGCACGCGCATCACCGGACTCGATGCCGAAGTGCTGGATCTTTTTCAGCGCTACGAGTGGCCCGGTAATGTGCGCGAGCTGCGCAACGTCCTGGAACGGGCCGCCATCGTGACCGGCGCGGGCTCCATTGGGCTGAAGGACCTTCCTTCCCCTGCCTTCGGCGCGGGATCCGTCCGCAACACCATACCGCCGCCGGACCAGGAAGGCCCGATTACGCTCCAGGCCGGCCAGCCACTCGTGAAACTCGAGGAGGCTTACATCAAGCTCACCCTCGATCATGTGAACGGCAATCGCAAACTCGCCGCCGAAATGTTGGGCATCAGCCTGCGGACGCTGCAGAACCGGATCGCCGCACTGCGCGAAGAGGCCAAGGCCACAACTCCCGGCGCCTGAACCGCGCGCCCCGGGCTCCCGAAGCGGTCGGCAACACTGAGGGCGCGCGCCTCCCTTCCTCCTCCCGCTGGGTCCCCAGTGGACGTTTCCGCACGATGGGCGTTGGGTTGCAATTCGTCTCCTTCTTGTGCTGCTAAATAAAGGAAACCGAAACCTCAAGGAAAGCAGCAAGGCCATCGTCGAAAATCTGCTGCATCTGGGTCTCTCGCGAGACGGCAGGGGAAAATACGGCGACGCCGCGCCGTTGCGCGCGGAATTGTTCAGCGCCGAGCAGATGAAGCAGCACGGCAGGACTCTGGCGGGACTCCACAAAGTCAGTCCCGGACGCGCCCCGGACCAGTTGCTGGCGCGGCTGGCAGAGAACGAGAGCGTGCTGCGGGACGTCCACGGGCGCATGAACGAGGCGGTGGCCGCCAAACGCCAGATCACCCCGGCGGGCGAGTGGCTGCTGGACAATTTCTATCTCATCGAGGAGCAGATTCGCACCGCCAAGCGGCATCTCCCCAAGCCTTACAGCCGGGAATTGCCGCGCCTGGCGAGCGGTCCAAGCCTCGGTCTGCCACGCGTGTACGACATTGCCCTCGAGATCATCGCCCACGGCGACGGGCGCGTGGATCCGGAAAGTCTCAGCAGCTTTGTGGCGGCGTACCAGACGGCGACGCCGCTCGATCTGGGCGAGTTGTGGGCGCTGCCGATCATGTTGCGGCTGGCGCTGATCGAGAACCTGCGGCGCGTGGCCGCCGTCATCGCCACCGCCCGCGCCGGCCGCAATAGCGCCGACACCTGGGCCGACCAACTGATCGAGACGGCCGAGAAGGATCCCAAGAACCTGATCGTGGCCATTGCCGACATGGCTCGCTCCGACCCGCCCATGGAGAGCGCTTTCGTAGCCGAACTGACGCGCCGTCTGCAGGGCCAGGGTCCCGCGCTCGCACTGCCGCTGACCTGGATTGCGCAGCGCCTCTCCGAATCCGGCTGGACGATTCAGCAAATGGTGCAGGCGGAAAACCAGAGACAGGCCGCCAACCAGGTGTCGATGAGCAACAGCATCGGCAGCCTCCGCTACCTGAGCGCGCTCGACTGGCGCAAATTCGTCGAAACCATGTCTCGCGTGGAGCAGACTCTGCGCGAGGATACCGGCGGCGTTTACGGGAGGATGGAATTCGCCACCCGCGACCGCTACCGCCATGTGGTGGAGAAGATCGCCAAATACAGTGGGCGCGACGAATGCGACGTGGCACGCAAGGCGATCGAGCTGACGCGGGCTGGCGCCGGCGCCAACGGCGGCCAGGACCGCGCGGCGCACGTTGGATTCTACCTGATCGGCGATGGCGTGGGCCAACTGGAGCGCGCCGTGGGGGCCCGCCTTCCCGCCGCCGAGTCGCTGGGCAGAGCCTGCCGCCGCTCGCCGGTGCTGCTCTACGTGGGCGGAATCGTGCTCATCACCCTGACGCTGGCGGGGCTCCTCGTGGCCAAGGCCCACGGCGGCCCGTTGAATGTCTGGACGCTCGGTCTGATCGCCGTTCTGTCGATGGTGGCGGCCAGCCAACTGGCGGTGGCCCTGGTGAATTGGGCGGTGACCTTGCTCGCCACGCCGCAGGCGCTCCCCCGCATGGACTTCAGCGCGGGCATTCCGCCCGAGTGCCGGACTCTGGTGGTGGTGCCGACGATGCTCGCCAAAGCGGGCAACGTCGAGGAACTGATCGAGGGGCTGGAGGTCAGGTTCCTGGCGAACCGGGACGCGAACCTCTACTTCGGCCTGTTGACGGACTTTTCCGATGCCGCCGGGGAGGTCGAGCCGGAAGATGAAGGGCTGCTGCGGCGGGCGCGCCAGGGAATCGAAGATCTGAATGCGCGCTACCAGCCCGGCGGCGCATGTTTTTTCCTGTTGCATCGCCCGCGCCGTTGGAACGCCCAGGAGCGCCGCTGGATGGGTTACGAGCGCAAGCGCGGCAAGCTCGGCGCGTTGAATGCGCTGTTGCGCGGCGGCCCGGCGGATGCGTTTTCGCTGACCGTAGGCGAGACCGCGAAACTCACCGGCGTGAAGTATGTAATCACGCTGGATACCGATACCCAGTTGCCGCGCGACGCGGCCCGCGAACTGGTGGGCGCCATGGCCCATCCGTTGAACCGCGCGCGCTACTGCGAAGACGTGGAGCGGGTGTGCGAGGGATACGGCATCCTCCAGCCGAGAGTGGGCGCGAGCCTGTCCGGGGCCGCCCAATCGCGCTACGCCCACCTGTTCGGAAGCGAGCCGGGCATCGACCCTTACACCCGCGCCGTGTCGGACGTCTACCAGGACTTGTTCGGCGAGGGATCGTTCATCGGCAAGGGCATCTACGATGTCGATGCGTTCGAACGGGCGCTGAAAGGGCGCTTTCCGGACAACCGGATCCTCAGCCACGACCTGGTGGAGGGCTGCTACGCGCGCTGCGGACTGTTGACCGACGTGCAGGTGTACGAGGAATACCCCTCGCGGTATAGCGCCGACGTCAGCCGCCGGCATCGATGGATTCGCGGCGATTGGCAATTGCTGCGCTGGCTGCTGCCCCGGGTTCCGGGGCCGGGCGGGCGCCGCAGGAACACCATCAGCGCGCTGTCGCGCTGGAAGCTGTTCGACAATCTGCGCCGCAGCCTGGTGCCGGTGGCGCTGACCTTGCTGTTCCTGGTCACCTGGGCAGTGTTGCCGCTGCCCGGGTTCTGGACCCTGGCCATCCTCGGCATCGTGGTGGTTCCGCCCTTATCCTCCTGCCTGCTGGACCTGATACGAAAACCCGCGGAAGTGTTGTGGGGGCAGCACCTGCGATCGAGCCTGCGCTGCGCCTCCACGCATCTCTCGCAAGCCGGCTTCATGCTGGCCTGCCTGCCTTACGAGGCATACTTCAGCCTGGATGCGATCCTGCGCACGCTTTGGCGGATGCTGGTGTCGCGCCGCCGGCTGCTGGAATGGAGCGTGTCGGGCGATGCCGGCGGCAATGGCGGAAACAGCCTCCTGGAAGCGTGGCGGACCATGTGGATCGGCCCCTTCGCCGCGGTTGCCGCGCTGGGGTATCTCACGGCACGGCGGCCTACCGCCTTGCTGGTGGCCTGGCCGGTCTGGGCGCTGTGGGTGATGTCGCCGGGTATCGCCTGGTTGATCAGCCGGCCGGTGCCGGCGCGGGCGTCGCGTTTGACAGCCGCACAGACGGTGTTCCTGCGCCAACTGGCACGCAAGACCTGGGACTTCTTCGAAACCTTCGCCGGGCCGGAGGACAACTGGCTGCCGCCGGACAACTATCAGGAGCATCCGGTGGCGCGCATCGCGCACCGCACATCTCCGACCAACATCGGGCTGTCGCTTTTGGCCAATCTGGCGGCCTACGATTTCGGGTACATCACCGCCGGGGAGTTCGCCGAGCGGACGGCCCATGCCTTCCATACGATGCAAACGCTGGAACGGTACCGCGGCCACTTTTACAACTGGTACGACACGCAATCGCTGAAGCCGCTGCTGCCGATCTACATTTCCACCGTGGATAGCGGCAACCTGGCGGCCCACCTGCTTACGCTGCGTCCGGGGCTGGTCGCGCTTCCCGAACAGAGAATCGTGAGCCCGCGATGGTGCGACGGCCTCATGGACACCTTCGGCACGCTGGTGATTGCCAACGGAGGCTCGGTTCCGGAGGAACTGGCCGGCATTCAGGCGGAGTTGGAAGGCGCCGGCGCGCGCCAGCCCGACACGCTGCCCCAGATCCGTCTGCTGCTGGAGCGCCTGCAAGCGGCGGCCAACGGCGCGGTCAACGGGCCGCATCGCTTCGATACCCGGCGGTGGGCGCGGGCGCTGGCCGGACAATGCAAGTCGGCGCTGGAGGAAATTGCCTTTCTCGCCCCCGATGGGTTGCAAAGGATCCCCACGTTACGCGAAGTGGCGGCACTGGCGGGGGACCCGCCGCAGGCCGTGTGCGCGCGCGCCAGAATACTGGCGGCGGAGAAACTGGTTGTGCAGGCGGGCGAGTTCGCGGAGATGGAGTACGACTTCCTCTTCGACCGCGCGCGTCATCTCCTCACCATCGGCTTCAACGTGGCGGAGCACCGCGCCGATGCCAGCTTCTACGACCTGCTGGCGTCGGAGGCGAGGCTCTGCAGTTTCGTGGGCATCGCGCAGGGGCGCTTGCCGCAGGATAACTGGTTTGCCATGGGCCGCCTGCTGGTCACCGCGGGCGGGGAGCCCATGCTGCTCTCCTGGAGCGGCTCCATGTTCGAGTACCTGATGCCGCTGGTGGTGATGCCGACTTACGAGAACACCCTCCTGGACCAGACGTATAAGGCCGCGGTAGCCAGACAGATCGAGTACGGGGCACAGCGGGGCGTGCCGTGGGGTGTATCGGAATCGGGCTTCAACTCCGTGGACGCGCGTCTGAACTATCAGTACCGCGCCTTCGGCGTGCCCGGCACCGGCTTGAAGCGTGGGCTGGCCGACGATCTGGTGATTGCGCCCTACGCTTCCGTGCTGGCCCTGATGGTGGCGCCGGAGGAGTCGTGCGAAAACCTGGAAAAGCTTGCGAAGGCCGGTTTCGCGGGGACCTACGGTTTGTACGAAGCGATCGACTACACGCCTTCGCGCGTGCCGCGGGGACAGACCTGCGTGGTGGTGCGTTCTTTCATGGCGCATCACCAGGGGATGAGCCTGCTTTCGTTTGCGCATCTCCTGCTGGACCGCCCCATGCAGAAACGGTTCGGAAGCGACCCGTTGTTTCAGGCGACGACGCTATTGTTGCAGGAGCGGGTGCCGCGGGCGATGGCGATTTATTCGCGCCTGGCGGAGGTCTCCGACATGCGCGAAGGCCCCTCCGACGAGGAAACGCCGGTGCGCGTGATCCGCTACGCGGATACGCCGTCGCCCGAACTGCAGCTTCTATCCAACGGCCGGTACCACGTCATGATCACCAACGCCGGCGGCGGCTACAGCCGCTGGCACGATCTGGCGGTGACGCGGTGGAGAGAAGACGTCACCTGCGACAACTGGGGCAGCTTCTGCTATCTGCGCGCCATGCCTTCGGGCCCGTTCTGGTCGGCCGCGTTCCAGCCGGCATTAGAGCCCTCGGACAGTTATGAGGCGATCTTCTCCGACGCGCGGGCGGAGTTCCGCCGCAGCGATCAGGGCTTCGACGCGCACACCGAGATCGCTGTCTCGCCGGAAGACGATATCGAGCTGCGCCGCATCAGCATCACCAACACCACGCGCTCGCGCAAGACCATCGAAGTCACCAGCTACGCGGAGGTAGTATTGACCTCGGCGGTGGCCGACGCGCTCCATCCGGCGTTCAGCAACCTGTTCGTGCAGACCGAGATTCTGCGCCAACAGCAGGCCATCGTGTGCACCCGGCGGCCGCGGTCGAAGGAAGAGCGGCCGCCCTGGTTGTGCCATCTGATGGCGGTGCATGGCGCCGAAGCGGAGGACGCCAGCTACGAGACGGACCGGATGCGCTTCATCGGACGGGGGAACACGGTAGCCAATCCGGTGGCGATGACGGGAGCCGGGGGCCTGTCGAATAGCGATGGCGCGGTGCTCGACCCGATCGTCTCCATCCGCCGGCAGATCGCGCTGGACGGCGGAGAAAGCGTCACGGTGGATATCGTCACCGGAATCGCCGAGACACGCGAAGCCAGTCTTCTGCTGGTGCAGAAGTACCGCGACCGGCGCCTGGCGGACCGCGTCTTCGAACTCGCCTGGACGCACAGCCAGGTGCTCTTACGGCAGATCAATGCCACCGAGGCCGACGCGCAACTTTACGGGCAACTGGCGGGCGCCGTTGTGTATGGCAACCGCGCCTTGCGCGCCGACGCCGCGGTGCTGGTGCAGAACCGGCGCGGGCAGAGCGGCCTCTGGGGCTACTCGATTTCCGGCGATTTGCCCATCGTGCTGTTGCAGATTGCCGACCCGGCGAACCTGGAGCTGGTGCGGCAACTGGCGCAGGCGCAGGCGTACTGGCGATTGAAGGGGCTGGCGGTGGACCTCATGATCTGGAACGAAGATCACTCCGGCTACCGCCAGGCGCTGCACGAGCAGATCCTGGGCCTGACCTCGGCGGGGGCGGACGGCATCGTGAAGGATCGCCTGGGGGGCATATTCGTGCGGCCGTCGGACCAGATCGCGGCGGAGGACCGGATCCTGCTGCAAACGGTGGCGCGCGCCGTTCTCAGCGACAGCCGCGGCACGCTGGCGGAGCAGGTGGCGGCCGCGGAACCGCCGGCGCTGATGATGGCGGAACTGATGCCGGTTCGTGCCTACCGGCCGGTGCGGGCTTTACCGGCCGCGCCGCGCCCCGATCTCATCTTCTTTAACGGATTGGGCGGATTCACGCCCGATGGGCGCGAGTACATCATTACCACGTCCGAGAGCCAGATCACTCCCGCGCCGTGGGTGAACGTGCTGGCCAACGCCAACTTCGGAACCGTGGTCTCCGAGAGCGGCCTGGCGTATACCTGGGCCGAAAACGCGCACGAGTTCCGTCTGACTCCGTGGGGCGACGATCCGGTGAGCGACACCTCCGGCGAGGCGTATTATCTGCGCGACGAAGAGACCGGGTATTTCTGGTCGCCCATGCCGATGCCCAGCCGCGGAACGGAGCCCTACGTGAGCCGGCATGGATTCGGCTACAGCGTGTTCGAGCACAGCGAAGGCGGAATCCACTCCGAAGTTACCGTCTACGTGGCCGCCGACGCAGCGGTGAAGTTCACGGTGTTGAAGATCCGCAACGATAACAGCCGCGCGCGCAAACTCTCGGCCACGGGCTACGTGGAATGGGTGCTGGGCGATCTGCGGCCCAAATCCGCGATGCACGTGGTGACGGAGGTGGACAACGCCGTCGGAGCCATCTTCGCGCGCAATCCGTATAATTCGGAGTTTGCCGGCCGGGTGGCGTTCTTCTCCACCAGCGAGATGGAGCGGACGGTGACGGGCGACCGGCGGGAGTTCCTGGGGCGCAACGGGACGCTCGGCGCTCCGGCAGCCATGAGACGTGCGGGCCTATCGGGGAAAACGGGCGCCGGTCTGGATCCCTGCGCGGCGATGCAGGCGGCTTTCGATCTGGCGCCGGGGCAGGAGCATCGGGTGGTCTTCACGCTCGGCGCCGGGGCCAGCGCGGAGGAGGCCTGGAAGCTGGCCGCCCGGTTCCGCGGGGCCGAGGCCGCACGCGTGGAACTGGAAAGCGTGTGGCAGTACTGGAAGCATACGCTGGGCGCGGTCAACGTGGAAACACCCGATGGGTCGCTGAATGTGCTGGCCAACGGCTGGCTTCTCTATCAGACGCTATCGTGCCGTTTTTGGGCGCGCAGCGGATACTATCAGAGCGGCGGCGCGTTCGGCTTCCGCGATCAGTTGCAGGACGCCATGGCGCTGGTCCACTGTGAGCCCCGCTTGCTGCGGGAACATCTGCTGCGCTGCGCATCGCGGCAGTTTCGCGAGGGAGACGTACAGCACTGGTGGCATCCACCCGGGGGCCGCGGGGTGCGCACGCATTGTTCGGACGACTATCTCTGGCTGGCGCTTGGGACGTGCCGCTACGTGTTGAGCACGGGCGACACCGGGGTGCTGGACGAGAGCGTGCGCTTTCTGGATGGACGCCCGGTGAACGCCGAAGAAGATTCCTACTACGACCTGCCGGGGCGTTGCGAAGAGACGGCCAGCCTGTACGACCACTGCAAACGCGCTGTCCTGCTCGGCCTGCGTTTCGGAGAGCACGGCCTGCCGCTGATGGGTTCGGGCGACTGGAACGACGGCATGAACCTGGTGGGGATCCACGGCAAAGGCGAAAGCGTGTGGCTGGGGTTCTTCCTGTATGCGGTGCTGAAGGAATTCGCCGTTCTGGCGGGCGCCCGGGGCGATAAAGTGTTTACCGAACGGTGCCTTCAGGAGGCGGCGCAGGTGAGCGCCGCTATCGAGCGCAATGCTTGGGATGGCGGCTGGTACCGCCGCGCCTACTTCGATAACGGCACGCCGCTGGGGTCGGCGGGGAACACGGAATGCCAGATGGATTCCATCGCGCAGAGCTGGGCCGTGCTCTCGGGCGCGGGCGATGCGGAGCGGTCGCGCATCGCCATGAAGGCGTTGGACGGGCGCCTGGTCCGGCGCGATCACGGCCTGGTGCAGTTGCTCGATCCGCCGTTCGACAAGGGCGATCTCAATCCGGGCTACATCAAGGGCTACCTGCCGGGCGTCAGGGAGAACGGCGGGCAGTACACGCACGCGGCGGTCTGGGCCGCCATGGCCTTCGCGCGGTTGGGCGATAACCAGCGCGCCTGGGAATTGTTCACCCTGATCAACCCCGTGAATCATGCGAAAACCGCCGCCGCCATCGCCACGTATAAAGTGGAGCCGTACGTGGTGGCGGCCGATGTGTATGCCCTGGCGCCGCATATCGGGCGCGGCGGGTGGACCTGGTACACCGGCTCGGCCGGCTGGATGTACCGCCTGATCACGGAATCGCTGCTGGGGCTCCGTTTGGAAGTGGATCGTCTGCGCTTCGAACCTTGCCTTCCTGCCGGGTGGCGAGGTTTCAAGGTGCATTACCGGTATCGCGAGACGGTGTACCACATCGCCATCGTGCCAGGATCCGGCAGCGCGGCGATGACCGTCGATGGCAAACCGCTGCCAGGCAGCGCCATTCCCCTCATAGACGACGGGAGCGAGCACATCGTCGAACTGACGCTCGGCCGGGCCTAGCTCCGTGACCGCGAGATTCGGTTCCGACGCGCCACCCGTCGCTAACGCTCCGGGCTCCGATCGGAGCCCCGACCGCGATCTCCGCTCTCTCCGCGCTCGCCCCGGAGAAGAGGCGAATCCCACTCTTTCCCGCCAGCTAGTTCTTGTCCTCGCTTTCTCCGCGTCTTCCTCCGCGGTCTCTGCGTCTCCGCGTCAGATCGACTCCTGCCCTGTTTGGTTCGGGCTTCGCCTGGTCAGGGCATCCAGGTCTGCGGCATCCCTGCGAGCGTCGCGGCGAGGGCAATTCCCGCACCTAAACGTGCAGTTTCTGCATTCCCCCAGGGGTACTTCCCGCCATGTCATGCCGCCAGGAGTACCCGGGCGCACATGGTCCGTCTCGTGCTCTACACCGTTAGCGGCCTCTGATGCTTGAGGACTAAGCCATCGCCGCGCGCAGCCTGAGGAACCATATGCTCGACGCTCCAAGCATGCCGGCAGAACAGGTGCCTGACGGTCATCATCCGGTAGTCGTATCGCCCGCGCCCGCGTTTGAGGTCGCGGCCCCGGCGGAGAGTGCTCCACCCGGGAAGATCAAGCCTGCCCGCCGGCGCCGGTGGTGGCTATGGCTGTTGCTTCTTCTCCTGCTGGGAATAGGCGGCTATGTTTTGTGGTCGAAAATTACCAGTGCGAAAGCCGCTGCCGCGGCGGCGAAAGTCGCCGCCAAAGGTCCGCCTCCCATCCCCGTGGTAGCCACCAAATCCCGCCAGGGGGACATCGGCGTATATTATTCCGGGCTCGGCGCGGTTACGCCCCTCGCGACGGTCACGTTGAGAACGCGGGTCGACGGCCAATTGATGAGCATTCGTTATCGCGAAGGCGACACCGTCCAAAAGGGCGATCTGTTGGTGGAAATCGACGACGGGCCTTATCAGGCGGCGCTCACCCAGGCCGAAGGGCTGCTGATCCGGGACCAGGCCGCCCTGGAGAACGCGCGCATCGACCTGGTCCGCTATCAGCAGTTGGTCCAGCAGAGAGCCGCCCCGGAGCAACAACTTGCCACCCAACAGGCAACCGTGCATCAGGACGAGGGGGTGGTGAAACTCGATGCCGGTCAAATCGAAAGCGCTAAGGTCAATCTGGCCTACTGCAAAATCGCGGCCCCGGTCACCGGACGCATCGGGCTGCGGCTGGTCGACCCCGGAAATATCGTTCAGTCCGCCGATACCAACGGATTGCTGGTCATCACGCAGATGGATCCGATCAGCGCGATCTTTACCATTTCCGAAGATCAGCTCCAGGTCGTGCTCAAGAAGATGGCCGCCGGGCAGGCCCTCCAAGTGGATGCCTACGGCCGCGACGGCAAGACGAAGCTGGCGCAAGGGTCGCTGACCACGCTCGATAATCAGATCGATCCCACCACCGGCACGCTCAAACTGAGAGCCACATTCGCCAACCCGAAAGGCATGCTGTTTCCCAATCAATTCGTCAACGCGCGATTGCTGGTAGAGACCAAGCACGGTGTAACCCTGGTGCCCACTGCCGCGGTGCAACGCAACTCGCAAGCCACTTATGTCTACGTGGTGAAGGCGGATTCCACCGTGACCGTGCGGCCGATCGCCATCGGCACCACGGAAGGCGACGACTCGGAAGTAACTACGGGGCTGACGCCGGGCGAGGTCGTAGTCATGACGGGGGTCGACAAGCTACAGGAAGGGAGCAAGGTCAGCGCCCAGATCCCCGCCGCGAACTCCCCGGCCAGTCCGGCCGCAAGCCCACCGGTCAGCCCCGTGGCCAACCCTTCCGCCAAGCAGGGCGGCAACGGAAAAAAGGGAAGTTAGATGAACCCGTCTCCGCACTTTCGGCTTGTGGCGACGCTTGCCCTGCTGCTGGCTTCGGCCGGATGCATGGTGGGGCCCAATTACAAACGGCCTTCCGCCCCCGCGCCTCCCGCGTTCAAAGAGCAGCCGCCCGTGAACTTCAAGGAAGCCGAAGCCGCCGGCTGGAAACCATCGCAGCCTGGCGACGCCTACGCCAAAGGCCGATGGTGGGAACTGTACAACGACGCGGCCTTGAATGCGCTCGAGGAGCAGGTGAGTGTTTCCAACCAGAACGTCCTCCTGGCCGAGGCGCAATACCGGCAAGCCAGGGCGGCCGTGAGTGTGGCCCGCTCCGCGCTGTTTCCCACGGTGACCGCCGCTCCGGCGATCGCCGCCGGCGACGGTGGGGCTGCCACGGGAAACAGTTTGGGAGGATCGGGCTTTCGAAAAACCTTCAACCTGCCGTTCAACGTGGCGTGGGAGCCCGATCTATGGGG
>Ga0182030_10006868_pt1 | contig 23881 bp, 25 predicted proteins | sample 812S3MmetaG_FD_121299 | JGI IMG/M metagenome (GOLD analysis project Ga0182030, IMG submission 121299) | Permafrost microbial communities from Stordalen Mire, Sweden - 812S3M metaG (Illumina Assembly) | ecosystem: Environmental > Terrestrial > Soil > Wetlands > Permafrost | place: Sweden...
CCGGTTTTTTGGCGGTTTGCAGCCGCCACGCGATTGAATACAAATTGGTCTTGTTGAGGGTTTCGAAAAACGCCTTCGCCTTTTTATTTTTACCGAGTTGATTCAGAAAATCGTTCGGAATGGCGGCGTTGCCCGGCGAATCGTAGGCCGCCGCCCAACGACCGTCATTTTTTGCCGCCTCAACCACCGCCAGGCCGGCGGACTTCATTTTTTTCAGCTTGTGCAGCCGCGCGACATGGCCCGTGTTGATTTTGGACCACACGCTTTTCGGCCGGCGCGGGGTGAATTTTTGAAGCCAGGACGCGGCATCGTGCGATTTTTTCTGTCCATCAATCCACCCGTGACACAATGCTTCGTCCAGTGCCTCGGCATACGAAATTTTTTTGTGACCGGAGTCTTTCTTGAAAATTCGCAGCCAGACACCGTTTAATCTGGCGTAATTCTCGGTGAGCCACGCATCCCATTCTGCTGGCGACGTGAAGGAAATGACTGGCAGATTTGATTTGTCGGCGACCACAAAAATTTAATAACAGATTCAAATCTCCTTGTAAACTTTGGCGGCCTTGGGTTTCTACAAAGATGTCACGCCGCCGGCGGGAAAATCGTAAAAGCCGCCAGGACGCAAAGACATTTATTAAACTTGAAATTTTCTTGGTGCGAATGATGATTTCATTGTGAACAGTCAAGAATCCAATAAAAATGGGGTAAGACGGATTGATTGGATTATGGCGCTTCGAATTTTTGGGCTCTTTTTCTCTATTTTCGCAGTTACAATGCTTTGTTTTTTTGTGCCATTTTTGAGTGGAAAATATTACAGCTATATTTGGGGATTTTTGACTGGTGTTATTGCTATCATGGCTTGGTTTTATCTAGGCCGAAAAATATTTTTGAGTCCAGAAACCAAAATCTTTTGGTTCATCGGACTTGCATACGTCATCTTTATTGCAATTTTTGAACTAACACGACTATTTTATTGAACTGAAGCCCCCGTCGAGTTATTTCATGGACGCAAATTCTGCTTCCGTCTTGCAACTTTCTTCCCCACAGCCGCAGCCGGTTTCTTCCTGATCGCTGAAATCGTGGCTGTCCCAGTTCGGGTCGAGGCCGAGGTCTTTGAGCATCTGTAGGTCTTTTTCGACGGGCTGGTTTAGTGTGGTGAGATAGTTGCCGACCATTAGTGCGCTTGCGCCGGCCATAAAGATCATGCTTTGCGCGTCGCGCAGGTTCACGGTGCGTCCGCCGGCGATCATGATTTCCTGTCGCGGCAGAATGAAACGGAAGCACGCGATGGTCTTCAAAATTTCCATGACGGGCAGGGGAGCGAGTTTTTCAAACGGGGTGCCGGGAATCGGGTTGAGGATGTTGACGGGCACGACGTTCGCGCCAATGGCTTTCAATTCGAACGCGAGGTCGCAGCGGTCGGCGCGCGTCTCGCCCATGCCGATGATGCCGCCGGAACAGATCTTGATGCCAGCCTTTTTCAGATAGCCGATGGTTTCGAGCCGGTCATCGAATGTGTGCGTGGTGCAGGTCTGCGGGAAAAAGCGGCGTGAGCTTTCCAGGTTATGGCCGTAACATTCGAGCCCAGCTTCCTTCAAACGATTCGCGACTTCCTGTTTTTTGATAATCCCGAGCGAGGCGTCGGGTCGCGTTTTGCCGCCCGCCTTCAATTCGCGGATGCGGTCGCAGACTTCATCAAGCATCGGGCCTTCGTTCAGCCCTTTCCACGCGGCGACGAGGCCGACGGCGGTGACTTGGTTCTTGTTCGCTTCGTCAGCGGCTTCGTTCACGGGTTCCGGTTCGATGAAGCCATATTTAGGCGAGCCGGTCTGGTAATGCGACGACTGCGCGCAAAAGCTGCAATTCTCCGAACATGCGCCAGCCTTGGCGTTGACGATGGAGCAGAGATGAATCTTGTTTCCTTTGAATTGTTCGCGGATGCGATTCGCCCATGAGAGCAAATCAAGGATGTCCGCCGAAGTTTCGAGGTTAAACAGCCACGACGCTTCGTCGCGAGAAATTTGGCCACCGCCCGAAACGCGCTGGCCGAGGGTGGAAAGTTTCTGGTGATTACTCGCGTCAACTGATGTCGCCGTCATGGTTGACAGCATAGACCTCGGAGAAAATTCTGCAAGCGCGGTTTGACCTGGTCAAGTCAGCGGGAAGCCGCCGAAGAATTTGACACGAGCTGCTACTCAACCACCTTGCCGAGGATGTCTTTCCGCGGGACGGCCCCGAAGGTGCGGCTGTCGCAGCTGTTATTGCGGTTATCGCCCAAGACAAAATAATCGTCCTTGCCGGTGACAAGGAATTCACTTTCATCCTTTTCGTAGGCGTAGGTTGGCGTCCTGTCCGCCAGATAGGGTTCGTTCAGCAGCTGGCCGTTGACATAAACGCGGCCATGATTGAGGTAAACGGACTCACCCGGCAACGCGATGATGCGTTTGACGATCAGAACGCCATCTTCGGGATCTTTGACGGCAACGATGTCAGTGCGCTGCGGCTCATGCTTGGAATAAGCACTGCGGTTCAGCCAATAATTGCCATTATCAAACAAAGTGGGATACATGCTGCTTCCCCTCACGGTGAGGGACTGGAAGAATAAATGACTGACCGTGAAATAGCTCAAGATCCCCAGTAAGCCAACGGCTGCTAGTCCGCTGAATTGTTCGAAAAACCAAGGCCACGACAGGCGCGAGCGATAATCCGCCAGCAGGTGATATAGGGTGAAGTGAAGAACCGATTGAGAAGTTTGAGGCATCGCGGTCTTCATAAATGACATGGTGAACTACGACCACGCCATTGTATCCGTCACACCCCTGTTTGCAACAAAAAAATCACGTTTTCGTCACTGAAAATTCATTAATTTGAAGGAGCAACGCGCGAAGGCATGGCCACGTCCAAGTAAGCGGCGAGCGACGCGATCTGCATATCATTGAGCGGGCCGCCATCCGTGGTGGAAAACGCGGGCATGAGCGAGCCGGGTTTGCCGTGGGCGATCCAGATCCGCCAGAACTGGTCATTAGTCGGCACCTTCAGGGTGTGCAAATCCGGCACCATCGAGGCACGGTGCTCGCCCTCATGGCAAACTCCACAAACGGCATTGTAAAGTGCCATGCCATATTTGCCATTGCCGGGAATGGCGTGGCACGTTGCGCAGTCGTTCTTGAAAACCGCCTGCCGGTCCACTTTGGCCAGTGCCATGCCACGGATGCGGTCGGCATCGGACAAAGTGGGAACCACGGGCGGCAAAATTTTGATCTGCAACGTCAGCGTTTTGCTGCCCTTGTCCGTGGCGATATTCACCGTTTTGAACAAGGTGCCGCTTTTGCCGGCAAGATTCACGGTGAGGTTGATCTGGCCGTTCGCGCCGGGTGCCAGCAGCCATGGCATCGGCGGCAATTGCGCGGTGGTGCAGCCGCAGGACGGATGGACGTTGACGATGGCCACGTTGCCAGCGGAAACATTCGTGAGATTAAAAGTGAAATGCGCCTGGGCCTGGTCGGCGGCGGCATCCGTGGATTTCATCAAATTATCCCACGCCAGGATGCCGTCGGGCAGCGGTTCCCCGACATGCGACATGTCAGGAACGTAAACTGGCGGCGTCGTGGCGACCGTCGGCGCATTGGTCGCCAAGTACACGATAGGCACTGCCGTTGCGTTGTTGGTCGCTGGCGCGGTGGTCGTCGGCTTTTCGGTTTTGGTTGCGCAGCCGAACGTCAGAAAAAGCACGGCCATGCCGAGCGTTGGAACCGCAATCCAATAACGAGTGGCATTCATAAATACTGTTTGAGCATAAATGCCGGGCGAATGTTTTGTCCAGCGGCAAACTATGACCGGTTCAACGCGCTCAACACCGCGCGCACGGAGGCGAGTTCGATGTTCGTGTCCACGCCCGCGCCCCAGCGGGTTTTGCCGTCGGTGGTTTTGATCTGGATGTAGGAAATCGCCGCCGCCGTTTCACCGGAACTCAAGGCGTGCTCGCTGTAATTGGAAATTTCAAAACGCGGAATACCGACTTGTGAAAATCCGTGAACAAGCGCGGCCAGCGGACCGTTGCCTTCGCCGGAAAATTCGGTGTGTTTGCCGTCACGCAATAATTTAGCGCGGCATTTAACAATTCCATTTTTGCTTTCCGTTTCAAAACTTTGCAACAACCACGGCGAAGTGCGTTCGACGTATTCTTTCCAGAACATCGCCTTCAATTCCGCGCCGGAAACCTCGCGGCCAAGTTTATCCACGGCGTTATTGGCAATCGGGCCGAACTCGCGTTGCATGTCCTTGGGCAATTCGATTCCAAATTCGCTTTCGAGCAGATACGCTACACCACCTTTGCCGCTTTGCGAATTCACGCGGATGACTTCGCGGTATTCACGACCGATGTCCGCCGGGTCAATCGTGAGGTATGGCACGTCCCAGTGCGCGCCGGGAATTTTTTCGCGCTCCGCCAAACCCTTTTTAATCGCGTCCTGATGCGAGCCGCTGAACGCAGTGAAGACCAGTTCGCCCGCATAAGGCTGGCGCGGTGGTACGGTCAAGCCCGTGCAACGCTCATACACATCGCGGATTTTTCCGATGTCGCCGAAGTCCAAGTTCGGGTGAATACCGTGCATATAAAGATTCAATGCGACGGTGACGATGTCCAAATTGCCGGTGCGTTCGCCGTTGCCGAACAAGGTGCCTTCAACACGATCCGCGCCCGCGAGCAATCCAAGTTCCGTCGCGGCCACGCCGGTATAACGGTCGTTATGCGTATGTAAACTGATGATGAGCGAGTCGCGGTTTTTGATGTTGCGGCACGTCCATTCGATCTGGTCGGCGTAAACATTGGGCATCGCGACCTCGACCGTGTCCGGCAGATTCAAAATCATTTTGCGTTCGGGTGTCGGCTGCCACACGTCCATGACGGCCTCGGAAATTTCCTTCGCATATTCCACTTCCGTCATACTGAAACTTTCCGGCGAATACTGGAGCATGACTTCCGTGCCTTTGAGTTTCGGCAAACGGTCTTTGATCCATTGCGCGCCGCGCACGGCGACTTCGACAATTTCCTTTTTCGATTTTCCAAAAACGACGCGGCGCTGCGCGGGCGAGGTGGAATTATACAAATGGATGATCGCCTTCTTCGCGCCGACGAGCGACTCGACGGTGCGTTCGATCAAATCCTCGCGCGCCTGCACGAGCACTTGCAACCACACGTCGTCCGGCGCGTGACCTTTCTCGATGAGCAAACGGTTGAAGGCGAATTCCGTGTTCGACGCGGATGGAAAACCGACCTCGATTTCTTTGAAACCGGTTTTCACGAGCGTCTGAAACAATTCCAATTTCTGCGAGACGTTCATCGGCACGGCAAGCGCCTGGTTGCCGTCGCGCAAATCCACGCTGCACCAGCGCGGCGCGTGCGTGAGGACGCGGCCCGGCCACTGGCGGTTGGCTAATTTCGGCGCGTGTTGGAACGGACGATATTTTTTCGACGGATCTGTTTGCATGGCTAAAAGTGTTGAAATTAAACCACGGATGGACACAGATGGACACGGATAAATTTGCGGCTTCGAAGCGCGGCTGTGCGCACAGCACCAGCCGCAGCAGCTACGTCACGATTGAAGCGTTGAAACTTACATGAGACTGCTTTGCAAATGGACGCGCTGCCGCTGATCCCGCTGTGCGGGACACAGCCGCGCTCCGCCGGCTTTTGCCATCCGTGGTTAAAAAGCAAAAAACCCACCTCCGTCCGGCAGTGGGTTGATAAATTTTGTGAACGAATCAAAACCCGACTGCCGCGCCACGTAACAGTAGCGCGTTCACAAACAAGTTTAGAGTCAAATTGCGGTTCACGGCAAAAAATTAGCAAGTAAAGACATAATGAGTCAAATTTTAACTTCAGATTTGATTCAAATTTTTTCGCGCAACCACGAAGCAAATGATTCTGCATTTTCCTGTTTTTTCATAAATGTCAGTATTTGCGGCATCCCATCTATAATTTCCAATTTGACAGCATATGAATATCCACTTCTGCCTGTTCGGATTTTTTCTACCACCACCGACGTGATATTGGTAAATGTCAGCGTTATCCGTTGGCGACGCTTGAAGGTTAAAGGCAATTCGAGAGTTCGCGCTCCTTCATCAATTACTAAATCTTGCGAACCGGATTTGATTTTCTGTTGCAGATAAAAATAAGCGGCGGAACTTACAAGACCAATTCCCACAAGCGTCAATAGTCCAAGTTCAAGCGGTGAAATATCAATATGCGCTGTTTGAAAAACAACGCCAGCTATCATTAAAAATATAAAGGCTATTAATTGACTTCGCGCACTAGGTTGAACACGAGGCAGTCGCACGCGAAGCGTTAATCGTTCGTCAATAATTTTTACACCGCCAGCCAATGGCGGACCTTTTCCTTGCCAGTCAATTTGACTGCCGAGATTTATTATCAAGAAGAAAAACAAACAAGTCCAAGAACCAAATATAAAAGGGATTCCCAAATCTGCTGTATCCAGACCTCTCGATAAAATTGAATCTGCGGGATTGGCTGGATTGTAATACACTTCGATTTCCGAATTTTTCGGGTACGCGTCAATGATTTGCTGCGCTTGGGTCTGATTATAAAACGATGGATGTCCATCATATCGAAAGCGTTTTCCAACAAAAGTTTTCCCATCAACTTGATACCTGTAAGTTATCGAAGGATGATAGTGAATTTGACCCTTCGAACCGGTCCAAGTCGTCACGACGCCGGACAATACTTCGCCACTTGTTTCCAAAAAAACTTCACTATGATATTGCGCAATAAATATGCGCCCCATTCGCAAATCGAAGAAGCAGAAAAAAAGAAAGAAAAGCGACAGCAAAAAGATAAATCCGAGAATATCTTTTGCTTTCATAGTTTGTGAATTTACCCAATAAACGCCGCATGAACCGCCTTCGTCGCCGCTTCGCCTTTGGCCAGGTCAATGACGACGGAAATCTTGATTTCGCTCGTCGAGATCATGTCAATGTTCACGCCGGCTTGCGCGAGCGTTTCAAACAGTTTTCCAGCCACGCCCGTGTGCGATTTCATCCCGACGCCGACGATGGACAGCTTGCCGATTTTTTCGGCGGTGATCACGTCGCGCAGGCCGATCTCTTTTTTCAGGCCGCCGATGACTTTTTGCGCCTTGAGCAAATCCGCTTTCTCGACGGTGAACGAAATGTCCGTCTGCGGCGTGCCCGTGCCGTGGCTGATGTTCTGGACGATCATGTCCACGTTCACGGTCGCGTCGCCGAGCGCCTTGAAAATTTTCGCGGCCACGCCGGGTTTATCCGGCACGCCGACGAGCGTGACTTTGGCCTGATTTTTATCGAGCGCGACGCCGCGCACGACGACGCCTTCCATGCTTTTCGTTTCTTCTTTCACAATTGTTCCCGGGTTTTCGTTTAGGCTGCTGCGGACTTCAAATACGACGCCAAATTTTTTGGCAAATTCAACCGAGCGGCTTTGCATCACCTTCGCGCCGAGGCTGGCGAGTTCGAGCATTTCATCGTAGGAAATTTCCGAAAGCTTGTTCGCGTTGGGCACGAGGCGCGGGTCGGCGGTGTAAACGCCGTCAACGTCCGTGTAAATCTGGCAAAGGTCGGCCTTGAGCGCGGCGGCGAGCGCGATGGCCGTCAAATCCGAACCGCCGCGGCCGAGCGTCGTGATCTGGCCGTCCTTCGTTTCGCCCTGAAACCCGGCCACGATGACAATGTTGCCCGCGTCGAGCAGTTCATGAACTTTCTTCGGCGCGATGTTATGGATTTTCGCCTTGGTGTGGACCACGTCGGTGACGATGCCTGCCTGTGCGCCGGTCATGGAAACGGCGGGAATGTCCAGCGCGTGCAGCGCGATGGCCGTGAGCGCGATGGTCTGCTGTTCGCCCGTCGCGAGCAGCATGTCCATCTCGCGTTCGCTGGGCAACGGCGCGATGTCCTTGGCAAGCTTGATGAGGCCGTCGGTCACGCCGCTCATCGCGGAAACGACGACGACAATCTTGTCGCCCTGCGCGTGATATTTCGCCACGCGTGCCGCGACATTCTTAATGCGGTCGGTGTTGCCCACCGAAGTGCCGCCAAATTTTTGAACGATCAAAGCCATTTTGAAATTATCGGAACAGGAAGGATGCCAAAAATACGCCGGCAATCAAGCGGTCGTGTGCCGCTTGATGAGATACTCCCGGAACTTCCCGTAATCCGCGCCCAGGCGGTCAAAATCTTCCGGCAGACGCAGTGAAGCGAGCATGTTCGCCGGCACATCGGGCGCCCAGCCCACGACTTTTTCGACTTCGACGGGAAATTTTGCCGGGTTGGCGGTCTCGACGATGACCGCCGGGGAGTTGCCGAGCGATTCCGTGGCGGACCAATCCTGGAACCCCTGCCAGGCGACGGAGCCGTGCGGTTCCAGCAGGAGTTGAAAATTGTTCCAGAATTCGCGCACGCCGGCGACGGTGCGCTCATCGGAAATTGAAGTCGAAAAAATATCGCGGCGCATCGCGGCGAGATCCGGTAGCCGTTTGATTTTGCCCGTCTCATCCATCTGTCCGCCATAAACCGCCACCAATCGCGCGAGATTGCTCGGATGGCCGACATTCATCGCGTTGGAAAGCGAGTTGCGCGAGGGCGAAATCTTCTGGTAATTGCCGGTCGCCAAAAATTTTGGAAACGCGTCATTGTCATTGACGGATGCGACGATTTTTTTCACCGGCAAACCCATCTCGCGGGCGACGACCGCGCCCATCATGTCGCCGAAATTGCCGCTCGGAATGGAGAACACCACCGGTTCGCCCGCCTGCGCGACGCGCGATGCCGCATAGAAATAATAAACACTTTGCGGCAGCAGCCGGCCGATGTTGATGGAGTTCGCGGACGAAAGCGGGATGTGCGCAAGCTCCGGGTCGGCAAAGGCCTGCTTCACCATCGCCTGGCAGTCGTCGAACTTGCCGTCAACCGCCACGGTGCGGACATTGTCCTTGAGCGTGGTCATCAGTTTGCGCTGGCTCTCGCTGACTTCGTCCACCGGAAACAGCACGATGACGCGCACTCCGGGAATGTTGTGGAACGCGTGCGCGACCGCCGCGCCGGTGTCGCCGCTCGTGGCGGTGAGAATCGTCACCTGGCGGTTGTCCTCGCGCAGAAATCGTCCAAACATCCGCGCCATCATTTGCGCCGCAAAATCCTTGAACGACGCCGTCGGTCCCTGATCCAGCCGCATCAGGAAAACGCGGACATGGATGATTTCCAGCGGCACAGGAAAGTTATATGCCTCGTGGCACATCGCGGCGAGGACGTCACGCGGAATGATGCCGTCCGTGAATTTTGACAGCACGCGAAACGCGATTTCATGATATGGCAGTTTCGCGAAGGCGGCGATTTCCTCCGGCGCGAGGGTTGGGAACTTTTCCGGAAAATACAGTCCGCGATCCGGCGCCTGGCCGGCGAGCATCGCTTCGCGCAAGCTGACGGCGGGCGATTGGCCATTGGTAGAATGAAACAGCAAGGGCATAAAATTAGGTGACGCGCGAAGGACGCGAAGGGAACGAAGGATTTTTTATGTCAATGTCTGAAATGCTTTGACTGCCGAAAAATTCTTTTCCTTCAAGGCCATTCGTAATCCGGGATATTCCATGCTTCAAATGGGCTTCGTTGAAATTGATCAGAAAGCCGAGCCGCAGCCGAATCAATTTAAGATAATTCGTTACGGTCTTTTTGAATAGCGGTGTAATAGCTTCCACCGATTTCAGTTCGACCAAAACCGGATTGTTCAAAACCAAGTCGGCGCGGAACGCCACATCAAGCAGATGGCCTTCGTGTTCTACCGGAATTGGTTTATGCCGTTCCACATTCAAACCGCGTCTTGTCAATTCAATGGTCAGCGCGGCCTCATAAACCGACTCAAGCAATCCCGGACCAAGAGCGGAATGCACATGAAAGGCCGCGTCGAGAACGGCTTTGCCAATGCGTTTAATTTCGGAATCGTTCATGTTATTTTTTATATCGCGCGAAGGACACGAAGGGAGCGAAGGAAAGCAAAACCAATTTCACCTTCGTCTTCTTCGCGTCCTTCGCGCGACTCTTATTCAAAATTTTCCACCCGAATCATCACAGGCTTGCTTTTGATGACCGGAAGCTTGCCGATTTTTTTCAACGCGTCGCTCACCGCGCCGTTGGTCGCATAGTGTAGCATGAAAATCAGCGGCACACTTTCGCCTTCATGTCCTTCCGGCTGGATGACAGACGAGATGCCGATGTTCGATTCGCCGAAGATGGTCGCGATTTTTGCCAGCACGCCGGGTTTGTCCACGACATTGAGCCGGACGAAATACTGCGAGACGACTTCTTCAATCGGCGCGACAGCCCCGGAACATTCATGCGGCACGAACGGCGGCAACCGATGTTTCGTGCCGAATTTCAAATCCAGTGCAGCATCCGCAAGGTCGCTCAACACGGCACTGGCGGTGGCGTCCTTGCCCGCACCGCGGCCATAAAATAGCGAATCGCCCACGACATCGCCACGCACAAAGACGGCGTTGAAAGCATAATTCACGCTCGCCAGCACATGTGAATTCGGAATCAAGGTCGGATAAACGGAAACCTGTACGCGACAACCGCTCTCCAGCTTCTTCACCATGCCGAGCAGCTTGATGGTGTAGCCAAGTTCGCCGGCAAATTTGATGTCGAGCGCGTTGATATGGCGGATGCCTTCAACGTAAATTTGTTTCGGATTCACCCAAAAGCCGTGGGCGAGCGACGCGAGGATTCCGATCTTGTGCGCGGCGTCATGGCCGTCAATGTCCAGGTCGGGCGGCGTCTCGGCGTAACCCAGTTTTTGCGCGTCGGCCAGAACTTCGGAGAAGTCCGCGCCCTCGAGCTTCATGCGCGTCAGGATATAATTGCAGGTGCCGTTGACGATGCCGTAGAGCGCGTTGATGCGGTTGCCGACAAAACCTTCGCGCAGTGACTTGATAATGGGAATGCCGCCGGCGACACTCGCCTCATAATAAAGATTGGTGCCGTATTTTTTGGCGGCGGCAAAAAGTTCTTCGCCATGCGCGGAAAGCAGCGCTTTGTTCGCCGTGACCACCGGCTTGCCGAGCTTAAGCGCGGTCAGGACGACCTCGCGCGCCGCCGTGGTGCCGCCGATGAGTTCGGCGACGAGATTGACTTCGGGGTTGCAGACGACCTCGCGCCAGTCGGTGGTGAGCAGGGCACGCGGAATTTTGGCCGCGCGATTTTTTTTGAGCGAACGAACGGCAATTCTTTCAACATGAAAGTGGACGCCGATGCGTGATGACAATAAATTTCCATTTCGCCGAAGCGCCTCAAAGACGCCGCTGCCCACGGTTCCGCCGCCGATGATGCCAAGTTTTACCTGCTGCATAAATGAACACACAGTTTGCCGCGAAACGGAACAGGGGACAATTCAATTTTGAGCACAGACCGAAGCCGTTCACAAAGACGATGGAACTTGCGCGAGGATTTCCGCCACGACATCAACTGTTTTTACGCCGCGATAATTTTCGTCCGGCCGGACGATGAGCCGGTGCGCCAGAACTTTTTCGGCGATGGCTTTCATCTGCTCGACGGAGACAAAATCCTTTCCTTCAATCGCGGCCATGGCCTGGGAGGCGCGGAACAGTCCGAGCGAACCGCGCGGGCTGGCACCCAGCAGCAGCGCCGGATGTTCGCGGGTCGCTCGCACGATTTTCAAGATGAAATCACACGCTTCCGACGAGACCTGCACCGTGCGCACGGCTTCCTGCGATTTCAAAATCCCATCGGGCGTCGTCACCGGCTGCAGCGTTTCGATCGGATGGCGCAATTGAAAGCGTTCGACCATTTGTTTTTCGTCCGCGAAGGACGGATAGCCAAGATTCATCCTCATCAGGAAACGGTCTTTCTGCGCTTCCGGCAGCAGGAACGTCCCCTCCTGCTCGATGGGATTTTGCGTGGCGACCACCATGAACGGTTTTTGCAAACGGTAGGTGACGTTGCCCGTCGTGACCATGGATTCGCCCATCGCCTCCAGCAACGCCGATTGCGTGCGCGGACTGGCGCGGTTGATTTCATCCACGAGCACGAACTGTGAAAAAAGCGGGCCGAAGCGGAATTCCGTGCGGCCGGTCTGTGGTTCCAGTTTTGCCTCGCCCAGAACGTCGGCGGGTTGCAGATCTGGGGTGCATTGAATGCGTTTGAACGTGCAACCTGCGCTTTGCGCGATCGCGCGCGCGAGCATCGTCTTCGCCACGCCGGGAACGTCCTCGATCAGCAGATGTCCTTCCGCCATGAAAACGGCTACGGCCAGCACAACCTGTTCGTGTTTGCCCACCACGACTTTTTCGACGTTGGCAATCAGCTTTTGCGCGAGCGACGAAACGTCCGCCGGCGAAATGCCTTTCGGCTGATCAATCGGTGACAACGTCACCTTGATCTTGGTTTGTGAATCGGCCGGCGTCATGTCATTACCATTTCACATCAGCGCCAATCCGGCGACCAATTTCTTCCAGCGCGGATGTTTCAGCCGGCGTGTATTCATATTCGCGTATCGTGCCAATGCCCAGGGTTCCAACAATTTTTTCATTGTTGCGAATCGGCACGCACAACGCGCCGCCGACGCCAGTCTGTTTCGCGCCCGGCTTGGCGACACCGCTCGAGTCGGTCTGCAAATTGCACATGGTGACCGGCTTGCCTTGCGCGACAACCTGGCCGGCGATGCCTTTGCCGACGGGGATGATGGTCACCATGTCCAGCAATTGCGGCGGCAGACCGACTTGCGCGACGAGGCGCAGGAGTTGCGTCGGCTCGTGCAACTTGTGAATGGTGCCGGTCTCGGAATGAAACTGGGCAAGCGTATCCAGCAGATTTTTTTCCAGGGCATTTTTTATCATGATTTTGTGCGGGCTGAATTAGTTAGCCAGTTCGGGAGAACAAAGCCGTCGTGACATATCGCTCCCCGGTATCAGCCAGGAGCACGACGATGACTTTGGCGGCAGCCTCAGTTCGGGACGCCACCGCAAGTGCTGCGTGAAGTGCCGCGCCGGATGAAACGCCAGCGATGATACCCTCCATCTTGGCCAGGCGGCGTGTGCAGGCGAATGCCTCTTCATCGCTGACCACGATTACTTCGTCCAGAATTGCCCGGTTGAGAATTGGCGGTATGAAGCCGACGCCGATGCCGGGCATTTGATGATTTCCGGGCGTGCCGCCCGACAGCACTGCGGCTCCCGCCGGCTCGACCGCGATGACGCGCAAGGTGGGCTTCCTCTCCTTCAGGACCTCGCCGACACCCGTGATTGTGCCACCGGTGCCAACTGCAGAAATAAAAAAATCGACCGCGCCCCGCGTGTCATCCCAGATTTCGATGGCTGTGGTCTTTCGATGAATCTCCGGGTTGGCAGGATTACGGAATTGGTCGAGCATGATCGAGTCCGGAATTTCCTCTAGCAGTTGCCGGGCGCGAGCAACGGCGTCATTCATGAGGATACCGGGCGTGAGCACGACTTCCGCGCCGAGTTGGCGAAGAAGTGCGACCCGTTCTTGGGACATGGCTTGGGGCATGGTCAGGATGAGCCGGTAGCCGCGGATGCCGGCCGCGAAGGCAAAGCCGATGCCCGTATTCCCGCCGGTTGCCTCGATTAGAACCATGCCCGGCCGGAGAATTCCCCGGCTTTCCGCATCCTCGATTAGCGCGATCCCGACCCGGTCTTTGATGCTGCCGCATGGATTGCGCATTTCCAACTTGGCGATGACCCGGCCAGGCAAACCTTTCGCTAAACGGGCAAGTTCGACCATCGGAGTCCGGCCGACAGTCGCCGTATGGTCATTGTAAATTGGCATTGCGTCTGACTTGTTAAATGCAACCAGTTTGGCCCGATCGTCGCCTGGCGATTTTTTGTTGGTGTCTCTTTTCTCTGTGATCCGGCTCAATTCATATTTATATTTTGTGACTTGGATTATCAGGCCACCCGGTATGGACGTTTTTTCCCGTACAAGTGCAATTCAAGCTGGTTATTTATTTTCCGCGGCACTTTCACCGGCGCGATAATGCAGCACCTTTACTTTTTCCAACGTGACAAGGCCGCCGCCCATCATTTTGTCGAGCGTGGGCAGGAACGAATTGATTTTTTCCTCGCTGTCCACGATTTCGATCACGAGCGGCAGATCCATGGAGAGCCGCAGAATTTTCGCCGTGTGCAGATGGCTGGATTTGCCAAAACCCATCGGCCCGCGCAACACGGTTGCACCGGCCAGTTGCGCTTCGCGTGCGGCCAGGACGATGGCCTCGTAAAGCGGCTTGTGTTCCCAGTGGTCGCTTTCGCCGAGGAAAATTCGCAGGAGCACCGCGTCGTTTGGAATTTGCATAAATTTTTCGTTGAATTGTTAAATGGTTGAATCGTCGAATCGTTGGATCGTGATTTTATTTTGCGGAATTGAAAATTGAGCCAAGCAGATAGCCGAGCCACACGGCGATCATACAGAGGACGACGGACAAGATGACATTGGCGCCGGCATAAAGCCATTGGCGTTCTTGCATCAGTTGCAAGGTTCTTAAACTGAACGCAGAAAACGTGGTGTAGCCGCCGCAAACGCCAATCATTAAAAATTGAGTAACGAAGACGCGCGATTGAGAATCAAGCCGGCCTTCGGGAGTCGCCAGCGCGGCAAAAATTCCGATGAGAAACGAGCCGGTGATATTAATGACAAGCGTGCCCCACGGAAATGTTTCGCCGAAGCGCGCTGCGACAAGACCTGAAAGCCAGAAGCGGCTCACGCCGCCGAGCGCGCCGCCGATTGCTACCCATAGATATGCGAGCATAAAAGTTTCCCCGAATGCAACATCCATTGGTAGGAGTCATCAGCACTGAACACCAGGCGGTTTTCCCGCCAGGTGGCGGAACGGCAAACTCCATTGCCAAAAAAGTATTACGCCATCGGCGTCCCGCACGCAACCAGAATCCGGCGGGGTCAGGTAGTTGACGAATGATTGATTTGGTAGGGAAGGCGCGCTGCAGCGTCTCCCGTCGGGCAGGGCGGAACGAACTTGTAAATGATTGTTTTCCGTCGCCTGACGCTGCGCTCGGCGAGGGGGACAGCGCAGCGCGCTGTCCTCTACCTGCTCCTGCCATCAATGGTTCGTTTGTAATTTCGTGGGCGTGAGGATTTGCTTTTCAAAGCCGGGGCCGGACCAAGTCACGTGCAGAGCTGGCTCGCCGGTGACATGGACGTATTCGATTTTGACTTCGGCAGGCTGACCGCCGGCCAGCTTGAATTTTTTTGAGACTTCCTTGCGGTCCGGGGTTTTCTTGCTCAGCAACAATTTACCGTTCACGAATAACTTCACTTGATTGTCGCCATCAACATAGAAGTGATAGGTGCCGCTGGTCGGCGGCAGAATCGTCCCGGTCCAACGCACGGAAAAGTTTTCTTGAGGCACACCCGCCGAGGCGTCGGGCGAACCGGTGCCGCGTTCCGTGCCCAGATCAAAGTCAATGAAGGGCGTGACGGATTTTTTGGCGGGGTCGGTGAAGTTCGTGTCCTTGAAATATTCCACGGCAAACAGCGGCGCATTCGCGAAGCCTGCGTCGCCGAGCAGCGCCTTGACGTCCTCCACCGACCATGGATGGCCGTCGGGATAGACGATGCCATGGAACGGTTTGGGCGTTTCGTCCTGGCGCGGGTGTTCCCGTTTTTCATCCCAGGTGAAACGGCAGTTGTCGCGCCCGATGCCGAATTCCCAGACGATGAACCCTGTCTTGTCCTTGAAATGCTGGACGATGCCCGGAACGGTCTGGCCCCTGCGGTTCATGCACTCGGTGTTCAACTCTTCCGGCGTGCCGGTGTAATCATAATTGACATACTCGTGCCACGATTTGAAATCGGAATACGGCTCGCCGGCAAATTCGCGCCCGGTCGCCGTGAGCGGGATCGTCGCGCCGGTTTCATGGATCCAGTCATAGGAATTTTTTACAATTGTTTGGTCTCCGCCGAATGGTTGGATTCATTGTAGGTTTCCCAGAAGGCGATCCGTTTGTCGTTTTTGTGAGCGTTGACGATGTCCTGAACGTAAGCTTTGAGGCAGTCGCGGTATTCCGCCTAATGCTGGCGGACATTTTCGCCGGGGGAGACAAGCCAGCGGCTGTTATGCACGCCGAAGATGGGCGCGGGATATTTGTAATCGGGCGAAAGGATGTTGGTATCTGGCTGGTTCCAGCAATCATCGAAAAAAACAAATTCCGTCTTGATGCCATACTTGTCGGCGCGTGTCAGAAAATCCTCGATGTCCTTCAACAAGACATCTTTTTTTTCAAGTAGATGTCGAAATGCAGATAGACGCGGCGCAATTAATGCCGTAAACGGAGGCGTGATGCAGCTCGCGGTCGTGGATGGCCGGGTCGTATTCGTCCCACTGCTGGGCTTCGTTCACATCTTTGGTCGGCACAAACACCGCGCCTTTGACCCAGCGCCAGTCAGCCTGGTAGCCCAACGGAGCCGGGGTGACGGTGTTGATCGCCGGTTCAGCGTGGCTGCCGGAAGCGGACACTACTAATGCAACTGCGGCCACGACGGTTTTGCTGGTTATCCGCCAAAATTCCCGGTTAATTCTTGAATTGCCGGTTGCCGGTGCTAATGGATTGTGATGGGAAGGAATTTGATTACTCATATTTTGGCTGTGAAGCGGCAGTTTGCAAAAGGTCGCCGCGAGCGGCAATCCTTAAAAGGAACGAACCCATTCTTGACTCGCCGCGCCCGACTTTTATCATAAGCAGGCCATTGAGGCATCTGATCTAAAAAATTTATCATGACAAACATTCAAAATATTCAGGCGCGCGAAATCCTTGATTCACGCGGAAACCCGACAGTGGAAGTGGACGTGACCCTGTGCTGCGGCACGGTCGGTCGCGCGGCAGTGCCGAGCGGCGCGAGCACCGGCGAACACGAAGCCATCGAACTGCGCGACGGCGACAAGAGCCGCTACCTTGGCAAAGGCGTACAGAAGGCTGTCAAAAATGTCGGCACGCTCATCGCGCCCAAGCTTATCGGCCTCGATGCGACGGACCAACTGACCGTGGACGCCACGATGCTCAAGATTGATGGCACGGAAACCAAGTCCAAGCTTGGCGCGAATGCCATCCTTGCCGTATCGCTGGCGACCGCGAAAGCCGCTGCGGCCGCGCTGAACCAGCCGTTGTTCAAATACATCGGCGGTCCGAACGCGAAAGTGCTGCCGGTGCCGATGGCCAACGTCATCAATGGCGGCGCGCATTCGGATGCGCCGATTGATTTTCAGGAATTTATGATCATGCCGCTCGGCCTGCCGACCTTTAGCGAAGGCTTGCGCGCCATCACCGAGACGTTTCACGCCCTCAAGTCTGTGCTGAAGAAAAAAGGTTGCAGCACCGCTGTCGGCGACGAAGGTGGTTTTGCGCCAAAGCTCGGCAGCGTCGAGGAAGCGCTTGAAACCATCATTCAAGCGATCAAAGATGCCGGCTACAAACCGGGCACGGACATTTATCTCACGCTTGATCCGGCCGCGTCGGAATTTTACGACGGTAATTCAAAATATACTTTCAAGAAAAGCACTGGCGAAACCATTACCGGCGACGACCTCGTGGCTTTTTACGCGAAGCTCGTGTCGAAATATCCGATTATTTCCATTGAAGACGGCTGCGGCGAAAGCGACTGGGCCACGTGGAAAAAACTCACGGACAAGATTGGCGACAAAGTTCAGCTCGTCGGCGATGATCTGTTCGTGACCAACGTGAAGTTCCTGCAAAAGGGAATTGATACCGGCACGGCCAATTCAATCCTCGTGAAAGTGAACCAAATCGGCTCCCTCACCGAGACGCTCGACGCTGTTTCGCTGGCGCAGAACAGCGGCTACACCGCCGTCCTCTCGCATCGCTCCGGCGAAACCGAGGACACAACCATCGCCGACATCGCCGTGGCGACGAACTGCGGACAAATCAAAACGGGTTCCTTGAGCCGCACCGACCGCACCGCGAAATACAACCAGCTCCTGCGCATCGAACAATTGCTCGGCAAGAATGCGGTGTACGCCGGGTTGAGTGCGTTGAAGAAAAGCAAGTGAGCACTGATTGAATTCAAAACCCGGAGGCTATTCGCTGCTTCCGGGTTTTTTTGCGCAATGAATTTGCGGAATTTAATCTGCGCGGGTGTAGTCGCCGTCAATCATAGTCGCCCAATTTTTGCCGTCAGGTGACACTTCCATGAGGAAGTGATAATCCGTGCCGTTCACGATTTTCCAAGTGCCGCGGCTCTGGCCCTGCGGCAGCGGGCAGGTTAGTTGCAGCTTGCCGCCTTCAAAATTTCCCTTGAAAACGCTGCCCCCCATGCCCATCGAATCCCACCAGTGCAGCAAATAGCAGTTTTCGCGGGCGCTGAAGCTGAACACGCCGTGGCCGCGAAAGCCGACTACGCCGTCACGCTCCTGCTCATAATCCTGCACGACGGCAAAACCGTCCGCGACCAGTCGGTTTCTGCAGCGGCCGATGGCGACGCCGCCCTTGGGATCCCACGGCGACGGGGACAATTTTTCCTTGCCGGTCCAGTTACCGGCAAAGGCGTCCAATTTTTTGTGGGCTTCGGCGACTTTTGGCATTTCCATATCGAACCTTTGGTCAGGCGGTTTTGGTTTGTTCGTGCGGCGATGGTTTTGCCGGTTTGATCATCGCCGCCATCAACAGACCGGCCAGGAGCCAGCCGATGAGCTGATTAAGGGCGTCCAGCGCGGTGAACCCAAACGGGAACTCATACCAGTTCCATTGCGCCACGCTGATAGCCAGCCAGGAAAACAATCCGAGCGCGGTGACGGTGGCGACACGGCGGAGAAACGACCCGAGGGTCGAGGTCAAAATGAACGCCGCAATCAGCGCGCAGGCGAAGTTGGAGAGGAATTGCACCGCCAGTTGTTTTCCCATCGCTGTTGGATTGCCGCCGGCGGGCTGGACGAGCAGCAGCCCCGACGGGCCGGCTTTATACTTTGCTGCCCAGGCATCCTGCTGTTCCTTGGTGGCGTGGCCGCTCATGTCCATGGCCGGGAAAAAATAAAGGCCCGGGTTCGGCACCTCGGCTTTCAGCGACGTCATGACCACGTCCTCCTGTCCATTTAACTGGCTCAAGCCCATCATGGCAGTGCCGGGATTCATGTGGACAACCGCGCTCCAGATAAAAAAGATGACCGCGCCGAGGAAGGTTGCCAGCAGTTTTGTCTTCATGATTTTTTTGGTTTGGGCTTTTTCCGAATTTTTTCGATTTTTGCTTTGCCACTTTTTGACGCGGCTAGGTTTTTTTCCATGCGCGCAATGTGATCTTTCACTGGCACGCGGGCGACGAGCTGGCCGATGACTTTGAGCGGCACGTCTTCAATTTTTTTGAATCGCATGCAAGCCTTGCCCATGTCGAGTTTTTTGCCGGCGGCGGCCCACGCCTGGCGAAACCATTTTTCGGTGGCCGGGTCGCCATAGACGGTCATCAGATGGAGGGCCATGTGATTTTTTTGTGAGCCCAGACAGGCCAGCGGCAGCGGCAGTCGCGGATCGCAATGATAGCCGGCGGGATACAGGCTGTGCGGGACGACGTAGCCGATCATCCCATAGCTCATGCATTCGACGTAGCCTTTGGGCAGATTGGTCTGGATGACCTTGCGCACGGCGCTGATCGCCACCCGCCGGTCGGTGGGCAGGCCGCGCAAATATTCTTCAACAGTCGTCGCGCTATTTTTCATAAGAAGAATCCTTGTGTGAAGGCTGAATCAGGGCCGCCACCATGTCAAGTATCGCGTTATTTTGTCGCTTGAATCATCGGCGCTTCAATTATAAGGTGTTCAGCTCATGGTTCCAAAAATGGAACCGGGCAAATTAGTGTTATAAAAATCATGAAAAAACTCATTACTCTCACCGTCCTTGTCATAAGTGCCGCCGGTCTGCGGGCGGATGAATCACACGGCTTTCAGGCTTCGTTGACCCCTGACATCGCCATTTATCCAAAGACCGCCGAAATCAACGGACTCTCCTTGAATATCTGGGGTGAAAATCCGCAACAAGGAGTCGCTCTGGGCATTGTCGACGGCAGTAGCGGCGACAGCGCGGGCTTCAGTTGGGGGCTGTTCAACTATTCCGAATCTTACACGGGCGTATCATGGGCCTGGGTCAACGTCAACAAAACCAGTTTCCACGGCTGGCAATCAGGCATCGTCAATGTCTCGCAAGGGGAATTCATCGGCTTCCAGTCCTGCTGGATTGTGAACTATGCGAAGGAAATGCACGGCTTGCAGTTGGGATTGGTGAACTATGCCGAAGAACTTCACGGCGTGCAGATCGGGCTGGCCAACATCGCGATCAACAACGGTTGGTTCAATGAATTCCCGGACAAGCTCGCCACCGGCTTCCCCATCGTCAACTGGTCGTTCTAAACGAAACCAAATTTCAAACCGGGAGCCGGGCAACTGGCTTCCGGTTTTTTGTTTTTCTGGAGATCAATAACCTTGCTTCATCAGCCACCAGACCGCGAACATCGCCGCCAGGCAGACCAGCGACATCACCAGCGCGTTTGGGCCAAGGAACGACATGGCCGTCATCACCAACCCTCCGAGGAACGGAATCAACGACCTTTGCTTCCAGCCATAAATGCAATAGCCGCTCGCCACCGCGCCCCAGATGCACGAAGCCCAGAGAAAATTCTGGTCGAGTGAACCGAGTTTGCTCATAAGGTCGTCCGGCATTTGCAATCAATATGCCGTCGTTGCTTGGATTCCGGCAATCATTTATCCTTTCTGCATGAATTTATTGCCGTTTGGAAAATTGGCCGCGCACCGGCCGCGTTCGTTCGTTCCCCAAAAACTTGACCTCGGCGACTGGCCGCAGATCGCGCCGCTGTTTGACCAGTTGGAACGGCGTGCCGCCGAGGCCAATGGCGCTGCCGCGCTCGAACGCTGGTTGCTCGATTGGAGTGAGCTCAATGCTGCGCTTGATGAAGAAGCATCGCGCCGATACATCGCCATGACCTGCCATACGGATAACGCGGACGCGGAGAAGGCGTATTTGTATTTTGTCGAGAACGTCGAACCGCAACTCAAGCCGCGACAATTTACGCTGGAAAAGATTTACGTCGCGCATCCGCAGCGGGATAAACTGCCGAAGCAACGGTTTGAAGTTTTTGACCGGGATGTAAAAAATCATGTCGAACTTTTTCGTCCGGAAAACGTGGCGCTGGAAACCGAAGAGGCGAAGCTCTCGCAACAATATCAAAAACTCATCGGCGCGCAGACGGTGAATTTTCGGGGCGAAGAAAAAACGCTGGTGCAGATGGGCCGTTACCTCGAAGAGCCGGACCGTGCGCTGCGGCAGGAAGCGTGGGAACTCGTTGCCAAACGCCGCTTGCAGGATGTGGAAAAGGGCGAGGAAATTTTTGACGCGCTCATTGAGCTTCGCCTGCAGATCGCGAAAAACGCGGGCTTTGATAATTATCGCGATTTCATGTTCTGTAAGATGGGCCGCTTTGATTACACGCCGGAAAACTGTTTGCAGTTTCACGACGCAGTAGCCGGGGAAATCGTTCCCGCCGTCCGCGAAATCCAGAACGAGCGCAAACGACAGTTGAAGCTGGAGAAGCTGCGTCCCTGGGATCTGGCGGTTGATCCGCAGAATCGGCCGCCATTGAAACCGTTCGCTGAAGTCGGCGAGATGGTTTCGCGCTCGCAGAAAATTTTCAATCGCCTCGACGTTGAACTCGCCGCCGGTTTCCAGCAGATGCAGGATTTGAAACTGCTCGACCTCGCCAACCGCAAGGGCAAAGCACCGGGCGGTTATCAGTCCACGCTGCCGGAGGCGCGGGTGCCGTTCATTTTCATGATGCGGTCGGCTTGCAGCGCGACGTGGACACGCTGTTGCATGAGGCGGGCCATGCGTTCCACGCGCAGGCGACGCGCAACGAGGATTTGTATGCCTATCGCGGTGCGCCGATCGAATTTTGCGAGGTTGCCTCCATGGCGATGGAACTGCTCGGCAGCGAATTTCTTGAGGAATTTTATTCCACGCCGGAAGCGAACCGGGCGCGCAAGACGCATCTCGAAGGCATCATCGGATTTTTCCCGTGGATGGCGACGGTGGACGCGTTTCAGCACTGGATCTACACGCATGCCGGCCACACGCGCGCGGAGCGCAAGGCGGCGTATCTGCAATTGATTGACCGATTCGGTGGCGATGTGGATTGGACCGGGCTTGAGGAGGCGCGGGCGCATTCGTGGCACCGGCAGCTCCACATTTTCCTGCATCCGTTTTATTATGTCGAATACGGCATCGCGCAGCTTGGCGCGTTGCAGGTCTGGGCAAATTCAAGAGCGAACAAGACGAAGGCGTTGAACGATTATAAAAAATCTCTGGCGCTGGGCGGCTCGCGGTCGTTGCCGGAATTATTTTCAGCGGCGGGCTGCAAATTCCAATTTGATGCGGCGACCATCAAGCCGCTGATTCAACTGGCCAGCACGGAACTGAAGAAACTTTGAGGCTGTGTTTGGTGAACGAGGTTGAAATCTTTTGCAGCCTATCAGATAGTGGGTGGCGCATTTCGCAGCCTATTCATTTTTCGCCTCGGCTCTGATGTTTGCCGTAAGTTCAAGTCCCGCACACTTTTCCACTCCGATTAAGCGTGGAACATGATTCAGCAAAAACGGCGTTAAGTCTCGATCCCGTAAGCCTTGATCTTGTTGTAAAGCGTCTGGCGGCCGATGCCAAGGCGTTTGGCGGTTTCGAGCTTGTTGCCGTTGGTGGCCTTGAGGGTCTGGATGATGGCGTTGCGTTCCACGCCCTCGAGCAGGGTGAAGCTCGTCTCGTTTTCCTCGCCCGAACCGGTTTTGCCAGCGGCGACTGACAGGTCGGACATGGCCACTTCATCACCTTCGCTTAAAAGTACGGCGCGCTGAATCTCGTTCTGCAACTGGCGGATATTGCCGGGCCAGTCAAAGTTGGTGAGCCGTTCGATCGCGTCCGGCTTGAAACCACGGATGTCGCGGTTGGCCTGCGCGGAGAATTTTTTCAAAAAGGAATTGGCCAGCGGCATGATGTCGTCGCGACGTTCGCGCAGCGGCGGCAGATAGACGGAGAGCGCGCTGATGCGGTAGAACAAATCTTCGCGGAGCTTGCTGTCCTTGATGGCGTCCTCGGGCTTGCGGTTGGTGGCGGCGATGATGCGGCAGTTGGTCTTGTAGCTGACGGTGTCACCAACAGCGCGCGCCGTTTGTTCCTGCAACACGCGCAATAGTTTGCTTTGGGTGTTCAAGGGCATCTCGGAAATTTCGTCCAAGAACAGCGTGCCGCCCTCGGCCTCGCGGAACAGCCCGATACGGTCGGTGTGCGCACCGGTGAACGCGCCCTTCCGGTGGCCGAACAGTTCGCTCTCAATCAGCTGTTCGGGCAGGGCAGCACAGTTGATCTTGATGATTTTATTTTTGCTGCGCGGGCTCAAGGCGTGGACGAGGTCGGCGATGACCTCCTTGCCGGTGCCGCTTTCGCCGGTGATGAGGATGGTGGCGTCGGCCGGTGCGATGCGTTCGACGGTGCGGACGATCTGCTGCATGGACTGGCTGCGGAAGATCGGCGAGGCCGCGCCGCTCATGGTGGAGATGGCGCGGCGGAGGGAATTGCTTTCCTCTTTTTGCTGCTTGTTTTCCAGCGCGCGGTCAAGCGTGACCAGCAGGGACTGCGTGACGAAAGGTTTGTTGATGAAATGGAACGCGCCGCTCTTGGTTGCCTGCACGGCGGCCTCAAACGTGGCCTCGCCGGTGATGACAATAACTTCCGAGTCCGGCCAGGTTTTTTTGATCTGCGGCAACAGGTCAAGGCCTTTGGCATCCGGC
>Ga0182030_10006869_pt1 | contig 23880 bp, 22 predicted proteins | sample 812S3MmetaG_FD_121299 | JGI IMG/M metagenome (GOLD analysis project Ga0182030, IMG submission 121299) | Permafrost microbial communities from Stordalen Mire, Sweden - 812S3M metaG (Illumina Assembly) | ecosystem: Environmental > Terrestrial > Soil > Wetlands > Permafrost | place: Sweden...
ATTGCTCAGGCGCATTTCGCCGCTGGTGCGGATGACCAGGTCGAGTTCAGGCAAGCCGCTGGTGTAGAGATGGCGCGCGATGGAGCGCTCGTCGATCTTCAGGTGTTCGACGCCGCCGTTGCGAGAGGCTTCGTTCACGAGCGCGTTGAAGCAGTCCACCAGCTCGGTGCGCGAGCCGTAGTTGAGCGCCAGGGTCAGCACCATGCCGGTGTTGCGCTCGGTCATCTCGCGCGCCCACGACATGCGCTCCTGCACCTCCTGCGGAAGCTCCTGCTGGCGGCCGATGTATTGCAGCCGGATGTTGTTCTCCATCAGCGTGGGCAGCTCCATCTTCAGGTAACGCCGCAGCAGGTTCATCAGGAACTGGACTTCGCCCTTGGGACGCTTCCAGTTTTCCGCCGAGAAGGAGTAGAGCGTGAGAGCAGGAATGCCGATGCGCGCGGCGGTCTCCACCGTGGAGCGCACGGCAGCCACACCGGAGCGATGTCCCGCGATGCGGGGCAGGTGGCGGCGTTTGGCCCAGCGGCCGTTGCCGTCCATGATGATAGCGATGTGATGGGGCAGCCGCTCCGGATCGAGGCGGGCGTGCATCTCAGCCTCTTTGCGGTTCAGCCCAGCGGGCACTTGTGCGCGCAAAGCGTACCTCTAACCATTCTTGAAAGTAGCATACGCCACAATGGGTTGCAATGTAATCGCGGCTCCGGCAGCGGGTCAGTTGGGATGAGGCAGCTTACCCAGGAGTCGCACCGAGAGCAGAGTCTCGGGCAGAGGTAGAAAAATGCCGAGGGCAAGCGCCCTCGGCGTCGTTCGTTCAATCGGGACAGGAATCCTGGCCGGTAATGCCTTTAAGCTCCGCGATGCGGATGCATGACCATGTCCCGCACCTGCGCCAGCACGCTGGAAAGTTGCATGGCGTTCAGCTTGGAGGTGAACTCCACCAGTTCCGCAACGAACGGATCGGTAAGCAACTCCGCGATCTCTTCCTCGCGCGAGGGTCCACAGTCACGCAGCAGGTCAGGCACAGTGACTTCCAGCGCCGAGGCCAGCCGCGCCAGCGACGACAACGTCGGCGTGGCTTTCTCGTTCTCGATCTTCGACACGTAGGTACGCGGTACGCCCATGCGCATCGCCAGTTGACGCTGGCTGAGGCCGCTACGATGTCGCAAGTCGCGGATCGCCCTGGCCACATGCACCGCAGGCTCGCCTGACTCTTCCGGTTCCGGCGGCGGGGTTACAGCTGTGAGGATAGGCTCCGGTTCGTCCTCATCGAGCGACGTCCGGCAGCGTCGGCAAAGGTTGTTGTTGGTTCTGAATTGGACGAGATGGCAATCGTCGCATCTCACCACTTCCCGGGAATCCACGGGCGCGAGAGTCGTAGCCATTCAGGTTGTGGGAGTGCCAGAGCGGGCACCGAAATACTTACGCGTACTGTGCAGCATTTACTCTGGTAGAGTCAAGTAAATTACGAATCACAATCGACAATAGCGAAAAAGTCGCAGCAGCATTGACACTCTGAGTGAAAGATAGACCGCGAAAATTCAGGAGAAACGTGAAATGGACCGCGCCGAGGCCTGGTGTTTACTAACTGAGTTCACCCAGTCAGAAAGTTTGCGCAAACATGCTCTGGCGGTGGAAGCATGCATGCGCGCCTATGCCCGCAAGTTCGGGGCCGATGAGGAACTGTGGGGCATGGTCGGGCTGATCCACGACTTCGATTACGAGAAATATCCCAGCGCGGAGGAACATCCATTCAAGGGCAACGAGATTTTGAAGGAGCGCGGCTACCCGGATGAGGTACGGCGGGCCATCATGTCACATGCCGACTACACGGGAGTGACTCGGGAGACGAATCTGGAGAAAGCGTTGTTCGCCTGCGACGAACTGGCCGGCTTCATCACCGCGACCGCCTTGATCAAGCCGGGTAAGTCGCTAGGGGAAGTGGACGCGAAGTCGGTACGCAAGCGGATGAAGGACAAAGCCTTCGCCCGCTCGGTGAGCCGCGAGGACATAGTCAGCGGGGCTGCCGGACTCGGCGTGGACTTGGACGAGCACATCACGTTCTGCATCGAGGCGATGAAGAACGTGGCGGGCGAGTTGGGGTTGGCGGGGAAGTAGAGTCGCTATTCGCCCTTCGCCAACTGACCCGCCCTAGCCAAAAGAAGGCTAGAACGGGGCACCCGAGGCTCAGGATGACACCCGAACAGAATTCGCGGCAAAAAAAAGCGGCCTGTCGTGGCAGGCCGCTTCCTTCTGACGTCTGGAGTACCCAGCCTCCAAACTCCCATTGCTCGCCTACTGGGCTGGGGTTTCGGTTTCGGTCTGCGAGAACTTCTGCAGCCGCTGGTTGATGCGGGTGATCTGGCTCTGCCGCATCTGATCCGCTTTGGCCTTCTGGTCAGCCGTCAGTACGGTGTTATAGATCTGGCTGTGAAGGGACGCTTTCTGCACTGCCAGCTGCGACATGATCTGAGCCTGCTGGGCGGCGATCGCCTGCACCTTGGCCTGATCGTACGCACCGCTGGCCGTGGCATTCAGCATCGCCAGGCGGTTCTGCGCCATCTGCTGCATCAGCGGCCGCATGGTGGTGCGCTGCGCCTGCATCATGGTCTTGATCTGCTGTTTCTGGGCATCCGTCAGGTTCAGCTCTTTCGCCATGTAGCCCATGTGCCCACCGTGCCGATGGCCACTCCAGGCGGAGGCGCCGCCGTTTTCATCACTTTGCTGTGCATAGCCCAGCATCGCCGTTCCGCAAAGCACCAGCGCCAGCAACGCAACTGCTACGCCCCAAAACTTCGTCTTCATTTTCTGTTTCTCCTTCTCGACAGTTCGTCTGTCAAATGTTGAAACCCCAGCGGCGGCTATTCGACGGTAAAGTCTGGTAACACAAGGGTAAAGTTTTGTGAAAACTAGCTCTGCCCACTACCAGGTTCTCATTGCCCACGCCAAGCCATACACAGTCTATTGCCGCCGGCGGGACAGAAAGTTCCGCAAAAGCGACGCTTCGGAGCAAGAAGAAACGCCACGGCGGGAACCGTGGCGTTGGCACAAGGGCACTTCAGGGAGAAACTTACCGGCTGAGTAGCGCCTCGGCAGCAGCTACCTTCGCCCGGTCGGATGCTCTTTCTTTCTCGCCTACTTCATCCAGTTGGAGCTGTTTGGTCTCCGGAGAGTACAGCAGGCTGCAGAAAGTCATGATTGCTCCAATGGTCAGGATGACCGCTGGAGACAGCCAGGTGTCATTGCCTTCGATGGCGTGAATAGCCGGAATCTTGTGTGCCCAGAGCACGTAGATCGGGAACCAGGCTCCAAGAATCGCGCCCGCGGAATAGCCGAAACCAACTCCTGCTGCGCGCCGTCTGGTGGGGAACCGCTCACAAAGATATGCCGGGACGATGCCCCAGGCCAGCTTCAACATGCCGGCCATACAGCACCCCAGAATGGCCATCCCGATATTGCGGGCGAGTGCTGCATGGTACAGCACGTAATAAACCGGAACGCCGAAGACCACGAGAAACACGCAGTACCACTGGGTCAGAATCTTGCGGCCGGTCCGGTCTGAGATCCAGCCGTAGAAGTTGTATCCCAGGAAGGACAGGAACAGCGCAAATCCGTAAATCAAACTGTAGGTCGTGGTATCAAAACCGCGTCCGTCGAGAGTGAGAATCTTGGGCAGAAAACCGTAGACCGAGTAATCCGTCAGGAACAGGCCGGTCATGAAGAAAAAGACCTGCAGGAAGTCCCACACCTGGGGAACACGGAACAGGCTCAAGAAAGGCGCCTTTTCGATATTTCCCTTGGCTTTGGCCTTCTCAAACTCAGGCGACTCGTGCAGATGGCCTCGAATCCAGAGTGCGAGGAACACGGGAACGACGCCGGTGATGAACGCTATGCGCCAGCCGTACTGCGCCAGGATGGCTTTGCCGCACAAGTAGGAAATCAATGCAAAGACAAGGGACGCGAGCACGTAGCCCGCGGGGAAGCCGGATTGAATGAAACCGCTTACGGCTCCGCGGCGAGGCTGAGGAGCATACTCAATGGCGAAGGTATGGCCCACGGCGTACTCGCCTCCGAAGAAGCAACCCATGAAGAACCGCAGCACGCAATATAGAACGTAGGCCGTCACGCCAATCTGTGCATAGGTGGGAAGGAATCCGGAGAGAAGTGACATGACTCCGACGCCGCCTATGGTGAAGATCAAAAGGTGACGGCGGCCAATCTTGTCGGCATAGGCGCCAAAGAAGGCAGAGCCTACTGGCCGAGCGGCCATGGTGATCGAATATCCGAGCACGACCGCAATGTATTGCCATAGCACGCTGCCCTTGGGGGAGATAAAGATCTTGCCCAGGATCGGAGCCATGACGATGACCATTGCCATGTCATACGCGTCCAGCATGAATCCCAGAAATTGGGAACTCATGGCCATCTTTGTATCTTTAGAAAGCTGTTGCTGCGCCGGCATAGGGAACTCCTGGAAGAAGATAGGGCCCGCAATGGAACTTAGATTAAACAGGTGTTGCAATAAACCTTGGCGACGCGCGTCACGGACGGTTGTGATGCATGACACATTCACCGCCCGCCAGGGAGTCCCACCAAAGTTGCAACCGCTGGGGCGTGGTCGTTAAGTCGGCGTCGCTGCGGAATGGTTGTTTTGGAGGCGAACGAAGCTCGGGCCCCGCGCCGTCCAATGGCCTTTCCCTGGCTGTGCCTGACGTCACAATCGCTTGTGACTTACTTCCGCGTCTGTGGCCCACTGCTGTTCTAGAGTCGGGATTGAGTGCGGCTTCGGCCGGGGCATTTCCCCGCGTCGAGAGGCTGCGCTGCTAGCGAAGGCCTGGCTCGCCAGGCGAAGGGAAAATAATGGCTGCAACTCTTCTTGCTCCCGCAGAGATCTCGTCCGAGGACGTACAGGTGGCCTTGCAGGGATTTGTCGCCCGGGACCGAATCCTGGTCCGGCCGATTGACTTGATTGCCTATGCTTCCGACGCCAGCTTCTATCGCCTGATACCCAAAGCTGTGGTATTGGCGAAGAGCCTGGAGGAGATCCGTGCGCTGTTTGCGTTGAGTCAGCAGACGCGCATTCCACTCACCTTTCGCGCGGCAGGAACCAGCCTGTCGGGGCAGTCGATCTCCGACGGACTGCTGGTTGAGGTGGCGCGCCACTGGCGTGAGCTGCGGGTGGAAGAAGGTGGCAATAAGATCCGCACACAGGCGGGCGTGATTGGGTCGCGCGCCAACCAGGCGCTGGCGCTCTACGGGGCTAAGATCGGACCCGATCCGGCTTCCATTGCCACCTGCACCATGGGCGGCATCCTCGCTAATAACTCCAGCGGGATGTGCTGCGGCGTCGAACAGAATGCCTATCACACGCTTAGTTCCATGACGTTCATGTTGCCGTCGGGGACGGTAATCGACACTTCGCAGCCTGGCGCGGACGATGAGTTTCATGCCCGCGAACCAAAGCTGGCGCGCGGCATATTGGACCTGAAGGCGAAGCTGGAGCTGAACCCGACCTTGCGCGAGCGCGTCCGCAACAAATACCGGACGAAAAATACTACTGGCTATTCGCTGAATGCCTTCCTCGACTTCGACCGTGCGGTCGACATTTTCCAGCACGTGCTGATCGGTTCCGAAGGCACGCTGGCCTTCATTGCGGAAGCGGTGATGAACACCGTGCCCGATCTTCCGGTGAAGTACACCGGCCTGCTGCTGTTTCCCGACCTGTACGCGGCAGCGGCGTCGATTGTGCCTCTGCGGCAGGCGGGCGCCAAGGCGCTGGAGATCATGGATCGCGCTTCGTTGCGCTCGGTGGAGAACAAGGCCGGCGTTCCCGCCTCGCTGCGTTCGCTGCCGGAAGGGGCTGCCGGATTGCTGGCGGAGTTTCAATCGGCCGACGAAGCCGAACGCGCGGACCTGGAGGCGCTCGCCGCCGAAGCAGTCGGCGGCCTCAAACTGTTCGAACCAGCACGCTTTACCCACGTTGCGGGCGAGCAAGCTTTGTTGTGGCAGATTCGGGCCGGGATGTTCCCGTCCGTCGGTTCGGTACGCAAGAGCGGGACAACGGTAATCATCGAAGATGTCGCCTTCCCAGTTGAGGCCCTGGCCGACGCAGCCCACGATCTGACGGGGCTCTTCCGCAAACATGACTACGACAACGCCATCATCTTCGGCCATGCCAAGGACGGCAACCTGCACTTCGTCATCACCCAGGCCTTCAACACCCAGACAAACATCGACCAGTACTCGTACTTCATCGATGATGTAGTGAAACTGGTGGTCGAGCGCTACGACGGTGCGCTCAAGGCCGAACACGGTACCGGACGCAACATGGCGCCGTTTGTCCAAACCGAGTGGGGACCTGAAGCCTACGAGATCATGCGGCGGCTGAAAGAGCTGGCCGATCCGGACAATCTCCTGAACCCGGGCGTCATCATCAATCCCGATCGCCAGGCCCACCTTGCCAACCTGAAACAGCTTCCATCCGTCGAGCCTGAGATCGACAAGTGCATCGAGTGCGGCTTCTGCGAACCAAAATGCCCCAGCCGCGAACTGACGCTGACGCCGCGGCAGAGGATTGTGGTGCGCCGGGAGATGGCGCGATTGCAGGAAGGCAAGTCCCAACTCTACGGCAGCCTGGAGCGTGAGTTCCCGTACATGGCGCTGGACACTTGCGCTACCGACGGCCTCTGCGCCACGGCGTGTCCAGTAGCCATCGACACCGGACAACTGGTGAAGCGCTTCCGTAGTAATCGCGTCTCCCCCAGTGCGCAGGCCTGGGCGGCGCGTATCGCCAACAACTTTGGGCTGACGGAGCGGATGTTGCGGATGGCGCTGCGGATGGGACACGCGGCCCAGAATGTGATTGGCCCCGGCGGAATGCGCTCGGTGACCGGCGCAATGAAGCGCGTCATGGGCGACAACCTGAGCGAATGGATGCCGGATACTCCTTACGCAGCCGGCGCCGTGCCGAGGACGCAACACGCGCGCGCGGCCGCCGTTTACTTTCCATCCTGCATATCGCGGGTGATGGGACGTTTGCCCGGCGAGCCCGATGACCGTTCGCTGATGGAAGTGATGGTTGATGTCGCCGGACGCGCGAATGTTCCGGTGTTCATTCCGCAGGATGTGGCCGGCACGTGCTGCGGCACGCCGTTCTCTTCCAAGGGATTTACCCGCGCGCACGCCATTGCCGTCAATGCCGCAGTGGAGAAGTTCTGGAAATGGTCGGAGAAGGGCGAACTGCCCATCGTGATCGACACCAGCCCCTGCACCTACGGTTTCAAGAACGCCCGTCCTTACCTCACGGAGGAGAACCAAACCCGTTTCGACAAATTAGTGTTTCTCGACAGCATAGAGTTCGTACACGACGAGTTGCTGCCAAAGTTGCAAATCAAGTCGAAGTCGCGCTCGGTAGGGCTGCATCCGGTGTGTTCGGTGACGAAGATGGGAATCGGCGCGAAGCTGGAAGCGATTGCGCGTGCCTGTAGCGCGCAGGTGACCATACCGCTGGACGCGGGTTGCTGCGCTTTCGCCGGCGATCGCGGATTCCTCTTTCCCCAACTGACGGCATCGGCCACGAAACACGAGGCGGCGGAGATCAAGGCGACGCATCCGGACGAGTGCTACTCCAGCAGCCGGACTTGCGAGATCGGCATGAGCCGCGCCACCGGACAGATCTATCGCTCCTACATGTATTTGCTGGAGAAAGCGACGCGATAAATCTGGGTTAGACTCGATGCAGCGATGAGGACAGTTGGCATCCTCGGCGGCATCGGGCCGGAATCCACGGTGGAGTACTACCGCGGAATCATCGCGAGCTATCGCCGGCAGAGTCCCGACGGCAGCTATCCTTCCATTCTCATTAACAGCATTAGTGTGTCGAAGCTGCTGGGCTGGATGGACGCGGGCCAGTTGGGCAACGTCGTCAATTATCTGGCGGACGAGTTACAGAAGCTGGTCCGCGCCGGGGCCGACTTCGGCATTATCGCCGCCAACACGCCCCACATTGTTTTTAACGATCTGCAGAGGCGCTCACCGATTCCGCTCATCAGCATTGTCGAAGCCTCCTGCGCCGAGGCGAAGAAGCTGGGAATTGGCAGGGCGGGACTGCTGGGCACGCGCTTCAGTATGCAGGCTTCTTTCTATCCCGATGTCTTCCGGCGGAAGGGCATTACGGTGGTTGTGCCGGACGAGGCAGAGCAGGCTTACATCCATGAAAAATACGTCGGCGAGTTGCTGGCGAACACGTTCCTTCCGGAGACACGCGCAAGGTTGTTGGAGATCATCCAGCGCATGAAGGAACAGGAGCAGATTCAGACCGTGATTCTGGGCGGTACGGAGCTGCCTTTGCTCCTGCGCGACGAGAGCGCATCCGGCATTCCGTTGCTGGACACTACGCAGATTCACGTTCGCGCGGTTGTAGCGGAGCTGCTGGCGTAGCCGACGCGCAGGGGATTCTGGCGCCGGGACCGAATGCCTCTTGAGAATGTTCGGCGCCTTGCAGTAAACTGCGTCAACTCGCCGGCGTGACACAGTGCCGGATCGCACAGCGGTGAACAGGAGAAGCTATGGACCCTATTCGGTTCGTGACGCACCAGGGCCAGCGAATTCTGTTGTTGGACTTCAGGGAGACCACACCGGACCAGGTTGCGGAGCTATCGGCCCGCGTGCCGGAGGTGATAACCCGCGAGCCGAAGGGGTCGGTGCTGGTGGTGGCCGACTTCAGTGGCGTCACGTTCAGCCGCGATGCCGTGGAACGTATTAAGATCGCCACCGCGATTGACCGGCCGCACATCAAACGCGCGGCCTGGGTGCTGACCGAGAACCTGCCCAAAGCTCTCTACGATTCCATCCGCAGCTTTTCCGCCCGCGACATTCCGGTTTTCGATACCCGGGACAAAGCCATGGACTACCTGGTGAGCTGAGGCACACTTCCGGACAAAACAAAGGCTTCCGCTATTCGCGGAAGCCATAAGAACGCGCCGAGTGATCCATTTGCGGATACGGCGTGAGACTGCTGCCTACTTCTTGGCCGGAGCCGATTGGGCCGGGGCCGAGCGTGTGCCTTCCAGCACCGAGCCGGAGCGATGCGAATGGCGCGCCGTGATCACCGAAAGTGTGATGGAGGTAAGCATAAAGATGATCGCGGCCCAGGTGGTCGCCTTGGTGAGCACGGTAGCGGTGGTGCGGCTGCCGAAAGCCGTCTGGCTGCCCATGCCGCCGAAAGCGGCAGCGATATCGCCGCTCTGCCCGCTCTGTAGCAGCACTACAAGGATGAGAAAGGCGCAAACGATAATGTGAACGATGGTAACGGTAATCAGGAGGGCCATGTAGCTCTCAACTCTCTCTTCTGGCGGTCGCGCACCTGCGCGCGGTAACTCACCCGCAATTAGGATCTCCAAACGTCGCTGGCAACCTGGTGTGAGGTATGGTGCGGAAGGGGGGACTTGAACCCCCATGCCTTTCGGCGCCACCCCCTCAAGATGGTGTGTCTGCCAATTTCACCACTTCCGCACACACGTCCGGATGCAGTCGCATCACGGGATCGAGCAGAAACGTAGAGGCAAAACAAGTATAGCAAAGACCACGGCCGGGATGGACCCGCGGTCTCATATCTGCCGCCGCTCAGTACTTCACAATCTTCGTAAACGACGCCGGATCCAGGCTTGCGCCGCCCACCAGCGCGCCGTCGATTTCAGCCTCCGCCATCAGGACGGTGGCGTTCTCCGGCTTGACGCTACCGCCGTAGAGAATCCGCAGGCCTTCGGCAAACTCCTTGCCAAACGCCTTCTCGGCTTCGTGCCGGATCACCTGGTGCGCGTCGGAGGCCATTTGCGGAGTCGCAGTCTTGCCGGTGCCGATCGCCCATACCGGCTCATACGCCAAAACCAACTTGGCCGCTTTGCGCGCCGAGATGCCGTTGAAGGCGCGCATGCATTGCCGGCGCAACACGTCTTCGGTCAGGCCGGCCTCGCGTTCCTCCAGCACTTCGCCCACGCACAGGATGGGCGTCAGACCGTTCTCCAGCGCGATTTCCAGCTTGCGGTTCACGGTGTCGTCGGTCTCGTTGAAGTACTGGCGGCGCTCCGAGTGTCCAATGATCACATGGGTGACGCCCAGGGACGTCAGCATGGTGGCCGAGATCTCGCCCGTAAATGCGCCTTCTTTTTCCCAGTGGACATTCTGAGCGCCAACCGCAACATTGGAACCCTCAGCGGCCGCGACGGCTGTTTGCAAGTCGATGTAGGGCGGGCAGACTACGATCTCGTCGCGCGTATGGGCGGCGACCAGAGGGAGGAATTCGCGAAAGAAGGCGGCGGTTTGTTCCGGCGTCTTGTACATCTTCCAGTTGGCGGCGATCAGTTTTTTTCTCATGAGAGTGAGTCCCGTTTCTATGAATTCCGTCCCACAATGAGGGAGGCGAGCAGAATCATTGATTATAGGCCTGCGGGTTGGCGGAGTCGTTAAGAGGGCGCTACGATTAGCCGGGCTGCGGTCCGGTCCGCCAACAGGCAGCTGAAAGTTGAAACAGCAGCGCCCTCGCGGGCTGAAGCCCGCTCGGGATGAAAAAATAAGAGGCTTATCGGCACGACTGAAGTCGTGCCCTGTTACAAAGCACTGTCAAAGCGAACTTCTTCAGCGGCCTGTGAAGTCGTGCTTCCTCCAACGGCAACTCCAGAATTACGGCTTCTGGGTCGGGCGAATCAGCACCTCGCTGATGAACGATTGCGGCTCTTGGGTGACGAGCATTGCGACCGCGTGGGCCACGTCTTCGGGCTTCAGCATCTTCAGAGTGTCTTTGCCGTGGCGGCGCGGACTGAAGTCGGTGTCCACCGAGCCGGGACAGACGACGCTGACGCGGATATTCTGCGACCGAAGCTCCTCGGCGACACCATAGCTGAGACCGTTCAAGGCCCACTTGGAAGCCGAATAAGCGGCCCCGCGCGGCAGAGGATTCTTGCCCGCCAGAGATGAGATGTTAATAATATGTCCCGCTCCGGCGGCGATCATCAAGGGAACGATGGCGCGCATCATGTAGTACACGCCGCGCAGGTTGGTATTAAAGATGGCCTCCCAGTCATCCGGGGGCGTTTCGTGGAGCAACAAACCGGGAGGGCCACCGATGCCGGCGTTATTCACGAGAATGTCGACCCGGCCATAGGTTTTGCGAAGATGCTCGCCCAGCGCTTCCACGCTGGCCCGGTCGGTGACGTCGCAGGCAATGCCTTCGGCGCGATGGCCGCGGCCGGTCAATTCGCGTGGGACCTGCTGGACGCGCGCCTCATCACGGCCCGTGAGGACCACGGTTGCATTCATGCTTGCCAGTTTGTTGACGATGGCAAGCCCAATGCCGCGGCCCCCTCCGGTGACGAGGGCCACCGATCCGGACAGCGAAACCAAGTTTGCTGGCTGCATCTCAGTTTCCTCCGCGGCTAAAGCCGCATAACGTCGGCGGGGTGACGGACGGCCTGAAGGCCGTTCACCTCGATAGCGATCCGCTGCCGCCGGAATGTAGGCTGGCAGCATCTTAGCAGGGCGGAAATCGTGGAATCGTGTAAAGTGGTAAGTATCTTGCCTTACGCGCAGGGCGTACTTATAATCCCAGTCTCCCCAGTTTGCCATCCCAGTACAGCAATGAGGGGCGAGGAAACGCGGAGCGGTTTGCCTGTTATCATGCAGCCCTTGAGGTAATGGACTTATCTGCGCCCGGTGCATGGATTCGCGTGTAAGCTAGGTTTCGTCGGCAGTCCTCCAAATCGAGGAGCCAACAGAATGAAGAAGTCGCTCGTCATGATGTTGATAGTGCTCGCCAGTTGTTCGGCACTGGTCCAGCAGTCAGCAGCGCAAGCAGCGGGACAGGCTGCGCCATCGGGTCAAGCAGCCCAGAAGAAAGAAATCAAGGACCCCGCCGAGTACAACGCTTACGTCAACGCCTACCAGCAGCAGAATCCGGTGATGAAAGCGCAGGCGCTGGAAGCCTACCTGCAGACCTATCCCAACTCCGTGATGAAGGAAGATGCGCTGGAGTTGCTGATGGTGGCGTACCAGCAGGCCAACGATGCGCAGAAGGCGCTGGACGCCGCCACGCGTGTGCTGCAGGTGAATCCCAACAATATTCGCGCCCTGGCGCTGCTGGCGTATAACTATCGCGCCCTGGCCTCGCAAGGCGGTCCGCAGATGCAGGACAACCTGGCCAAGGCCAAGCAGTATGGCGAGCAGGGATTGCAGGCCCTGCAAAGCATGAAGAAGCCGGAAGGCATGAGCGACGCCGATTTCACCAAGCTGCACAATGAGACGGGCGCCATCTTCGACGGTGCCGTGGGCTTTGCGGCGCTGCAGGCGAAGGACTATGCCGCGGCGCAGAAGGACATGCAGGAAGCCGTCGCCTGGGAATCGCAGCCGAATATCGCTGACATTTACCCGCTGGCGACCGCCGATCTGGAAGCCAAGCCGATGAACCCCGCGGGTTTCTGGTTCATCGTGAAGGCTGCCATGCTGGCGCAAGGCGCGGGGCAGCAGCAGATCCTGGATTATGGCAAGAAGAAGTACATCCGCTACCACAATTCGGAAGAAGGCTGGTCCGACATCGTGGCCCAGGCCAAGGCTTCGACGAGCATCATGCCTCCAGCTGGATTCACGGTAACGCAATACGTCCCGCCATCGCCGGCGGAGCAGGCTGCCGAACTGGTGAAGGCCAAGAGTCCCACGCAGATGAGCTTTGCGGAATGGGAACTGGTGCTGTCGTCAGGCAACCAGCAGGCGGCGGACACGGTTTGGAACGCCATCAAGGGTAAAGCGGTGAAGCTGGGAGCCAACGTGATCAGCGCTACGGCGTCGACTGTCCTGCTGGCTGGCAGCGACGATGACATCGAGGCCAAGAAGGCCGATATCACGCTGGCGATGGCGAAGCCGATCTCAACGCGGCTGATGCCCGCAGTAGGTACGCTGATGACCTTCCAGGGCACGGTCGGGACCTATACGCCCAATCCGTTCATGTTGAACATGACCGACGGCGTACTGCTGGACAAGAACGGAAATCCGGCGGGCACGCCTGCGGTACACCACACGACAACGACGACCAAGAAATCGCAGTAGTCGAGGGGCAGCAGCAAATGCAGGGGAGCAGCCAAGGCTGCTCCCCTTTTTATTGCTAGACATCACGATTGTGTGACGAGAAGTTTACAAACCCTTGACATTTGAGGGATAGCGAAAGCGCGGCGGCGAGTCTAGTCTAGGTCGAAGGCCAGTCTGATGGAAGAGGAGAAGCGCGATGGAAAAGAACATCTGGACGCGGGCCACAACGGCTGCGCTCACTTTGGCAGTTGCTGTTGCCATGACGACCGCCGCAGCCCAGGCCCAGACTTTCGACTTGATTTACAGCTTCAATAATCCGGGCACGAACGGAATCCTTCCGTATGCCGGTTTGACCATGGACAGGGCAGGGAACCTGTACGGCACCACCAATGGGGCTGGCAGTAATGGATACGGCACAGTTTACAAGGTTACGAAAGGTTCGGGCGGCGGTTTTGTCACACTTCCCCTATATGAATTTGCGGGAGGCAACGACGGAGCTCTGCCCGCCGCTCGAGTGGTTTTCGGTCCCGAGGGATCGCTGTACGGTACGACTAGTGAAGGAGGAGGCAGCGGATGCAAGGGACTCGGTTGCGGCACAGTCTTCAAACTCAGTCCGCCGCCAGCGGCTTGCAAGAGCGCGCTGTGTCCCTGGACCGAGACGGTGCTGTACCGCTTCACGGGAGGCGCGGACGGAGCAGTTCCGGAGTATGGCGACCTCACCTTCGACAGCGCGGGCGCCATCTACGGCACTACTAGCAGCGGTGGTTACGACTATGGCACGGTGTATAAGCTGACGAACTCCGGCGGAAACTGGACGGAAAGCACGCTTTACGCTTTTACCGCCAACGGCGACGGCTTCTATCCGCTGGGCGGAGTGGTGTTCGACCAGGCAGGCAATCTTTATGGCACCACCGACACGGGCGTGTTTGAGTTGTCGCCCTCAGGAAGCGGCTGGACCGAGACCGTGCTGCACCAGTTTGCTTACGAGACCGACGGGCTCGTTTCGGAGGCAGGCCTCGTCTTCGACAATCAGGGCAATCTGTATGGAAACACGCATACCCTGGGACCGGATGAGGGCGGCACCATCTTCGAGCTGACTCCTTCCGGCGGAAGCTGGAACTTTCAGGTGCTCTATGCCTTTCAAGGCGGCACCGGTCCGGTAGGTAGCCCCTTGCTTCTGGACACGGCTGGGAACCTCTATGGCGCCAGAACAAACACGCCGAGTGGCGGCGGAGAGGCATTCGAGCTGATGCCCTCCGGCGGCTCGTGGAATTATGTTTCGTTGCACGAGTTCAGTGGCGGCTACCAGGGATCGACGCCGTATGGGAGTGTGGTCATGGACGCCAGCGGCGTTCTTTACGGTACGAGTTCCGGAGGCGGAGTACACAACTTCGGAACGGTTTACAAGATTACGCCGTAGCTTGGAATTGCCGGAGAATCACAAGCGAGCGGAGCCAGGTCGGCGAACCATGCCCGGCTCTTTTGCTGTTAGCGCACGGCTTTCTTTTCGACAGGGAGGGTGTAGGCGCTGCGCGGCGGACGGCGCCCTCCGTTCCGCAAGGCTTTGGCGTCGAGCTTGAGCTCGGTGATGGTGCGGCTGAGCGTGTTGCGGTGCATGCCAAGCTGGCGGGCAGCTTTGCACTGGTTACCGTTGCTGTCCTGCAAGACGGTGAGAATGAACTTCTTCTTGAATTCGCAGACGGCCTCGGAATAGGTGATACCGCTCCGGTACATGTGCCCAATCAAAGCTTCCAGTTGATCTTTCACGACGCCTCTCTCCGCTGATGTTTGTCCCATTCCGTTGTCTATAGCCGGCCCTTGTTGGTATCTTCCGTCGAGATGTGCTCGGGCACAGTGCGCAGAAGGTTCCAGCCGTCCCAGAAGCGTTGCCGCAGCTCCGCCGGCGCCGCCCAAATCAAGGCCCGGCTGGTGACGAGCATGAACGGCGCGATGCGCGACTGCTGAAGTCCCCATTGCGGAGCAAACGCCGCCAGCGCCAACACGATCACGGCGCTGACTACAATGCCCCGAAGCAAACCGAACGCGGCGCCCAGGAGACGATCGAACCAACGCAGCCCAATGCCCTTCACAGCCCAGCGAATCAGCCGGCCCAGCATTCCCGCCAGCAAAACAACAACGAAAAAAATCGTAAAGAACCCGGCAATGTCGGCGGTCCATTGCGACGTTACATAATGCGCGTACCAGGCGGCCGCATGCGGATATTCCCACGCCGCCAGCACGTATCCGACGACCACTCCCACCAGTGAAAAGAACTCGTGGAAGAAACCTTCCGAGGCCGCCTGCACAGCAGACAACACAATGACGAGCACAATCACCCAATCGAGGATCGCAAGGCCCATCATAGGCCCCGCCTACGCCGGCAGATGGTGCCCAGTCATCTGGGTGTAAGCCTCAACGTACTTCTCGCTGGTGCGGGCCGCCACCTCAGGAGGCAAAGCCGGCGCCGGCGGCTGCTTGTTCCACTTGATCGCTTCCAGATAGTCGCGCACGTACTGCTTATCGAAGGAATCCTGCGGGCCGCCCGGCTGATACTTGTCCTTCGGCCAGAAGCGCGACGAGTCCGGAGTCAACACTTCGTCGGCGAGGACCAGTCGCCCGGCAGCGTGCCCAAACTCGAACTTGGTATCGGCGATGATGATGCCGCGCGTCTCCGCGTAATCGGCCGCGGTCTGGTAAATTTTGATGCTCAAGTCGCGAAGCTGCGTGCTCAACTCGAGGCCCGCCAGCGACACCATGTGCTCGAACGAGATGTTCTCATCGTGGCCGCTGGTGGCCTTGATGGCCGGCGTGAAAATCGGTTCCGGCAGCTTGTCGGATTCGCGCAACCCTGCCGGAAGCTTGATGCCGCAAACCTCGCCGCTGGTCTTGTACTCCTTCCACCCCGATCCCGAAAGATAGCCGCGCACCACGCACTCGATGGCGATCATGTCGGCGCGCACCACCAGCATGGAGCGACCGCGCAACTGCGCGGCATACTTCTGCAACTCCTGCGGATACTGGTGCACGTCGGCAGTGGCGAGGTGATTGGGAACGATGTCCTTCAGGAAATCGAACCAGAACAGCGAGAGCTGGGTCAGCACGCGGCCCTTTTGCGGAATGCCGGTGGCCAGGACGTAGTCGAAGGCCGAGATCCGGTCAGTCGCCACAAACAGCAGGCGGTCGTTGCCAACCCGGTAAAGGTCGCGGACCTTCCCGCTGGCGAAAAGCTCCAGGCCGGGAAAATCGGTATGCAGGAGGACGTCGTAGTTTGGCGTTGAACTTGTCACGTTTGCAAATCGATCCTGAGAGAGTCGTCGGGTATTTTAATTTTCCGGAAGCATTTGTCAATCTGCCCCGGAAGCGTCTTTTTGCGGTCCGAAAAAATTGTTTCGGAAAATATCTTGACAAAGCGTGGGGTCGCGCGAAACCCGCGTCCGTAGTGGGATTCCAGCCAATCCTTAACCAGCCGCGGCGCGCCGGCGCAGCGCATTCTGCGCCGCGCCACCGGGAATGATTTGGAGCGCAAAACCCCGCGCGATGTCAAGAGGAGCAGAAAAAATATTGCGCAAGCGGGTGCTGCTAGTCGGCCGAGGTGCGATGCACGCTGCGCGCATCCTCCAGATACTGGACCTCGGGAGCGCCGACGACGCCGGCTTTTGCCATGGCATCCCGCAGTTCATCCGAGGTCATGAACTTGCGGGCCTCTTCGATGCTCTGCCAATCGACCAGCAGAAATATTTCGCGCATGTCTTCTACGTTGTGAAACAGGCGGAAGCCGGTTTCGCCGGCGCGCTTGCGGGCGCTAAGGTGAGAATCGAACGCTTCTTTCCAGCGGTTATAGTCGGCGACCTTGTGGCGAACAAGGATATGCACCATGAAGCCCTCCAGAAAATAATTCTACTCATCCAAGATACGAAATTGCCGGCAGAATGGGAACTGCCAAATGCACCCTTGCGTGTGATGTGGGCCTTTGACAAAAGCGGCTGGGACAAGTAAGGGGAATCCAGTACATCCGCTCGCGGCGGCAAAAGCGATACGCTATACTGCATTTCGCACCACGGGGAGAACCGCTGCTTGCCACGCCTGGTCATTCGTTCCTCTGACATTCATGCCGCCGGATGCTTCGCCCTGGAAGATATTCCCAAGGGGGCGCGCCTGCTGGAATATACCGGCGAACGCATCAGCAAGGCCGAAGGCGACGATCGCTACGACGGCCGGCCATTCACCTATCTGTTCGGCGTTGGCGACGGCGAAGTGGTGATCGACGGCCACGGCATGGCCATGTTCGTGAACCACTCCTGCGATCCCAACTGCGAAACCGACGAAGAAGATGGAAAGGTGTACATAGCCAGCATCCGCAACATTGCCGCCGGGGACGAGCTCACCTACGACTACTGCCTGTATGACGGCGACGATGACGCGCCCTGTTATTGCGGCAGCAAGAATTGCCGCAAGAGCATGTATTCTCCCCAGGAGCTGAGACGAAAGCGGCGCGCCGAAGTGCGTAAGCAGAAGCAGGCGGAGGTGGCGGCGAAGAAGAATGGCGCCAGCCCGAAGGGAATCAAGAAGGGTTGAGCGTCATCGCCCAGCCTGCCGCCAAACGAAGGCGACAAAGGTGGGGCACCCCGGATCCTCGCGAGTTCAGTATCTCGAGGAGGGTGGAGCACGCCTGAAGGCGTGCTCCACCCAATGCGAGGCGCGGTCATTGTGCAAGCGAGGCATTTTGATTCGAGGGTCTGTCCTTCACGCCTCAAGAAGCTGCCAGTCATGCCGCCGGCTGAAGCCGGCTCCCGAAAAAAATAGACGCCTGATCGGCACGACTGAAGTCGTGCCCTGATACAAAGCACTCCCAAAAGCGACTTTTTCGGCGGCCTGCGACGTCGTGCCCTGATGCACGGCTTTCGGGAAGTCGTGCCGTATTACAAGGCTTTCAAAGCGGTATCAGGTCGCCCAACTCGACGCCCATGTGGCGCAAGTGGTGCAGCATGTGGTCTACGTAATCGTCGGCGACGAATTTCAGGGTCAGCGGAGCGGAGTCGGCAATCGTCAAAGTTCGCGACCAGGCCGACTCGGGCACGGCTTCGGCAGCGGCCAGCAATTGGCGATTCAATGCTACCCACAGGCCGATGAGCGTCTCCCAGTCTCGCTGTTGATAGCGATGCAGCGCGACCCACGCATCGCCGTCGTATCCCGGCATCGCGGGCTTGTCCTCAAGCTGGGCGCGGACGATACGCTGATGATTGTTGGCCGCCGAATCCAGCAAGTGGCCCAGCTCTTCCTTCGGCGACCAGGTGTTGGGCGCGGGCTTGTGTTCAACTTTGTCCGCCGGCATCGCCCGCAGGCGCTCGGGGAGACGGGCGATCAGATCGTGGAGCGTCTGCTTGCTGTCCATTTCTCACCTCACGAAAGAGAGTTCATTATCTCGCAGCGTTGAGTCATTTTGTTAGTGCCATGTCTGGGTAGAGGGGAACGGATTTCGTCGCCGCGGCTGGACGGAGGCCTGAAGAGACTTGTGTCGCAAGTGGTGTCGCCGCTCCGCGGCTCGGATTTGTTTTCCGCCTGACCCGGGGCTTACGCCCCGGGCTAACTGCATTGCCGCCGCTTCGCGGCTGGTTCGGTCGGTTCTTGAGCAGTTTGTTCCGCCGCAAAATCCGCTTGTCAGTTGCGACTCAGTCTCTAAAGGCCTGCTCTACCCAACTTCCGAACTGTTGGTTCTCCCGTTCCACAGCTTGGCACCGTATAATCGAGACTTCCTTCCATGAGTTACCAGGTCCTCGCGCGCAAATACCGGCCACAGAAATTCTCCGACGTCATAGGGCAGGACCACGTCACGCGTACGCTGAAGAATGCCATTGAGCAGGGACGCATTGCCCACGGCTACATTTTCAGCGGACACCGCGGCATTGGCAAGACGACCATCGCGCGAATTCTGGCGATGGCGCTGAATTGCCAGTCGCAGGACCATCCCGTGGCGGAGCCCTGCGGGGTGTGCGATTCCTGCCGCGAGATTCGCGCCGGCAATTCGGTGGACGTAATCGAGATTGACGCGGCCACCAACCGCGGCATCGACGAAATTCGCGAGCTGCGCGAGGCGGCGCGCTACCGTCCGGCCCGCGATCGCTTCAAGATCTACATCCTCGACGAAGCCCACCAGATTACCGACGCCGCGTTTAACGCGCTGCTGAAAACGCTGGAAGAGCCGCCGGGGCACATCGTCTTCATGATGGCGACCACGCAGCCCGAGGACATTCCGCAGACCATTCGCTCGCGTTGCCAGCACTTCAGCTTTCATGCGGTGCGTTTTGACGACATCGTTGCGCAACTGCGCGACATCGCCGGGCAGGAGGGAATCGAGGCTGATGATGATGCCTTGGCCATGCTGGCCGAAGTTGGCGACGGCTCGATGCGCGACGCGCTCAGCATCATGGACCAGGCGATTGCGTGCTGCGGCACCACGCTGAGCGCCGACGTGGTGCGCGGCCTCGTGGGCACGGTGTCTGCGGACGTGCTGGAGGATGTGATGGACGCGGTGGCGCGCAACTCCAGCGAGGATGTTTTGCGCACCATCGACCGGCTGCTGGTGGAAGGGCAGAGCGCGCAACACTTCGCGCGGCAGATGCTGCGGTTCCTGCGCAATGCGCTGGTCGCCAAAGTTGCGGGCAGCGATTCGCCGGTGTTGCAGATCTCTACCGATGAGCGGGCGCGCGTTGCCCGCGTGGCGGAACGCTTCAGCGAAGAAGATCTGTCGCGCTTTATGCAGATCGTGCTGCGCACGCACAGCGACCTGGGATACAAGCAGGAGCAGCGCTTCCATCTGGAACTCGGACTGTTGAAGCTGGTGCACGCGCAGCGGCTGTTGCCGTTGGAGGAGTTGCTGAGCGGGGATGTGAGGCAGACGAAGACGGGAAGCGCGCCGGCTGCGCGATCAGCGGCTGCGAGCTCCAGCGCGCCAACACCGGCAGGACGCTCCGGCACGGCGTCGCGAGCAAACGCAGCAGAGGCGGCGACGTCGCGGGTGCAGGAGTCCTCGCTGTTTGCGCGGCCTTCCCCGTTTGAAGCCGATCGCCAGCGCAAGAGCGAGCCGAAGGCAGAGACATCGGACGTTGTCGCGCGAACAACTCCCGTCGTGAATGCTGCGGTCGGCGCTACGGCGGGCGATGTCAGTTCTTCTTCGCAAGGTGCGGTGGCCGAGGGCGGCGTGGCAACCGCCGTGGCGCTGGAGCCGGAGCCCGTCGCACAAACGGGCGGCGAAGTTTCTTCTGACGAACTGCGCAACGCCGTGCTGACCGCTTTGGAAGATGCTGGTCAGCACGTGCTGGCGCACAATCTGGAAGAAGGCGAGTGGTCGGTGCGCGGCGGTGACGTTGCAGTGAAGGTGGGGATGTCGCAGGTGCTGATCGACGTTGCGCTGGGACCGGAACCGAAGCGTATCATTCAGGCGGCGCTCAGCAAGGCTGCCAATCGGCCGCTGAAATTCAAGATGGTCAGCGGCACGCCGGCAGTTGCGGCAAAGACGGAACAGCCGCCGCGTCCGGCGAATGGCGCGGGAGCGCGCAGCCGTGCGCTGGCTGATCCGCTGGTGCAGCGCATGCAGGAAAAATTCGGCGCCGAGATTCGTACCGTCATCGATCAGAAAGAACGCGGGTGACGTCGCATTCCGCTCTTCGCCCTTTGCTTTTCGCCAGGAGCAGGCATGTGGCGAAAAGCGAATAGCGAAAGGCGAACAGCGATTATGGGTGGATTTAATTTGCAGGACATGCTGTCGCAGGCGCGCCAGCATGCGGAAAAGCTGCAGGAGAAGATGCAGCAAGTCACCATCGAGGCGTCCTCGGGCGGCGGCAGCGTGACCGTGCGGATGAACGGCCAGAAGCAACTCCTGAGCATCGCCATCGAACCGGAAGTGGTGAAGTCGGGCGACATCGAAATGCTGCAGGACCTGATCGTCGCCGCCGTCAATGAGGCTTCGCGCAAAGTGGACGAAGCGCTGAAGTCGAGTCTCGGCGGAATGCTCGGCGGCATGGGCCTGCCGGGAATGTGAGCGCGACTCCCGCCGTGCGCCCGTCCCATGAACCTCGCTCCCCTCGCGTATAATCAAGGTTTGCGCACTTCATCCTAGCCGCATCAGGACTACTCACGTGAGCTCTCATTCGCACATGCCCGGCCAGGAGCCGGCCGGACCGCAGCCGCTTCCCGGCGTCAACAGCATCATCGCCGTCGGCTCCGGCAAGGGCGGCGTCGGCAAGACCACGCTCGCCGTCAACCTCGCCATCGCGCTCACGCGCATGGGCAACAAGGTCGGCCTGCTCGACGCCGACGTCTACGGCCCCAACGTTCCGCTGATGCTCGGCTCCAGCGAGCCGCCCAACATCATCGGCGAGAACCGCATTCTGCCGCCCGAGCGTTACGGCATGAAGGTCATCTCCGTCGGCTTCCTGTCGCCGGGCGACAAGCCTCTGGTGTGGCGCGGCCCCATGCTGCACTCCATCATCAAGCAGTTCCTCGGCCAGGTAGAGTGGGGACAGCTCGACTACCTCATCATCGATCTGCCGCCGGGCACGGGCGACGTCGTGATCTCTCTGGTGCAGACTGTGCCGCTCACCGGCGCCATCGTCGTCACCACGCCCAGCGACGTCTCGCTGCAGGACGCCCGCAAGGCCATCGAGATGTTCAAGCAGGTGAAGGTCGACATCCTCGGCATCGTCGAGAACATGAGCTTCTTCGTCTGCCCGCACTGCCACGAGGAGATCGACATCTTCTCCAAGGGCGGAGGCGAACGCACCGCGCAGCAATTCAGCGTTCCGTTCCTCGGCTCCATCGAACTCGATCCCGATATCCGCAAGGGCGGCGACAGCGGCCATCCCATCGTGATGGAAGGCGACCAGTCCCCCCACGCGAAATCGCTCTTCGCCTTCACCCATCGCGTGATCGAGCGCACGAAGGAATTGCAGGAAGCGGACGGCGGCAGCGTGATCGAGATTCTCTGAAGCCTCCGTCGCATTTCCGATGCGATGGCCGCGCCGGGCACCGCCCGACCGCTCCCATTTCGCCCAATTTCCACCCAAATCTAAAATGTTCCACGTGGAACATTTTTCGCCCCGTAAGGTATCTAGAATCAAATGCTTAGACTGTGTCACCTTGGTGTGGTAACCAGCACCGCAGAAAGGTAACCAGTTTTCCCGCAATATGTGCGTTACAACACTAATCAGCGTGTTACAACACTATTCCGAAGGACAGGGATTCCGGAGATCAGCGGGGCCCCACTCATTCGCGGGGTTCGAAGGAGTGGGTGCGCGCAGGGGAATAACTGATGGTCAGTGGCCATTGCTGACAGTTCACTCGTCCGCCGTACGCTTACATGCAGACATAAGCCCGGAAGATGCTTCCATCTCCATTCTTCGGGCGCTGTGACCAGCTCGCGCTTCAGCGGATTGCGGTGCATCTACCACCCCAACGAGCGCCAGGACGGAGCGCGCATCCATCCGTGATGGGACGAACCAGTCGATTGTGACGTGACTCGCCCGCTCACTGGAACCTCGCGTACGTGTGGGGTGCACGGGCCTTCATGCGATCCCGGGCAGTGAGTTCGGAGCGTTGACCGCCTCTAAACCACTCCGATGCTTCCGGCTGGAACAGGAGAATCAGAGCAGCTGTCTGGAGGAGGGTCCCAGCCGACAAAACCAAGAGTGGGAGCGGGCCATCGATTCGAAGGAATACGGGAATCAGCAGGATCATCAGAACCAAGCCCGGCAGATAAAGAACCAGGAGCGTGATTCGCGCCCAATTTCGACCTGCGCCAATCATCGCGACGATTCCGGCGATGACGAATTCCGTCCAATGACCGCCAGGCCTACGGTGGGCTACTAAGAAAAGACTGTTGAGGATTCCGATGCCGATACTGGCCCAGAGCATAATGACAGCCCTTTGGACACCGTTCGGCATGGCTTGGTGATTTTTCTGTGAGTCAGTTCTCATCGGGGTAAACCTCGCTTTCATGACCGCACCATGCGCTCGTTCGCCGGTGCGATCAATACTTAGGAGGTCATTTGGCGGTAAGTTTTGGGTCAGCGGCTAAGCGGCTCACAAATCAGGAGTTAAGCCCAGATGTCATCACGAAAAATCTGGCACGGGAGTCGGTGGGTTGAGCAGTAGCGGGCCTTAAGCTAGTCCTTCTGGTGGAGAACGGAGTGCCGGATGTCCGGCCAGAACTCTTTGACTACGTTGAAGACGCCATCCAGCGCGATCTGCTGCCCCCATCGCTGGCCGGTCTTGGTCCAGGTGCGATAGGGCGGGGGATAGTACAGGCCTGAGATTCCCGCGGCGGCGCCGTTGCCGATGACTTCCGAATAGTTGATTTGCGAGCTGCCGCTGTCGGTGCGCGTAATGACCAGGCGGCTAACGGCGTACACGGTGCGGTTGAAGACGCCGCCATGTCCCTTGGTGAAATATCGCGGGTCCTGTTTGAAGGCTACCGGCAGCAGGAACTCCGTGAAGGAATTGCCCAGGGCCTGGTCGGCGAAGATATGCCAGTAGTAGCGTGAATAGGCGTCTGCGCCGTCGCCGAACTGAGGCACATTGCGCTCCGCCGCGCCAATTCCGGCAAGAAGGCCCACGTAGATGAAGGTGGAATAGTCGAAGCTGTCATCGCGGAAGAGCTTGAACTTGCCCACGGCATCCAGCGGAGCCACATTGGCGTCAGCGCTCACTGCGCGGTAGTTGGGGATGATGTATAGGATCCGCTTGGGCTGCTCTTTTGCCACTGGCGTCCGCGAAGAGCTCTGCTCCAGGTCCCCCGACCCCGCCAGCTCAGGA
>Ga0182030_10006870_pt1 | contig 23878 bp, 20 predicted proteins | sample 812S3MmetaG_FD_121299 | JGI IMG/M metagenome (GOLD analysis project Ga0182030, IMG submission 121299) | Permafrost microbial communities from Stordalen Mire, Sweden - 812S3M metaG (Illumina Assembly) | ecosystem: Environmental > Terrestrial > Soil > Wetlands > Permafrost | place: Sweden...
CCCGTATGACCAGCCCTTCTCGGACCGCTTCCCCGTGGGCGTGGTCTCTCCGGACAGCTACCAGGCGACCCTCGTCGAGGACGCCAACTTCGCCACCGACACGAACCTCGGGTTCTCCGGCGGCGACCTGACGCCGTTCGTTCCGGGCAGCCGCTTCCGGGTCTTCGACACGCACTAAGCCAGCCCAGCCTGCCGGTCGGGCTCGATTCGATTCGCTTTGAGCGGCGCCAACACCCCGGTGTTGGCGCCTTTTTCCTTGCCCCACCCGGCACCCGGCCACTCCCCCCGCCGCCACGGCCACCGATTTGCCCCCCATGTCCCTCGAAAAAAACTCGCCCTGCAAGGTCAACCTCATCCTCAACATCCTCGCCCGGCGGCCGGACGGGTTTCATGAGCTTGAGACCGTCATGCATCCGGTGGCGCTCTTCGACCGCCTCACTTTTGCCCGCGGCGGCTCCGGGGTCCAGTTGACGTGCGGCGACCCCACCCTGCCCACCGACAGCCGGAACCTGGTTCACCGCGCGGCGGAGTCGTTCTGCCGCCGGGCTGCCGTCACTGAAGGAGTCCGGATCCACCTGGACAAGCACGTGCCGATGGCGGCCGGTCTGGGGGGCGGCAGCGCGGACGCGGCGACCACCCTGCTGGGTCTCAACGAGCTCTTCGGCTTCCCGCTTCCTCCGCTCGACCTGCACCCGCTGGCGGCCGCCCTCGGCTCCGATGTGCCGTTCTTCCTGCAGACGGCCCCGGCGCTGGCCACCGGCCGGGGCGAGGTCATCGAACCGCTGGCCGCCTTCCCCGCCCTGCGCGGCGCGGCGTTCTTCCTCATCCACCCCGGCTTCGGCATCCCCACGGCCTGGGCCTACCAGCAACTCGCCCGCTTCCCGGCGGCGCTCAACGGAGAGCGCGGACGCGCGCGGCGGCTGATCTCGCTCCTGGCCGGCGCGGATCTCGCGGCCGCCGGACGCGAGTTTTACAATTCGCTCGAGGCCCCCGCGCTCGACAAATACCCGCTGCTGGTGTTGTTCCAGGAATTCCTGCGCAGCCACGGCGCGGACGGCGCGTTGATGTCGGGCAGCGGCTCCACCACCTTCGCCGTGACCCGCTCGGTCGCCGCCGCGGAGACACTGGCCGAGTCCTTCCGCGCCAAGTTCGGCCCGAGCCACTGGACGGCCGTGGTGCCGGTGGCGTAGGCGCCGCCATCCCTGCCCCCGGCTGAAGGGAGATCCCGCGCACCCGCCTCAACCCCCCCCCCCGGGACGAGGCCGAAAAAAGGCAGGCCCCACCCAACCTTGAGAGGTCGGGCCTGCCTCGATCGCCCCATCGGGAGCGGGAGCCCCGCCAACGACACCGCCTCTCATCAGTCACGCGGCCGCGGGGAGCCGCGCCCGAATTCCTGAGCGCCATTCTGGTTGTGGCCCCTGTGCGGCCCTCTCCACGCGTCCCGCCTCACGTATTAGGTTGCGGGCCAAACCGTGACCTTGACAACGGGTGCTGCCTTCGGTAGGTTAACACCACTCCTCGCAAGAGCGGCAGACCATCCTGCGCCGTCGGCGGAGCGTGGAGCGAGGCCCCCCCTATCGGCTATCACTCTATGTCAAATAGCAGCCCCGCAATGCGAGGTGACTTGCGGGGGACGAGGCCTCGCTGGCGTCTCCCGCGGCGACTAACACTTAGCATTCTTGCACCAGTGGCGGCCTTTGCCTTGCTCCTTTCACCTCCGGCCGCCCGGGCTCTGAAGATCAATTTGATCTATGATTCGAGTGTGACGAGCCTGACAAATGCGACTCAAGTGCAGGCGGCCTTGAGCGTGGCCGCCCAGGTGTTCCAGAGCCTTTACACCAACCCCATCACGCTCAATATCACGGTCACCTGGGGCAATTCCGGCTTCGGAAACAGTTCGTGCGTGTTGAATGGCACGCCTTCCTATGCGCAGATCACCAACGCCCTCATGCACGCGGCGACGACCGCAGCGGATCGCAGCGCGCTTGCCAGCCTGCCGGCGGGTGATCCGGTCACCGCCCAGCACGTTTACTGGATTCCGCGCCCGCAAGCGAAAGCGCTGACCAGCCTCCACACCTATTTCAACTTGAATGCGAACGACACGAACATCGATGGAGGCGTTTCCTTTGCCTCCAACATAAGCTGGACCTTCGACCCCACCAACCGTGCCGTGGCGGGCAAGTACGACTTCATTGGCGTTGCCGAGCACGAAATCAGCGAGGTTCTCGGCCGGTGCTCTGATTTGAATGCCAACCCGACCGGAGGATACGTGCCATACGACCTCTTCCGCTTCACCAGCCGGGGCGTCAGGAGTCTCAATGAGCATGACACCGGCACCTATTTCTCCATCGATAATGGCCTGACCCCGTTGAAACATTTCAACGTGGTCACCAACGATCCGGTGGCCACGGATGTTCAAGACTGGGCTCTGAGCAGTGTCTCGGATCCTTTTGACTATGCGCTGGTGCTCGGCGAAAAGGCGGTTCTCTCGTCCGCCGACCTTACCACGCTGGACATCATCGGTTACGATCTAAATTTCACTCCGCCCAAACTGAGCGGTGCCAGGCTTTCAAACGGCAATTTCCGGATCAATTTCACGAATGTCACCGGCTTGGGCTTTGTCGTATTCGCCTCGACCAACGCTGCTTCGTCCGCTACCAACTGGCTGAACTTGGGCGCGGCAACCGAAGTTGGCGTCGGACAATACGAGTTCACCGATGCGGGGGTTGGGAGCGGCAAAGTGCGCTTCTACCATGTGGCGCTGCCGTAAGGAGGCAAGCCTGGATCTCCACGGAATGGAAGACTGAGAATGGCGGTGTCGGCGTCCGTCCTTGACGCCGCCGACCGATTGTGCCACACTGCTTACATCAGTGACATTGTCAGGAGTTCTATGAGCACGCCCCAATCGGTAACCATCAGCATGCGCCTTCCCATCAAGAGCGGCCAGCGCCTGCGTCGCCTCGCCAGTCGCCACGGCTGGACGGCCAGCGACGCCAGCGCCCGGCTGGTGGAGGAGGGCTTGCGCCGGTCAGAGTTCGCGTTCCTTGATTTTCGGGATTCGGCGGCCGGACGCCAGGCTTGCATCCAGGGAAGCTCGCTCGCGGTCTGGGAGGTGACGCTGCTGGCGCGGGATTATCAGAATGACACCGCCGCCGTTGCCAGGCATCTGCGCTGGCCGGAGGCTAAAGTCCAAGCGGCGTTCAACTATGCCAAGGCATTCCCCGCCGAAATCGCTTCCGCCATCGCCGAAAATGACGAGGTTGGTTTTGATGCCCTCTCGCAGATGCTTCCCCAGGCGAAGGAATTCGTCGTGACCGACCGGCCCGGGAGATAATCAATGCTGGCGCTCCTGCTCGACGAGCACGTCTCGCCCGATGTCGCCGATGGCCTGCGTCGGCGACAAAAGGTCATCATCGTTCACTGCCTTGCCGAGTGGGAAGCCGGGCGTTTCATGGGATTGCCGGACGATGCGCTGCTCAAGGAAGCCCACGCGCAGAAGCTGACGCTGGTTACGTATGACCGCAAGACGATCCCGCCGCTGCTCAAGCTCTGGGCCGAAGCCGGCCAGGACCACGCCGGCGTTATTTTTGTGGACCAGAAAACCATCCCCTCTTCCGACTTGGGCGGTTTGATTCACGCTCTCCAAAGGCTGTTCCGGGAATCCGCCGAATGGGATTGGACAAACCGGATCAGTTTTCTGCGACGGTGACCGCCGATGCGGCAGGCCAGCCATTGCCCCGCCGGGCAAGCGTGGCGCTTTTCACCCGGCCGCCGCCCAGCCCCGCCCGCCAGGCTGACGCGAGATGTCAATCGGTCCGCTCCGAATCTCATGGGTTTTCGGGAAGGCGTGGGAGCGGTGTCGGCGCGGCCGAGCCAACGGCGGCGTTGGGGGTGGAACGCCCCTGCGCATGCCGCATATCCAGTCGGCGATTAATCACATCGGCCGGTGAGAGTGCGCGCGTGGGTGCGAAAAAGGCGCAATTCACCTCGTTGGTACTGAAAAAAACCGCACGTATGTCGGGTGTGCCGTCAAGTATCAGGAGCAGAATCTTCTTTTTCACCCCATCACTTGTTGGTAGCTCGTCCGCTAGGAGGCAAGCGGCATAAAACCTGACGTTCTGGTCCTCGTTGGCGTTGCGAACCAGGTGGATGAGGCATCCCGGATCCGCGTAGGCAGGAAGGTTCCGATAGGCCCTTGCTGCCAACCCGTCGTCTTCGGAGCCGAGCTGCGTCAGGGTGAGCGCGCACTCGGACGAACGCCAGAAATGGTATCCCCACCCGGTGCCCGCAAGGAGGAACGCCGATAGAGAAAGCCATTGCCAGCCCCTGTGGCCGCTACTTTCCCGGAATACAAGTCCGAAGAACGCCAGGATGACTGTCAGCGCCACGATGTGGACGACGGAGCTGTCCGACCAGCGCAGAACAAAAGCAACCCAATCATCGGGGCCCATCATGGTCGCTCGCCCATGGGTTGTGGGGCCGGAATCAAAAGAACGGGCCCTTCGCGCCGTCCCGCCTTCTCCCGCGCCCAAGCCGGGTCGATCTTCTCCCGCACCTCCGCTCGTCGGCGCTGCCTGCGCTCGCGGCGCCGCCCCGCCTCGCGGGCAGCCGCATCGATGGATCGAATTTGTCCATCCGAGGCCGAGCGGGGCAGAGAATCTGCGCGCACGGACGGCAGCGCCACGTTCATAAACTGACTCTCCCTCTCCCCCCGGAGCCTGTCAACCCCGGAACGGATTGCGAACGCCCGACGCCCCGGTCCGCAGTGGGCATGGGCGATAGGCCAGTCCAGGGCCGCCCCGTCCCCTCTCGCGCCCGTCCCGCCACGCCAATCGGGCCGGGGGCCCGGTCTCTGCTTGAGTCGGGGTGGTTCTGGCCCTAGATTGCGCGGGAATGAGCGAACCACTGAATGAGCAAGTCCAGGCCACCGCGGTCTGGGTGGGCAAATTGCGCGGCGAGATCGCCAAGGTCATCGTCGGCCAGGAGCAACTGGTCGACCGGCTCCTCGTCGGCCTGCTGGCCAACGGCCATGTCCTGCTCGAAGGCGTTCCCGGCCTCGCCAAGACGCTCTCCGTCCGCACCCTGGCCACCGCCATCCACGCCACGTTCCACCGCATCCAGTTCACCCCGGATCTCCTGCCGGCCGACATCACCGGGACGCTCATCTACAACCCCCAGGACGGCAAATACCGCGCCACCAAGGGGCCCGTGTTCGCCAATTTCGTGCTGGCCGACGAGATCAACCGCGCGCCCGCCAAGGTGCAGTCGGCCCTGCTCGAAACCATGCAGGAACGCCAGGTGACCCTGGGCGGCGAAACCATGCCGCTGCCGGTGCCGTTCCTGGTGCTTGCCACCGAGAACCCGATCGACCAGGAGGGCACCTATCCCCTGCCCGAGGCCCAGGTCGATCGCTTCATGTTCAAGGTCATCCTCGACTACCCCACCTTCAAGGACGAGCGCCTGATCCTCGACCGCCAGGCGTTCACCGCGCCGGAAAACAAGGTGGAACCCGTGGTGTCGCTCGAGGAGATCCTGCGCGCCCGACATTTGGTGGATCAGATTCACGTCGATGACAAGGTGAGGGATTACATCGTCCATCTCGTTTTCGCCACGCGCCAGCCCGCGCAATACAAGCTCGACATCAAGCACTTCATCCAGTTCGGCGCGTCGCCCCGCGCGACGATTTACCTCACCCTGGCGGCCCGCGCCTGGGCCATGCTCCAGGGCCGGGCGTACGTGACCCCCGAGGACGTCAAGAGCATCGGCCCCGATGTGCTGCGGCACCGCATCATCCTCACCTACGAGGCGGAGGCGCAGGCGGTGACCACCGACGACCTCATCAAGAAGATCTTCAACGCGGTCCCGGTCCCGTGATCCCGGGTCGCCTCAGCCGCCGGAAATGATCGCCAGCCTCCAGACTCGCAGCCGGGCTCCCGCCGCCCGGGAGCCGGGCCGCCTCTCCGCCTCATGACCACCGCCGAACTTCTCGCCAGCGTGCGGCGGATCGAGGTGCGCACCAACCGGTTGGTGAACGACATGATGGTCGGCGCCTACTCGAGCCACTTCAAGGGCCGGGGCATGGACTTCGAGGAGCTGCGGGAGTACATCCCCGGCGACGAGGTGCGGGACATTGACTGGAACGTGACCTACCGGCTGGGGCGTCCGTTCGTAAAACGCTACCGCGAGGAGCGCGAGTTGGCCGTGGTGCTGGCCATGGACATCTCCGCCTCCTCGAGCTTCGGCTCGGCGCGGCGGACCAAGCGCGAGTTCGCGGCCGAGATCGCCGCCACCCTCGCCGCCTCCGCCGCGCGCAGCAGCGACAAGGCCGGCCTGCTGCTCTTCACCGACCGGGCGGAGTTGTACATCCCGCCGCGCAAGGGGCGCCGCCACATCCTGCGGCTCATCCGCGAGATGCTGACCTTCACCCCCAAAGAGCGACGCACCAACGTCCCCGCCGCGCTCACCTTCCTGAACCACATCCTCCACCGCCGGGCGATCATCTTCCTGCTGACCGACTTCCTCAGCGCCGACACGTCGGGCGAGGGCCGGCCCGGACGGGACCGGAGCACGTTCCAGGAAATCGGCCTCACCAATGTGCGGCATGATCTGGTCTGCCTGCACCTCCACGACCCGCGCGAGGCGGAACTGCCCGCCGCGGGGCTGCTCACGATCGAGGATGCCGAGACGGGCGAGTTGATCGAAGTCGACTCGAGCCGAACGGCGGTGCGGGAGCGCTACGCCGCGACCAATGCGCTGCGGCTGGCCGAACTCGACCGTGCGATGCGCCGGGCCGGCGTCGACACCCTGCGGTTCAGCACCGCCGAGGATTTCGCGCCGACGCTCCAGAGGTTCTTCGAAACCCGCCGGGGAAGGAGGCGCGGATGACGCCGCGCCGTGCCTGGCGGATCGTCCAATGCGCCGTCGGTGGCGCCCTGCTGCTCCACGCCGCCACCGCGGAGGCTGCCAACCTCGTCCGGCCGGAGGACGCCCCGAGCCTGCGCCCGCCCAAGGGGGAAATCCCGCCCGGGTGGTGGGAGGAATATGGCACCGTCACCCTCGCGGCCGGGGGCCTTGCCCTGCCGCTCCTGGGCGTGGTGATCTGGCTGCTCGCCCGCCCCAAACCCGGGCCGCCCCTCAACCATGCCGCGCTGGCCAGGCAGGCGCTCGAGCCGTTCCGGAGGGTTCCGGAGGATGCCGCGGCCCTGGCCCGGGCGTCCGCGGTGGTACGCCATTATTTCGTCCGCGCCTTCAGCCTCCCCGCGGAGGCCTGCACCACCGCCGAGTTTTGCGCGGCCCTGGCGGCCCACGCGCGCGTCGGGGCCGGCTTGGCCGGCGCCGCGTCTGACTTCCTCCGCCGCTGCGACGAGCGCAAGTTCGCCCCGGGCGTCCCCGCCGCCCCCTTGGGCGCGGTGGAGCAGGCCTTCGCCCTGATCGAGGCGGGCGAGCGCCAGCGGAACAGCCCCGCGCCCACGCCCGCGCCGCCGCCCCCTGCGCCCGCCGCGCCCTCCACCCCGGCCGCCCGCGCATGAACGGCAACCTCGAGTTTCAATACCCCTGGGTGCTCGGCCTCCTCGCGCTGCTCCCGCTTTACGCCTTCCTGCGGGGCCGCGCCGGGAAGCTCGGGGCGCTGCGGTTCCCGAGCGCCGACTTGGTCCGCGCCGCGGGCCAGACCGCGCGCGCCGCCAGTGGCCGCCTCCTCTTCTTCCTCCGCCTGCTCGCCACCGCGCTCGTCGTGGGGGCGCTCGCCGGCCCCCGCTTCGCCAACGACCGCACCGAGACCGAGGCCAGCGGCGTGGACATCATGCTGGTGCTGGATCTCTCGTGGTCCATGATGGCGCTCGACATGGGCGGGCCCAACGAGCGGGTGACGCGCTACGACATCGCCTCCCAGGTGCTTGAGGACTTCATCCACAAACGGCCGGGTGATCGCATGGGCTTGATCGTATTCTCAGCGGTTCCCTACCTCGCCAGCCCGCTCACCCTCAACCACGACTGGCTCATCGAAAACCTCCACCGGCTGCACGTCGGCCTGATCCGCGATCTCGGAACGGCGATCGGCGACGCCACCGCCGCCGGGGCCAAGCGGCTCAAGGCCATCAAGGACAGCAAAAGCCGGATCATGATCATGCTGACCGACGGCGACAACAACAAGGGGGACATCGACCCCGTGCCCGCCGCGCAACTGGCCGCCGCGCTCGGGGAGAAAGTATATACCATCGGCATCGGCATCGAGGAACCGTGCGAGCTGTATGCCTTCGAGCCGGCGACCGGCAAACTCATCCTCGGGCCGAACAACACGCTCCGGCCGGTGATGACCCTCCAGCCGGCCAATTACAGCGTGCTGGGCAAGATGGCCGCCTTGTCGAAGGGCAAATTCTACCGCGCGACCAGCCGCCACGAACTCCAGAGCATCTACAACGACATTGATCGGCTGGAAAAGACCGAGGTGAAACTCCGGCGCTTCACCACCTACCGGCCCCTGTTCCAATGGCCGCTGCTGGCGGCGCTCGGCTTGTTCGCCCTGGAGATGATCCTGGTCAACACCCGCCTGCGGAGGGTGCCATGAACTGGGTCGCCCACCCTCACTTCGCCGAGCCGCGCTGGCTCTGGCTGGCGGCCCTCGGCCCGCTCGCCCTCCTGGCGCTCCAACGCTATTCCGCCTGGCAGCGCGGCCGGCAGCTCGAGCGCATCGCCGCCGCCGGTGTTCTGGCCGGCCTGATCACTTCGCACAGCCCGGCCCGGCAGATGGTGAAGAGCGTGCTGCTCCTGCTGGCGACGTGTGCGATCGGCCTCGCCCTGGCCCGCCCCCAGTGGGGCGAGCGCGAGGACGCCGGCCAGTTGCTGGGCCAGGATGTGGTCTTTGTCGTCGATTGCTCGCGCAGCATGCTGGCCACCGACGTCTCCCCGAGCCGCCTCCAACGCGCCAAACTCGCCGTGCTCGATTACGTCCAGCACCATGGCCGCGGCCGCGTCGGCCTGGTCGCCTTCGCCGGCCAGGCCTTTCTCCAATGCCCCCTGACCTTCGATTACAGCGCCTTCCAGGACACCTTGCAGATGCTGGACGACAAGACGATCCCGGTGCTCGGCACCGACCTCGGCCGGGCGCTGGACGAGGGTTTCCGGGCCATGGACAAGAGCGAACGGGTCAAGCTCCTGGTGCTCATCACGGACGGCGAGGATTTGGAGAAGGGGGGCGTGCGGGCGGCCGAGGCGCTGGGCAAGGAGGGGGTGGTGGTCTTCACCATCGGCGTGGGCACCCCGGCCGGGGCGGAGATCCAGATCATCAACGAGCAGGGACGGCCGGAGGTGGTGCGGGATCGGAAGGGCGACGTGGTCCGCAGCCATCTGGACGAAACCACCCTCCGGGCCATCGCCAAAGCCACCAAGGGCGATTACTTCCCGCTGGGCCCCGCCGGGGAGGGGTTGGCCGGGGTCCGCCTCGCCGCCGACGCCATGAGCGCCCATTCCGGCTCGTCGGCGGGCCGCAAGCTCGGCGTGGACCGTTTTCATTACCCCGTGGCCGCCGTGCTGGTGCTGTTGGTCGCCGAGTCGCTCCTGGGCACCCGCCGCCGGTCGGTTTGAGGCCGGTGCGGGGTGAACGGTGGCTGTGGTGCTTGCCGGTGGAAAACCCGAGCAAAGTGAGGGTTTTTGGCTCGTGGCAGCGGCTCAGGTTGTAGGCCGGGTGCCCTCACCCGGCGAACTCAAGCCGCCGCCGCGTAGGAACGTGCGGCGGCTGCAGCCTCAGGCTTGTCGTGCGAAAGCCGGGGGGGCATCCCGCCAACGCCTCGGTGAGTCCAGTCAGCAACGGGTCCACCTGGTAGCCAGAGCTGAAACATCCGGCCCGGGCCGCCCACCCGGTCGAAGGGGGCCAGGTCGAGATCATCGCGCTCGACGTGGAAGCCGAAGACGCCCGGTGGGGGCACCGGCCTACAGGAGGCCAGGCCCCCCTAAAGATGTGGTTAATGACGAGCCTGGCGGAGAGGGCTGGCCTGCCCGCCGTAGCCTCGGCGAAGGCGGGGGTGAGGGCGGGCTTCGCTCCAATACCACGCAGGGTTCTTGAGCCGCCGGTTATGGAGATGTGGTTGAGGAAAAGCCCGGCGTGAGCCGTGGCCGGCCGGCGGGGGACTTTCTGCTTCACTCGCCCCCGGGCCGTGATAACTTGTTTCCATGGCTCGAAAGGCTTCCGCGGAACGAGACTACCCGCACGGACTCGGCGACATCATCGGCTTGGTGCTGTTGCTGGTGGCCGTGCTGTTGCTCGCTTCGCTGGTCTCCTACGACCCGCACGACATCCGGGAGAACACGCTGCCCGCCCCCACCACCACCCACAATTGGGTCGGGAGCTTCGGCGCCTACCTCGCCTTCTACGGTTTCCTCGGGGTGGGAGTGGGGGCCTACCTGCTGCCGATCCTGATGGCGGTGGTGGGGCTCGGCTGTTTCTTTGAGACGTTCGCCCACCTCCGGCGCCGCTGGGCCTGGGGCCTGGTCCTGTTCGTCTCTTGCGTGGGCATGCTGGACCTCTACCGCGCCCGGCTGCCCAACATCCAGGTGCTGTTGCAGACCTATCCCGGGGGCAGCCTGGGGGAGGCCCTCAACCGGCATTTGTTCGGGTACTTTGGGATGCTGGGCGCCACCGCCCTGTTTCTGACCTTCTATGCCATCAGCCTCCTCTACCTCACCAACTTCCACTTCAGCCGGTGGCTGCGGGCGGCCTGGGCCAACCGCCGAGAGCCGGGTGGCAACCCGGAGGAGCAGGCGCTCGAAAAACGCGCCAAGGAGCTGAGAACCCAGGCGCGCACCCTGGCGGAGCAGGCGGAACGGCCGGCCCCCGCCGGTGTCGGCGCCGACGGCCAGCCGGTGCCCGAGCCGACCGTGCGCGACCTGAGCGTGCCGCAGGCCAAGGGCGGCCGGGGCCGGAAACCCGAACCAGCCGAGCCTCCGCCGGAAATCCCCGGCGAGGTGATCCCCGCCCACGAGGTGGCGGCCGCCTCCCCGGCCGACGGCCCCAACCGCAAACCGGAAGACCCCGCCGAGTCCCCGGGAGAGGAGCCGGACACCCGCCCCGACGGTGCCGGTCCATTGCCAAAGCCGAAGCCCCAGCCACGCAGGCCCAAACCGATCACCGTCGCCTCCACCCCGATGATCGGGAACTACCGTCTCCCCACCCTGGACTTCCTCCAGCAACCCGATGCGACCCTCCGCCCGACCGAGTCGAAAGAGGAACTCATGGCCAACGCCCGGTTGATGCAGCAGACGCTCCAACAGTTCGACATCGAGGTCGCGCTGGGCGACATCACCAAGGGTCCCACCATCACCCGCTACGAACTCCATCCCGCGCCGGGGGTGAAGTTGGAGAAGATCGCCGGACTGACGAACAACATCGCCGCCGCGCTCAAGGCCGAGCGCATCAACGTCCTCGCCCCCATCCCGGGGAAAAGCTCGGTGGGTGTGGAGGTGCCCAACCTGGTGAAGACCAAGGTCATCATGCGCGATTTGCTCGAATCCGAGGAATGGCGCACCACCAAGGCCCGCATCCCGCTGGCCCTCGGCAAGGACGTTTACGGCCATCCGATCGTCGCCGACCTGGCCGAGATGCCCCACGTCCTGATCGCGGGCAGCACCGGTTCGGGCAAATCGGTCTGCATCAACTCGATCATCTGCTCGCTCCTCTTCCGGTTCTCCCCCGACCAGCTCCGGTTCGTGATGATCGACCCCAAGGTGGTCGAACTCCAGCAGTACAACGCCCTCCCGCACCTCGTGGTGCCGGTCGTCACCGACCCCAAGAAGGTCATCCTCGCCCTGCGCTGGGTGGTCAACGAGATGGAGAAGCGCTACCAGATTTTCGCCCGCGTCGGCGTCCGCAACATCGCCTCCTTCAACTCCCGGCCCAAGGTCCCCCCCACCCCGCCGCCGCAACCCGAACTCCCGCTGGCACCGCGGAAGGACAAGGGCGAACCCGGCGCGGAAGGCTTCGCGGTCGAGGTGGACGAGATGATCGTCGTGCCGCGCGACGATGACATCGTCATCCCGGAGAAGCTCAGCTACATCGTGGTGATCGTCGACGAGCTGGCGGATCTGATGCTGGTGGCCCCCGCGGACGTCGAAATGGCAATCGCGCGCATCACCCAGATGGCCCGCGCCGCCGGGATCCATTGCATCGTCGCCACCCAGCGGCCGAGCGTCGACGTCATCACCGGCGTCATCAAGGCGAACATCCCCGCGCGGATCGCGTTCCAAGTCGCCGCCAAGGTCGATTCGCGCACGATTCTGGATGCGATGGGGGCGGACAAGCTGCTCGGCAAGGGCGACATGCTCTACCTGCCGCCCGGCTCCGCCAAGCTGATCCGGGCGCAGGGCGCGCTCATCACCGACCAGGAGATTCAAACGCTCGTGGACTTCATCGCGGTCCAGGCCAAGCCGAGTTACGAGGTGGAGATCCACCAGCAGCTCTCGAAGCCGGCGGCCAGCTTCGGCGACGAGGAGAGCGGCTGCGACGAGGACGAGGAGCTGATCCAGGAGTGCATCGAGGTGATCCGGAGCGAGCAGAAGGCGAGCGTCTCCCTGCTCCAGCGCCGCCTGCGACTCGGCTACGGCCGGGCGGCCCGCATCATGGATGAACTCGAGAATCGCGGCATCGTGGGGCCCGGCAAGGGCGCCGAGCCGCGGGAAATCCTCATCGACCTCGACGGCACCGGAGCCGACGGCCAGCCCCCGCGCGCGTGATATGGCCGGCTGGGTCGGCGCGATCCCCCAAGCGTAGCGGCGCCTTGGCAAAGCGCCGCACTATTCCGCCCCCCCGCCGCGCCCGCCTTCACCCAAGCCGCAGGACCCTCCATCAGCGCCCGTCCGCTCCCCTCCTCCCATCGGATGGGAGAAGGAAGGGATGAGGGCTTCCCCCACCAGCCCCGTGCGCCCCTCCCCTCGCCTGATCATTAACCACATCTCCAGGGTATTAGATTGGAGGCCCGCCCCCTCACTTCAAGATGCCGCACTTTTCCTCCCCCCCCTACGCGCCCGGAATCACCGCGGCCGCCCCGGCGCAGCCTCCCCAGCATTCGCGGGCCCGGTCGCCCGCGAGTGCTCGCTGTAGCTGATGAAGCCCGCCCCAATCATGATCAGGACCACCCCGATCCACCGCATCGCCGAGACCTGCTCGCCCAGGAACCACATCGCCGCGAAGGTGGCAAAGACGAAACTCAACGCCGTCATGGGCCAGAGGAAGCTGATGTCGCTCTTCGACATCAACACGAGCAGCGCCACGAAGAAGAGCGCCTCGAAGAACACCCCGAGCAGTATCCGGGGCGAAGTCGCGCCCGCCTTCACCACGCGGAAAACCTCGGCAGGCGTGAAGGCCGCGACCTCCCCGACATCAGTCATCCCTTTCTTCAGAAGGATGACGCCGGTGCTTTCGCACACCAGGCCGAGCAGGAGGATCACAAGGAGTTTGGTCATGGCGGGTTCAAGTCGCGGTAGGTGATCAGTTGGATGCCCAGTTCCCGGATCAGCCCGCCGACGCGGGGGCTGATCAGAGCTTGGAACTCGTGGGCAAAATTGTCGAGAGAGGGATGGGAATACAGTTCACTGTCGCCGGCGGGCAGGAGGGGAAGCAGCCGGGTGACAAAGGCCTCGTCGACGCGGGCGTTCTGGAGCAACCCGAAGACCGCGCCGGTGTGGGCGAAACCGCGGCGGCGCAGCACCGGGCGCGCGCGGGCCGCGAGGCAGTTGAAGATCAGCGCATGGCTGAGCCGGTAGCCGAGCGCGCCCGAGGCCGCGCGGAGGTTCACCCGCAGCGGGTCGGAGGTCAGCCGCATCCGCGCAATCCCCAGCTCCGCGGCATCCTCCATGAGCAGGCCAAACACGACCGGATGGAGGTGCATGTGGAGATGCCCGTTCACATGATCCAACGGGAGCCCGGTCGCCCGGAAGCGCGCGAACTGGGCGTGTAACTCGGCCCGCAACTGCGGGCGGAGCCGCCGGTCGAAGAAAAAGCGGAAGCCGGCGGAGGGAGGATTCTCGCCGAACTCCCCCCGGGCGTTCACCAGGCCGGGGAGGCGCTCCGGGGGCAGGGCGGAATGACCAAACAGGAACGTGAGGTGCAGACCGACCCCGAGCCGAGGATTCTCCCGGGCGAGAGCGACGGCAGCGGCGGTGCCCGGCTCGTTCACCATCAGGCTGGCGGTCGTGAGGATACCCTCGCGGTGGGCGCGGATCACGGCCGCGTTCACGCTGTCGGAGAGGCCAAAGTCGTCGGCGTTGACGATCAAGCGGCGCGGAAGGCTCATGGCCGCGGGCGTCAGGCGCCGTAATTGGCGGTCCCCAACCCGCAGGCAACCCGCAGCCAGGTGCGCAGGATGAGCATGGTCTTGGCCGGTTTGCCAACCCGGATTAGCCGTGGCCCGAGGACGGCGAAGCGTTCCGCCTCGATGCGGCGCAACAGCCGCCAGTACACCGCCCCCATCAACTCGGCGGCGACCATCGAACGCCGGTCGCCCGCCGGCAGCACCGCGCGGGCGCGTTGGTAATACCCCCTCGCCCGGGCCGCCGTCGCGGCCGCGAGGGCGACGAACCGGGAGGAATACTCGCCCCGCAAGATCTCCTCCTCGCTGACCTGATGGCGCGCCAGGTCCTCCAAGGGAAGATAAATGCGGCCCCGCCCGGCGTCGGTACGCACGTCCCGCAGGATGTTGGTGAGCTGGAGGGCCTTGCCGAGATGGGCGGCATACTCCTTGCAGGCGGCGTCGCGGTAACCAAAGATCTCGATGCTGAGGAGGCCGACCACGGAAGCCACGCGGTAGCAGTAATGTTCAAGTTCGGAGAAGGTGGCGTAACGGGTGATCGCCAGATCCATCTCGACGCCCTGGATCAACTCGTCGAACAGCTCGAAGGGGAGCCGGTGCGAGCGGATGAAAGGTTGAAGTTCGCGGTTGACCGGAAACTCGGGCGCGCCCCCTTCGCACGCCCGGCGGATGTCCGCCCGCCAGCCGGCGAGCTGGGCGCGGCGGAGTTCCACCGGCCGGGCTTCGTCGTCAGCCACGTCGTCCACCTCGCGGCAGAAGGCGTAGAGCGCGGACATCCCGTCCCGTTGCTCGCGGGGCAGGAGGACGAAAGCCAGGGCCAGATTCGATGCGCTCTTGCGCGTGATGTTCCGACTCTCTTGCATCAGGTCGGGGGGGGACTCGGCGGCGGCGGCGGGGAGGGCGGGCCGGGCGGCGCGGCGGGCCGCAATGGCGGCAGCCCTCCGCGCTCCGCGAGGGTTGGGTTGCGCGGCCGGTGGGGGCGGCGGCGGCGGCGGTGCTTCCGGACGGGAGCCGTATCGGTGTCCGGCTCGTCGTCGTCCTCCGCGTCGTCCTCCGCGCCGGAGAAGAGGCCGGGCCGGGCCGGGCTCCGGGCAGCCTCGTCCTCGTGGTGATGGTGTTTCTTCCGGCGCCGGCCGGGCTTGCGGATGAACGCGGCCCAGATCAGGATCCCCGCGATCAGCAAGACCATGGCGCACAGGAAGAGGATGATCTCCCGCTTCGCGGGGTCGGCCCAGCCGCGGGCGCGGGCCAGAACGTCGACCGGATCGGCGTCAGCGAGCCAGACGGGAAGCCGGCTCACGCGGCCCCCTCCCGCCCGCCACCGGCCGTCCCCTCGTCTTCATCGCCACCTCCCGGGGAGATGTTGAGGCGCTGCATCCGGTAGCGCAGGGCGTGGCGGCTGATCTTCAACTGCTCGGCGGTCTTGGCCAGGTTGTAATGGTGCTGATCGAGTATCCCCGTGATCAACTCGCGCTCGAAGCTGGTCATCAGGTCGTCGAGCGACTCCCCGTTCGCCGCTTTGGGAGCCGCGGCGCTCCGGTGCAGCCGGGCCTCGATTTGGAAATCGGGCAGGCTCTCGGGCTGGATTTCCTGGCTCAACTCAAGGATGAGCGCCCGCTCGATCACGTTGCGCAACTCACGGACGTTGCCGGGCCAGTGGTGGGACAAGAGCTTCTGCTGCGCCGCGCGGCTGAGGCTCCGTTTGCCCTTGGTCATCGAAATGCCGAAGCTCCGGAGGAAATGGTCGGCCAGCAGCAGGATGTCCCCGCCCCGCTCGCGCAGCGGCGGGAGCCGGAACTGCACCACGTTGAGGCGGTGGAAGAGGTCCTCGCGGAACTGGTCGGCCGCGATGGCGGCGACGATGTCGCGGTTGGTGGCGGCCAGCAGGCGGACATTCACGCGCAGCTCCTGGTTGCCGCCGACGCGGGTGAACGATCCATCCTCCAGAAAGCGGAGCAGCTTGGCCTGGAGCGGCCGGCTCATGTCCGCGATCTCGTCCAGGAAGATGGTGCCGCCGTCCGCCTCCTCGACCCGGCCGGGCTTTTGCTTCAGCGCCCCGGTGAAGGCGCCCTTTTCGTGGCCGAACAGCTCGCTCTCGAGCAGCGCCTCGGGAATGGCGGCGCAGTTGATGCGGACGTAGCTGGCGCGGCCGCGCTGGCTCAGGCTGTGCATCGCCCCGGCGACCAGCTCCTTGCCGGTGCCGCTTTCGCCGAGCACGAGCACCCGGGCGTCAGTCGGGGCGACGGTCTGGATGAGTTGGCGCAGATCGCGGATTTTGGGGCAGTCCCCGACGATGTGCTCCAGCCGGTAGGTTTCATTCGCGCGTGCGCGCAGCCGGGCGTTTTCCTGGAGCAAACGGTGGCGCTCAGCGCAGCGGGTGACCAAGTGGAGGAGTTCCTCGGGCGCGAATGGTTTGGGGAGGTAGTCCATCGCCCCCGCCTTGAGCGCCTCCACCGCCAGTTTGGGGGTGGCGTAGGCGGTGATCATCAGCACCGGCAGATCCGGCCACTGGAGGCGGATTCGGGCGAGGAAATCGTAGCCGCTCATCCCCCCCAGGCGGGCGTCCGTCACCACCATCAGAAACTCCTCCCGGCCCAGCATGGTGAGTGCCTCCTCGCCCGACTCGGTGACGGACACCTTGAATCCCTCGTCGGTCAGCAGCGTCTTGAGGGAGAGACGCATGTTCTTCTCGTCATCGACCACCAAGACGGGAGGGGCGGGGGTGCTCATGGGCGGGGGGACACGGCCAGGGGCGCGGGCAACGGGCCGCCGCCGGCCCGCAGGCGGGGTCGGGGAACGGGCGGACAGGGGGCCGGCATCACTTTTTCGCTTCGAGTCGTAATATTGTTCTGGCCGGGAATACTAAATGGAAACGCGCCCCTTTTCCAAGCTCGGATTCCAGACGGATGCTCCCGCCGTACAGCTCCACGTTGTGTTTTACGGTCGCCAGCCCGAGGCCGGTCCCTTTGGGCTTGGTGGTGTAGTAGGCCTCGAACACCCGCTCGCGTTTCTCCGCCGGGATGCCGGGGCCGTCGTCGGCGATCGTCACCCCGACGGAGTAATCGCTGTGGCAGCGGGCCGTGATCGTCACGACGCCGCCCGCTTCGCCCAGGGCGTCGCGGGCATTCTGGAGGAGGTTTATGAAAGTCTCGGACACGTGCCGCCGCAGCATCAACAGCGGCGGGAACGGCCCGCGGTAGTCGCGCTGGACCCGCACCGGGTAGCCGGCCGCGGGGGGCAAGACCTGCGCCACTGCCTGGTCCAGTTCCTCCACCACGTCCAGCTTCTCGACCCGGCCCTCGCTCAACTGGGCGTAGCCCATGATCTGGGTGATGATGCGGTCGGAATGATCGACCTCCTCCTGGATGATCTGGATCTGCTCGGCGACATCGGTGCGCCCCTGCCGGAGGGCTTTCTGGAGCGAAAATGCCGCGTTGGTGATGATCGCGAGCGGGTTCTTCATCTGGTGCGTGAACTCGGCCGCCAGGCGGCCGGCGGCCTGCAACTGCCCCTCGCGCATGGCGAACTCCCGCGCCTCATCCTCCGCCTTCCGCTGGCGCTCGAACAAGACCTGCACGCCGTAGGAACAGACGGAGACCAGCACCAGCAGGGCCAGCCGGACCAGCGCGGGTTCCGCCTCGCGCTCCAGCGGGCCGGTCTGCCACGGATTGTCCAGCGCCGCAACGGGATCCGTCGGTCCGGCCACCGGCGCGGTCGGGTGCGGCGGCCGGTCCCGCCGGACCCGGTTGGTGATGGGGTTCCGATCCGGGAGGCGCGGCTCCCGTGGGACGATCACCACCGGCTGGGTGGCGTTCTCGGAGTTCGTGGCCCCTGCGACCAGATGCGCGGGCCGCTCGCCCGTGCCGCGGAAAAACTCGTCCAGGTCGCCGGCAATGCGGATGTGGATGAAGCCCGCGATGAGGTAGCAGGTGATGATGGTGACATGCAGCGCGAGTTGGGAACTGGCCCGCGGAACGCTGACGGCGCTCCGGATGATCAGCACGAGAAACAGCCAGTACAGAAAGCTCTGGTACCCGGCGGTGATCAGCGTGAGCGCCGAGAGGAGGATGGCGTCCAGGAGGCCGGAAAAAAACACCACCCACTGGACCAGTCCCAAGGGCAGCCGGCGCATGGCCAGCAGCACAATCGCGATCAGGATGTTCGTCGGGGTGTAATACCAGAGGAGGTAGCGCGTCCACTCGACCACCAGCGAGAGGTCGTCCATCGCATGGCGGATCCAGGTGCTTCCCAGGAAGGCATAGAGCAGCATCCCCACCCCGGCGGCCTTGACGGGGAGGACAATGTCCCGCTCCATCATCGAGATGCGCCGCAGAAGCTGCTGCCGGTCGGGGGTGGAAATCTCCAGCAGGGCCGCGCCGCCGCGGCGCAGCCGGGCCCAACGGGCGCCGAGCCACCGCACCGCCCCGCGGCCCGCCCGCGACCAGGAGGAGGCGCTCATGGGGGCGGGGGCGCAGGCGGGACGGAAACGCCGGAGCCCAGCAGGGCGCGCACCCGCTCAACCATGCCCTCGACCGGCCAGAGCCGCCCGATCCCCTCATAGCCGCACGATAGGAGCCCGGCCTCAGGGCCGATGAACTCCGCCCCCCGCGAACGGAGGAGGGCGACATTCTGCTGCGTGGCGGGATGCAGCCACATCTTGCCGTTCATCGCGGGGGCGATGAGGAGACGCGCGGCGGGATTGAGGGCGAGCGCGACACACCCGAGCGCGTCGTCCGCCAGGCCGTGGGCCAGCCGGGCGATGCTGTTCGCGGTGGCGGGGGCGATGAGCAACAACGAAGCCTCGTCCGCGAGCTTGATATGGGCCGGCTCCCAGTCCCCGTCGTCGGCGTACAAATCCGTGATGACACGGTTCCGGGAGAGCGTCTTGAAGGGAACCTCCGTGACAAACCGCAGCGCGTCGGCGGTCATGATGACCCGCACGTCGAACCCGTCCTTGGTCAGGCGGCTGGCCAGGTCAACCGCCTTGTGGGCGGCGATGGATCCGGTGACCCCCAGGGCCACGATTTTGCCGGCATTGGTTGCTTGGACCATAATTCTCAGGCACGCCCCGGCACCCCCCGGGCTAGCCCCAGGGGGCCGGCGCACGGCGCGAACGCATTTTCTCGGCCTCGATAATCGTCTGGGCGCGCCGCAGATCCTCGGGGATCGTGCCGCTGACCAGCAGATAATCGAACTGGCCCCAGTGACCGACCTCGCGGCGCGCGACCTCGAGCCGGGCCTCCACGACCTCCGGGGCGTCCGTGCCACGCCGGCGCAACCGGGCGGCCAGCACCTCCATCGAGGCGGGCACCAGGAAGATGGAGACCAGCGCGTGCTGGAGTTCGGGCTCGCCGGCCGATTGCGCGCGGACCGAAGCGGCCCCCTGCACGTCGATGTTCAAGAGCACGTCGCCGCCCCTCCGCAGCCGCCCCAGAACCTCGGACTTCCAGGTGCCGTAATGGTTGCCAAACACATTGGCATGCTCGAGGAACTCGCCCGCCCGGACCTGCTCCTGGAAAACCTCCGGCGCCAGGAAATGGTAGTCGACCCCGTCACGCTCCCCCGCGCGCGGACGGCGGGTGGTGCAGGTGATTGCCCGGGAGAGGTCGGGACGGGCGGCCAGCAACTGGTCACAGAGGGTGGTCTTGCCCGCGCCCGAGGGGGCGGAGATCACGATCAGCAGCGGCTGGCCCGCCCTGGTTGCGCTGTCGTTGCCCATAGTCTTGGCCCGCGGCCGCAGTCGTGGTCGCAGCTACTCAATGTTCTGCGCCTGTTCGCGGAACCGCTCGATCTCCGCCTTGAGCTGCACCACATCCCGGGAGATGATGCTGTCGTTGGCCTTGGAGCCGATGGTGTTGATCTCCCGGTTGATCTCCTGGGCCAGGAAATCGAGCGTCCGCCCCACCGGCTCGCCCGAGCCGTGGCAGTCGTCAAACTGCTGGAAATGGCTCTCGAGCCGGGTCAATTCCTCGGAAATGTCCGAGCGATCCGCGAAATAAACCACCTCTTTGAGCAGGCGCTCATCCTCGGGGACCGGCACCGGCAGGCCCGCGGCGGTGATCCGGGCGATCAATTGGCGGCGGTAGCGCCCGGCCACCTCGGGAGCCCGGCGGCGGATGGCCGCCACGGCCCGGCGCATGACGCGCACCCGGGCGGCCAGATCCCGGGCCAACGCGGTCCCCTCCCGCTGGCGCATCTTAAGCAACTGTGCCAGAGCCTTTTCCAACGCCTTCCCCACGGAACGCGAAAAATCCTCATCCACCACCAATTCCGCATCGGTCTGGAGCACCCCCGGGGCGCGGACCAGGAGGTCCAAGGTGACCTGGCCCTCCAGCTTGAGCTGACGGGCCAGGCGGGCTAGTTCCCGGGCATAAGCTGCCGCCAACGGGGTGTTCAGGTGCAGCCGCGCGGAACGGCTGGCGGCACCGGTGTGGATGGAGACCTTCACGGTGAGCCGCCCGCGGGCCACGACCCGGTTGATCCGATCCCGGATGGTGGCCTCCAAGCTCTCCAGCTCCCGGGGGAGGTCGACGGAGATCTCGGTCTGCTTGCGGTTTACCGAACTGAGCTCGACCGTGATCTTGAACCCGTCCTGGGAGCAGTCTCCCCTCCCGTAACCGGTCATTGATTTCATCCGTCACCAAGTATGCCAAACGCGGTCCGGGAATGTCTAACACCGATTTGGGACGATGCCCCGCCGCGTTGTGCCCGGGCAGGGCCGGTGACAACATCGCGGGGCGCAGGTCAGCGGACTGCCATGTCGCGGGGTTTCAGCCCGCTGGCGTGCGGCCGGGACCCGGTGGGGAATCGGGACGCACCGGGCAGGCCGGACGCCCCCCCCGCCGGGGGCGGCCTGTGCGCTTGACTTGTCAAGCATTGTTGATGCCCCGGCAGGCGTCCAGTTTTGACTCGCTTACGGCCCTGGAGGTGAGCTATATTGGGTTATTGGATGCGTGGGAACTATCGCATAAGCAGGGTTCTTGTCGTCCCGCTGTTGGTGGTGTTGGGAGGTTGGGAATGCCAGAGAGAGACTCATCGGGGGTCCCTCCTGCCTGCCACCCCGGCTGGGGCGGCATCAGCGGAGGTGGTTGGCGCGGCGGCACCCGCGTTCCGGGTGGCGCGTGAGCCTGCCTCCCCGCTCCGGCTCAGCAACACCCCGCTCCCGCCCGGCCGCCTCCTGGGCAACCCACACGCGGTGTTGCTGGAAAACGCGACGGTCGACACCAGCCTCCCCCTGCCGGCCATCCTTGGCGCGCTCCAGGCCGGGGAGGAGCCGGGAGCATTCATCATCCAATCGCGGCGGCCCTTGGACCAGGCCTTCAGGGCGGCGGTGGGCGCCGCCGGAGCGGTGTTCGTGGCGTACATCCCCAATCAGGCCTGCCTCGCCACGGCCACCGCCGGCGGGGCGGAGACCTTGCGCCATTCCCCCCTGGTGCAAGCGGTCCTGCCGTACGAGCCGTATTACAAGTTGAAAGGTGATCTCCTGGGTGCCGCCCTGCGCGGGGCAGCGCCACCGGGGGCAGGTTCGCTGAACGTCCTGCTCTTTCCCGGCACCGAGGCCACCACCACCACCGCTCTCGCAGGGCTCGGGGCTGAAGTGCTGGCCGAGGAAACCTCCCCCTTCGGCCCCGTGCTGCGCGTCCGCTGCTCCGCCGCGGAGGAAGTCGGCGGCACCGGCCTGCCGGCACGGGTGGCCGGGCTGCCCGGCGTGCAGGAAATCGAACGGGCCCGCCCCCGGGTCGCGGCCAACGATCTGGCCCGCGTCACCACCGGTGTGGCCATCAACACGGCCAGTGCCGTCAATTACCTCGGCCTGACCGGCACGAATGTGCTGGTCGCCATCAACGACAGCGGCGTTGACGCCTCGCACCCCGATCTCGCCGGGCGGGTGGCTGGCGACTCCCCGGCCAGCCTCCTCGACCAGAGCGGCCACGGCACTCATGTCGCGGGAATCATCGCCGGCGCGGGCTTGGACTCCGGCTCGATCACCAACGCGCCGGGTTCGCAATTGCCGGCGGCGGCCGGCCAGTTCCGGGGAATGGCGCCGGGCTGCGCCCTGTTCTCCACGGCGGGCGGCAGCGACACCTATCTGCAACAAGCCGCCGCCCTCACCAACGCCCCCATCTCGAACAATAGCTGGACCTACGGAACCGCGGTCTATGACCTGGCGGCGGCCAGCTACGACGCGGCCACACGCGACGCCCTGCCGGGGGTGTCCGGAGCCCAGCGCGTCTTGTTCGTTTTTGCCGCCGGCAACGCCGGCCACGGCCTCACCAACGGCACGGGCGGCATGGGGGATTCCATCCTCTCCCCCGCGACGGCCAAGAACGTCCTGACCATCGGGGCGCTCGACCAGTACCGTCAGATCACCAACCGTGCCTGGTGGCTTGATGCCACCAACCCTGCGCAGGTGGACAACGGCCAGCCCTGGCTCGGAACCACGAGTTCCAGCCAGGAGGTTGCGGCCTTTTCGAGCCGGGGGAACGTCGGGCCCGGGGTGGAGGGGGATTATGGGCGCTTCAAGCCGGACCTGGTGGCTCCGGGGGCTTTTCTGGTCTCGGATCGCTCCACCGAGTGGGACATGCAGGCCTATTACAGCCCGACCAACACCCTCCTTTGCTTTCCGGCCACAGGGGACACCATGGTCGTCCTCAGCAACCTCAACAACCAAATCGGCACCCCCACGCCCCGCTACCGCTACGAATCAGGCACCAGCCTCTCGGCGGCCTGCGTGTCCGGAGTGCTGGCCCTCATGGAGGAGTTTTTCCAGCGGCAACTGGGCACGTCGCCCAGCCCGGCGCTGTTGAAGGCCCTGCTCATCAATGGCGCGGCCCCCCCCACGGCCGGCGCCGATCTGGCAGTGACGAACGTGGTGAACCCCCACGGCTGGGGGGCGGTCAGCCTCCCCTCGAGCCTGCCCGCCTCGGGAGGCGCGCCCATCACCGCCACGGGCACGGCGCCGGCGGCGTGGTTCGACCAGGATCCGGCGGACGCGCTGGGCACGGGGGAGAGCCGGACCCGCTACCTCACGCTGCCGCCCGCCGCACAGGGGGCGCCGCTCCGGATCACGCTGGTCTGGACCGACCCGCCGGCCAACCCGGTGGCGGGCCTCAAGCTGGTGAACGACCTCGATCTCTGCGTCACCAACGTCGACACCGGGGAGATCTTCTGGGGCAATGACATCCCCGGGGGAGCGACCAGCAACCAGACGTGGGATCCCACGACCCCGCCGACGTCGGATCGGGTGAACAACGTGGAGAACATCTTTCTCGCCCCTCCCCTCGCAGCCCACTACTCCGTGACGGTGCTGGGCCATGCCGTGAACGTCAACGCGGTGGCCGAGCGGAGCGACGAGGTGGTGCAGGACTACGCCCTGGTGGTGGGGATCGGAACCGCGACCGCCACCGGCACGCTGCAGGTCGCCGACACCTCCACCAGCGGCCAGGCCACCGCCGTGCTGACCTTGGTGACCAACCAGTTCGACCCCTCGGGCACGGACACCGGGGCCCTGCTGGCGGACGAGCGGGTGGGGGGAAACAACCCGATGTCCACCGCGGGCAGTGTGCCGCTCAGCGCGGTGA
>Ga0182030_10006871_pt1 | contig 23877 bp, 13 predicted proteins | sample 812S3MmetaG_FD_121299 | JGI IMG/M metagenome (GOLD analysis project Ga0182030, IMG submission 121299) | Permafrost microbial communities from Stordalen Mire, Sweden - 812S3M metaG (Illumina Assembly) | ecosystem: Environmental > Terrestrial > Soil > Wetlands > Permafrost | place: Sweden...
CGTGTTGTCGATGGTTTGCGGCGTGATTCCGAAGCGCGAAGCCGTGGCCCGATCAATGACCAGAGCCTCGGCCATGCCGTTCAGTTGCTGATCGGTCACCACGTCGGTAAGTTCGGGCAGCTTCTTGAGCCTTGCAACCAGATCGTGGGCCACGCTGTTGAGTTCATCGGAATTGGGATCTTCGAGGGTGTACTGGTACTGGGTGCGGCTCACCCGATCATCGACGGTGAGATCCTGCACCGGCTGCATGTAAAGCGTGATGCCCTCAACCTTCGCCAGCTTCGGTCCAAGCCGGTTGATGACCCCAGTGGCCGAGATGCCTCGCTGTTCAAGTGCCTTCAGGTTGATCTGAATGCGGCCGCTGTTCAGCGTAGTGTTCGTGCCGTCGGCTCCGATGAATGAAGAGATGCTATCGACTGCCGGATCGGCGAGGATGACCTTCGCCAGCTCCTGTTGCTTTTCGGTCATCGCATCAAAGGAGGTCGAGGCGGCTGCCTGCGAGATGCCCTGAATCATTCCGGTATCCTGCGTGGGAAAGAAGCCCTTGGGAATGACAATATACAGAACCACCGTAAGCACAAGCGTGGCTACTGCCACTAGTAGCGTGATCGTCTGAAAACGAAGCACGAACTTCAGGGTGCGTCCGTAGAATGCGATGATGCTATCGAAGGCTCTCTCGGAGGCGCGATAGAAACGGCCCTGCTTCTCCGGAGGCGTGTAGCGCAGCAAACGCGCCGACATCATCGGAGTGAGAGTGAGAGAGACAAATGCGGAAAAGATGATGGTCACCGCGAGCGTCACCGCGAACTGGCGGAAGAGTCGTCCGGCGACATCGCCCATGAAGAGTAGCGGGATCAGTACGGCAATCAGCGAGACAGTGAGGGAGAGAATGGTGAAGCCGATCTGCTCGGCGCCTTTCAAAGCCGCTTGAAGCGGTTTCTCACCCTCTTCGATGTAGCGGGAAATGTTCTCAATCATGACGATCGCGTCGTCCACCACAAATCCCGTGGAGATGGTCAACGCCATCATGGTGAGATTGTTGAGGCTGTAACCAGCCAGATACATCACGCCGAAGGTGCCGACAAGCGAGATTGGAACCGCGATACTGGGGATGACCGTGGCCGAGAGGCTGCGCAGAAAGAGGAAGATCACCATTACCACCAGGGCGATCACCAGCAGCAATTCGAACTCAACGTCTTTCACCGAAGCGCGGATCGATATCGTACGGTCTGTGACGATCTGTACATGCACCGCCCTGGGAAGCGTGTTGACAAGCTGCGGCAAAACCCTCTGAATGCTGTCAACAACCTGGATGGTATTGGCTCCGGGCTGGCGCTGGATGTTCAGGATTACGGCCGGGGTGTAGTTGACCCATGCGGCGAGCCTGGCGTTCTCCACTCCATCGATTGCGTGGGCCACGTCGGTGAGCATGACTGGAGCGCCGCCGCGGTAGGCAACCACCACCGACTTATAGGAACCGCTGGTCAGCAACTGATCATTGGCGTTGATGGTGTAGTCCTGTGCGGGGCCGTCAAAGTTTCCTTTTGCCGAGTTGAGGCTATTGCCCGTCAGGGAGTTGCGAAGGTCTTCAAAATTGATTCCGTAGGAGGCCATCGCCGTAGGGTTCGCCTGGATGAGCACGGCGGGCTTCTGTCCGCCGGAGATGCTTACCAGGCCGACTCCGGAGATCTGCGAGATCTTGGGTGCGAGGCGCGTATCCGCCAGATCCTCAACCTGCGAGAGCGGTACCTCGCTGGATGTGAGAGCGAGGGTAAGAACCGGCGCATCCGCCGGATTGGACTTGCTGTAGATGGGCGGGGTTGGCAGATTGGCCGGCAGATAACTCTGCGCCGCGTTGATGGCCGCCTGCACCTCCTGCTCCGCCACGTCAATATTCAGGCTGAGCTGGAACTGCATCACAATGACGGAGACGCCTCCGGCGCTTGTCGAGGTCATCTGGCTCAGTCCGGCAACCTGGCCGAACTGCCGTTCGAGCGGAGCCGTGACGGCCGAGGCAACTACATCCGGGCTGGCTCCGGGGTAGAAGGTTAGAACCTGGATGGTCGGGTAATCGACCTCGGGCAGCGCCGATACCGGAAGCTGCAAAAATGCGACGGCGCCCGCCAGGAATATTGCAACCATCAGCAGTGCGGTCGCCACTGGGCGAAGGATGAATGGCCGGGAAGGACTCATGGGGCCGAGGCACCGCTTGCTGGAGACTTGCCGGCTTGACTCTTGATGCTCTTCTCGCGCACAACCACTTGCGCGCCGTTTTCGAGACGATCAAATCCGCTGGTTGCCAGCTTGAGACCAGGATTGACTCCCTGCACGGCAGTCACCTGTTCGTCGCTGGTCAGTGTGGTGATGGGCTGCACGGTTACCGTGTTGTTCGGTTGCACGATGTATACGAAAGCGTCGGTGCCGTTGTGCTGCACCGCGGCCGACGGAACCAGCGTAACGTTGTGCAGCGTGTTCACCAGCAACCGGGCGTTCACAAACTGGTTGGGAAAGAGCGAGAGATTCTTGTTGGCAAACTCAGCGCGGAATTTGATGGTTCCGGTCGTGGTGTCCACCTGGTTGTCCAGCGAGGTCAACTTCCCGGCTTCTACCAGCTTGTCATTGGCGCGGTCAAAGGCGTCCACGGCTAACTTGTGTCCGGCTTTCAACTGCTCCTTAACCGCAGCCAGATTGTCCTCTGCAACGTTGAAGACAACGGTAATCGGTTGCAACTGCGCAATCACCACAAGCACATTGCTGCTGCCGGAAAAAACAGTGTTGCCTGCGTCGACCAGGCGGAGCCCAACCTGACCGCTGATGGGAGCGGTGATATGGCAATAGCCCAGTTGCACCTGATCGTAGAGCAGCGCGCCCCGATCGGCTTTGACCGTGCCTTCGCTCTGCACAACAGCCTGCTCCTGGTCGTCAAGCTGCTGCTTGGCAATCGCGTTCTTGGCATAGGCAGCCTTATAGCGATCAAGATCGATCCGCGCTTGCGCCAGCACGCCTTGATCGTGCTGCAGGGTTCCTTCGGCTTGCGTCACCGTGGCCTGGTAGGGGCGGGGGTCGATGTCGAGAAGCGGAGCGCCCTTACGCACCATCTGGCCTTCGCGGTAATGGACGGCCATCACCTGCCCGGTGATTTGGCTGTAGGCGGTGACGGTGTAGGTTGGCGTCACTGTCCCCAGCGAGTTCACATAGATGTTGATGTCGCCGGTCTTGGATTGATCGGCCGTGATCGCCGCCGGGGCTATCTGCGGGATCCCCTTCGCTCCTGCCGCCGGCGAACCTTTTCTGCTGAAGTAATACACGAGAAAGATCGCCACCAGCACGATCGCTATGATGATCCAGATGTTTCTGCGCCGCCGCCTGGACCTGCTCTCCGCCAGCTCTTGCTGGGAGTAGCCTGGTTCATTTGATGCCAGCTCAACTAATGGATCTGTTTCAGCCCGGGATACTTGATCCTCGCCGCCCGGCTGCCAGCCTGGAATTCTTTCCTCGCTCATTCCCTACCTTTCTCGGCACCTCAAGCGTTCCCCGACCCCAAGCGGCGCTCAGACGAACTAACGCGAGCACGGCGCTTCCAATTAAACATAATGCCACAATGGACGTTGGAGTTGAGCATGGTTTCGCTGATCCGGCGGCCCAAAAACCAATAATTTACACAACTTAATGATCTTGCTTCTCGAGTAATTTTGCACTCGAGGCGGTGATGCTCGCGATTCCAGAACTCCGCTATTTCCTGCGCTTTCGTAAGAGCACGACGAAGGAGACCACGCCGGTCTGATCGCGCACGCCCACAATCGACACGTTCCTATTGAGGTTGTACTCAACTTGAATAATCTGCTGCGCCGACTGAGTCAGGTTGGTAATGTAGGTAATGGTCAGATTGTTAGAGGCCTGCTGTTCGACCGTGACTCGTGCCAGCCCCGCGTTGAGCGCTCCGCCTACATTGGGATCGATCTTCACCCGGCTGACGCCAAAAAGCTTTTGAGCTCTGCTCCTGACCGTGGCATTGAGCGCCTGCCCTATCAGGGATGATGACGCGTTCTCTGAAACCGCCGGCTGATATTGCGCCGTGCCCGTCATCGTCGGGTTGGCGGTTTCCTCGGCGGTGCTTCCCAAGGCCAGAAGCGAAATAATGTCGCTGCTGGACAGAGGCGGGTCCGAGCGATAGGACGGCGTGAGCTTGTTGATGGGCCCGTGGAAACCCAGGGTGATGTCATAGTCGCGAACCCGCGCCGAAAGCTCCACGTCCAGCGCCGGTTCGATTCGCACCGGATTGGTGAAGATGATGTCGCCGCGTTCCAGCCTGTATTTTGTGCTGTTAAAGTAGATAGTCCCTTCCAGCAGGTTCACCCGGCCCAACACCACTGGACGCGAGGCCGTTCCGCGCAAACGGAGATCCACGTTCCCGCTCAAGCGCGCCAGCGAAGTCTGCACCTGCAGCTCCGGCGTCGAGGTCACACGCACGTCCAGGTGTAAATTGTTGAGCGGTGAGCTGATCTTCTGCGCCGGAGCGCCTCGCATTCCCGCCGCCAGGTAGTTCGCAAAGTCGAATTGTGGATTTAATCCCAGCCGCGTCACCGTGACGTTGCCGCTCAGCAGCGCATTCTTCATCGACCCGGCGAGTGTGAACGATAAGTCGGCTGTTGAGCTCAATCCCTCCGGATAGCGCAGTCGAATTTCGTGCCCATTGGCTGACAGGTTGAAGCCCAGACCCTGCGCCGGAGAGAACGTGATGAAGCCTCCGCAATGCAGCAATCCACCTCCCGTGCGCGCCGTCAACTCCTGCACCTGCAGGCGGTCTTCATTGAACACCAGGGTGCCCGTGATATCGCTCAACCCGTTGGAGAAATCAACGTAGCTGATAGCGGCGTTCTGCACGTTCACACGTCCACGCATGAATGGCCGGGAGAGCGTCCCTTTCACCTGCAGATCGAGGTTGGCCACTCCGGCCGCCGTCAGATTGGGATCGGCGGTCTCCAGCAGTTTGAGGTTCAGGCTGCCCGCGGCGTGCAGGTCGAGCTCACGCTTGCCGCCCAACTGCATCTGACCGCTCACCTGGAGAAAGCGCGTGCCCTGCTCGCCCGCGATGCGGAACTGCTCGACCCGCACAATTTCGTTTGCCATATGCAGTCGGATGGGCCCGTCATTGCTTATCGCAATGCCACCATAATTTGTGACCCAGCTCTCCACCACCACGTCCGCGGTAATGTCCTTTGGACGCCTCAGTTCGCCTGCGGCGTCAATGTGCATCTTCAGTTCGGAGGCAGCCCCATGGCGGAGCGGTAAATAGGCCTCGATCAGCGGATTCAGATTCGCACTCTGCAGATCGGCCGTAAGCCGAATCGGCATCTGGTCGCGCAGATGCACTTGGCCGTCGAGCTTGAACTCGGCGGCTTTGAACTTCGAGCGCGCGCTCAACGTCATCTCCGCGCCCCGGGTCACCGCATCCACATCCAGGTCGCCGACGGTCTGGTGCTGCAGCGCAAGATTGCGCAAGCGCAGATGGCCGTTGATCACTGGTGCGTTCGGGGTTCCTGCGCCGCTGACTTCAAAGGCCGCCTGCCCAGTGACGGGGATTTTCCCCTCGCGCAGCGCGCGCAGATTTTCAAGCTTCACCTCGGTACCCTTCAGCTCAAAGCCAAACTCGCTAGTTTCGACGTTGATGTGCGCCTCGCCGCTCAACTGCGCCACGTCACTTCTCACCACGATGTTGCGCAACAACGCCTGGTTCTCAGTGAAACTGACGGAGGCGGTCGCCGAACGTACAACCTGCCTCCAGGCCGTTCCATCCCTGATCGCAATGCGGCCGCGGCCGTTCAAATGACTTTCCGTTCCTCCCACCTGCACGTCCGCGTTCACCTGCCCAGTCACTGGATAGTTCGAGGCCACCAATCCCTGCAAATCGGCGGCCGCGACGTTTTCCAATCTCACATGGGCGGTAAACGGCTGCGTAGCATCATAGTTTCCGTTGGCCAGCGCCACGCTGGCATCAACGCCGATGCGCGCCCCTCCGCGCCGCAGTACACCGTTATGCAGACTCTCGCGGGTTGCAGAATATTCGACGTCCCCATCGAGCAGATCCCATCGGGTACGCACAACGGGCTCAATGGTCTGCGCACCGGGGAGCCGCTTCCTCCATCCTGCCAGCGTGGTCGTAAAGTCATGCAGTTCCAAATGGCCTGCCAATTCAGGCTGGCTCGGCCTTCCCTGAAAAGCCCCACGGAACTGCGCGCGTCCGGCAAGTTGGATCGGCAACTGCCTTGCACGGGGTCCGCGCCAGGAGTTCACCATCGGCGCCAGTTCGGAGAGATCCGCGGTCGTCAGCTCCAGCTTCAGCTCTGAGTTTGCCGATAAGCTCCCGTGCGCCGATAAATGCGAGGCAGGCGTGCTCGCCTCCACACTATGCAACTGGGCCGTTTGCGCGTTGAAGTCCACCGTGGCCTGAACCACGGCCGCAACCGGCAACTCTCCGGCACGCTGCTGAGGCTGTGCTCGCAGATCTCCATTCATGCGTGCGTTGCGCAGAGCGCCGCGCCAGTTCATCTCCAACGTGCCCGTAGTCGAACCGCCTAGCTGCATGCGGTCCAGCGGCAATTCACCGGTTGAGAATGCGCGCAACGCCTGCGCCAGTTCAATGCCGTTGACCTCCAGCGCCATCCGTCCCGACGGATCCTTGCCGCTCAAATTACGGGCTTCCAGCGTTCCATGCACCGTGCCGCCCAGCGTCGTGGCAAAGATCGAAGAAACGTTGAAGCGGTCGTGGTCCAGCGAATAGGTAAAGCCGCCGTTAATATTCTCAAGGCGCATGATCGGGTTTACCCAACTCACGCCGAGGGCTCTTGCTCCGCCCACCACAGCATATTCCGCCCGGTCCCAGCGATAGGTTCCTTCGCCGCTTAACTGCACCGCGCCGCCGCGCAACTCGTGGTAGCGAACCAACCGTGCTAGATCCGCCAGATCGCCCGCCGCGCGATAAGAAAACTGCGCCACCGGAGAGGCCAGTCCCGTCAATGCTCCCCCTGCCTCCACCCATGAGTTGCCCGAGGTCACGCGCAGCCGGGGTATTTCCACACGGTCATGGTAGAGGCGGAAATTCGCCTCCGCACTCAAGGTCAGCGGCTCCAATTGCGGCAGCCGCATGCTTATCTGCCCCACCTTTGCCGCAGCGTCGTAGTGCTGGTCCGCGGCATTGTAGAAGAGATCCAGCACAACCTGCTCTGCCACACCGTTGAGCTTGATCTTGTCTTCGTTCCACTCCAGTAGGCCATCGCTCAGTTCGGCGTGATCCATCGCCAGCCGCAACAGTTCCGCCGTCGCATTCGCTCTCGTTCCCTGCGTCAGCGCGGGAGCTGGAATATTCGTCGAACCGTCCTTGTAAACCTCGACGTGAGCCAGTGGGCGAAGCAGGCGCAGCTCACGCAGGCGGATGCGCCCCTCCACCAGCAGCGGAGTCCACTTCATCCGCATTTGCACTCGCTCCACGCGCAGCAACGGAGACGCGCTCGCCGCTTCCTTTCCGTGAAGCTGGAGTCCAATCAGCTCGAACCGCAAACGTACTAGGTTCCACTCGACGCTTTGCAACTCCACCCGTCCGCCGGTGACGCGTTCAATCCGGGCTACGGCAAACTGCCGCGCGCGCTCATGGAACCCCTCACTTTGCGTGTACCGCAACAGCCCCAGCCCCGCCAGCGCCAGTATCAGCACCAGCACCATCAACGTCGCACCCAGCCAGAGCAGCGTCCGCACGTGCCACGGCGGGCGAATTCGCAGCGCTGCGCTCTTCGCCCGTAAGACTTCGCCCTCACGCGAACTCTGAGACTCTTCGGATTTTTCTTGCTTTGGCTCTTCGCTCATTGTCCTCTTAAGCTTCTGTCTTCTTGCTTTACCGCACGCCTTCCCAAAGCACTTGCACCCGGCTCTGCTCCCGCAGAGTTTTCAGCCACTTCTCCATCTCTTGATTCATCTTCTGCTCCGCCAGTAGTTCGCGAATCTTCGGCGTCAACGCCTCCAGCGCTTCGGGGGTCTGCCCATGCGCGTTCACCTGCGGCGTTAGCGTGCTGGTGTAGTAGTGCTCCACCTCGGTTCTTGAGACCGTCACCAGCGGACGCACCCGGAATTCCATGAAGCGCAGGATTTCGATCTGGTTCCTGACCAGGGCGGTCAGTTCGTTAGCCGAAATCTCATACAGCTTCAGCGTGGCGAGCCAACGGCTGTCGTCCCGACCCATCTGCAAGCCATCGCGCAACTCACCGATGCGCGCTTCGACATCGGAGTCCGTAGCCGGAGTCGTGCCCTGCATCTGGTCGCGAAGAATGCGGTATTGCACCAGGTGCTCGAAGGCCGCGCGGCGCTCGGATTCACCCAGAGTGTTCAGTGCATGGCCATTCTCCAGGGCTTCAAAGCGCATCTGCTCGTCCAGGTCGCTCCAGGTCAGCAGGTGGTTGTTCACCACCGCGATGGTGCGGTCCACCACCTCCGCCTGCAACGAAGCCAGCAGTAGCACCAGCATCACTGGCACGAGATTTCTTTTGATTACCATCTCCCGCTCATCATCCTCCGGTCAGCGTCAGAATGTCTGCCCGATGCTGAAGAAATAATTAAAGTGGCGCACATGTTCGGAATAAGCCGGGCCACTGCTCGGTTGATTCACTGGAAATACCGGCGGATTGAGGTTGTAGCCAAGGTCGACGCGTACCGGCCCAATTGGTGTACGGTAGCGCAATCCGGTTCCCACAGCCTGTGACATATAGCTGAAGTCGCAGGAGGTCGATGGCAGGTTACGGCAGCTCTGCGGATCGTTTTGCTTGAACCGCGCCGCGTTCTTCCACATCTGGTTGGCCGTACCAAAGGCGTTGCCAATGTCGTGAAACAGGACGAAGCTTAAATTGTCTCTCACGTAGGGCAGAGGCGCGGGAGGCATCCTCAGTTCCAGGTTGTTGACGAGCATGGCGTCGCCGCCGAGCGGCGCACCCGAGTACGGGTCTCGCGGTCCCGCCTGGTTGATGGCGAAGCCCCGGTGCGAATTCGACCCGCCGACAAAGAAACGCTCCGGCAGCGGAACGTACCCAAGACTGCCGTAAGGAGTTTCGACGCCGATTCGCAGTGAGCGCGCAAATACCCAGCTCTTGTGAAACTTGTAGTAGGTTGCATTCTGCGCCAGCACGCGCCCAAAGTTCGCCTGCGAGCCGAAGTAGCCTGACGCAACTCCGAGGTCGAAGGTGGTGTAGGTGCCTTTGGTTGAATTTACCGGATCGTCGCGGGTGTCGCGCAGATAGATCAAACTGGGCATCCCCACCCGAACCGGTTCCGAATAAATCTGGATCAAGTCCGGACTGAAACCCGCCGGGAAGCTGTTCGGATCGACCGTGATCCTGCTGTATGCGAAGCGGTAGAGCAACTGGGTTGTTCGAGTGGCGTGCTCGGTCAACTGAATGGAACCCTCCAGCCGATTGCTGCTGAAGGTTGTGATGTCACGCTCGTTGTCATACAGCGCGGTCAGCGTCATGCGCCAGTTCGGCAGGTCGAACCAGCGTGCCTGGTCAAAGCTGAGCGAAGCCCGTTTCTCCAGGTTGCCAAAGTGCGACTTGAAGATCAGCGACTCGTCGCGACCGCGGAAGTTAATGCGGGTCACGTCCAGGACCACGCGCGGGCTCACCCCGGTTTCGCCTTGCGGCGACCCGCCCTGTCCCGTGTTCAAACCGCTTCCAACTTCCATTCCGAACCCATAGTTGGCCGTCCAGCGGCGGGCTTCCTTGATGTGGAAGAGCACGTCTTTATATTTCTCGTCGCCCTCCGGATTCTCAACCGCGGTCTGTACTTCGTTGAATATCCCCAGGTCATACAGGTTGCGCTGCGTAAGCAGCATCTTCTCTTGGCTTAGCGGTGCTCCCTCCCGAATGACGACGGCGCGGTTCACGATGTGCGCCATTGTGTGCTCCACACCGCTGATCAGCACGCGATTGACGAACTCCTGCGCGCCCTCGTGCAGCTCGTAAACCACGTCCATCCGCGTGTGCGCGGCATCGGCAAACTTCGCCGAACTCTCCAGTTGCACCGCGGGAAAGCCCCGGTTGAAGTAATCATTCAGCACCACCTCCCGGTCCTGGGCGACGGTTGCCTCGGAGAACGGCTGCCCCGCCTGGGTGTTAATGAGGCTGCGCAGCTCCTTCTCGCTGATCGCTTGTGCTCCGCGTATCTCCAGCGCGCCTACCAGCACCAGCGAACCTTCGTCCACCTTGACCACGATCTTCATGTCGCCGCGTGTGCCATCGTAATCGTCCAGCACTTCGCTGGTGACCTGCACCGACTCATAGCCGTTGGCGCGGTAGAGGTTCTTAATCACCTGGAGATCGCTGGCCAGAATGGCCTGGCTATAGTGGCCGTGCGGCTGGAACATGTTGGCAACCTGCGTCCCCATGCGCTCGCGCAGGGTCGCGACGTCAAAGCGTTTGTTGCCCTCCAACTCGATGGCCCGCAGCTTGTGCTGCCGGCCGGGTTGAATGGAATAGACAATATGCTGGGTGTCGAGCTGGGTGTCGAGAAGTGTCTCGAGCTGGGTCTCCTCATCCTGATGCACCTCCACCTCGGCGTCAAAGAACCCCTGCCCTTGCAGATATTCGCGTATATTGCGCCGGCCTTCGTTGAGCAGATCTTCGTCCACGGCGTGTTCTTCGTAGACCGGGACGTAGAGCTTGAGCTTGGCGCGGCTCAATGCCATACCCTCGGCGCGAATGTCCACCACCGGTCCGCGTTCGACCTTAATGGTGTAGTCCACCCGGTTGCTCTCTGGATGAAAGATCGGGACGCCGGCCGAGAGTTGCGCACTCAGCCGGTGCTCCTTCACATATCTTTTTCTTAGCCGGGTCACGGCATGTTGCAGCAGATTGCCGCGCACTCGCATTCCCGGCCTCAACTTGCAGATCTCTATAGCTTCGGCGGCGGACAAATCCGGGTCGCCAAGCACGGTCAGTGTGCCAACCAATGCCACCTCGCCGGCCACAATATGGAACTCCACGTTCACCTGCTGCGTCTGCTCGTGGTGGTTGAGCTTTGCCTGAACTTCCGCCTTCCAGTAACCGTAATCGTGCAGCAAGTGCAGAATGCGGCTCTCGGAGTCTTCCAGACTTTCCTCTGTGAACAGTTTGCCCAGCTCCAGCCGGCCGGTGTTCACAACCTGGGTTTCACTGGGACCAACCTTGGGAAGTCCGGTAACTGTGACGTTGCCGTTGAAGTAATTTGGTTTGGTGCGGAAGTCGACTACGATGCCTCCGGAGGGTAGCAGTGTCGCCTCAGCCTGGATCTCGGCAAAGCGTCCGGTCTCAAAGAGCACCCGCAAACTCTCGCGAAGGTTATCACGATCGAGCCGGTCTCCGATTTTCAGCGGAATCTTTTCCATCAGATCGCTCTGATTCCTGGCGCTGTTCGTACCTTGGAGGCGTACCTGTTCCACCATCCGGCCGGGCAGCCGCAGTTGCGCGCCGGGCAGCGCGCTCTCCGGTATCTCGGCAGGCTGGACTTGCGCGGAAGGAGCCTGTGCGGCCAGGGCCGGCACACTCGCCGCCGGGACCCCACCCGGAACAGCTTGTGCCGCTACCGCCAGCGGGCACAGCAATACCGCCAGCAGCTTCGCCCATCTCGTCCACCGTTGCGTGCCCGTCAATCCGGCCGCCAGACCATTCACTCGACTCACCGTGGCTATTATGGAAATACTTCTGTGAACCAGACACTTATAATAAGGCTTCGCTCCAAATATCGGAGTGCTCGCCTTATCACCTGTCGCGTTATTCAGCAGGACCGGCCCTCGGCCCCATCTCTGCCGGGCGCTTTCAAGAGGCGTTGGCTGGCAGGCCATCCTTTCTTCCTGCTACATTCACCATAGTCCGAACTCAACGCCGGAAAGGTTCCCTCATGTCTCAGTCTCTCCCCGCAGCCGGGCCTGGCAAGCTCTATCGCTGGCTGGTTCTTCTCTGGCTCAGTATTACGATGTTCGGCAATTACTACTTTTACGATGCGCTTGAGCCTTTAGCCGACGTGCTGCAGAAGCAGCTTCATTTTACCGATCAGAACATAGGCCTGCTCAACTCCTTCTATTCCATCGCTCCCATCGCCACTGTCCTCATCGGCGGAATTATTATCGACCGCCTCGGCGTTCGCCGCGCGCTTTTGATCTTCGGCTGTATCTGTCTCGCCGGCTCCATGCTGACCGCCTTCAGTCCGCGTTTTGAAGTTATGGCCGCCGGACGATTCCTCTTTGGCATGGGCGCCGAGTCGCTCATCGTTGCCGTTACCGCCGCCGTGGCCAAGTGGTTCAAGGGCAGGGAGCTCAGCTTCGCCCTGGGCCTGAACTTGATGCTCGCGCGCTTCGGCAGTTGGCTGGCCCAGAACTCCCCCACCTGGGCTCACTCCGCCTACAACTCCTGGCAGGGTCCGTGGCTGATCGGCGTAGTGTTCGTCTCCCTGTGCGTCATTGGACCCATTGCCTACTGGATCATGGAAGCCAGCGCCGAGCGGCGTTACGCGCTGGGGCAGGCGGGTGAGGCAGACAAGGTCGTTTTTCAGGATGTGAAGAACTTCGGCCTCTCCTACTGGTACCTCGTCGGCCTCTGCCTGATCTTCTACTCCGCCATCTTTCCCTTTGAAACTTTTGCCGTAAAATATTTCATCGAGGCCCATGGCACCACACGTGAGTTGGGCGGATTCCTGCTCAGCGTCCTCACCGCTTTCACCATGTTCGGAACCCCTATCGTCGGGCTCTTCTCGGACAAGATGGGACGCCGCGCCTCCATCATGTGCCTCGGCGTGCTGCTGCTCATCCCTGTCTTTCTGATGATGGGATACACCCGCATTTCGCTTTACGTCCCCATGGCGATGCTGGGCCTGGCCTTCACTTTCGTTCCGGCGATTATCTGGCCCTCCGTCGCTTACATCGTCCCCAGCCGAACTCTGGGCACCGCTCTGGGGCTGATGACCATGATCCAGAACATGGGAATGGCGGGGATGAATTGGGGCCTGGGCAAAGCCAACGACGTCGCCGGCGCCAGCGCCTCCCATCCCACTGGATATCGGCCCATGCTTCAGATCCTCACGCTCATGGGAGTCCTCGGCTTCGCTCTCGCCTTCCTGCTGCGCCAGCGCGAACTTGGTCCGAAGGGTCACGGGCTGGAAACTATCACGGCCGGATAAATCTCCCAAACCGAACGAACCTGGAGAGTGTCGGGGAGAAAAGATGCAACGCTGAAGGGGCGTAGATCTCCAGAGTTAGGTATATTCGGTTTTCCGCAGCCCAGGAAAGCAACGGATGACTTCGCTTCTGCATCGTACTTTTTACATACTTTTGTAAGTGCCTCACAATGTGGAGGAGGCGCAGTGTGGCAATTCGCAAGCTTGTTCCAGTAGACAACCTGTTTCCGATGCAAGGTGTGAGTTCGGCCGCCACGCAGATGGCGAAGGAGTCGAATGGCGAACCAAGGGGGTTCCAATTGACCACTCCTAAGAAGGTGCTGGCGTCGGGAATGTCGGAAGCTGAAGCCATCGAGCGTGCTCAGCAAGGTGATGGGGAGTGCTTCGAGGCGCTCTACAGTATGCACAAGAGGCGCGTATACTCGCTCTGCCTGCGCATGACCAGCAACACCGCCGAGGCTGAGGATCTGACCCAGGAAGCGTTTCTTCAGCTTTATCGTAAAATCGGGACGTTCCGCGGAGAATCGGCGTTTTCCACATGGCTGCATCGGTTGGCGGTCAATGTGGTGTTGATGCACCTGCGCAAGAAGGGATTGTCGGAAATTTCGCTCCAGGAAGCCATGGAGCCCACGGAAGAGGATGGTCCCAAGAGGGATTTTGGCGCTCATGATCAGGTGTTGTCCGGCTCAATCGACCGGGTGAATCTGGAACGCGCGGTCGAGAATCTTCCGCCGGGGTATCGCATCATTTTCGTGCTCCATGACATCGAAGGATACGAGCACAACGAGATTGCTGAGATGATGGGCTGTTCCATTGGCAACAGCAAGTCGCAACTGCACAAGGCGCGTATGAAGCTGCGTGACCTGCTGAAGATGACACGCCCTGAACGGGCAGGAATAAGAAAATGAAAACCGGGGAGGTTGTGGCCATGGCAGCCCAGCATGAGACAAAAGCTAAAGGCATCGCCGCCGTCGAGATCCCGGGGAGAGACAATCAGATGAATTGTGCCGATTTCCAGCGAGACTTGCCGCTCATCATCGACTCGGGTGGCTCCGAGGAGCAGGAGGAGCACCTGCGAACCTGTGCCGTGTGCCGCGATTTAGTGAACGATCTGCGCTATATCGCCGATCAGGCCAAACTGCTGGTTCCCATGCACGAACCTAGTCCAAAAGTATGGGACGAGATTGAAGAAAAGCTCAAAATGGAAGGTCTTATGAAGCCCGCGCAGCTACGCCGCTCTCCGTAGACAGCACACGAGAGGACTCCACCTGCTGAACCCTCCCTCCTTCCCGTGGCCGCGATTTGCTTGCGGCCATTCTGTTGTGCCGCTGCATATTTCCGCACCGCTTCCTTCCGCCCCGCAAGGCCGTTTATGCCGCTCCTGCTACAATCCCCCTCAATGACCCAGGATTCTGCAACTCCGCTGCTCGCCCTCATCGGATTCATGGGAGCTGGCAAGAGTACCGCCGGACGTTTGCTGGCGCTCGAACTCGCCTGCCCATTCATCGACCTCGATGATGAGATCGCCCGCGCCCATGGCTCAATTCCCGACCTGTTTTCGTCGCGGGGTGAGAGCGGTTTCCGCGCCATCGAGCACCACCACTTAGGACTCATGCTCCCGCGTCTGGAGCGCCCCACGGTGCTCGCCTTGGGCGGAGGTGCGTTCCTCCAACCCGCCAATCGCGAGTTGCTGGCCCGCTACTGCGCTACCGTCGTCTTTCTCGATGTGCCCTTTGAAATTGTTCGGGCCCGTATCGAAAATACCGGTGAACAACGTCCCCTGGTCCGCGATCTCGAACGTCTGCGCGAATTGTTCGAACTGCGTCGTCCCACCTATCTTCTCGCCCATCACGCCTTCGACGCTTCCGCCGCCGATCCCAGTGAATTACTTGCCTCTCTGCTTCGGCTCGCAAATCGCCTTGGCATCTCCGCCCCTGCTCGCGATAAACTCTAGCGGTGAACTCCCAGATGATCCGCCGGACTGCCATTGCCGCTTTGTTGCTTCTGCTCTCCTCGTTCGGGCTTGCCGGGAGCAAGCCTGTCCCAAAGAGCTCCACCGTCGTCGATCAGGGCTCGTTCGCCATCTTCCAGAACGGCCAGCGCATTGCCACTGAAACCTTCACCATTCGCCAGTACGCGGATTCCAGCGTCACCTCGTCGGAATTGCACGTGACCGCAGGGCAGCCCGGCGGCAATCTCGACCAGAGCGGTGAACTCACTTTGCTCCCCGATGGCAGCCTCTCCCGCTACGAATGGAAGCAATTGTCTCCTCCGCACAACTCCGCCATCGTCGAACCCAAGGACGAGTTCCTCACCATGTACGTGGTCACCGATGACAAAGAAACCGAGCAGCCTTTCTTCCTGACCCCCCAGGCCTTCATTCTGGACGACTATTTCTTCTCGACCCGCGAAGTGCTTCTCTGGCGTTACCTCGCCAGCTTCTGCAAGCCGCGCCCCGGCGGAGACGGCTGCGACCTCATCCGCGGTCGCTTCCCCGTCCTCATTCCCCGCCGCCGAACCTCTTCGGAGGTCTTCATCGAATTCAAGGGCTATGATGACATCCCTCTGAACGGCCGTCCGCAGCACCTGCGTCATTTCCTGATGCAAACCGACGGAGCCGACTGGCACCTGTGGCTGGACCCGAACCACAAACTCCTCCGCATCTCCGTCCCAGACAGCAACACCGAAATCCTCCGCCAGGAAAAATAAACCGGCGCAGGTGATCGGCGCTGTCCAGATCGGCTCAGCGTGCAACTCTTCTTCCTGATTTGTCTGGGCGCTCTCGGCGGTAGGAGGGACAGTCCAAGCCGTTCCTGTACGAGGCACGGCGGTCTCCGCTTTATCCTCACAGAAGCTGTTTCATAACCCGGCTTTGAAAAGGCATGGCTTCAGCCATGCCGCTAGAAAGGCTCGTTTCACGCGGCTTTAGCCGCTGAGGGAAAGCCGCGTGCCTCACCTTCGACGCGCTGTTCTGGCGCGGCAAGGTGGGACGGCCAGAACACACCAATACAGGAACCGCTCCAGTCAATCCCGAGCCGCTTACTGCTCCGCCATCAGGCGCTCGCTTCCCTCTCAGCGGGGACCGCAACGGGAGCCGAAATCTTCGACAATTTATTTCTATCTCCCCGTCTCGCCCAAACGAATGCGCCAAATGCAAATACGTAACAGATGAATCCGGTCCAAAATGTGCTTGCAATTCCCGCGTTCATGGCGATTACCGCCGCAAGCACCGACCCAAAGATTGAAGTCGCACCGTTAACCCCCCAGAAGGCCGGCGTGAGCTCGTCGATCTGGCTAGCCGCCAGTTTCAACCCCAAAGGAAATGCCATCCCCATAAAGAAACCTAACGGGAAAAGAATTCCCACCGCAACAGCTACGCGCACTGCATTCACCGAGGAAGCGAAGGCCGACGTCGCGTAAGGTGTCAGCACTCCAAAGACGAGCATCGCAACCAACAACAGCAGCATGCGGATAACCCCGCTCCGGCTGCCTTGAGTTAAATTCCGGGTGGTATAGCTGCCTAACCCGCTTGACAGCAGAAGCGCGAACAGCACCACCGAGAGTGCGTAGGTTGGATGTCCGAGGAAAACGATCAGCCGTTGCATTTGCGAAATCTCGATCAGCATGAAGCCAAGGCCAATCGCGGCAAAAAACAGAAGGTGGGGTAGTACGCTGCGAAGCACTTCTTTCTGCATCGAGCGCAGCGGAAGCAGAATACAAATCAAGGTCGGCACGCTGACGATCAGCAACAGTAACGCGACAATAGCGCCTGATGTGGCATAAATCGCAGCGTTTCCGTCTTGTGATAATAGCTCCTTCATTCGGAGCAGGTTGCGGAACTTCATCATGTAAAAAAAGAACGGAGAATCATCGGTCGGAGCCGATATGTTCACGGGCAGAGATTCGATAATCTCGCCGCTGCTCTGCCCCGTCGCCAACGCGGCGAAAACCGGGTCGAGAGCGAAGCGCGGAGTCAGCACCACGTCGAATTGCATCCGCTTGGATAGCGCTTCAATACGATCAATCTCGGCGGGCGTGAATGCTTTCTTCCCTACCAGGATCGTTACCGCCCCAATCGCTTCGCCATGCTGGTCCTCCCGGATATTCCTCACCATCAGAATATGAGCGCGCGGATCGTCAACGCCATTTGCGCGCAAGGCGGCAGCCGCCAGAGAGGTAAGCCGGTAAGCTTCGGCCGGCAACCCAGGAAGATACCAACGCGAAAAGGAGAGTACGCCATCCGGAGTCAGGCGGTTGAGAAACAGATTCCAGGACTCGACGGTATATAGCGAGTTTTCGGTAAGCGTCAATGCGCCCGCAGCCGTCGCCGCCCAGGTATCGATGAACGAGGCTTCAATAATGTCGAAGCGTTCCGGCGTTCTCGCCAGATAACTGCGCGCTTCGTCGTTCACGAATGTCACCTTCGGGTTTCGATCCAGGTGACCCGTGAAATCGCCAAACACGCCATTGACCGTGTTGATCGTATTTTGATTGATCTCGACCGCCCGAACCGACCTCTGCCCGAATAGCAGGGCGGACAGTACGTCTCTCCCCCCTCCCGCACCGATAATCATCACCTTCGCGTCGGATCGGATGTAATGGACAAGGTTCTTCACGTCGTATCTAAGATAGTCGAGGCTGTCGATAGAGACCCCGCCGTTCAGCGCTGTCAGCGTCGTCTCAGCATCGGAGTCGATTTTAAGATGGAGTTGCCGGAACGGCCGGTCCTTGGGATAAGTGGCGCTGATTCCTTCGGTAATCACATTGGACGGGGTATTGGCGTTACCATGCACTGTTATGCGGGAAAACGAATTCCACTTTTCATACAGGGAGGATGGCTCGTGCTCACCCTTGGCCCAGGTCAACTTCAGCAGAGATGCCTGGTTTTGAGCCAAAAACGTGTTGCCGATGACGAAAATGGCGAATACCACGCCCAGCATCAAGGTGGCTTTCAGTAACCGGCGTTCAGCGGCGTCGGCGGCAAACAACGCCGCAGCCGAGCAGCCTAGCAACCCGACCAACACCACCGCGGTCGGCGCATCGGTCACCTTCAACACATAAATCAGCACAATGCAGCCTGTCGCTGCGCCAAGTAAATCGGCGGCATAGAGACCGCTGACGCTCTTGGGAAATTTCGTCAGAGCCGTACAGACACAGACCCCGCTGAAGTAAAACGGAACCGTAAGCACGCAATACGTGACTGCGATCCAAACCACCGCTAGCGTTGGCTGTGACCGGAAAGGCACAAATACGTGCGCCATTACGCTAACCACGGCAGTGATTCCGAACCACAACCCGCTAAGCGCCATTTGCCGCTTCGTGCTGTTTTCGCCGTAGAGCTCTGGATGCCGGTAGACCTTCAACGCACCCACCGTCATGCCGAACATCGCAAGCGAAATGGCAACGAACGCAAAGTGATACCACATGGTTACGCTGAAGATGCGCGTAAGCAGAATCTCAAGCATCATTGTGCCGAGCGTGATAAGAAAAAGACCGGCCATCGTCAGGCGTGTGGCGGGCGCATTGGTCATCGCTGATTCGAACCCTTCCGAAGCCCGGTTGATTCCCCCAAAGGAATCTACCCTCTTGTTTTGAGTTAGGATGTTCTGATTCTATAATCAGCGGCAGTCGGTGGCGACATCAAAACTGCATCGAGCGGGGAAAACCCCGCGCGTGACCGATGAATTCCTCGTTCCAGGGAGTGCCATTGAAGCCGGCTCTTCCATTACCCCCTCTGGAATCTTTTGCAAGCTCAAAGTAGATTCGAAAATGACTGACCAAGACCACGATGCTATCTCCGTTCCCTTCCCAACCCGCCGCGGCAATCTGGCAATAGTTGCTTTGCTGATCCTTATTTTCGTTCTGCAATGCGCCTGGTTCATCCGAACCCAGTCTTTTACAAACGACGAACCTGAACACATCGTTGCCGGACTTGAGGCGTGGCGCTTTGGAGAATTCAAGCAGTGGCATGATCAGCCTCCACTGGGACGCCTGCTCTTCACCCTCCCGCTTTTGAACGCGAACCTGAAGTATCAGATCACCGATAATCAGGTCCGTCCCGTCGCTCCCGCACCGGAGGTGTGGCTCTACCGTTCACGTCCGGTAACGGTCCTGCTCGGAGTGGCGCTCTTGCTTCTGCTTTGGGGAGCCGCGCGGAAACTATTTTCAGAACCGGCGGCAAATTTTGTGCTGGCGCTGGCAGTCCTTTCGCCGGAACTGATCGCCCATTTTTCTTTGGCCAGCATCGACGGCGTGGGCTGTCTATTCGTTTTCGCCTGCGTGGTCCAGTGGATGCGGTATTGGCGCAACCCTTCTCGCGCCCAGGCCGCGCTTCTGGGAGCGTTGCTCGGCTGCCTGCTGTTAGCCAAGTTCAACAGTCCTCCACTCTTTCTGCTGCTCTTGGTCTTGGTTCTTGTGCTCGCTCCCGGAGAAGTCAAGTTTCACCCAGGCGGCTTCCAGTGGCGTCGCATGGCCGCCGTATTCCTCATCGCCTGCATTGTGGTTTGGGCCGGATACTTCTTCCACATCTCGAAGGTGATCTTCGCGGATCAGATGGTCACCATCCATTTCTCCGGCTACACCAAGCTTCTGCAGTACGAAATGCCGACGCTAAAAACTCCTGTCACCATTTTCCTGCCGGCGTGTGAGTGGATGACCGGATTAGGAATGGTCGTCTTCCACAACATGGAAGGTCATCGGAGTTTCCTCCTGGGTCATTATTCGACGGAGGGCTTCAAACTCTACTTCCCCGCCGCGATGCTTCTGAAGTGGCCTCTACTCGTTCTCCTGTTGGGGGCCGCAGGGGCATGCGTAGTGCTCCGGCGCAAGCTTCCCGGCAGCCGCGATCTTTTGTTAATGAGTATTGTTCCCGCGGTCTACTTTCTCTTCGCCATAACCGCGCACATCGATATCGGCGTCCGCCACGTCCTGCCGCTCTACCCATTTCTTCTCCTCTATGCGGGAGCCTTCTTCGAGTGGGCGCGCCGAAGCGCCCGCAGCCGGAGCGGCGTCCGTTGCCGCGTACCCGGCTGCCAGGCGTCCCGCTGGACTAGCCTTATCTTCGCCATTCTTCTTGTCGCCCAGGCTGCCGATATTGCACGCTACGCACCTGACTATCTCTCCTATTTCACCGTCCTCGTCAAGCCCGCGAATACTTGGCACCTGCTGAGTGACAGCAACACCGACTGGGGCCAGGGATTCGTCGCACTCCGCCAATTCCAGAACGAGCATCCCACCGAGCCGATTCATTTGGCTTACGTCGGAGAAGTTGACCCCGCCTTTTATGGCATTCGCTATATTCGATTGAACGAACAGGACCACCCCTCAGGGCTTGTCGTGGTCAGTGCCACGCATCTTTCCGGACAGCTGCTCAAGGACCACAACGCCTACCGTTGGTTATTGCAGTACCCGGTGAAAGCGATCTTGAATCACACGCTGTATGTCTTCGAAGTGCCGCGCGCTGACGTATCTGGCGCCTAGTCCGCTATTCCACCTTGCATACTTGCGCTGCCTCATTCCGGTACGGGCACTCCAGCGGCACTCTTGCCGACACCGGCAACACTGTCCATGACACGCCGTAGCGGGTGTTGAGCTGGTGAAATTGGCTACCGTCAAAGCTCTCGATTCCTCTTTGCGCATGCACCTGCTCTCGCCACTCTGGAGCCAGGCCGGGAAAGACCGTCGCCGCTCCCGGGTCTTTCTGATTCTCGGCAAGCAGACTGCGCCTGGCCAGCGCGCGCATTCCGTAGCCCTCCTCGGCGTGCAACCCCATGTAGTCAGGATCGATTGCGAATACGGCATTCTCGGGCGTGTTGACCTCCGACCAGAGGAAAGCCTTCGCCCATGGATTCTTCAGCTCCCGCCCCGGCCATTCGATGTGATCGCTGTATCGGAATGAGTCGCGCTGCACATAGGACATGATTCCCGCAAGCGGCAGGAAGAGAATCAACCAGCGCCATGGCTTTCCGCAAAGCAGGAATTGCCCGATCAGTCCACCTGCCATCACGAGGAAGAGAAAGTAGAAAATGTGCAGCCAGCGCATCGGCTGGAATGACGACAGTTGTTCTGTTGCCGCTGGAAAAGTCATCACCGCGCCAACCGCAAACTGGAATATCGCGAACGCAACCAGCCGGGTCGCAAGCCGCTCAAATGTTGCCATCCCCTTCCGGCGTGCAATGCGCGAAAACCACCACACCAGCAATATTGGCGCAATCAGTCCCAGCCACTCGTACCATGTCCACATCAGGGGAAAGTAGTACCTGCGCGTCAGCGTCGCTTCCTTCCAGGCCTCCGATGGATGGCTGAACAGTCCGAGTGGCAGCAACAGGAACAACCCTGTCGCCTTTGCCCCGCGCCATTCGCCCCAAGGTTCAACTCCGGCGAAGACCATCAAAGACACGCCGAACAGCGCCATCAGCGGGTGCATCAACGCGGCCACAATCAACCATGCGGAGGTCGTGATCCAATTTTTCTTGAGACACGCCGCCAGGGCCAGCAGAATCGCGCCCGCCGCCAGTGCCCGCGGATGCAGATATGTATCCACCAGAAACAGCGCCGTTCCGGCAATCGGCATCGTCAGCAGCACGGTAACCAGCGTTACCCCTGACCAGCGCGCCCCTTCATTCTCAAAGCAGGCTTCCGCAACCTTCCGGCAGCCAAGCAAAACAAGAAAGATGGAGCCCAGTTGCCATAGAAATAGCGCCCAGGGCACCGGTAGCCAGGTCAGCCGGATGCTTCCCGCCAAGCCTCGTATGAACAGGGAAGATTTCATCTGCTCAGTGAAAAATACTGAATTTACCGGATAAAGCGCGGGATTCAGATTCTTGTTCACCGCGGCAAGGTAAACGTCCTGGTCTTCAATCCCCATGTGATAGCCGTGAACCAGCACGGCCGCCACTGTCAGCAGCAGTAAGATACAGACCGGCCGATATGCGAACCCGCTCTTGCGCATGGAGGTGAACAACAGAAATGACTCTCGGAATCTGCTACAAAATTATCATAGAAGCTGCCCTGTAGAGGTAAGCGCCGATTCGGCTTCCGTGCCCGCCCGCTCTCTGTCCCGCGACCATGCTGATCCGGTAATATGAATGACATGAGAACTCCACTGCTATTGCTGGGACTCGCACTTTGTGCCCTGCCGCTATTCGCGCAGCAACCCGCGCGCCGCGTCGTCGCCCCCTGCGAGCTCACAACGGCCTCTCTGACCGTCTCTGATCAAGTGGACGGAGCCCGCCAGTTCGGCGTCCTTGTGCGCAACCAGTCCACTCGAACCATTGCTCTGCCCCGCTCCCCCGTATTCGGCTGGCGGGTGGAGGTTCAAAGCGCGAGCGGTTGGAAGCTCAAGGCCGAGGGCGGCCCGGTGCGCCGGATCAGTGCCGGCGATAGCCACATCGTCGTCAGCGGCCCATCCGGTTCAGCGCCGATGGTGGAGATTCCGCCAGCGCACTCCCAGCTCTTTTCAGCCGACCTGCCGGAGGCTGTGCAGGCTCTCCACGCATCCAGCGGAGTGTCCACCCTCAGGCTCACCTTGTATTGGGCGGCTCCCGCGGAACTGGCGCTGCGCAACCCTGCTCTCCCCGTCTGTGCCCTGGCGCCCGAGCTGGTCCTAAAAGCATTTCGTTCGTAGCGTTCCTTGCAGGGCCTGTCGAGCACTTTGCGAAGGCCGCCGTAACGTATTGATCCATCACCGAACACGCAGCAGAGCGCGTTCTGGAGTGATATAAGAAGTAGAAGCTGTTTCATAACCCGGTTTTGAAAGGCCATTGCGTCACCCGGTTTTGAAACGGCATGGCTTCAGCCATGCCGCCAGGGAGCAGGAAGATCGAGGGCTTTAGCCCTTGAGGGAATGCGGCCCGGAGCTCCAAGCCGGTTATAAAATAGCTTCTAGAAAGACTGAATATTCCGGTTACACCGGAAAAAGAGAGTTGTCCTGATGGCAAAGATCCCTGTAGGTATCCTTGGGGCCACCGGAATGGTGGGCCAGAGATTTATCCAACTGCTTGAGCGCCACCCGTGGTTTGAAGTGTCATGGGTTGCGGCCAGTGAGCGCTCTTTCGGCAAGAGCTACGCGGAAGCGGCCAAGTGGAAGATGAAGACGCCGATTCCCGCCCGGATCGCTCGTATGCAGCTCTCCGCCGCCGAGCCCAACGGCGCGCCCAAGGTCATCTTTGCCGCCCTCGATGCCGACATCGCTCGCGAGATGGAGCCGGCTTTTGCCGACGCCGGTTGTGCGGTGATCTCCAATTCTTCAGCCTTCCGCATGCATCCGCAGGTGCCTCTCGTGATTCCGGAGATCAACGCCGATCACATCAAGCTTATTGCGCAGCAATCGTGGCGCAAGCACTCCGGCGGCTTCATGGTCACCAACTCCAACTGCTCCGTGATGGGCCTCGCCCTGGCGCTGGCTCCCCTGCAGAAGGCTTTCGGTCTGGAGTCTGTCTTTGCCGTAACCATGCAGGCGATCAGCGGCGCGGGTTATCCCGGCGTAGCCTCGCTGGATATCCTCGGCAATGTTGTGCCCTTCATCAAGAACGAGGAAGAAAAGATGGAGGAAGAGGCCGGCAAGCTTCTCGGCAAACTCAAGGGCGGCGTGGTCGTTCCCGCTGACTTCCGCATCAGCTCCCATTGCAATCGCGTCGCGGTGGAGGATGGACACACCGAATCGATCTCCATCAAGTTGAAGAAGCGCGCGAC
>Ga0182030_10006874_pt1 | contig 23870 bp, 17 predicted proteins | sample 812S3MmetaG_FD_121299 | JGI IMG/M metagenome (GOLD analysis project Ga0182030, IMG submission 121299) | Permafrost microbial communities from Stordalen Mire, Sweden - 812S3M metaG (Illumina Assembly) | ecosystem: Environmental > Terrestrial > Soil > Wetlands > Permafrost | place: Sweden...
GGTCGACGCCTTCCGCCCGCCACTCCTGTTCCTTGGTCGCCTTGCGCTGGAGGAGCTCCTCCTCTTTCTCGCGCAGCTTCTTGGCCTGCTCGAAGTTCTGCTTCTCGATGGCCAGCTCCTTGTTCTTGCGAGCGTCGGCGATCTCTTCTTCGATGGCCTTGTAATCGGGCGGGGTGGACATGCGCCGGATACGCAGACGGGCCCCAGCTTCGTCGATGAGGTCGATGGCCTTGTCCGGTAGGTACCGGTCGGCGATGTACCGGTCGGCCAGGTTGGCCGCGCTTACCAGGGCCTGGTCGGTGATGGTGACACTGTGGAAATCCTCGTACTGGTCCCGTAGGCCCTTCAGGATCTCGATGGTGTGGGCCAGAGTCGGCTCTTCCACCTTGACCGGCTGGAAGCGGCGGGCCAGGGCCGTGTCCTTCTCCAAGTGCTTGCGGTACTCGTCCAGGGTCGTGGCCCCGATCGTCTGCGGCTCGCCCCGGGCCAGCATAGGCTTGAGGATGGAGGCGGCGTCGATGGCACCCTCAGCCGCGCCTGCCCCGACCAGCGTGTGCAGCTCGTCGATGAACAAGACGATGTCGCCACGGGTCCGTACCTCCTTCACCACCTTCTTCAGGCGCTCCTCGAAGTCGCCCCGGTAGCGGGACCCGGCCACCAGGGCGCCGAGGTCCAAGGTGTAGAGCTGCTTGTCCCGTAGGGTCTCGGGCACGTCGCCGGCTACGATGCGCTGGCACAGGCCCTCGACGATGGCCGTTTTGCCCACGCCCGGTTCGCCGATGAGGACAGGGTTGTTCTTGGTCCGCCGGGACAACACCTGCATGACCCGCTCGATCTCGCGTTCCCGGCCGACCACGGGGTCGAGCTTGTGCTCGCGGGCCAGCTGGGTCAGGTTGCGCCCGAACTGGTCCAGCACAGGGCTGCCGGCCGGGGCCCCGGGGCCGGCGTGCGCTGTCGCCGGGGCCGCCTTCTCCTCGCCCGTTGGGTGGCCGGCGAGCAACTGGACGACCTGCATGCGTACCCGGGACAGGTCGGCGCCCAGGCTGACCAGCACCTGCGCCCCCACACCCTCTCCTTCGCGGACTACGCCCAGGAGCAGGTGCTCGGTGCCGATGTAGTTGTGGCCGAGCTGGAGAGCTTCACGCAGTGAGAGCTCGAGCACCCTCTTGGCCCGCGGAGTGAAGGGAGGCGCCCCACTCGTGGGCGACCCGCTGGGGCCCATCCTCAACTCGACCTTGGCGCGTACCGCCTCGAGATTTATCCCGAGCGATTCGAGCGCCTTGGCCGCCACGCCCTCGCCCTCGTGGAGCAGGCCGAGCAGAATGTGCTCGGTCCCGATGAAGTTGTGGTTGAGCAGGCGCGCCTCTTCTTGGGCCAGCACCAGCACTCGTCGGGCTCGGTCGGTAAAGCGCTCAAACAACCTTGACAGCCTCCTCGGCGCCTACCGACCCCCACACCAAGGTCACTTTGGCAGGCCCGGGGCCGACGCCCCTGACCGGTACGCCGCTCCGGGTGGAATTCATGGATGTCCTGTCTTTGGGGCTCCGGCACGTCAAGCGTACCCGCCCTGGCCCTCGGGCCCGAGGTCATATTTGTGCATGCTCTCTTGGGCGTCCGCGCACGCGATCGGCGGTCGTCTTTGTGCGCCCTGTGACCGGCCGACGAATGTTGAGGTTCACGACGAAGAGCCGAACTGGAGCGGGACGTGCATGACCTGGCGCACGGCCCATCGGCTGGGCCCCGGGCTGAGCGACCAGAAAGTAAGGACGGTGACGTCTGCGCTCAGGGCGTCGACCGTGGCGCCGCCAAAGGCGACCGTCGCCGTCCTCGGGGGCGGTGATGGAAGCTCCTGCCAACCGGCCGATCGTTGGCCAACCATCAGCGTTTCGTGGCCCGACGCCCCATGGAGCAGGACGAAAAGGCCGGTCCCGCCGGCCGGCCCGAAGGAGGCCACTTGTTGGCCCAGGCCGAGCCGAAGAGGGGCTGACGCTGACCAGCCCCCGCTACCGGTGCCCCAGGCGGCGACCAGACTGGTCCCCGAGGCATTGACGAGCGCCAACAACGCCGATGTCTCCCGGCCGACTGTCCCTAGGGCTAGTACTTCGATGCCGCTCCCGGCCAGCGAGCGAGGAAGGCTCGGGCCGACCAGGTGCCACGCGTTGCTCTGTCGGGCGAACAACCCGACCACTCCGGGACGGCCGCAGCTCCCACCGATCAGTGCTTGGCCCCTGAGGTAACCGACAGCGGTGAGGGCCCCTAGCGCACAGGACCGGCCCGCCCCGGTCTCGGACAGCACGTTTTGGCTGACCAACGTCCGCCAGGTGGAAAGGCCCCCCTCAGTGATCAGCACCCGGGCCCCGCCTCGCTGGTTGACCAACGCCAGGGCACCGCCTCCGCCGGCGCCGGCCAGAGCGTCGGGCCGAGCCGCCAGACCGGCGGTTATGAGGCCGGTCGACCACGAACGCTCCGGGTCGGCCGTGGCCACCAGTGGTGTGAAGGTGAGGTCGACCGAGGGCAGGACGCCAACGATAAGAGAGCCGCCCCCGGGCGAGAGGACCAGGCCGCCATTGGTGGCCGTAGCCGTGGCTTCCACCTGGTTGGACCATGAAGCCGCACCAGCGGGCCGGAACAGGAGCTGCCAGAAGGTGTTGAGCGGTTGGTCGAGGCGGCCCATGGGGACCGTCGCCCATGTCCCGGTGGCGGTCTCCACAGATGTCGCCAACGGGGTGGGGACCGAAGGGGCGGCGGCAGGGGCGGCGGCCCCGGAGCTTGGACCGGCCGCGCTCGAACAGGACTCAAGGCCGGTACCGGCCAGGGCCAGGACCGCCAGGGCGGCCGCCCCCCGAAAGAGGCGCCGATGAGGCTTGGCCTGGTGGTTCAAGGGTGGGCCATGACGCTTTTGATGGTGTCGGCCAGCATCACCGAGAAAGACGACTCGGTGGCGTTCGTGGCCGGTCCGGGATCGGTGTCCAGCACGTCGCGGGTATGCCCGTCGGCATCTATGACATAGGCGTACTCACCGTGGCCGACCATGGCCCCGGCGGGCAGGTAGATCACCTCTTCGCCGTAAGATTTCCACACCCGGCGCAGCTGGGGGAGCGAGCCCGTCAGGTAGAGCCAGTTGGGCAGGTGCTCGAGCCCTTCTTGCTGGTCGAAGGCGAGCAGGTAGTCGGGTGCCAGGTAGCGTGGGTTGGCATTGACGGCCACCATCTCGACGTGGCGGGCGGCTGCGCCCAGGTAACTGTCCGCGGTGCGGAACTCCGAAGCGATCACCGGGCAGTCGGTCGTGCACGTGTCGTCGAGGAACGTAAAGGCGATGGTCTTGCCCCGCAGGCTGGCCAGCGAGACCCGTGCTCCGCGCTGGTCAACGAGGTTGAAGGCGGGGGCCGGGCTGTTGACGGCTTGGGGGGCGCCATCGACGGCTTGGGCCAGGATGGGGTCGGCGTTAGGCCTGATGGTGGCGACCGCCATAGGGACCGCTCCGATGAGAGTGATCCCTAGAGCACCCAGAGCGGCCACGGACCGAAAGGTGTAGGTCGGGTTGTCCGCCAAGCGCGTCCACAACGAGCCATTGGCAGCCGGGGCACTGATCGGTACCACAGTGCCGTCGTCGGTTGCGGGTGCTCTGGTCATAGCCATGTAGCCGGCTGTGAACAGCAGGGCTAGGGGCACCATGCTGTTGGGGGCGGTCCCTACCCCCCCTAAGAAGCCCAGGTCCTGGACCAGCACCCATACGGCGAGGCAGAACACGGCGCTCGCCACCGCTGTGACGCGGGCCACCTGGGGCCGTGCGGTTAGGAAACCTGCCCCGAGCACGGCTAGGGCGATAACGCAGAAGAGGTTGACGGACCAACCGTGAGCGGCGTCGAAGCGGCCGAAGGCCGCCACCCACGACGATAGGAACGATGGCTGAGGGGTCTGGGCCATCTGTTGGACCATGGCGGTGAGCGAGCCCGGGGCGACGCTGGGGTGGGCCTGGCCTTGCCAAAAACCCCGCCCGGGCCAGGCCTGGAGCACGGCCATGCCTACAAGGAACAGGCCCACGACCCGAAGGACGGCCTTACCGAGGCGAGGACCGGCCCAGGCGGCTTCCGGCAAAGCCACCAGGGCGCCGGCCACGCAGTAGATCAGCACCGCCCCGGGGGCACCGAAGAGCCATGACAGGCCAGGAGCAAATATCCCCCCGAAGGCCTCACCGAAGATCCAGACGGGCAGGCCCCAGGCCACGCTGGCCAGACCACCCAGGCGTGACCAGTCGCCCCGGGGGGCCGCCAGCAGCCAGACGCCGATACCCACCTGGACCCACACCGCCGCCGCGGCGGCGGCGACAGGGTGGTAGCTCCAGATGTTGGTCCCCGAGTTGACGAGGTCCAGCACCCAGCGGGGCGAGCCGGCCGCGGCCGGCTGGACGACCTGGGGGACCATGCCGAGCGGCATCAAGGACTGGCCCTGGAGGATGCCGTCGAGGACCCAGACGAGCCCGAACGAGACCCGCAGCAGCCGACGAGCGGTGGGCTCGGGGCGTGAAAAGGATATGGGGAACACCGGCTCTGGCCCCCCCGTCGCTCGCCGGTACTGCGCTGAGCGCAGGATGTTCCACGCCACGGCCACCAAGGCGACGATCAACAGGACCAACAGGCCCTGGTGCAGGAGAGCGGCCTGGAAGGCGGAAACGATGGCGGGGTTATTTGTGCTGAGACCGGTGTTCATTCCAGGCATTGGCGTCCACCTCCTCCGGGAGCGCGGGGCTGTTCACAATCTGTTAGTCGACCGAGGGGGAGCGGAAGTTCCTGGGAACTTCGGCGGGCCGAACAGCGCGCCCTCCGCCCCCCGACCGTGGTGGCGCCAGTGGCGGGCTCAGGCTCGGGGCATTAGCCGGCGCAACCTATGCACACCTCGGTGACAGGGAGCGCCGTCAACCGTTCCGTGCCAATAGGGCGCCGGCATGAGCGGCAGATGCCGTAGTTCCCCGACGCGACCCGTGCCAGCGCCCGGTCGACCTCGTCCAGGTGGGCTTCCGCTCGGGCACGTAAGGCGGCGGTCCGCTGTCGCTCGAACGCGATCGTGGCACCCTCGGGGTCGTGCTCGTCGTCGCTGTTCGCATCCAGCGAAGCGGCCACAATGCCTTCGAACTCAGCGTTCAGGGCACGTACACGAGTAAGGGCCCGTTCCCGCTCTAGCTCGAGGAGCACGCTCGCCCACGCCTCTTTCACGGGGTTAGAGTACCGGCGCACTATTTCTACGACTCCGCTGCCTATGTGAAAAAGGGCCACGGCGCGGGGCGACCGCTCTTCGGGTGCGCGGCTGGTTGCCGCAACTAGCCTGGTCGGCGTGAACGTCCTGGAGCCCCCCGTCGTGGCGGAGGAGTTCCCGCCACCGCCAGGTGCCGTACCCGGACCGGCTAACGGCCCTGAGGTGCCAGGTCGCGACCGATGGCGCCGGATGGCGCCCCATGTGCTCGTGGTCGTGGTGTACTGCGTGCTGGCGGGCTTTGCTTTCGGCGTCGTCTCACCGGTCTCGAACACCTTCCTCCCGCCGTGCGCGTGCAGCGACGTCGCCCTTCAGACCTGGTTCCAGGCATGGCCGGCGCACGCCATAGCTCACGGTCTCAACCCTTTCATTTCGACGGCGGTCAACTACCCCCACGGCGTCAACCTGATGAGCAACACCGGTGCGCCGCTACTCGGGATCGCCTTCGCCCCGGTCACCTGGATCTTCGGGCCGGCGGCCGCTCTCAACCTGGTCATGCGGCTCGGCTTCGCCCTCTCGGCCATAGCCATGTACTTCGTGCTCCGCCGATGGGCCCGCTGGTGGCCGGCGGCCTTCGCCGGGGGGCTCCTCTACGGCTTCTCCCCCTTCGTCGTAGGCCAGGCCCAGGCACATGACTTCTTGACGTTCCTGCCCTTCCCACCGCTCATCCTGGCCCTGCTCGACGAGGTGGTCGTCCGCCGACGTCACTTGGTGCGCAACGGCGTCCTGCTCGGGGTGGTGGTGGTGGCTCAGCTGCTGGTCTCGCCCGAGGTGCTGAGCATGTGCGCCGTGGCTGTCTTCTGTGGCCTGGTCGTCCTGGTCGCCCGTCACCCGTCCATGGCGCGCCAGCATGTCCGGGAGCTCGTCCTAGGGCTAGGCGCCGCCGCCGTCAGCTTCGTCGTCCTGGGCGCCTACCCGCTCTGGGTGTACTTGAAGGGGCCCTTCCATGTCTCGGGGCCACAGCACCCCATAGACGTCATCGAGGACTACCACACGACTCTTGAGTCCCTGATCTTCCCCAACAGCCTCGAGCGGTTCGGGACAGCCGGTATGTTCGCCCGGGGCAACTCACTGGCCGGGGTCAACGCCGTGGAGCACGCCGTGTACCTCGGGGTGCCGCTCATATGCATCCTGGTGCTGATCGCCGTCCGCTACCGCCGAGCGGGCATCGTCCAGTTCTTCTCTTTGGTGGCACTGGGGTCCTGGGTCGTCACCCTGGGCCCGTTCCTGTACGTGGGCAAGACCCCGCACCCCAATCTCCGCCTGCCCTATGACCTCCTAAAGCACATACCGCTTATCAACGCCGGCATAGACGTCCGCTATTCGCTCATCATGTACCTCGCCGTGGCCGTTGTCCTGGCGGTCGGGCTCGACCGTCTGGTGGCCGAAGGCCTCTTCGCCCCCGGGGAGGGGTGGCGGCGCCGGTTGGGCGGCCCCTGGACGGCCACGCCCCGCGCCCGAGCCGGGTTGGGGGTGGCTCTGGCCGTCGTCGGGTTGGTGCTGTTGGTACCGAGCCTTCCCTATGCCTCGACGGCGTTCGGGGTGCCGAGCATTTTTACCGCTACGGGGTCGCCGATCAGCAGCGGCGACGTCGTCCTGTCTTACCCGCTACCGGTGGGCTACGAGAACTACTCCAACGACCAGGCCTTGCTCTGGCAGGCGGAGGCCGGGATGCGTTTCAACTTGATCGGCTTTCGGGGCGCCGTGGCCGGGCCGGACCACCGGCCGTTGACCGGCGCCCGCGTATGGCTGCCCCCGACCACTGTTGAAGCCCTGCTCGTATGGAGCCTTTACGGCGAACCCTACCCGCCGCCTGCGTACGGGCCGGCAACTTCGCAGATGATCAGGACGTTCCTGGCCCGCTACCACGTCGACGACATCACCATCGTCCCGTCGGGGGTGCCCACCGACCAGGTCGTCTCGTACTTCACCGCCGCTCTGGACCGCCCCCCGGCCGACTTCCAAGGCACATACGTGTGGTCGGGCGTCCAGCAGATGTTGGCCGGGAAATAGCGCTCACGCCGGCCGGGAGAGCGGGCCGTCAGCCGACAGCTCGTGGCGTCGTCGTGGCCAGCCGGCGCACGAGCTCCCTCAGCCGGCGCTCGCTCATGTCGTAGGTGAGCTCGTGCCCCATGTAGGGGTACACCACGAGCTGCTTGTCCGCGCTGGACAGCCGTTTGTACATCCCGAAGATGGTGCTCGGGGGGCATATGACGTCCCATAGGCCAACGGTCACCACCGCCGGGCAGGTGATCATCCGGGCCAGGTTGGCGACATCCACGTAGGACAGCGTCCTTAGTGCCGTCGCCTCCCGGTCTGGGTGCCGGCGCAGATAGGTGGCGATCTCGGTGTAGGGGGCCTCGCCCAAGCTGACGGCACGCGGGAAATCGCACAGGAACGGGATGTCGGCCCACACGAAGCCGGCCCGGTCAGATAGGGCGGCAGCCGCCAGGGCCAACCCTCCCCCCTGGCTGCCACCGGTCACGGCCAGCCGTTTGTCGTCGACGTCGTCCAGCGCCGCCAGGCAGTCGATCGCCCTCACTGCGTCGCTGTAAACGTAGCGGTAGTAGTGGGTCGAAGGGTCCTGAAGCCCTCGGGTGACCCAACCGAAGTGGTGGCCGCCGTCCACGGGGGGCATGTCGGGGGAGTCGCCGTCTTGGCCCCGGCAGTCCATGGAGAGCACCACCATGCCCTGGGCGGCGATGGGGTAGAGCTCGAGCGGTCGGGCCCCCCGGCCGCCGTAGCCGTGGTAGTAGACGAGCCCGGGATGAGGGCCGGGCCCATCCGGTCGCGCCAACCATCCCGCGATGGGCGCGTCGTCCAGCCCCCGGAAACGGACCTGGTAAGTCGAGACGCCCGCCAGTTTGGGTTGCTCGGCGCCCAGTTCGAGCTCGGGGGCCGTGGATCTGGCCTGCGCCAGGGTTTGTGCCCAAAAAGCGTCGAGGTCGGGAGGCTCGGTGGCCTCGGGTTCATACAAACGCAGTTCGTCGAGAGGCAAGTCCGTCCTAGGCATGGCGCTTATTCTGCCTCAGCGACCCGCCCGTCCTGCAAACTGCGCGAGGCCACCGGCCGGCCGCTGAGGGCCGTTCGGGGGCGGTCCACCCGTCCGAGCCCCTGGTCTGGCCGAGTTACGCTTCTGGTGCCGGGCTCCACTTCGGCGGGCCCTGCGCCTCACGCAACCCACGGAGCTCACGCATGTCAACGACAGCCACCCATGTCACCGGAGAAACGACCAAGTTGGGCCGCACGGACCGCTTTTTCAGCGGGCTAGGGCGCTTCACGGTGCGGTTCCGTTGGCTCGTGATCGTCGCTTGGGTCGCCATCGCGGTCATTTCGAGTATTGCTCTGCCCTCGCTCGGCAGCGAGGTCAACAACGACAACACGCAGTTCCTGCCCAACAGCGCCCCCAGCAACGAAGCCGCCACGCTGGCCGCCCCGCTCATCGGGAGCGTCAGCAAGCAGAGCCAGATCATCATCGTGGCCGCGCTGGCCGAGAAGCAGCCCGTCGGCGTGGCCCCTGCCCCTCTCAGTGCCGCCGACCTAAGTGCCGTAAACGCCGAGGCCGCCGCTGCTCGGTCGGTACGTCACGTCCTGTCGTCCGAGGTGGTCGGCGTATCTCCCGACCGCCAGGCGGCACACATCTTGGTAACCACCGGAGTGGGGCTCAACGACATCGTCGGCCAGGAGCCGGTGGTCAACGGCCTTTTGGCCAAGCTGGCCGGCGCCAACCACAGTGCCGCGGACCAGCAACTCGGCCTGCAGTTCCACCTGGCCGGTCCCGTGGCCACCAATGTTGCCAACCAGGCCAGTTCCAATAAGACAGGTAACAAGGTCCAGCTGCTGTCGCTCGTCTTCATTGTCCTGCTCCTGCTGGTTATCTTCCGCTCGGTCCTAGCCCCGCTCATCACCCTGGCCCCGGCGGGTGTGGCCCTGGTCGTGTCCATGCGCTTGATAGGCGAGCTCGGGGCGCACGGGCTCAAGATCTCCGAGATCACCGAGCTACTGCTCATAGTGCTGATGCTCGGTGCGGGGACCGACTACGGCCTCTTCCTCGTCTATCGCGCCCGAGAAGAGCTCCGCTCCGGGATGCCGCCCAAGGAGGCGGTGGCCCATGCCCTGGCCCGGGTAGGCGAATCGATCAGCGCGTCGGCCGCCACGGTGGTGTTCGCTCTGCTCAGCCTGCTCTTGGCCAGCTTCGGCCTATACCACGACCTCGGCGTCCCGCTGGCTGTCGGCGTGGCGGTGATGCTGGCGGCCGGGCTGACCTTGCTCCCGGCGCTGCTGGCCGTCTTCGGTCGGGCGGCCTTCTGGCCGTCCAAGGCGAAGTCGGCCCGGGCCACCGACGCTACCGGGAGCGGCTCTGACCGGGAGGCGGCCGGCGAACGTGACGGTTGGTGGGGCCGGGTCGCCGCCCGCCTCGTCTCTCGCCCGGCGCGGACCCTCATCGTCGGGGTGGGTCTCTTCGCCGCCCTGTCTGTGGCTGCGCTCGGCTATTACTCCTCCGGCTTCGCCGGCGCCCTCAACGCTCCTGCCGGCTCGGACGAGGCGATCGGCAACGCCCTGTTCGCCCAGCATTTTCCCGCCGCCAGCGCCAACCCGGCGGAGCTGGTGTTCCGTTACACGGTGCCCGTATGGGGCAACGCGGGGCCCCTCCAGCGGGCCGACCAGGTCCTCGCCCGTTCCGGTCTTTTCCGCCAGTTGGCCGGACCACTCGACCCCGACGGCGTACCCGTGACGCCGGCAACGCTGCAGCTGTTGTACAAGGGGCTGGGAGCTCCGAGCGGGCTTCCCTTGGCCGAACCGGCGGACCTGGCCGGCCGCCTCCCCGTGATCGTTTACAACTCGTACCGGTCGTTAGTGGAGTTCGTGTCGGGCGACGGGCGGACCGTGCAGTTCGTGGCCACCCTCAAAGCCGGGAGCCAGGACTCCACTCCGGCCATGCACGCCACGCCGACCGTCCGCCTGACCGTGACCGCGGCAGCCACCGCCTCGGGAGCCCTGCAGAGCGGGGTTGCCGGAGAAGGGGCCGCCCTGTTCGACGTGAGCAGTACTTCGGGCCACGACATGGTCGAGATCATCCCCGTAGCCATCATCGCCATCGGCCTGTTGTTGGCGCTGGTGCTGCGCAGCGCGGTGGCGCCGCTCTACCTGATCCTGAGCGTCGGGCTGTCGTACCTGGCCGCGCTCGGGCTGTCAACGCTGCTGTTCATCGACATCGGGGGCAGCGGGGGCATCACCTTCGTCTTGCCCTTCCTCATGTTCATTTTTCTTCTGGCCCTGGGCGAGGACTACAACATCCTCGTCATGACCCGCATCCGGGAGGAGGCGCGAAGCCGGGAGCTGTCCCAGGCCGTGGTGAGGGCGATCGGCCGGACGGGCCCTACCGTGACCTCCGCCGGCATGGTGCTGGCAGGGACCTTCGGTGTGCTGGCCTTCGAGGCCGGCAACGGGCCGGGCAGCGGTCAGATACGCGATGTGGGCTTCGGTTTGGCGATCGGCGTCCTGATGGACACGTTCTTGGTGCGCACGCTGCTGGTGCCCTCCACCGTGGCCCTGCTCGGGAAATGGAACTGGTGGCCCGGCCAGGTGCTCAAGGCCCCGGGCACCGAGCCTGAGCCCCCTGGCCCGGACGAGAGCGCAGAGGTCCTGACCGGCACGGGGCACTGAAGCGAAGGGGGGCCGCCGGCCATGCCCGCACCTCCAAGAGCTCACTCTCGCCGACAGGGCTCATGACTGTGCGTCCTTGGCCTATGGTCGACGCTATGGAGCTCTGGGGGGTTATCGGGTCGCAGGTCGCAGGTATGGCGGAACTCGCTGGGCGGGCCCGGCGCTGGGAGGAGGTGGGAGTGGCCGGGGTGTTCGCCACCGACCACCTGTTCTTCGACATGGAAGGCTCTCGTCGCACGGCCCGGCGCCAGCCCGATCCTTACATCCTGTTGGCTGCAGCCGGCGCGGTGACAGAACGAGCCAAGCTCGGCACCATAGTCGCCAACGCCGGTCTTCAGCACCCCGCGTTGCTGCTGCGGCACTTTTCTCAACTGGCTCGTCTCTTCGGTGGTGAGCGCGTCTACGCCGGCCTCGGGGCGGGCTGGAACCGCGAGGAGTTTGAGGCTCTCGGCCTCGTTTGGCAGTCCCACAGCCAACGGATGCAGCGCTTGGAGGAGACGATGGTGCTCGGACGCCAGCTCTTCGACGACGGCTACGGGCATCTTCATGGTGCCCAAATCGTCGCCGACGACCTGCCGCTCTCACCGGATCCTGGGGTCCCGCCCCGCCTGATGCTCGGTGGTGGCAGTGGCCGGGCGCTGAGGATGGGCGGCCGTTACGCCGACCACGTCGACCTCAACTCGCCCACCAAGGCCGGCAAGGTCAGTGCCACCGTGGGCGGCGCCGTGACCGTCGTGGAGGACAATCGCAAGCGTCTCGCCGCCACGGTGGCCGGCTTGGAGGAGAGCGTGAGCGTCCTGGCGGCGGCAGCGTCGGAGGCCGGACGGCCGACCCCGACCATCAGCGTGATGCTGACCCACGTGGTCGGCTGCCCGGCTGGGGAGATCGAGCAAAACGAGCGGCGCCTGTGTGAACAGTACGGGCTGGAGCCGGTGCCCCTCGGTCAGTGCCCGTTCGCCCTTGTCGGTCCGCCCGAACGGATGGTCGACTTGTTGGAGGAGCGCGCCGAGCGCCTCGGCCTGGCCTCGGTGATCCTGGCTGACAGCGACGGCGTCGAGGACTTCGCCATCTCAGTGTTCGCCGGGTTGAAAGCCTGACGTCTGCGTCGATTGGCTTCGGAGAGCCGCGAGCGCTTGCTCAGCCTCACGCAGTTCCCTGGCGAGGTTCTGCATGAGGGTCCAGCCGATCAGGCCGTTCTCTTCGACGAGAGGGCGGAACTCCCAAAGGGTGAGCCCCTGGCAGACAAGTTCACTTGAGGCAGTGATCGTAGCGATGCGTGCTCCTTCGTCGAGGAGCGCGATCTCACCGAAGTGGTCACCAGCCTGGAGTATGGCACGCGGCTCGCCTGCGATCGTGACCGTCGCCGACCCAGAGACGATCACATAAAAGGAGGCACCGCCTGACCCTTCCTTTATCACCGTCTCGCCGGCAGCGAAGCGGCGCTCCTTGAAAAGGGCGGCGATCTTGTCGACGTCGTTCTTGTCAAGGCCGCTGAAGAGGCGGGCGCGGCGAATGACCTCGACGGGGCCACCCGAAGGCGCTGGGCCCTGCGGGCCGGCTCGGGTGATGGCGCGGCACTGGAGAAGATAGAGCTGCCCGTCGGCGAAGGCCCATTCAATGTCGCGGGCCGGGCCGTAAACCTCCTCACACCTGTTGGCCAGGCGGTGAAGTTCCTCGAGCTGGCGATCATCGAGGCACAGTCGTTCGACGAGGTCGGAGGCAACCTGCTCCTCCGCCGTGCCGCCGTTGGGCAGCGCCCGGACCGCGATCTCCTTGAACCCTGGGGTGCGTTGGCGGACTTCGCCGTTGCGCCCGATGCGGAAGTGGTCCGGGATGACGCGACCCGAGACGACCGCCTCACCGAGCCCCCAGCTCGCCTCGATCATGAGCTCTTCCGCCCCGTTCACCGGGTTGCGGGTGAACATCACCCCCGCGCAAGCGGGACCGAGGAGAGCCTGCACCACGACACCCACGCTCGGGCGCGTGAAGCGGCCGACGCGTTGGCGGTACGAGATGGCCGAGTCTGAATTGGCGGACCACCAGACCTCCCGCACGGCCGAGCTCACATCCTCAGCCGTGGGGACATTGAGCAAGGTCAAATGCTGCCCGGCGAAGCTGGTCTCCGCACCGTCTTCGTCAGCCGCCGAGGAGCGGACGGCAAGCGGCCCGCCCAGAGGGCGCACCAACGCCTTGACATCCTCTATAACTCGTTTGTCCCCGCTGGCGACAGCCTCCACAACTGGTCCGGAAAGGGCGACCCCGGGCGGCACCGGCAGACCGGCCCGCGTCGCTTCGCCCAGCCCGACAGCCTTCGAGCCGAACACCGTGCTGTCGTGCGCGTCCTCGAGCGCGACGGCTCCTATCACCCAAGTACCGTCACTTCGCCCTTGTCGCCGTCAACGCTCACGCGGGCACCGTCGGCGATGAGGCTGGTCGCCTCGCGGGTCCCGACCACACTTGGGATCCCGTACTCGCGGGCGACGATGGCGGCATGTGACAGTAGCCCGCCTCGGTCCGTCACGATCGCCCCTAGCAGCGGCAACAAGATGTTGAAGGCTTCCGAGGTCGACTCGGTGACAAGGACGTCGCCCTTTACGATCCGGTCGAAATCGCTGGGCCCGGTCACCCGGCGTACCGGGCCTTCATAGACGCCGGTGCTGGCGCCTATGCCCCGGACGAGGTTTGTTTCGTGCCTTGCGTCGGAGGTGGCGAACATCTCGCCCATGACGATGCCCATGGCCCGCATCATTCGTCCCGCCCCAGGGGGCAGTTGAGATGGGTCGGGCGGCGGCGACGGGGGGTCGCCCAAATGTGGCGGGGCGTCCTTGGCGTTGAGGGACGTACGGAGCTCGAAGCGGGCCGCCAGTTCGTCCGCCGACGGCTCGGTCGCGCCAGACAGCAGCGAGCGCATCTCGTCGATATCGGCGTCAACGAGGTGTTCGGCGTCGTGGGCCCGGCCCTCGGACGCGAGCCGGCGACCGCAAGCGATCACGGCGCGACGCATGATCCCGGACGCCCAGATGTCGCTGAAAACACCCCGTTCATCGCGGATCTTGTAGGTGAGCCGTGCCTCCTCAAGGAGATCGTCGAACTGGTCCCGGTGTTCCTCGGGCACCTTGGCGCGAACGTCGGCGACCTGGTCCTCGTGGGCAGACCCGTCGGGCGCATGGCCGTCGAGCGAAACACGCACCGCTCGGAGCAGCGCGTCGGGCAGCTCGAGCGCGTAGCGACCGGAGATGTCGAAACCGTCGACAAGCCGGTACCCCACGAGGTCGAGGTACGCCGACACCGCCGGGCCGACCTGGCCCGGGTGCGCCCGCAGGGCCTCGAGCACACGGCCAGGCTCTTCGTCCGACTCGAGCAGCCGTAGCGCCGAGGCGTCCTCCGCCATGGCCGTCCTCAGCCGTTCAAGCTCGACAGAGGCGCCCGCCGACACAGGAGCAGCTCCCCGCAACAGGCCCACGAGTTCGCCCGCCGCCATCCCGGTCCAGTCCCCGACATGGGCGAGAAAGTCCCCAGTCGGCACGGAGGGGGCTCCCGTGAAACGCATGTGCTGGTAGATCATCTCCATGTGGTGGTCGCGGCAACGCGTCAGGTAGGCCACGAGATCGGGCCCGGACAGTGAGCCAGGGTCGACCGACTGCAACTCCCGGTGCGCCCGGACCGAGGCGGGCTTGAACGTCTCGTCCCACTCGCGGAGCTGTTCTCGCCAAAGCTTCCCCCGGAAAACCTCCTCGGCCCGCTGGAAGCGCTCCGGGGCCTGGCTACGTTCAACCGGGACTAGTGACGTGTAGCAAAAGCCGTGGATGTACTGGTAGGCGAGCGAGTCGATCAGCATCCCATAGAAGCGGGTGAACTCGCGAAAGCCACGCTTGAACGGCCCGGGGTGCGTGGTCTCCCAATATCGCGTTACCGGACGCGGAAAATGGACCAAGTCCATCTCCCACGACCCCGGGCTGTGCACCTCGAACTCAAGCTGACTAGCCGCTCCAGTACCCCTCATAGCAACCCTCCCTCTCGTAAAACCCCTGGTAAGAATGCCTGGCGGCTCGGGTTGGCAGAGTATAGACCTCTGCCCAGGCACCCGGGAGGGTTGCGCCGGAGCCGCTCCGCTCATGGCGGGCATTTGTCGGGCCACTGAGCCCGGCGCAAGCTCGGCGGGGGGTTCGCAACTGCTCCCCGAGCAGTGAGCCATAGTACGCGTTGGTGATCAATAGGAAGTACCGGTGCGCCGGGGGGGGGTGTCCCCATTTGGTCAGACCTGTGGCTGCTGCCCCCAAGATCCCCAGCGCACGCTCCAGCTCGTCGGAACTGACGGTAAGGGGCGGGCAAAGTGTGACCACATTGCCGCCCCCGATCTTGAAGCTAAGGCCGCCCTCGAGGCAGGCGTAAAGGAGGTGGTCGGCCACTTCGGCCGGTGGGCGTCCCGCCCAGGGCTCGACTTCTACCCCCCAGTACATCCCCAGGCCACGGACCTTTCCCAAGATAGGGCTGCCACCCGCAAGGGCCGCCAGGCGCTTGAGCGTGACGCGCCCGGTGTCGCGTGCGCGGGCTACGAGGCCCTCTTGCTCGATCACATCCAGCGTCGCCAGCGCCGCCGCTGCTCCGAGCGGGCTCTTTTCGTGCGTGTAATGCCCAAGGGCCCCTTCGGGGCCCAGGTCCAGGGCTGACCGGGCGACGATGGCGGCGAGGGGCATGACGCCACCGCCCAGGCCCTTCCCGATCACCAGGATGTCGGGGGTGACGCCGAACTGCTCGCACACGAACATGGACCCGGTGCGGCCCAGGCAACTCGGGATCTCGTCAAAAACTAACAACGTCCCGTGCCGGTCGCAGCTGTCTCGCACCCTGGCCCAGAAGTCCGTCGGGGGCACGGTGACGGTTGTCCAGCGCACCGGCTCGGCGACCACCGCAGCGACGTCACCTTGCACCTCTAGGACGTAGTCGATGTAGTCGGCCAGTCGTTGGTAGGCGAGACCGTCGGTCCCGAAAAAACGCTCAGCCAAGCCCAGCGGCGGGACGTGCTCAGCGCCGGGCAGGAGGGGACCGGCATCACGGCGGAACAGCGCCTCGCCCCCCAGGGAGATCGTGTCCAAATTGGCGCCATGAAAGGAGTCCCACATGGAAACGGTCTTGTGACGTTTGGTGGCTAAACGGGCGAGCTTGACTGCCATCCCGACTGCCGCCGCACCGCTCGGGGCAAAGAGCACCTTGCTGAGATCGCCCGGCGCCAGGTCGGCCAGCCTTCGGGCCAACGCTATCGCCGAGCGATTGGTGTACCGGCGCGGGGAAAACGGCAAGCGGTCGAGCTCGGCCTTGACGGCCTCGATCACCTTCGGGTGACCATAGCCAACCTGGTGGACGCTGTTGCCGTGAAAGTCGAGGATCTCGCGGCCCTCCAAGTCCACAAGGGTCGCCCCCGTGGCACGTCCCACCACGTCCAGGCACGGCGTCGACAGGGACTGGTGCAAGAAGTACCTCTCGTCCTCGTCCAGCAGGTGACGCGTCTGGTGGCCAAGTCGGGTCGTCCAACTGTGCCGCGCCGGAGAGGAATTGGTGTCGCCCTCGCTGGGACCGATGTGGGCCATTAACGTGCCGTAACCTTGCCTGGTCCCCGTGGCCCGGTTAGGAGCGTGGGCTCACAAGGCGCCCACTACGGCGCGCACGATGTCGACGGTTTCGCTGATCTCGCCTTCGCTGGCGACGAACGGGGGGGCGAGGATTATCGTGTCGCCACTCATACGGGCCACCAGGCCGCTGGCGAACAGGGCCTTGAGCACCTCGGGACCACGATGGCCGATGGGGCCATCAGGCTCGAGCTCGACCCCGGCCAGGAGGCCAAAGCCCCGGATGTCCACTATCGGGCCCGCCCCCTTCAGCCCCGACACGGCCTCCTGGAAGCCCACCCCCAATTTTGCCACCCGATCGAAGAGACCCTCGCTTTCGTATATCTCCAGAGCGGCCAATGCCGCCGCGCACGCCAAGGGGTGGGCGGACCAGGTATAGCCGTGGGGGAACTCGGCCCCATCTCCTGCACCCGCGGCTATCACAGCGTCGTGGACACCGCGCCGGAAAGCAACCGCGCCCATCGGGACGGCCCCGTTTGTGAGCGCCTTGGCCATCGTGATTATGTCCGGGGTGACCCCGAAAGCCTGTGAGGCAAAGGCGTGGCCCGTGCGCCCAAAGCCCGTAATGACCTCGTCAAAGATCAGGAGGATCCCATGGGCGGTGGCGATCTCAGCCAACCGCTCGAGGTAGCCCTCGGGAGGGACGATCACGCCGCCGGAGGACCCGGCAATGGGCTCCACGATGACCGCGGCGATGCTGGTGCCACCGTAGAGGTTGACCGCCCGCTGCAGGTCCTCGGCTAGCTCCCCGCCGGTGCTCGGCTGGCCCCAATGAAAAGCCTGCTCGGCAGACCACGTCGCTCGCATGTGGCTCACTCCTGGCAGGCCGGGCCCGAACATTTCACGGTTCTTGGCCAGCCCACCAACCGATAGGCCCCCGAAATTGACCCCGTGGTAGGCGCGTTCGCGCCCGACGAAGCGAGCCCGGCCTGCATCCCCGCGGGCTCGGTGGTAGGCAAGTGCGCCCTTCAGCGCGGTCTCCACTGCTTCTGACCCCGAGTTGACGAAGAACACCCGGTCCAGACCGGCGGGCAGGAGACGGGCGAGCCTTTCGGCCAAGGTGAAGCCGTCCGGGTGAGCAAATTCGAAGGTGGGAGCGAAGTCAAGGCGGCGTACCTGCTCGGACAAGGCGGCGGCGATCTCAGGGCGGCCGTGGCCGGCGGGCACGCAGAACAGGCCGGAGATACCGTCGAGCACCCGACGACCGTCCGCGTCCACGTAGTGGACGCCTTGGGCGCCGACCACCAGGCGGGGGTTGGTGGAAAAGGCGCGGTTGGAGGTAAAGGGGAGCCAGTGGTACGAAAAGTTAGGAGTGTTCATGGGTGACCTCCTCGGTCCGCTCTACTCCCGTCACGCCTCCTCCAGGCGTAGGGAGATGTCACCAACCTTGCCGTCAACCAAGACGTTGTCGGACGCCAGAGTCACTTTCACGGAGGCGCCGGGAGCCAGGGTGGCGCCCTGGGAGCTTGGAACATCCACCTTCACCGCCATGTCCGCCCACAGGAGCACGTCAACCCGGGTCTGGGCGCCGCGGAAGGTGACCGCGCTAACGATCCCGTTGGCCCCGTGCTCTGGCGCCAAAGCCAGGGCCTCGGGACGGACCAGGACGTCGACATCCTTTCCGGCATTACCGACGGCCACCGGGCCTCGGGCCGTCACCTCGCGCCCGAGGACCGCAACCCGGCCCGGTCCCACGAGCTTGCCCGGCAGGCGGTTCATGGTCCCGACGAACTCAGCCACGAACGGGGTTTGGGGCTCGTCATAGAGCTCCGCCGGAGAAGCCACCTGCTCCAGTTTGCCCCCCCGCATGACAGCCACCCGGTCTGCCATCGACAACGCCTCGTCCTGGTCGTGTGTCACAAAGACGGTGGTGATGGCCAGCCGGCGTTGCAGGGCCCGGATCTGGTCGCGTAGCTGCACCCGCACCTTGGCGTCAAGGGCCGACAGGGGCTCGTCCAACAACAAGACCCGGGGCTCGATGGCCAGGGCCCGCGCCAGCGCCACCCGTTGCTGCTGCCCGCCCGAGAGCTGGTGCGGGTAGCGGTTGGCCCTGTCGGCCAGTTCGACCATGTCCAGGAGCGACATGGCCTTGGTCTTGCGCTGTGAGCCGCTGACCCTGCGCAACCGCAGGCCAAAAGCCACGTTCTCGAGCACGGTCATGTTGGGGAACAGGCTGTAGCTCTGGAAGACCATGCCCATGTTGCGCTTCTGAGCGGGCACGCTGCGGATGTCCTGCCCGTCAACTATCACCTGACCGCCAGACGGGGCCTCGAAGCCTGCCAGAATGCGCAGCGCCGTCGTCTTGCCGCACCCGGATGGCCCCAGCAGCGCCAGGAACTCCCCCGGGGCAATGTCGATGGAGAAGCCGTCCAACGCCCTGACGCTTCCAAAAACGCAGCTCAGGTCACGCAGCCCCACCGACGTCCCGCCTGGCGAGGGCTCGCCCATCCCACCCGGCCCCTGTACCGCGGTGCCGCTCCCCGGCACCAGTTGGTTCGGGCGGAAAAGCGCCGTCATGACATACCTCCAGCTTGTCTGCGGGACCGGCCGACCAGAGAGATAGCGATCAGCACGAGCCAGGTCAAAAACAGCGCCATGAGCGAAGCGGCCACCGATACGTGCGAATTGGACGCCTCGAACAGGACGATCCAAGTTGGGAATGTTTGGTACTGGTCAAGGCTCGCCATGGTGTACTCGCCCAACACCAGGGCCACGGTCAGCACGGTGGCGGAAAGGACGGCCACTCGCATGTTGGGCAGGAGCACGCACCGCATCGTCGTCAGCCACTCGCCCCCGAGCGACCGCGACGCGTCGACCAGGGTTTTCACGTCTATGGACCGCACCCCCGCGTCAAGGGCGCGGTAGGAGAACGGGACGGCCAGGACGACGTACTCCAAAGCGAGCAGGAACGGCGTCGCTTTCAGCCTCGATGGGGCTACGGTCAGCACGCCAAGTATAAGGACCACCGGCGGTATTACCAAGGGCAGAGAGGTGACGAAGTCCATGACCCGGCGCAGCCCTGGCCGGCGCAGGTGGATGTACACGGTCGTCGGCACCATGATCGCCAACTCGAAAGCCGTGGTCACCACGGCTAGTTGCACCGAGAGCCAGATGGCGGCACCGAAGCCCTGTTGGCCAGTCAGGCCTGAGTACGCCTGGGCACTGAAGCCGGTCCCGTTGTAGGCCAGGCTGAAACGCAGTGCCGCCCATAGCGGTAACAGGAAATAGAGGCCGGCAGCGGCGAAGATAAACAAGCGCCACACCCGCAAGGTCCTCCATGAGCGCCGTTCGCCCCGCCGAACGGCGTCGTCCGGCGTCCGCATGCTCAAATCTTGGGCCACTCCCGCGCCCAGTACCTGAGTGCTCAATGCAACCACCTCGATGCCCGTCGCTGTAGGAGCACATAAAGTCCCATGACGACAGCCACGATCAGCACGAGGCCGAGGGCGAGTGCTTTGCCCACGTTTTGCTCGCCGGCGATCACGTTGCCGTTGAGGAAGCTACCGATTTGGAGCGGGGTTAGGGCCAGGGTCCCGGCGGTCAAGGCGTCAGCGGTGGCATACGCGGACAAGGCACTGCCGAAGAGCAATAGCGTGGACCCGAGCAGGGAGGGCAGCAAGACCGGGACCCCTATATAGCGCCAGTACTGCCATGTGTGGGCGCCGAGGTTCTCCGCCGCCTCGTGCCACGATGCTTTTAGGCCCTCAAACGCGGGCAAGGTCACCAGGACCATGAGAGGGACCTGGAAGTACATGTAGACCAGCGCGACCCCCGAGAACGTATAGAGGTTGAAGCTGGGCCAAAGATGGACGGACACGTCCGCCAGCCAGTTGTTGACCAGCGCGTGCTCGGCCCCGATGCTGGCGATAAACAAGAAGGCCAAGGGTATGCCACCGAAGTTGGCCAGGACCCCTGATGCGGTGACCACGAGACGGCGCAGGACCGTCCCCCGCGAGGTGTGGATGGCATAAGCCAGGAACGTCCCCGCGATCCCAGGGATTATGGATGTCACCAGGGCCATCTTCAGCGAGTTCTTGAACCCCAACAGGTAAACGCCGGTGGTGGCGGTGTTCACATTGGCCATCGTTAGGCCGCTGCCCGTCGATTTCTCGAAGGCGCCGATAGCCACGGCAACGGCCGGTATGCCGAGGAACAGCAACATCCAAGCGGCAAACGGCAGGAGAGGAGCCCAGGCCTTCAAGGCCCGGGCCCTCGTCCCGAACTGCATGGGCCCCGTTAGCGCGGGCTCGTTACGTGGTGGCAACGTCGGTTGCCCAGTCCTTGGCGACTACATCCTCGGCGTTGGTTACTTCGGTCTGCGTCGGGTAGCCCTTGAAGCCCGTGGGTACGGACGGGAGCTGCTTGAACGCCGTCTCGTCGACGGTCCCGTTGGCAACCATGGTGGACAGCTCGATAGGGCGGCAGGAGCCCTGGAGCCACTGGTTCTGGCCCGCCGCGGAGTACAGGTACTCCTCCCACAACCTCGCGGCCGCGGGATGGGGCGCGTTGGCTGATACCGCCTGGTCGTAGTAGGAAGCGTAGACGCCGTCGGTCGGGATCACGACTTTCCAGGTCTTGACTTCGGCCTGGATTTCGGATTTCTGCAAGTAGTCCCACCATATAACGATGGGGGTGGCACCGCTCTGCACTGTGGACGGCCCGGAAATGACAGGCACGAAGTTGCCTTCGGTGTTGAGCTTGGCGAAGTAGTTGATACCGGGCGTGATGTTGTTGAACGAGCCACCGTTGGCCAAGGCGGCAGCAAACACGGCGGCGAAGGCGGCGCCGGCCACGGTCGGGCTGTTGTTGATGCCGACCATGTGGTTGTAGACCGGCCTTAGGAGATCCTTGAACGACGTGGGCGGGGTCTTCACCACGGCAGAGTTGTAGCCGATGGCCACGTAACCGCCGTAGTCCGCCCACCAAGTGTCGTCACTGGCCCGCTGAGCGGCGGGGATGTCCCTCCACTCGGAGACTGTGTAAGGCGCCAGCAGGTGCTCCTGGTCGGCCTTGATGGCGAAGGGCGTGCCCATGTCCAGGACGTCCGGTTCGCGGCTCTGGCCCTTGAGCTGCACCATGGCGTTTATCTCGTCCTGGCTCGAGCCCTCGGGGTTCTCGCTGGTGATCTTGATGCCGTACTCTTTCTGGAACGAACTGATGATGGCGCCATAGTTGCACCAGTTGTCTGGGAGGGTTATCACATTGAGGGCACCCTCGGCTTTGGCGGCGGTGACGAGGCCGCTCATGCCGCCGAAGGCCGCCACGGAGGTGGCCGTCGAGTAGTTGTTTGCTGCTGCGCTCGCCGGGCTGGTACCGGACGTCACCGCGGTGGCGGCACAGCAGACCAGGGCAGTTGCTGCAGAAGCCGTACGTACTCCCGGGCGACGGCTGTTTTTTACTCTCACGTACGTCTCTCCTCAGATGGGTTCGGGCGCGCGAAGAAGAGCGCGCCATGCCGTGTCGTGGCGCCACCGTGCAAACCGACCTACCCTAAAGGCGGGGCTGTTTTATTTCAGCTTGGCGCCTGGGCAGAGCGGCGGACCGGGGTGACCACTGCAGCGGACAGTAGGCGTCAATGTTGAAGAAAACGTAACATGATGGCGCAGTCCAAATGAATATTCGGTACCATCTTGTTGCCAACGCTCACTCCGTTGCCGACGGCGCGGCGCGTGGTCCCAGGGCCCACTGGTCGACAGTGATGAACAAAACATTGCGGTCCAATGAATTCTCTCGACGGTGGCCTTAACAACGGTTGGCGCCCGTGCGACCATGACCGGCATCGTTTAGCATCACCTACTATCGCCGCTATGGGAACTGGGCTCGCTTCGCTCGACCAGGGATCCGCCCCGAACCGGATCCGCCTGGCCTGCATCGACATGGCAGGGACGGTGATCAACGACGACGGCACCGTGCTCAAGGCCTTTCACAGTGCCCTGGGCGCAGTCGGTACCGAAGGGCCCGCGCTTGACCACGCCATGGGCTATGCCCTCGAGACCATGGGCCTGTCCAAGGCCGTGGTCTTCAGGCACTTGCTCGATAGCGAAGAACGCGTCGACCAAGCTCTGGCAGCTTTTGCCGCGGCTATGGACCAAGCCATGAAGAACGGTGAGGTCAGCGAGATCCCGGGGGCCGCCCAAGTCCTGGCTGACCTGCGGGCAACGGGAACCACAGTCTGCCTGACCACCGGGTTCAGCCCGGAGGTCCAGCAGGCGATCATCGAGCACCTGGGTTGGCACAGTCTCGTCGACTTTGCCCTTGCCCCCAGCGGGGCCGTGCGGGGACGACCGTACCCAGACATGGTCCTGACGGCGGCGTTGCGAACGAGCGTCGACGACGTCCGCGAGGTTGCCGTGGTCGGGGACACGGCTAACGACCTATGGAGCGGGTACCGAGCGGGGGCGTCGGCGGTCGTGGGTGTCCTAACCGGCAGTCATGGCCGGGCTGAGCTCGAACGAGCACCACATACCCACATCCTGTCCTCCATCCTGGATTTTCCGCCTCTCGTCCTTTAGGCCTCCCGCCCACGACAATCTTGAGTGCAGGCAGAGACCGCCGGGCCAGTGCCCCCGCCTGCACGTCAGCGGACCTTAGGGCTGTGACACCGCGAGGACGGACGCGAAGAACTGCTCCGTGGCCTTCCAGTGGCGCTCGGCGGCGGCTGGGTCGTAGGTCGGGTTGTCGGGGACGGCGAAGCCGTGGTGGGCGTCGTAGGTCACGATGGTGTGGGTGACCCCGGCTTCGCTCAAGGACTTCTCCAGCAGGCCCTTTTGCTCGTCGGTGAACGACTGGTCCTCGATCGCCCCTCCAACGTACACGGAGGCCTTGATGGCCCTGGCCTTGTGGTGTGGGCTGTCAGGGTCGTCGGCCTTGGCGAGGTTCCCACCGTGGAACGAGGCTGCTGCCGCGATGCGCTCGTCCAGGTTCGCCGCCGTGATGAGCGAGAGCCGGCCGCCCATGCAGTAGCCGGTGGTGCCGACGGGGCCTGGCTTTGTCTCGGGCAGCGAGGCGAGGTAGTTGACAAAGGCGCGAGCGTCGCGCACCACCATGTCCACGGTGTAGCCCCGCATCATGCCCATGATCTTGTCCGCGGTCCCCTTTGTCGAGAACGCGGTGCGCATGTCGCCCAGGTCGTAGGGCCCGTTGCGGTAGTAGACGTCGGGCACCAGGACCACATAGCCCAGACCTGACAGCCGCTCGCCCATCTGCCGCATGACGTCGCGCATCCCCCCGGCGTCGGGGAACATGAGCACTGCCGGCCAGGGGCCCTCTCCCGCGGGAATGCTGAGCGCGGCCGGGCAGGTCCCGTCTGCGGCCTCGATCTCTACA
>Ga0182030_10006875_pt1 | contig 23870 bp, 20 predicted proteins | sample 812S3MmetaG_FD_121299 | JGI IMG/M metagenome (GOLD analysis project Ga0182030, IMG submission 121299) | Permafrost microbial communities from Stordalen Mire, Sweden - 812S3M metaG (Illumina Assembly) | ecosystem: Environmental > Terrestrial > Soil > Wetlands > Permafrost | place: Sweden...
CCGCAGAGGTCCATATTCGCCTGATAATACGAATCGCGGGTCCCGATGTCCCTCCAATAGGACGACACTTCATTTTCCCGGGCAAAATCATAGGCGTACACTTTGAGCTTCTTGGCCACCATCTGGGGAATGATATTCTTGCCGAAATCATGGTCAGAATCGACCCTGGCCGCGTCGGCGTTTAATTCTTTCTTAAGGGTCTCGGTATTAAACAAATAGATCCCCATGGAGCCAAAGATCTCATCAGGGCTGCCGGGAATGGTTTTAGGCTTTTCGGGTTTTTCCTGAAAACCAACCACCATGTTCTGTTTATTGACTTCCACCACCCCAAAATGAATGGAGTCATTCTTGGGCATCGTAATACAAGCCACCGTCAAGTCAGCGCCTTTACCAAGATGAAATTCCATCATTTTCCGGTAATCCATTTTATAAACATGGTCCCCTGCCAGGATCAACACCAGGCTTGGATCATAATCCCCGACCATGTTCAAATTCTGATAAATGGCATCCGCGGTGCCCCGGTACCAGTCGCTGGAAATGCGCTGTTGGGCAGGAACAACGTCGATAAATTCCCCTAATTGGTTAGAATAGATGTTCCAGCCTTCTAAAATATGGCGCTGCAGGGAAAATGATTTATATTGGGTCAAAAGAAAAATACGGCGCAGGCCGGAATTGACGCAATTGGAAAGGGCAAAATCGACAATACGGTAAATGCCACCGAATGGCACCGCCGGCTTGGCCCTGTCACGGGTCAAGGGGTCTAATCGCTCGCCTTTGCCGCCGGCTAAAATAAATGTTAATACTTCACGCATGAGAGTCTCAATCTACTGTCATTCTGAGGCGTAGCCGAAGAATCTTTAGTTGCCTTAAGATCCTTCGGAGCAACTGCGAATGTCCGGTATGAGGACCTGCGCTCAGGATGACAATAATAAATTTTTATTTTTAACAACATTCAGCTTTTTTTTCTACCATTTATAATATCATGTATTTTCTGAACAGCAACTTTATCTTGAAGCCCTAGCTTTTGAGCTTGAGCCAAAACCCTCAAGGCTTTTTTATCCTGCCCCTCTTCGGCATAAGTTTTGGCCAAGCCATAATATCCTTGATAATCTTTGGGAGAGGCATCGATCACCCTCTGAAATTGTAAGATCGCCCCATTGTAATCTTTTAAATTCTCATAAGCCTGCGCCAACCCTAAACGGGCCTGTTTATCGCCTGAATACATCACCCCTAACCGGTAATTCTCAAAAGCTTTTTTGTAATCTTTACGATTAGAATAGATTTTACCCAGCATATTGTAGGCCGGCGCGTAGCCTGCTTCCACCCGAAGGGCTTCCTTAGACTCGTTGATTGCCGCCTCATCAGCCCCAAGTATTTCTAAGATATAGGCCCTGCTAGTAAAAGGGAACGGTTCAATACGAGTGGTCCCTAATTTTAAAAGATCCATGGGCCGGGGTTTCCACTTTTTTAAATCCACCAAATACTTGTCAATGAAAGGCTTATTATAAGGCGTCTGTTTTAGAAAAATGACCGCATCATAATCCAAATAAACTATTGCCCAGTTTTTGAAAGAATGGAACATTTTAAGCACGGGCCAAGGGATGTCCTGGTGCGCGTTATTTAAGAATGCCCCGGTAATATTATCTTTACGCTCGAAAGAGGCGAAGAGGCGCGCATCACCGTCTTTCCATATTTTCTGGTAGGACTGAAAATAATCAGGCCCATAAAGTTCTGTACGTCCGTCGATAAAAACTTTAATATCTGGATACGCCCTGCCAACCAAATAGGCGCCGGAGTTAAAATCATTAAAAAAATTACCTTTGATCTGCTTTTCCACCAGAAAATCAACGGCCTTATAAGGATAGACACGTTTGGATACATCAAAAAATTCACTCTTACGGTTATAGGTATCAAAATCAAAATAACCGTTGCTTGATATGGACACGCCATAATTTAACATCCAGAACATAAGCCCTAATTTGCCAAGGATCACTGTGAGATGTTTAAATTTGGAAGAAGAAAAACGCAGAGGCACCAGGTTTTCCCAAGAGATAGAAATGACATTGACCATGAGCACCATATACGCCGCTGCCGCGAAATAAATCAGATTGCGGACGGCCGCTAAAGAAAACAGCAAAAAAATAAGCCACACCAAAAGGCTGCTGATGTCAATCTTGCGACGGTTAAAAACAAAACTGACTGCGGAAATAAAGATCAGGATCTTATAATACAGGTAATTGTCCGTGAAAATTGTGCCCGCTGTAATGGGCCTTTGTAATTCCATGATATGTTCGAAAAATATCTTATTGTCCCCTGCCAAACTAAAAAAAACAGTTACCGGATACCAGGCGCCTTTGAATGTCAGGGGATTAACACAGCAAGCCAAGGCCAAAAGCGGCAACATTCTTTTAAGCGAAAGATATTCACCGTCGTTCAGGCGACCAACATTTTTCCATTCAAAAGGAAGGGGTAGACGGCGTTTGATGAACTCGGAAAGGATGCCAACACCCACCAGCAGGGGCCCGAAAAAGAAAAAACCGTGCATATTGGACCACAAGATCTGCAATACCAGCAGCGCATAAATGGCCCAGCGCTTATTAATATGTATTGAAAGGATATAAATATACAAAACGAAAAACAAGAGACTGAAAATATCCGGACGGATGGTAAAACGTGATTGATAGACCATCAGGACCAGTAAAAGGGTAAACACCGACAGCAATTGGCGCTCACGGCTGTAGCCTAAGAACAGCAACGCCAGGAAGGTAAATGCCACGACCCCGGACTGCATAGAGATAAGCCCGTTAAAACTATGGGCTTTTTGTACCAGATAAACCAGGACTTGGAATAACCATTCATGGTTGACCCATGGTTTGCCGAAGATGGTCCCGGAAAGGACATCATAACTCGGGACAAACCCATGATGACAGATCCACCAGCCCATCCGCAAATGCAGCCATAAGTCCAGGTCCTTGATCTCCAAGCTGGAGGTAAAAGTGACCAGGCAAAAAAACAAACCGATGGAAAGCCAGCCGAAGGTGGTGCTAAGATTTTTCCAAAACCGTTCGGTCATAGAGTTTTCGTATAAAACGCTGCTTGTAATAATTGTTGCGTGTAAGGATGCGAGGGAGATTGCAGGACGGATTTTGCCCCTCCTTGTTCAACAATCTTCCCCTGACACATAACTATTATTTTATCATTAAAATTACGTACCAGACGCAAATTATGAGAAATAAAAATATAGGTGAGGTTAAATTCTTGTTTCAATCTTCTTAAAAGGTCTATGATCTGCTTTTGCACCAGGGTATCCAGGGCAGAAACAGCTTCATCTAACACCAGCACCTTTGGGCAGGCTAAAAGCGCCCTGGCAATGGCTATGCGTTGGCGCTCACCCCCACTGAATTCATGAGGGAACCGCCCTAAAACTTTTTCTTCGAGCCCGACAGCCACCAGCATCTGCTCCATTCTTTCCTGGACCTGCCGGGAAGATAAAGAAGGCATGCGACAAAATGCTTCTTTTAAAATTTCCCGGATATTCCATAAAGGGTCCAGTGACTGCACCGGGTCCTGGAATACCATCTGCACACTATTAGCTTCCGCCTTAATGAAACCCCTGTCAGGCGAGATCAGACCCACCATCATTTTTGCCAATGTCGTCTTTCCACAACCGGACTCGCCTATAATGGCCAAATTATCACCCTGGTCCAAAGATATGCTGACATCATCAACAGCGCGAAGGGTCCCGAAGGACTTGGAAATATTTTGAATTTGTAAGACGCTCATTGAAAGGCCTCAATTAATGCCTTTGTATACTCATGATGGGGCTCTGTAATAACTTTTGATACCGGCCCTTTTTCCACCATCTTGCCTTGGCGCAGTATAATGACCTCATCCGCCAGATGCGCAATCATCCCCAGATCATGCGCGATAAGCAAGATCGACATATTCTTACTCCTCAGGCGTGCCAGCAGTTCCATGATCTTTACCTGCAAGGTAACATCCAAACTGCTGGTAGGTTCATCCGCTATTATTAGAGAAGGACGAGCGACAATGGCCTGGGCTACCATGGCCCGCTGGCGCATACCACCGCTTAATTGATGCGGATAGCTTTTATACGCACGCGGAGGATCGGATAGTTCTACTTCGGATAAAGTTTCCAGGACTTTTTTGTACCGTTCTTGTTTAGATAATTTCGTATGCACCGCTAAAACTTCATCAATTTGCTCTCCAACGGTAAACAAAGGGTCAAAGGTGCTTAATGGTTCCTGAAAAACCATGCCTATGCGGTCTCCCCTGCATCGACGCATACTTTCAGCGGAAAGACCCAACAAATCCTGCCCCTCAAAAAGAATGCTCCCCTGCGTCATGCGCAAAGGAGATGCCAATAAACGCAAAATAGATAGCGCAATGGTTGTCTTGCCGCTACCAGACCCTCCAGCGATAGCTACAATCTTGGCCTTAGGAACATCGAAGGATACCCGGTCAACAAGGATTTTTTCCCCCACCGCGACGGTTAGATTGTTAATTGACAATAATGGAATCATAATCCCTCATTAAACATTGGGTCAAAGGCATCTCTTAGGGCATCTCCGATGACATTAAAACACATCACCGCGATAAAAATAAACAATCCCGGCAATAGTATCCAGGGGGCAAAAATGACCGGCACGATGCCCATGGCATCGGAAAGTAAATTGCCCCAACTTGGAATTGGGTCCTGGATCCCCAAACCCACCACACTTAATCCCGCCTCCGCCAATATATACGAAGAGACCGTCAGCATCAAGGTGGCGCACGTAAAAGAAATCGTTTGGGGCAAAATATGTTTAAAAATGATCGTTATATCCGAAACCCCCAAAGCTTTAGCGGCCAAAACAAAATCCCTCTCCCGCAAAGAAAGGGCCATACCGCGGATGATCCGCGCCAAAGACGCCCAGCCGATCAAGGCTAAAATCACCACCACGCTCACATACACTTGAACGGAATTAAAATTCTCGGGCACCGCCGCTCTTAAGGCCAGCATCAAATAAAATCCGGGGATCATCATGAACATTTCACAAAGCCGCATCAAAACGCTATCCACCCATCCCCCGTAAAACCCAGCAATGCCGCCGATCAAAAGACCCAGGACAAATGAAATAGCTACCCCTAATATACCAATGGACAAAGAAATCCTTGCCCCATACCAAATGCGTGAGAATAAATCACGCCCGCGCGCATCCGCACCCCATATATAACAGCGGCCCGGGGCATCCACCGTAAAAAGACGGCCGTTTTTTAAAAAATGCAGCGGATACTTTTTAGCCAGGTCCGTCACATAGACCCGCCGGTGCACGGCATCAAAGTCAAGGTCACGTTGGTAGACAAACGGGCTAACCCAATGCCCATGGTCCCGGAATTCCACCGCTGTCGGCGGGCAGTAAGAATAATTGCGGTCTTCGTCCTGATAAGAATACGGGCATATAAAATCAGCGAAAATGGCCATCCCGTACAAGACCGCCAAAGACCAAAGGCAAAACATGGCCATACGATTACGGCGAAAAGACCCAAAAGCCATATCTATGCGACTATTGTTTTTTCTCATATCGAATACGCGGATCGACCCAGGTCAATAAAATATCGGCCATACAATTGCCCATGACCAAAAGTACCCCTGCTAATAAGGTGCTGCTCATCACCAAATAAACATCCTTGGAGCGAACCGCGGTCAAGAGCAGAGAGCCTAAGCCCGGCCAAGAGCAAACAATTTCAATCAAAGCCGCACCGCTAAGTAACGCGGCAAATTCATAACCTAAAAGAGTGACCAAGGGATTAAATGCGTTGCGCAGGGCATGACGGTAAATGACAACACTTTCCGGCAAGCCCTTAGCCCGGGCCGCTAAAATATATTGCTGGCGCAATACCCCCAACATATTGCCGCGCATGATCCGCTGCAAAGAGGCCATGGATGATAAGGAAAGGACAGACGCCGGGATCACCAAATGAAGCATCGTGTCCCCGATTTTTCCGACGATGGTCATATCATCATAATTAGGGCTGTGCATACCGCCCAAAGGAAGAGATCCCCAACGGCTGGCCCAATATAAAACCAATACCGCCAAAAAGAATCCCGGTGTGGAAAAGGCCGCAAAAGAAAACACCGAAAGCACCCTGTCCACCCATTGATTGCGCCTAAGTGCCGCCCATATGCCCAGCGGGATGGCCAGCCCCCAAGTTAAAAGTAAACTGGTAAAAGACAAAATAAACGTGTTAAACAAACGGCTGCCCAAGACATGGATAACAGGGACATTATAATAAAATGAATATCCCCATTCTCCATGGAGGATATTGACGATCCAATGACCGTACTGGACTAAAAGCGGATCATTAAGATGATAAAGCTTTTCATAACGCTCCACCGTACTTTGCGAAATTTGGGGATTCAAGCGCAAACTGTCAAAAAAATTCCCCGGTGTGGCATGCATCAGCCAGAAAGTAAAAAAGCTCACCGCAAGCAGCAGTAGTAACGTAGAGCAAAGGCGTTGGATGATGTGTTTAATCATAGTTATTGCGGGTCCTGTCCCGCCGATTTGTAGGGGCCGAGCTTGTCTCAGCCCGCTTCATCGGGCGGACACAAAGTACGATTAATGGGCGGACACAAGGTCCGCCCCTACTTCTTATATATTTCTTCTATATTATGGAACGCCCCTCCGTTGACGGTGGGTTTTAGATTGCCGAACTTATTGCGCACGGCGAACATGTCTGTGTTTAGGACCGTGTAGATCAAGGGCAATTCATCGGCCACGATGCATTGCCATTCATCATACAAGACTTTGCGCTTATTTTCATCCAGTTCCTGGGCACCCAGGTCATAGATCTCATCAATACGCTTTTCCCAAGCAGTGGCGGGCTTGTCCTCATGGGGATTCCACAAATGCAGCCCTCCGGATGACGCCCAAACGTTTTGACCAAAATGCGGCTCGACCCCTCCGGTCAACCCTATGATCAACGCATCCCAATCATAAGAAGATGTCAATTTATTAACCAGGGAATTAAATTCCAGGGACAATAAATTTACTTTCATGCCCAATCTTTCCAGGTCTGAGCGTATGATATTGGCTAACTGCTGCTGCAAAGGATCATCGCCAGCAGCTGTTAATAAATTAAATTCCACAGGATTCCCCTTAGGGTCCTGGATAATTCCGCTTTTGTTACGATCAAAAAACCCTGCTTGTTTTAGGATCATCCGGGCTTCGTCTAAATTGAAGTCATATACATTAACATCAGGATCATAAAAAAATCCGCTGCTGGGACTCATGGGCCCGTTCTGAGGACTGCCAAACCCGTTATTTATGATATCTATGATCTTCTTTTTATCGATGGCATGAGCAACGGCCCTGCGGAACTCCAAATTAGCGAACCAAGACAATTTCACCGGATCTACAAAAAGCTTTTGCGTATGCGGGTTGACGCCAGGATTTTGATTAAAAGTTATAAATCTGGTACCATAATCCGCTCCAGCCTCGTAAATATGAAAATTCTTTAGTACTTCCAAAGGCTTTAGAAAAGGATAATCACCGCCCCTGACAGAGGTGGCATCAAGTTCGCCGTCTATAAATTTTAACAGCTGGGCCTGCGGGTCCGGGATAATTAAATAGATGATCTTATCCAAATAAGGCAAGGAATCCCCCAGCGGGGATTTTTTCCAATAATGGGGATTGCGTTTGAACACCAACCGCTCGCCGGGATGGTACTCGCTTAACATAAACGGGCCGGTGCCTATGATCCGGTCAGGCGGCGTATCAATGCCCCAGGTAAAAGAGAATTTCTTCTGTTTCACCGCTTGCCATAAACAATGCTTGGGCAGAATTGATTGGCTTAGGGAACGCAAAAAGGGGGCAAATTTGACCGGCAAGGTAAAAAGAACCGTGTGTTCATCTATTTTTTCAACTTTCAAAGGCTTCCCGTCAATAGTCAAAACATCTTTTGAGGATGACGGGATATCCGGATCATAGATCAAATCGTTAAAAGTAAAGACCACATCATCCGCACTAAAAGTCGTACCATCAAACCATTTAACATCTTCTCTTAAATGGAAGGTCCATTTCAACCCCTCCGGGCTCACCTCCCAGGATTTGGCTAAATTGGGAATAACTTTTAAAGTAAAAGGATCTGTAGTGGTCAATCCTTCAAAAAGCAGGGATGTCACCGAACCGCTGTTAACATCGGTGGAAACGATATCATTGAAGGTTTTGGGATCAGAGGAAATGGCTTCGACAAGGCTGCCGCCAAAACGGCTGGTCGCGGCATGTATGCTTGAGGGGGCCCAACAGACAAACAAAAAGATAAGTAATAATTTTATAGAGATTGCTTCGCCCTTCGGGCTCGCAATGACATTATTTTGCGGCATTTGTCACGGGGCTAACCGGAACATTTTTACTTGGGGTCGCTGTTTGGGCTGCCTCCATTGGCTTTGGAGATTCCACCTTGATTTGCATCTCTCCCTGGGCATCCTTGGACTTAGATGCTGGGAGCGGCATTGGGACTGTGGACAAAAGTTTTTTATTGGCCATCAGAGACTGGTCAACTTTAGAGGAATTAAACGCCAAAAACAATGAAGTGCTAAGAAAAATCACCGCTAAAATCGTAGTCAGGCGCACCATGAACACATTTGTTTGTGTCCCAAACATGGACTCCGCGGATTGAAAGGTCTCGGTCAAACCGCCGCCGCGGCCTGCCTGCATTAATATGGTGATCACCAGCAACACACAAACAATAACGTGAATAACAAGAATGAAACCCATATTTACACCCCCGCCTGACCTCCCCCATCAAGGGGGAGGAATAATGTAAAATTTACTTTTTAGCACCTTTGACGATGGCTGAGAAGGAAGGGGCTTTTAGGCTCGCTCCACCCACCAATGCGCCGTCGATATCTTCCTGGGCCATCAGCGAAACAATATTATCCGGCGTCACACTGCCGCCGTATTGGATACGCACACTACTGGCTGTTTCTGCACCATACATCTTCCCTAATAATTGGCGGATAAACACATGCACTTCCTGCGCTTGCTGGGGAGTGGCGGTCTTTCCTGTCCCTATGGCCCAGACAGGCTCATAAGCCAGGACCACATCTTTCATTTCTTCTGCTGACAAACCCTTGAGAGAACCCTCGCAATGGTCTTTGATGATATCAAATGTTTTATTGGCTTCACGCTGGGCCAAATTCTCGCCCACACAGACAATGGGGATAAGCCCATGTTTTAGAACCGCACGCAGCCGCTTGTTGACCGTTTCATTCGTCTCATTAAAATACTGGCGGCGTTCAGAGTGACCGATGATCACATATTTTACACCAAGGGCCTTAAGCATTGGAGCAGAAATTTCCCCGGTAAAAGCACCGGCATCCTCCCAAAATACATTCTGGGCGCCCAAGGCAATATCATGGTCCACCAGGGCATCAGACACATCGGTTAAGTCCACAAAAGGCGGGCAGAGCACCACATCCACACCTGCAACATCCACCAGTTCACGCTTTAATTCATCGACCAGCACAATCGCCTCGTGCGGGGTTTTATTTAATTTCCAATTACCTGCAATTATAGGCTTACGCATATAGCTCCCTTTTTGTGTCATTGCGAGGAGCGTTTCTCAGCAACGAAGCAATCTTTTTAAGGAGATTGCTTCGCTTCGCTCGCAATGACACCTACCCTTTACTTTTTATCATTTAATGCCGCAATACCCGGCAGTTCTATGCCTTCTAAAAACTCCAAAGATGCCCCGCCGCCTGTGGAGATATGTGTCATTTTATCTTCCAGGCCAAATTTGGTCACTGCCGCCGCAGAATCCCCGCCGCCGATGATCACTGTTACATCTTTGAGCGATGCCAGATACTCTGCAATAGCACGGGTCCCTGCGGCATAAGCATCACGTTCAAAAACCCCTAAAGGCCCGTTCCAAACAACAGTCTTGGCCTTGGAAAGGATCACTTTAAAGTGCTCAATAGTTTTGGGCCCGATATCCAGGCTTTCCCAGCCATCGGGGATCACATCTGAAACCTTGCAATCATCGCTGGTGAAACTTTGGGTAATGACAAAATCTGATGTCAAAGCAATCTCCACACCCGCTTTTTGGGCCTGGTCCATCAATTCACGGGCCATGTCCACTTTGTCTTTTTCCAATTTGGAGTTACCGACATTGACACCCTGGGCTTTTAAAAAAGTATAGGCCATCCCGCCGCCGATAATAATGCTGTTGGCCTTGGGGATCAGATTCTTGATCAGTTCGATCTTGTCCGAAACCTTGGCCCCGCCTAAAATGATCACTAAAGGACGCTGGGGAGCATTGATGGCATTGCCTAAATAACGCAGTTCTTTTTCTATTAAAAATCCGGCCACTGACGGTAAATACGCCGTTATTCCCACGGTCGAGGCATGGGCGCGGTGCGCTGTGCCAAAGGCATCATTAACATAAACATCTGCCAAGGACGCCAATTCTTTGGCAAAGGAAGGGTCATTCTTTTCTTCTTCTTTATGAAAACGCAAATTTTCCAACAAGACCACGCGTTCGGTCGATTTGGCGATCGCCTCTTTGACCGATGGGCCAATACAATCATTTAAGAACAAGACTTTTTCCTTTAAAAGTTCCTGTAAACATTTGGCCACGGGCAAGAGTGAAAAGTCCTTCTCAAAGCCGATTCCCTTGGGACGGCCTAAATGACTCATAAGAATGACCTTGGAGGCACCATTGCTCAAAACATATTGGAGTGTCGGCAAGGCCGCAGTAATTCGACGGGTATCGGTGATGTGGTCCCCTTCCAAAGGCACATTAAAATCCACGCGAATGATCACCTTTTTACCTTTAATATTAATATCCCGCACAGTCATTTTCTGCATATTAATACTCTCCTTGATTCAAATGATTATTTATATCTATAAAAGTCTGTATTATACCGAAGTGTGCTGTTTTGTCAATTTGAGCTTTAGCCCACCTAATGCATGCAATATATGGAGTAATTTTGTTCTTTTTGCGACTGTGTCATTTTTTAGGCAAAAACCTTATCTTGTTAGGGAATCCCGAGGCTTTAGGCCGAGGGATGGCTGAACTGTTCGAACCTTGAAGTTCCAGAGAACTTCAAGGTGAGTTGTTCAGCCACCGCGGCAAGATAAAATTTTTGCCGTTAAGAAAAATGACTTTCAGGAGCAAAAAGAACAAACTTACTCCTTACATGGATTATGCTCGTACCAGGCAATGGTTTTCTTTAATCCGGCCTCAAAGGAAACCTTGGCTTCAAATCCGAATTCTTGGGCAGCCCGTGTCGTATCTAAACAACGCCGCGGCTGGCCGTCGGGCTTGGTATTGTCCCAGATTATTTTCCCTTCAAACTTGGTCAACTTGACGATTAACTCCGCTAATTTTTTAATAGAGATCTCAAAACCAGCGCCCAAATTCACCGGCTCAGAACTATTGTACTTCTGGGCGGCAAGAACAATACCGCGGGCAGCATCATCCACGTATAAAAATTCCCGGGTAGCACGTCCTGTTCCCCACACCGTAATATTCTTGTCCTTGCGCCGTTTGGCCTCAACGCATTTGCGGATTAGTGCCGGGATCACATGCGAACTACTGGGAGAAAAATTATCTCCGGGCCCGTAAAGATTGACCGGCAACAAATAAATAGAATTAAAGCCATACTGCTGACGATATGCCTGCGATTGCACTAAAAGCATTTTCTTGGCCAGCCCATAAGGGGCATTGGTCTCTTCAGGATAACCATTCCATAAATTGTCTTCCTTAAAAGGCACCGGACAAAATTTGGGGTAGGCGCAAATGGTACCGATAGCCACAAATTTGGCGATCTCCATCTGGCGTGCCTGTTCCATCAATTCCACACCCATCATTAAATTATCATAAAAGAACTTCCCCGGATTTTCACGATTGGCTCCAATACCACCGACAACAGCGGCCAGATGAATTATCATATCCGGGCGTGCTTGGAGGTACAACTTACGGATAGCTGAAGTTTTACGAAGATCGAACTGTGCCGAACGCGGCACAGTGATCTGTTGGCAGCCTTTAGCTTTAAGTTGCTCGAGGACCACCCGGCCTAAAAATCCAGCGCCCCCGGTAACCACCACGCGTTTGTCTTTCCAGAAATCCATATAATCTTCAAACTCTAAACACTAAATTCTAAACTCTAAACAATAGCCAAAATCCTAAATTCTAATTACCAAAATTATTTTGATTTTAAATTTAAGATCATTGGAATTTGTTTAGGTTTTAGAATTTAGCGTTTAGGGTTTCCTTTCAATCCATACATGGTCTGACGCACCGCTTGCATATCGCTGTCAACCATCATGCGCACCAGCTGTTTGAAATTGACCTTAGGTTTCCATTTAAGGACACGACGGGCCTTAGAAGAGTCCCCTAACAGAAGATCAACCTCCGTTGGGCGTAAATACCGGTTATCGATGGCCACGTATTTCTTCCAGTCGAGTTTGGCATGATCAAATGCTTCCTGCAAAAATTCACGCACGGAATGGGTCTCCCCGGTGGCGATCACAAAATCATCCGCTTTAGGCTGCTGCAAGATCAGCCACATGGCCTCGACATAATCACCGGCAAAACCCCAGTCGCGCTTGGCATCAAGGTTTCCTAAATATAATTTATTTTGAAGGCCCAATTTTATACGTGCTAAAGCCATGGTGATCTTGCGGGTCACAAAGGTCTCCCCCCGGCGGGGTGATTCATGGTTGAATAAAATCCCATTGCAAGCATACATTTTATACGCTTCCCGGTAATTGACCGTCATCCAATATGCGTAGACCTTGGCGGCGCCATAAGGACTGCGCGGATAAAAAGGGGTAAGCTCGTTTTGGGGGGTCTCGCATACCTTACCATACATCTCCGAGGAGGAGGCCTGATAGAATTTGGTCTTGACCCCGGTGTCCCTGATGGCTTCCAAAAGGCGGATGGCCCCCAGGCCTGTGACTTCCGCGGTATATTCGGGGACCTCAAAGCTCACCTTCACATGGCTTTGCGCTCCCAAATTGTAAATTTCATCCGGACGGATGGTCTTGATCAATAAATTCAACGAACTGGCATCGTTCAGGTCTCCGTAAACCAAATTCAATTTACGAGTCTTTTCGTGGGGGTCTTGGTAGAGATGTTCAATACGCTGGGTATTAAAGCTGCTTGACCGGCGGATGATCCCGTAAACCGTATACCCTTTTTTAATCAAGAACTCAGCCAAATAAGAGCCGTCTTGACCGGTAATTCCTGTGATCAGCGCTTTTTTCATTAATAAGCTCCTTTACCTCTGATGACGACCGGGAAGGTTTGGAATAATATATACATGTCCAGCCAAAAAGACCAGTTCTTTATGTACCAAATATCCCATCGTAATAAATTCTTAAAAGACACATCGCTACGTCCTCTGACCTGCCAAAGCCCGGTGATCCCCGGGCGTATCCCCAGACGCCTTAATTGGCGCAAATCTTCTTTTTCTAACTGGCCCATGGGAAACGGCCTGGGACCAACCAAGCTCATGTCCCCTTTAAGTACATTTAGTATTTGCGGCAATTCATCAAGACTATAGCGGCGTAATAAAGCACCCATCCGGGTGATGCGAGGGTCTTTCTTGATCTTAAATATAGGGCCGTCCACTTCATTCTTATCTTTTAGTTTGGCCAAGAGATCGTCGGCATTAACGACCATGCTACGAAACTTATACATGTTGAACCGTTGGCCATAACGGCCATAACGACTTGACCGGTAAAAAACCGGCCCGGAGTCCTCGAGTTTAATAGTCAAGCCCACCACTGCAAAAACCGGAAGTAAAAAAATCATTAACAAGAACGATAACACAAGGTCAAATAACCGCTTGAGCTTTTGATGATAATTAACATCAATATCGGAATATTCCAGGATAGGGATGATGCCAATGTTGAATTTAATAAAATCCTGGGAGATATATTCGTACCCTTGCGGCACCACCCTGACGGACAATCCCTCTTCTCTGGCTATTTCCAGTAATTTAATGAAGGTCTGATGGTCAGGATAGATCGTGATGAATATCTTTTGGATAAATTCCCGGTGAATGGTCTCTTGAAGGCCGTCCAGCTTGCCCAAAACGGGCCAATGGCCGCAGTTGCCCGTCTTGTGGTCGTCCAGAAAACCCTTGATCTTCAATCCTAAAGCCGGCTGCCTATTGATTTCACCGGCAAGCGACATGCCTATCTTCCCGGCACCAATGATCAGCGTATTAAAATTATTGTAGCCCTTGCGTACTAAATAATTGACCAATAGTTTCTTTAGCACCCTCCATATGGAACAAAATATCGTGATCACCACCGCATTGAGGATCATCACGCTGCGCGGAAAATCCTGGACCTTCAGTAAAAAAGCCAGAACAATGATGACCAAGGTCGAAAAAAAGATGGATTTGGCGACTTCCCCAATTTCCATACCCTTGGCTTCTTCCCGGCGGGTTTGATAAAGGCCGTGAGTGTAATGGAAGAACAGGATCAAAAGCGTCCAAACGATGAACAACTGTTTAAAAGGATCTACCGCGGAGAAGAGAGTTTGAAGTGAAATGTTAAAATGGACTGTTTGGGCCCTGTAAAGCAATACCAGAAAAAATGCCAGGACAACACAGACCACATCAATGGCTGCGTAAATACAGATAATAAAAATGGATTGAAGCCGTGATCTCATTTTTTAAAATAATCCTTGATCAAATAAATTAAAAACAGGCTGTTACCAATCAAGTACCTTTTCCATAATCGCCAAGGCTCACAACAAAGACGAAAAAACCATTCTAAGCCCAGAGGCCGCATCCATCGGGGGGCTTGAGGTTTAGCTCCCGAACAAAAATCGAAAGCAGCTCCTGCTCCAACGATTACCGAAGCATTCAACAAAGGCCTGTGCAAGTGCATCCAAAAATCCTGCTTGGGCGAACCCAATCCCACCCAGATGATGTCAGCAGCGCTCTTATTGATTCGATCAATGACTTGGGCTTCTTCTTGACAAACTTCAGCCCTAAACGGCGGAGCATAGCTGCCAACCACCAGCATCCGGGGATAAGCAGAAACTAGCTTTTGCTGAAGTTTGAGCAAAGTTTCCTCTGTTGCCCCATAAAAGAAATGCCGTAACCCCAAATCTTGGCCCTTATTACAAACCTCCAACAATACATCGGGTCCATAGGTCCGTTCAATATCTTGACAGCCGCGCCACCGCGCCAGCCAGACCACCGGCATGCCGTCGGGTGTCACCATACCCGCGGCATTAACAACCTGCATGTAATTTGGATCCCGCCTGGCATCCACCAAGGTCGAAACTGGGGCAACACAAACATAGGTACGCTGTTTTTGCCCGATCCATTCACAAATCTGCCGGACGGCTAAAGCAGGATTGACACGACTGACATTAACGCCTAATAGGGAAATGGTTTTAAGCATCATTCGAAGTTGGTATTATATATCAGAAAATAATACTATAAGGCATATTTTCTTACAAAGGCTCCATCTGTTGGAAAGCTTTAATCATATTCTCACCGTATTTCTGCAGTGTGTAGTTCTCTTCAAATCTACGGCGGTTAGCTTGGCCCATCTTCTCACGTAATTGTCGGTCATCTGCCAAAATAAGGATATTGTCGGCCAAGGCCTTGGCATCCCCTTTCGCAATAAGCAAGGCGTTTATGCCATCCGGAACAATTTCAGGGATCGTACCTTCACGGGACGCCACTATTGGCAATCCCTCGGCCATCGCATGCAAGAGCACAAGCCCAAAAACATCCCTGAGGGTGGGGAAAATAAAAATATCCGCCTGCCTAAAGATCCTGGTACGTTCAACCGTATCTTCTACATACCCCATATAACGGATCCTTTGGGGATATTTTTTTTGCAATTCTTCCAGACTTCTTTCCACTTCCTGGTCCTCCATCGGGCCGCCAAAGGTCACCATAATATCCGCGCGTTCTTTAAGGATACAGGACAACGCATCAAAGGCGGTATATACACCTTTTAACCGGCTCATATGTGAAAAATATAAAATATTGACCTTCCCGGAGAATTTGGGAGCATCGACCACAATCTCTTTCGTGTCTTCCACCGTACCGGGGACCACAAAAAGTTTTGCAGGATCCGCCAGCCCTTCATAATCTTGGCGCACCTTCTGGCCCATGATAATGCTGCCGGCCATATTTTTAAGCATCCAGCGCAAGGAGGTCTTTTTAATCCCTTTCAAGGACCCGTCAAGTTCCCTCACATACTGCCCATGATCATGAACCACTAGCTGGCAACCCATAAAAATTGCGGTTGAGCAGAATAAAAAATCTTTCCAATACGGCATCGGATAAAAGCTGCTGTTATAAAGGATATATTTAGGCCGCCAGAAAATCAAGTCCCCAAGGAAAGCAAAGTAATATTTGACCAACTTAAGAAGCTTTTCAATGGTCACTTTTTTATGTGCGCCATAGGTCCAAAACTGCATGTTCAAGAATCGAGTATCAAACGCATCGGGAAACGAAGATGCCATGAGCATCTTATAAAGCATGCTATGGCCAAAATAAGGAGGCGGCAAAATCCCGCAAATTAAAATTTTGAATTTTTTAGATGATGCTTGCATGTTCTTCCTCTTAAAAAGCCTGATCATCCAAACTGCCCGTCAATAAAGATGTGATGTTCTTATAAGATCTTTTAAAAGCATTATAAAAGAAGATCGGAAAATAACTAAACAGAAATGGGACCCAAATTTTCTTTAACGTGCCCAAATAAGGGGCCATGCGCTTGCGGGCCAAATCATTATTACCTTTCTCCCAATCCAAAATAGCATATTGATATTGAATCATGGCCTTGGAATGGGCAATTTCTTTGGCGTAATCTGATCCAAAGGAAGGCCATATGGATGCGAATTTATCCAAAAGCATTTCTTCTTCTTTGGGAAAGAGCTCTTTTTTCAGCAATGTCCAGCTGCCGGCATGCATACGCCGATGGGCTAAAACCTCATCAACATAGGCGATTGGGTAATAATAGGCAAGGCGCATAAAAAGATCCGCGTCTTCGACCATGTTAAATCGCACATCAAAGCCGCCGCCAATATGGTCCAAAACGTCCCGCCTGATAACGATAGTCGGCATTGGCAGAACGTAACGGCCCAAGAGATCTTTAAAGATCATTCCTTGCCGTGGTTTTTTAAAAGGAAACGTGCGGAAAGACTTTGTGCCTTGCCCAAAAAAAAGAGCATCGGAAAAAACAGCTCCCCAAGCTGGGTCCGCTTCCAGAACAGCTACCTGTTTAACAAGCTTCGTGGCACACCATAGATCATCGCAATCCAAAAAAGCGGTATACTTCCCTTGCGCTTGTTTCAAAGCCAAATTACGCGCGTGGCCTAAAGGAACGGTTTTGTCGTTGCGAAAATATCGCAGGCGCCCGTCATATTTCCGGGCGATGGCGGGACTACTGTCCGTCGAACAATTATCGAAGAAAATAATCTCCCAGTCGGAAAAAGTCTGGGCATAGACACTGTCAATGGCCTGGGCTAAATAGGGGGCCGAGTTGTAGCAATTCATGATGACACTGACCAAGGGCCGAGGGTTCACCATGTCTTCCAGGGGGCCTTTCCGCTGTTCCAAATCTTCTCAAGCAATTGCTGATCGCGAAAAGTGTCCATGCACTGCCAAAAACCCTCATGGCGGTACATGGCCACCTGTCCCTGAGCGGTCAGTTTTTCCATCGGGCCGGTCTCAAGTTCTTCATTCTTTTTCAAATAATCAAATACCTGGCGATTAAAAACAAAAAATCCGGCGTTCACATATTCCTCAATTTGGCGTTTTTCCTTCCAGGCGCTGACCTTACCCCGTTTATCAACATTGACTGTAGCAAATCGCGAAACCGGATGCACGCCAGTAAAAGTCGCGATTTTTTTATGGGCCTTATGATACACAACCAAATTCTTAATATTTAAATCGATAACTCCATCACCATAGGTCACCATAAATGATTCTCCATTGATATAGGGTTCAACCATTTTAAGCCGATGCCCCTTAAGAGTTGTCACCCCTGTGTCAACCATTGGCTTAGGCCTGAATTCAGTCTCTTCTTGCAAACGAATTCCAAGTCCCCCGCAAAAAATAACAACTTGCTTCAAATGCCTATTATTTGTTTTCTGACATAAAATTGTAAATTGCTACAGATACTCTAGTCTGATCTTCCGAAGAAATCCCTGGATGTATAGGAAGACTCAGAATTTCCTTATAAACCTTCTCTAGAACTGGCAGGCTGACGCTCCTTCCACCAAAAAAATCCAGCCAATGACTGGGATAATAATGAATACCTGTTTCAATACCCAGTTGAAGCATATAATCCCTTAAAGCATCACGCTTTGCAGCCTTAATGAGAACAGGAAAAATATGCGGAACAACTGTTTCATAATCCCTGTCAATTAATTCTACTCCAGGACAATCTCCTAATAAACGCATATATCGCCGGGCTATCTTCCTGCGACGCTGGCAAAAAACAGGAAACCTCTGTAATTGAACCCGTCCTATGGCTGCCAACAGGTTGCTCAAATGATAACGGTAACCCTGATGCGTCACCTCAAATTCCCAACTACGCTGACCCTGAAAGCGTTTTTCAGAATCTTTATGTATTCCAAGCATACGGGCATCTTTGACAAACTGCGCCACCTGACGGTCCCGTGTCACCACCGCCCCTCCTTCACCGGATGTAATATTTTTAATCCCATCAAAACTAAAACAAATAATATCGCCACAACTGCCTATCCTCTTTCCATCATAGACTGTACCAAAAGCGTGTGCCGCGTCTTCTATGATACGCAAACCGTGTTTTTTCGCAAAGGCATAAAACGCTTTTAAATCACCCACACCACCGGAATAATGCACCAGCATCAAGGCTTTTGTCCGCGGGGTCAAACGCTTTTGTGCATCTTTCAAATCTAAAAGAAGTGTCTTTGGATCAATATCACAGGCCACGGCCACAGCCCCTGCGGCCGTGATCGCCTGAAAAGTAGCCAAAAACGTGAGACCCGGAACTAAAACTTCATCCCCGGATTTGACCACAGCCATCACGGCCAGATGGAGGGCCGCAGTCCCTGAATTGACACATGAAACTTCTATATCTCCACCTATAAAATCAGTAAGTTCTTTTTCAAAATAAGCAACATCCTGTCCCATACCAAGAAAACCGTCCTTGATAATGACCCTGCGAAGGGCCGCTGCTTCTTTAATACCGACGATGGAACGAGATAAACGGATCTTATTAAATACCTTTTGCTCTGGGGGCATATTATGTCCTCTAGGGAATATAATCCGGATGGTTGCGGTCTTTATCCGAGATTATTTTTGGTTCAACTGGCCAAATGAATTTAAACAACGGATCATTATACCGTATGCCACGTTCAGCCTGTCCATTATAGAATTCTGAACAGTAATAATGGAGCAGGCATCCATCCTCCAGTGTCAGAAAAGCATGCGCGCATCCAGGAGGAATATGAATACTTTGCCTATTATGTTCTCCGATCTCAAAAGAAAGCCACTGCAAATACGAAGGAGAATCACAACGCAAATCGACGACGATATCGTAAATCTTACCGACTAAACAGGATAATGTTTTCCCTTCTCCATAAGGGGCCACCTGATAATGAAAACCGCGTAAAGTCTGTTTATATGTATTTTCCGAAATATTGCTTTGGGAAATGCTTGAAATCAACCCGTGACTTTCAAATTCCCGCTGGCAAAAATGGCGCCTGAACACCCCGCGCTCATCAGCTTTAAATTCCGGTTCTATTAGAAAAACTCCCATGATTTTTTGAGCAATAATTTTCACCATTCCACCTCCCTGTATTTCTAGTGTACTTTTCGACGCAACTGAACGTCTACGCCAAAAAGTATCTTGTAGAAATTTAATCTTTTCCAGCTTAGTACAATAGCGCCCGCGAATAGCTCCTGCGTAAAACCGACCTTTCTTAAAAAAATCGACTAATACTTCTTTGCCTTCGACCACTGATTTAGACAATCGAATAAGGCTCATTGACGATTTCCCAGCTCTCTATCCATGACGGCCCAACCGTTATGCGTGACCCTAAAAAACTCACTGATCCTGTAAAATATTTTTGACAGCATCCGCCTTCCTCTAAAAGAAGGAAGAAAATAACAAAAACCTTTGGATTGCTTCAACCATAACTCGATTTCATTTTGTTCTTTTCCCTCAAAATGGTCTTTCAGGTGCACATAAACAGCTGCCGCGTAATCATAGTACCCATAAAGAGCGGCCACCGACAAAGTTTTTAATATTTTAGCTCTCTTGTCCTCTTTACTTTTCAAACCATCAATAAGAAGTGCCAAGGAATCAACTGTCCTGAAATACAAAGCATCCGCGGCGACTAACTGTCCTCTTTGGCTTCCCAAAGATTCTCCCGAGGTCCTTTTCCAAAAATAATTTTTTAAATCAAACAAGTAAAACCCTTGAGTACGTAAATAAACATCTACGTCCGCAAATAAAGGCTGTCCTTCATATATTTGATCATACTCGACTTCAACTTCAATACCTATCACCTGATCTTTGATCATCTGAGAGGCGCCCTGCATAATAGCTAATTCACTGCCCTGACAATCCATCTTAATAAAGTCCACATTGTTGATCTTCTGGGACTCACATTGATGATCGAGCGTGTCAACCTTGAGTTTTACGGTCTCTACAATATCAAACCGGGATGCTTCTGGAAATTGATCTAAAAAAGCACGATGAGGTTTAAAAACAGACGATGTTTGTTGTTTGCGGGTAAGATAAAAATCAACCAACCCCTGATTGCGCCCAAGAGCGGCATTTAAATACCTCACCCGTTGTCCTGATTTCAATGCAAGGTTATGGTATTCCCGCTCATCAGGCTCAAAACCGATAACATTTAAATATTTGAGGGCAGGCTGCCAATTCGGCGCAAAGCCGCCGCTGGCCCCTATATCAACCAACACCAAAGGATATTGTTCGTAAATCTTCCGGAAATACGGCTCAATAAATATTTTCATATAAAAACTTTCATGGACTCCTCGCTAATAGGTTGAAATACTTTTTCAATGAGTTCCTTGCCAAAGACTTCATATCTTCTGCGAGCTTCAATTGATCCTAAAAAATCTAGCGCTGTGGCCCGGATATCTTCCGTTGAAACAAAGACCCGGTTAAATCCCTCTAAAAAACCCAAAGGGTTCAAATCAATGGCGCTTTCCCTACCAACAACTATGACCGGTTTTCCAGCCGCTACAACTTCAAGGCTCGAAGATGAACTCATCGCGACAACAACTTTTATTTTTGACAACCACTCTGCCATGTCTCCTTTAACGATCTGAAAATGCCTGGGGAGCCCTTGGGGAAAATGTGATGCCATGAATTTCTCTACTCTCGCCATGGGATGAGGTTTAACAAAAATTCTCAAAGCCTGTTCTTTATCAAACGCTCCCAAAGACTTTGTCAAAAGTTCCACGGCATCGCTGTCCGTTAATGGCAAAACAATCAATATGTCCCCTGAGGTCCCTTGTGCATCATGATATGGTTTCTTTTCCCACAAATATTTATACCTTAACGCTGGGCCGACCACCAATCTGTCTTCAGGGAAACCTTCACGCCTCAGAACATCATAAAAAAGCTGCCCGCAACAGACAACTTTATCCGGCAACGGAGCAATCCGCGCCTCTCGTTGGGAGATATAGGAACACACAAATGCCGGGAATAATGCGCTGTGCTGAAACCCCACCATACACGTGGAAGGTGAATATTTTCGAAAACCCGAAATTAACATTTTCTCATCGATCATATTTTCAAAAACTTCGATCACACGTGAGATCTCAAGGCCCTGCTGTTGCAGCCGTTTGGGCAAACGATAATATAAAAGCGTATCCAAACACCCGAATAGATACCGGTCACGCTCCGCCATAAAAAGACCAGAAACATTCATGTCCCCCAAAACCAGATTCCCCTCGGGCATTCTTCTCTGACGCCAAGACTCGCGAAGCGCAAAAACATAATCACTGGGCCGATACAGGCTGTATGGATTAAGAAAATTGTGTCTGCTCTTTCTAAACCATTGCCAAGCATTTTGATAGGAACGTTTAACATTAAATAAAGCAGGAATGATGACAACACAAACCCCTTGTTTCTCCAGCCATTCGCCAAGCCCTGGGAAATAACGATCGGAAAAGTTTCCATCTGGCTTAAAACACCCTTCATCAACATAGGTATGCATTAAAATCGTTTTCTTTTTAACATCACTCAATCCACGGCCTGGACCCGCAAAACCCGCCATGAAACTGCGAATCAAGAATTTAACTACCCGGCCGCTTGCTTTAAACCAACATTGTATCTTTCGAAGTAATGGACTTTTTTTTCCAGCCCACTCAACGGTAAACCCCATGGAACCCACACTCTGGGCGATCGACTCCAAAAGGGCCCAGTCTTCGCTTATAATACAAAAATCACCTTGTTGTGCCTTAGAATACTCCTGCCATATGTGTAAATAGCAACAATAAAGGAACAACGGGCTGACCAAACTATTTCTTTCCGCGACGCGGGAAGCCCACCACGCCGGAGAACTATAGACTTGGCTTAAGTCGGTGATCAAATCACGGAACAATCCGCCTAGATGTTCAACGGCTTTTTGCAATCCTTCGGAAATCCCGACCCGGCAAAACTCCCCGGGTAAGGCGTCCTGCCAACGGGTTTGCTGGATGTAGTCCGAACCAAAAAAAATCCATTGAACCGGGCGACTTGATCTGCCAAAGCATTTAAGCAAACGCCCCGGGTCCTGGGAAACATGACAAAGAACAATATGTTTCATGCCAACAACAGGCATTAATAAGCCTCAAAATAAGAAATGATGCCATCCCGCAACCTATCATCAAATGGCACTTGGGCCTTAAACATCTTCCCAGACCCGCGTGTAAGAATGCACCCGAGAGTTCCGCCGATATTTTTCTTGTCCTTTGAGAGGGCCTGAAAAAAACGTGGCCAATTTTTATGATCGATACTGTATACCGGAAGGTTTGATTTAAGGATTTCGTGCATCGACTTAAAATTATCCTCACTAATATACTTCCTCTGCCAGGAAAGATAATTAGCAATGTCCATGCCCCTGCTCACAGCCTGTCCATGATTAATGCGATACCCTGATACACTCTCAATAGCATGCCCAAAAGTATGCCCATAATTAAATAAATTACGCTCTGCCTGGTCTAACTCATCACGTTCGATGACGTCCTTCTTAATTTTGAGGCTTGCTAAAATATAGGGTTTTAGCGCTCGCGGGTCTTTGATGAATTCACTGTAACCGCCCATCATCCTTTTTGCCAATTTGTCCTGGCCTGCAACAAAATAAAAATGAAGGATCTCACCTATTCCGGAGCGGACTTCATCAGGGCACAGAGTTTTTAAGAAATTCACATCGATAATGACTTTACGGGGAGGATAAAAGCTTCCCAATAAATTCTTATAAGACCCAAAATTGATGGAACTTTTGCTCCCGATACAACTGTCTGCCTGGGCAAGCAAGGTCGTTGGACAAAAGACCCATTCAACGCCGCGAAATAGGACCGTGCTCACGAATGCGGCAACGTCCTCGACCACTCCGCCGCCAAGCGCAAAAATCGTATTATTGCGCCTTATGTCCTTGTCCACCAATTCCCGGATGATCCCGGAACAATGCACCAGTGTCTTGTTGGACTCTGTGGCTTTAAAACTAATGACCCGTTGCAAAGAAAACAACTTGATGTATTTTCCTGCCCCGGGCAAATCCTTATCGACGATCAAAAACGCCCCGGTCTGTTTCTGATTACCGATGGCCAGGGTGCAATCAGGGACAAAATGCACATCATAATCACGCAAGCG